>VFQN01000538.1_pt1 | contig 69668 bp, 69 predicted proteins | sample 3512371 | NCBI WGS metagenome assembly VFQN01 (sample SAMN10412370, study PRJNA504923) | tailings metagenome | isolation source: Replicate 2 from Balatoc abandoned mine | place: Philippines: Itogon, Benguet | collected 2017-08-28 | reverse complement strand
TTTGTAGTTACTCTAAAGTTAACCCTAACTGTCAGATTAAGTCGTAGCTAATACATATAAATAGAGAAGTGGGTACCAGGGGTCTGGTACCCACTTCTTTTTATTTTACTTAATAGAGAAATTCTTTGCACCTGGCTATGACTAAGCATTGAGCCAATTAAGGGTAGCAGTGAGCCAAATATGAGTAGCTGTGAGCCAATTAGGGCAGTTTTTGGGCCAATTTTATAGGAGTATGAGCCAATAGGGAGTTTTCATGAGCCAATTATACCAGGCTCCAAAACGCTGGCCGGCAGCCCTTATTTGCGGTAGCAGCGGCGGTTTCAGGGCAAAACAAGATACAAGTCAGCCTTCTCTTTAGATCAAATTTTTTTTATTCATCCTACGTCATCCTACGCAATCCTACGTGATCCTACGTCTTTCAGTTGACCCACATACAGCCCAACACCATCCCAGGACCGCTACTCACCTACCTCCTCTCCTTTTCTCTATTATCCATTCTCCTTTGTTTCCGGTCTCCTTTGTTTCCTCTTCCATTCCTCCTTTCCTCCATCTTCCATTCTCCCTTGTCTCCGGTTTCCGTTGTCTGCTCTTCCATGCCTCCTTTCTTCCTTTTCTCCCTTCTCCTTTGTTTCCTCTTCTATGCCTCCTTTGTCTCCCGTCCCCCTTGTCTCCTGTTCCCTCTGTCTCACTTCTCACGTTTGACGTTTCACCCCTCTTTCACCTCTCACTTTTCACCTTTCACTTCTTCTTAAAAAAAATCCCGCCGAGAAACGGCGGGATGCACTAATCAAATACCATTAACCATTAAACCTTATCCTATGAAAATTCAAATATAAGATGTTAATGAGGAAACATTGGTTGCATTGAGCAATTTTTTTTTGGGTAGCACGAAAGAAGTTGACGTAAATCAATCCTGCCTAAGTACTTCCTTAAAAGGAAAGCAGGTTAATCCGTCAATTTTTGACCAGGGGATGGTCAAAAAGGAGAGAACCTATAAAACCACCTATATGATAGGTATTTGATCAGAAACGTTGCAGGGGTGTTAAAACTATCTTGATCTTTTAATGAGTTTTTAATCTGGCAGCTACCATTTCGTCTTCAGTTGCTTATGAAAAACAGGAAATGGGGTATTCGGATACGCTTTGTCGCCAAAGTACTTGACGAAGGGCTCCAGCTCTTTGGGCATCATAAAGCCGGCTACCGCCTGGGGAGCCTCCCCCGGAGCCGGAATGATTACGGTGCTGGGATAAGACAACTGCCCGCCGGTTAGGTAAATGGCAAAGTCATTGGTCCGGTGCTGAGGATTAAACTCAAATGTCTTTCCCATCCACTGGTAAGGAGTTTTGGCCTCCGCATCCAGCTTAACTGCATAAAAATGCTGGTTCAGGTATTGTACCACTTTCGGATTTTTATAGGTTCTTTTGTCCATCACCTTACACCATCCACACCAGTCTGTATACAGATCGATCAGAACCGGACGCGGAGCTGTTTTGGCAGCCTGCTCAGCTTCCTGCAGACTCATCCAGCGTATATCCTTATCCGTTGTTTTTTGCGCGTTTAGCGTACTGTAACTGATGAGGATGAATAAAAATCCAATAAACCTTGGCATGATTACATTTGTTACTCTAAAATAACGAATCAAAATGCAAAGAATTGTTATTGCTATTACCGGAGCCAGCGGATCAATTTATGCTCAACTGCTGATTGAGAAGCTCCTAAAAATCAGGGAACAATGGGATGCATTGGGTATCGTTATGACTAAAAATGCGAAAGAAGTCTGGAAAACCGAACTTGAAAATGAATCCTTCCTGGAATATGAACAAGCCGGTGTGCGCTTTTATGATAAATACGATTTCTCAGCCCCCTTTGCCAGTGGTTCAGGACAATACAATACGATGATTGTAGTACCCTGTTCTATGGGAACCCTGGGAAGAATTGCAGGCGGACAATCAGATGACCTGATTACCCGGGCCGCCGACGTAATTTTAAAAGAAAGAAGAAAACTGATCTGTGTTGCCCGGGAAACCCCCTATAACCTCATCCATATCCGAAATATGGAAACCATCACTCTGGCAGGAGGAATTATTTGTCCGGCTACCCCCTCCTATTATTCAAGACCCCAAACAATTGAAGAACTGGCCGAAACAGTTGTTGACAGGGTGCTTGACCTAGCCGGACTGAACATACGAACATTCCGGTGGGGAAGCGATTGATTTTCTTCCGTACTTTTGGATGACCAATTCTTATAACTTGTTCAGTTTTGAATATCAGTCAAATAACTACAGACACCTGCTTTCGCGCATGGCGTATGAATTAGGTGTTTCGCTTCAGGGCGATACCCTTGTTTATCCAAAGGAAGTTGCAACCGGATATTCAACTGTTTTTGAACTGCCAAACGGTCTTCAGGCTATCCTTTCTGACTATACGCTGAATGACCACATTTACATGAAACGGATAAAAGAATCAGAAGAGTTTTATGTACTCCGTTATGAAGAATTCAAAATTGCAGAAGAGTTGACCTTGAAAATTGATGGAGAAACACTGTCTACCAGAAATGAACACCACTCCGGTGTTTATCTCACGAGCTCCTTATTCGATCTCTCCTACTTCGGAAGAAAAGGCAGCCACAACAAGAGTATAAACATCACTTTTGACAAAAACTGGTTAGCTGATCATTTAGACATTAAAGACCCCGAAGAAGTGCTGTCGACTTATTTGCAGCTTAAAACGGCTTCCTATACTATGGAACCGATAGACAATGAATACCGGCGCTACTTCACAGAAATACTAAATTCAGAAAAGGATAATCCGTTGCGTATGGCAACTATACAAAACCGGATCATGCTCCTGATTGAGCGCTTCTTTTCGCGGCTGTATGAACGAAGCAAATCTGTTTTAACCAGCCCAAAAATATCCCGACATGATATTCAGCAGCTGATGCACGTGGAATCTTTACTAACCTCAAATGTTGAAACCCGTCCACCTACTATAGACCAACTGGCACAGGCAGCAGCGATGAGTTCTGCCAAGCTGAAAAAACTATTTAAAGAAGTGTACGGAACCAGCATCTATGCCTATTACCAAAAGCAACGCATGCAAATGGCAAGGGACTTGCTGTTACGCGGCGACTATTCGGTAAAAGAAGTAGGCTTACAGGTTGGGTATTCCAACCTCAGTAATTTTGCTGCTGCCTTTAAAAAAGAATTCAAACTGCTGCCGAGTGAAATCCGAGCCTGAGATTATCTCAGATCAATCTCTTCTACTCCGGGATATTTTTTCTTATCGAATACAAACTGTGCGTCAGGAATCACTGCTTTCCCATTGAAATTGGATACTGTGTAAGTGTACACATTGCCATTCTTCTCCAGGATTTTAGCGCTGTAAATGGATTTCTGCGCTTTGTCTACCAACAGATATACTTTATGAAATGCCTTGGATTTGTCGATTGGAGTAAGCTCAATTTCCTGCATCAGGCGATTGCCCACTTTCTTCTCACCATTTAATTTGTACAGGAAGTCTTTATCGTAGAAATTGGTAAATAATTTCTGAGGAGTTAATGAATTTTGTCCGCCTTCCATTTTAGTGATGGTCACTTCATTTGCTCCTTTATCATAGGTCCAAACATTGGATCCGTCACTGTAAATTTCCTGTCCGGATATATTCACGCGATACTTACCACCTTTCATAAATACAACACCGGATTTTTCTCCCTGCACTTTTCCTTTTCCATCTTCCACTTTCAGGGTAAAACCGGATTGTACGGCCTTGAATGTTTTGAATTTTGCACTCACCCCATCCAGGATTTGCTTGGCTGCAGGATCTGACTGAGCCTTACTGGAGTTAACAGAACCAAAACCTATCAATAATGCTACGAGTGTTAAAATTTTATTCATGTACTCAAATTAAAAATAAGTTGCAAAGATAATTGACAATGGTATAGACTGCAATTAAGATGCAGGGATTAAGCAAGTGGTTGTCTTTAAGCCGTTTTTAACAGAAAGGCTACATATTTGTTAGGAATTCTTCCAGTTCGTGCTCTGTTTTGATCAACACTTCGCGGGCTTTACTCCCCAGGTTGGGGCCTACCACCCCGGCAGCTTCAAGTTGGTCCATCAATCGGCCCGCCCTGTTATAGCCCAGTTTCATCCGGCGTTGCAGCAAGGAAGTAGAACCAATCTGATTGGCTACAATCAGTCGGGCTGCCTCTTCAAAAAGCGGATCCTTATCTCCCAGGTCAAAATCTTTCCCTTCCATGTCTTTTTCATCCACATATTCCGGCAGTAAAAAGGCCTGAGGATATCCCCGCTGGTTTCCAATAAAATCAGTCACTTCCTCCACCTCAGGCGTGTCCACAAAGGCACACTGCAAGCGGGTCAGCTCTCCATTGTAGGAAATCAGCATATCCCCCTTCCCGATTAACTGCTCAGCTCCACCGGCATCCAGGATGGTTCGGCTGTCAATTTTAGAGGAAACTTTAAAGGCGATCCGGGCAGGGAAGTTGGCTTTGATGGTACCAGTGATAATGTTTACAGATGGACGCTGGGTGGCAATGATCAGGTGAATACCTACCGCCCTGGCCAACTGCGCTAATCGCGCGATGGGCATCTCCACTTCCTTACCTGCTGTCATGATAAGGTCAGCAAACTCATCAATCACCAATACAATAAAGGGCAGGAACTGGTGCCCTTTTTGCGGATTCAGCCTGCGCTTGATAAACTTCTCGTTGTATTCTTTAATGTTTCGGGTGCCGGCTTCCTTGAGAAGATCATAGCGGTTGTCCATTTCAATACAAAGCGCATTGAGGGTATTGATCACTTTTTTGGTATCCGTAATGATTGCTTCCTCTTCCCCGGGTAGTTTGGCCAGGAAATGGTGTTCGATGGTTCTGTAAATGCTCAATTCCACCTTTTTGGGGTCCACCAGCACGAATTTCAGCTGAGAAGGATGTTTCTTATAAAGAAGTGATACCAGGATAGCATTCAATCCCACTGATTTACCCTGTCCGGTTGCACCCGCCATCAGGAGATGGGGCATACTGGCCAGGTCAACAATAAAGTTTTCATTGTCGATTTTCTTACCAATGGCGATAGGCAGACTGAAATTGTTATGTGTGAATTTTTCAGAACTGAGCAGGGTTTTCATACTCACCACTGTCTTTTTCACATTGGGCACTTCAATACCAATGGTACCTTTCCCGGGAATAGGTGCTATAATACGAATTCCAAGTGCAGCCAGGCTAAGTGCAATATCATCTTCCAAGTTTTTGATCCGGGAAATCCGAACTCCGGCAGCCGGTACAATTTCATACAGTGTAACAGTAGGACCAACTGTTGCACTGATTTTCTGGATATTGATATCGTAGTTCTTCAGAGTGTTGATGATCTGGTTTTTGTTCATCTCCAGTTCTGCCGGATCCTGAACAATTTTTTCACTTCCATGGGTTTCAAGCAGATCCAGTCCCGGGTATTTATAATCGCGCAAATCCAGGGTTGGCTCATAAGGAGGCAGTTCATCCACTTTAACCGCATCCTCTTCCGATTCCTCAGACAATGGTTGTGATTTTATTTCCAATGGAAGATCCTCCACCGGTTGATTTTTCTTCACCGGGGGAGCTATAACAACCGGGGGCTTAACTTCATGTACCGGCTCGGGTTCGGGTTCGGGTTCGGGTTCAGGCTCAGGTTCTGGTTCCGGGGTGATTTCGGCAACCAACCCTTCTTCTTTTTCAATAATGTCAAACGGGATCATTTCCTCTTCTTCCGCCGGAGGAACTACCACTACACCACCTTTTTTCTTCAATCCATTTTTAGAAGCAAGGGTTTCATCAACGAGTAAGCGGGCACCGGAATTTTCCACCTCTTCATCTTCCTCATCAACTGGCAGCGGTGGAGTTAGGGTATCATTCTGGGAGTCGGGTTGTTGATTCCTGGTTGGCAGTTTGGGAATTTTGGGCACATCAAACTGCGGGTTGAATCTCCAGATGAAATAGGCGATCCCACCCAACAACAAAATAGCAGCTGTTCCGATGGTTCCTAAAAAACTGGTCATCCATTTGCTGATCATGTTTCCTACAGCACCGCCCCAGGCAAAACTGCTGGATCCTGAAAAAAAGGCCAGGCTAACGCTGAAGTATAGGAGTCCCACCAGCACATACCGGATATTCCGGCTAACCCGGAAAAGTTTTTTTCGAAAAAGCAGATTGGCACCCAGCACAAAAAACAGACTGCAGAGAAAATAAGAAGCAAGGCCAAATCCCTTGTAAAAAAAGAAATGGGAAACCCAGGCGCCGAGTCTTCCAAGCAGGTTGGCCACTTTGATATCCTCGGCAAACAGGAAATAGCTGCCACCGCGGAAAACCTTGTCCTGATCTGCCTTCCAGGTGAACAGGTAGGAACTGAAGGCGATAAACAGAAAGATGGCCAGTAACAGGCATACTGCACCAATGATCTTCAGTGTTCGTTCATCCTTTACCAGCGTTTTCATTTCCACCTGCTCCTCTTTATCAGGTCGCAGATCAACTGCATCGGGACGTGATTTTTTACGGGTCTTCGCCTTATTCGCCATAAACGCAAATATACATGCTGAGCAGGCTGGAAATAAATTGTATTTTGGCACATACAACAGGGAAAGGAGCTGCGCATGACCATACATACCAAACCAATCATCCTGAAAATTTGCCTGCTATTTTTTTGGGTGCTGTGCGGAAGTTCAGCCAATCTGCTGGCGCAGCAAAAGCCGGGATGGGATACCATCAAAACCAGCGAGATCCGGTTTTTCAAATCCATTCAGGAGGAAACGGGATTGTATGTAGATAAGCAGGGGAATCCTGAAAAAGAAGCTGTCAACAGCTTATCTGAATTGCAATCGGTAGGATCCAACTACACCAAGAGAATACCCAGTTCTTTTGTTGGCAAGCCCGTTTACCTGCAATTCACCATTAAAAATGACCTGGACACAGTCAGCGCCGTCTATTTTTTGCCAGGCATGTATTTCGAAGACATTGATTTATTCCGGTACAACAGCCAAAACAAGCAACTGGAACCAGAGCCAGAATACCCTGGCCAAGGGATATTTGATCCCAATGTGGTCAGTAAACTAATGTTGCAGCCTGGCGAGACAGCCACTTTTGTTACCAAACTGGCTTTTATCAAAACCACTATCAATACTATTACCCCTACACTCAGTTTTGGCCATTTTCTTCCAACCCTGTTGACCGAATTGCAGAGTGAGCGCAAGATCAATACTGTGATATCTTTCCTGGTATGCGGTATTATGCTGATGATGATTTTTTATTCCCTTGCTGAATTTTACATCAACAGGAACCGGGTATTCCTGTATTATTCCGCGTATGCCATCCTGCTTGGTGTAATGTTCTTTTTTAAAGCCTATCTGTTCAAAACTCCTACGGTTTCGAATTATTTTTTTGAATCGTATTTTGATTTCATACTGCAAGCCGGCGGTACCCTGTTTTACTTCATGTTTCTCCGAAAATTCACACAGTCGGCCACTGAGTTTCCTCTCTTGAATAAAGTGTTGCTGATCCAACAGGTTATAACCATTTCGGGCATGCTGCTATTTACCATACTTCATTTTTTCACCGATCTTTTCCAGATCCAGAACCTGGTAGAGAATATCGTGAAATATGCCTGGTCAGCCTGCACCGTTTTCTTTATCATTTTTGCAGTGGTCACCCGTCATCATTTACTGACTTACCTTGCTATAGGACATTCCTTTCTGTTTGCAGGCGGATTGCTATCCCTTTTCCTGATTAACTCCACCTACCGCTTTAATCCCTACCTGGGCTCACTGGTGAACGATTCCCTGTTCTGGTATGAAATGGGTATTCTGTTCGAACTGATGTTTTTCCTGGTTGCCCTTTCCTATAAAAACAGGCTTGATATTTCTGCAAGAGCCCGTGAAAAAGAAAGGCTGTTGCTGGAGTATGAAAAAAGTGCGATTGAACGAAAAATGGCCGTGCTTGCTGCCAAACAGGAAGAGAGAAACCGGATCTCTGCAGATATGCACGATGAACTAGGATCCGGCGTTACGGCGATCCGGCTGATGAGTGAACTGGCAAAAACCAAATTGAAAGATCATTCCCTTCCCGAACTGGAACGAATTTCCAACTCAGCCAATGACTTGATCAGTAAAATGAACACCATCATCTGGACTATGAAAAGTTCCAATGATACGGTAGACAATATGATCGCATATGTCAGATCCTATGCTGCAGAGTTTTTTGACACTACTGAAATCCGTTGTATAGTAGAATATCCTGAACAATTACCTGCTATTGAAATGAGTGGAGAAAAGAGGAGGAATGTCTTTCTATGCATCAAAGAATCACTTAATAATGCACTGAAACATTCCAGTGCCACAGAGGTACGAATCCTCTTTAAAATTGGCCCTCACCTGGTAATTCAAATTATTGACAATGGTGTTGGTGTGAAATCGATTAACATATCCGAATTCAGCAATGGACTAACGAATATGCGCAAACGAATGGAGTCCATTGATGGTCACTTCTCTATCCGGAATGAGAATGGAACCACTGTTACGTTAAGCATTCCGCTTCAATAAGGCAAGGAAAAGAAAAATCCAGCCAACTACCAGGAATACCCCTCCAATGGGAGTGATCAGTCCCAACTTAGAAAGGCCGACTGTATCAGTAGCTTTCAGCAGTGTTAACAGGTAAAGAGATCCACTGAACAGGAGGATGCCAACCAAAAAACACTGTGCGGCTCTTCTTAAATGGGCAGACTGAACATGCATCGCAATCAATCCGGTAGCAAGCAAAGCAAACACATGATAAAAATGATAACGGACTCCGGTATCAAAGGTGGTTACAGTTTCCGGTGGAACGAGCTGCTTGAGTCCATGTGCTCCGAATGCACCAAGAATAACGGCCAGTGCACCCAGCAGGGCAGCGCTGGATAGTATTGATTTACTCATGAATTATTGCTGCTTTAATCTGATCAAGAGAGAGTTCTTCTTCGTGCAAGGCGAGATGCGCCTGTTCGTAATACATTTTCCGGTCGTGCAGTTTCTTGATGATAAAGGATTTCATCTCCTCATCCGGAATATCTTTCAGTAAGGGGCGATGTTTTTTCTCTTTAAGCAATCTGTCAATCAATACCGGTGTAGCAGTATTCAGCCAGATCACTTTCCCATGCTCCTTCATGTAATCAATATTTCCAAAGAAACAGGGAGTACCTCCGCCACTCGAGATCACAAAATCATCATGGTTTTCGGTCAGGTTGATCAGTGTGTCTTTTTCAAGCAGGCGAAAATACTCCTCTCCTTTTTCTGCAAATATTTCGGTGATGGGTTTGCCTTCTCTGAAAACAATTACATCATCCAGATCAAAGAATGGAATGTTCAGGGAATCTGACAGTTTTCTGCCCCAATGCGATTTCCCGCTCCCCATAAAACCAATCAGATAGATTTTCATATTAACTGAATGCATTCAGTCCGGTTACATCCATACCGGTTATTAATAAATGAATATCATGCGTGCCTTCGTAGGTGATCACACTTTCCAGGTTCATCATATGACGCATCACACTGTATTCTCCTGTAATACCCATTCCACCGAGCATCTGGCGGGCATCTCTGCAAACATTGTGAGCTACTTCACAACCGTTGCGTTTTGCCATACTTACCTGGGCAGGTGTAACCTTGCCTTCATTCATCAGCACTGCAACTCTCCAATTCAATAATTGTGCCTTGGAAATTTCAGTGATCATTTCAGCCAGTTTCTTTTGCTGCAACTGAAAACCTGCGATCGGCCGGTCAAATTGCACCCGTTCTTTTGCATAACGAAGAGCAGTATCATAACAATCCATTGCTGCTCCTACAGTACCCCAGGCTATCCCGAAACGCGCTTTTGTCAAACAACTCAGCGGACCTCTCATTCCTTTCACATTGGGAAGAATATTCGCCTTTGGAACTTTTACATTATCAAACACCAGTTCCCCGGTGGCAGAGGCCCGGAGGCTCCACTTGCCATGCGTAGTGGGAGTGCTGAATCCTTCCATGCCTCTTTCAACAACTAATCCGTGTACAACGCCCTCTTCATTTTTTGCCCATACCACTGCGATATCAGCAAAAGGGGCATTCGAGATCCACATTTTTGCTCCATTCAGGATCACATGATCACCCGCATCTTTGAAATTGGTAAGCATGCCAGCAGGATTACTACCATGATTGGGTTCTGTTAATCCAAAACATCCTAACCATTCACCACTTCCAAGTTTAGGCAGGTATTTTTTACGCTGCTCTTCATTTCCATATTCATAAATCGGGAACATCACCAATGAACCCTGTACAGAGGCAGTAGAACGAACGCCACTATCTCCTCTTTCCAATTCCTGCATCATCAAACCGTAGGAGATATAATCCAGTCCGCCTCCTCCATATTCCGCCGGAATAGTGGGACCAAAAACACCCAGTTCTCCCATCTGCTTAACAATTTGGCGGGGAAACTCAGCTTTCTGTGCATACTCTTCAATGATCGGAGATATCTCCTGTTTCACATAATTGCGGACAGCATCGCGGATCATTTTGTGTTCTTCGGTCAACAAATCATCCAGCTGCAAATAATCGGGAGTTTGAAATAGGTCCTGGGCCATGGCATCGTTTTTTTTATCGTACTAATGTAATCAGTTTACTGTAAATAGTTGCTCATCTCTGCCTGGTACTGGCTTGCGATGATGCGGGCTTCTTCTGCAAAATCTTCTTTTTCGGAAGCATATATAATGGCCCTGCTGGCATTCACCAGCAGTCCTGCATCTTTATTCAGCGCTTTCTCTGAAATCTCACGCAAACTTCCTCCCTGTGCACCAACTCCCGGTACAAGGAAAAAATGATCTGGCAACCAGGATCTGATTGCACTGAATGCTTCTGCCTGGGTAGCTCCCACCACAAACATCAGGTTACCCGGATTTCCCCAGGAAGCGACTGTTTTCATTACTTTTTCATAGAGGTATTCAGCACCCATCTTTTGCAATTCAAAATCGGCAGCCCCTTTATTACTGGTTAATCCCAGCACGATGGTCCATTTGTTTTCATACTCCAAAAATGGCTGCACACTGTCGGCACCCATATAAGGCGCAACAGTGATCGCATCAAAAGGAAGTGCTTCAAAAAATGCTTTTGCATATTGTGAACTGGTATTCCCAATATCACCTCTTTTGGCATCCGCGATTTTGAGATGTGTGGAAGGAATGTAGTGCACGGTTTCTTCCATGATCTCCCAGCCGCGGGGGCCCATCGCTTCGTAAAATGCGGTATTGATTTTATAGCTAACGCAAGAATCGAGCGTAGCATCAATGATGGCTTTATTGAATGCCAGTACAGCATCCGGCCTTTGTTTTAAATGCGCTGGAATTTTATCCGGGTCCGTATCCAATCCAACACACAAATAGGATTTTTTCTTTTGTATCTGCTCAACCAGTGATTGCCTGTTCATGAGCACGAAGATAAGAAGGATTAGCCGCCCAGCACTTGGGCAAAGCGCCAGATTTCTTCATATCGGTTATATAAAGGCACAGGTGCCAGCCTGATTACATCTGGTTCCCGCCAGTCGACAAAAAATCCTTTCCGGGTCAGTTCATCGAATAATTCCCTGCCTCCCTGTTTTACCAACAGTGATACCTGGCAACCTCGCGCAGTGGCTGCTGCAGGTGTCAGGATGTCGAACTTTCCGGGGTTGGCTTCACTAATTTGCTCTAACAGAAAACGGAGATAGGCAGCCATCTGTTTTGCTTTTTGCAAACAGGATTCAAATCCGGCGGATTCAAAAATTTCAAGAGAAGCACGAAGGGATGCATACAGAATAGGAGAAGGTGTGCTCAATTGCCAGCCCTCTGCAGATTCCATGGGCACAAAGCCTTTTTCCATTTTGAAGCGGGTATTCTTTTCATAGCCCCACCATCCTGCAAAACGATGCAGGGATTTATCCTGGTGATAACGTTCATGAATAAACGCAGCACCAATGGCACCCGGACCACCATTCAGGTATTTATAGTTACACCAGCAGGCGAAGTCAATGTTCCATGCATGGAGTTGGAGTTCACTATTACCAGCCGCATGCGCCAGGTCGAATCCGACTTTTGCTCCCACTGCATTTCCTGCGCGGGTGATGGCTTCCATGTCGAAAAGCTGCCCGGTATAATAGTTTACGCCGCCCCAAAGAATAAGCGCCAGCTCCTCTCCTGTCTGCTGAATAGCTGCAAGTATATCTTCCTGATGAATGGTTACTTCTCCAGCGCGCGGACTCACTTCAATCAACACATCTTCAGGATCATAACCCAATGCTTTGATATGTGTTTCAAACATATACTGATCACTTGGAAAAGCTTTGGCTTCACAAATGATTTTTATACGCTTTCCTTCAGGCCGATAAAAGCTTACCATTAACAGGTGCAGGTTTACGGTCAACTGGTTCATCACCACCACTTCACTGGGATGCGCACCCACGATCTTTGCAAGAGGGCCAACCAGGTGATCGTGGTAATTCAGCCAGGGATCCTCCCCCATGAAAAAACTCTCCACGCCATATTTTGCCCATTGGTCGAGCACTTTCTGAATATATGGACCGGTATTCTTTGGTTGCAGTCCCAAAGAGTTACCAAGAAAATAAACCTGTTGCTGTCCCTGCTCTTCCGGAATGATAAACTGCTCGCGAAAACCCGCCAGTGAATCAGCAGCATCCAGTGATTGGGCATATGAAAAAGTAGAGGTCATCGGAGGTGAATGAGGTGAATTGTGAATTATGAATTATGAATTGGCAATTCAAAATTCCCAATTCATAATTCTTAATTCTAAAGGCTTCCCGTGCGGCCTCCATCAACCGGAATATTAGTACCAGTGATATAAGAGGCAGCAGGACTAGCTAAAAAGGCAACCAGGGCGGCAATCTCTTCTGCTTTGCCGAAGCGTTTCAGCGGCACTTCCTGTTGCATTGAAAACTCCTGTTCTTCCACAGTGATGCCCTTGTTAGCAGCCAGGCTTTGTGCCAAACTTTTTAATCTTGCGGTGGAAGTAAATCCTGGCAATACATTGTTCACTGTAATTCCAAACGGTCCCAGTTCATTCGCCATGGTCTTTGACCAGGAAGCAACTGCACCCCGAATCGTATTGGAAACACCCAGGTTATTCAGGGGAATCTTAACAGAAGTGGACACGATATTGATGATTCTGCCATAGCCCAGTCTTTTCATTCCTGGTACAACTGCCTGGGTTAACAACTGGTTGACGATTACATGTTGCTGAAAAGCATTCAGAAACTGGTCGGTATCCGCATCGATTATTGGTCCGGGTTTTGGCCCGCCGGTGTTGTTTACCAGGATGCTGATGGTGTGCTTTAACAGGATTTCTTCAATCGCTTTCTTAACTGCATCCGGACTGGAAAAATCAGCCACAGCAAAACTGTGCTCTTGCCCTTTTGAAGTATCGAGTGAATTGACGGCTGTCTGCAAAGAGCCCTCATTGCGTGCCAGTAAAATACAGTTGGCCCCGAGCACGGCAAGCTCCCTGGCTGCAGCCAAACCAATGCCCTGGGTGCTTCCGCAAACCAGGGCAGTTTTATTTTCAAGTGATAATTGCATGCAATAGGTTTAGGCTACCACTTCAATTACGCGGGTGGCTTCCAGGCTGGCATTGCGCATCGCGATGCTACGTGCTGCCAGTCCGGCAAAATCAGAAAATGCTGACTTTGTGATTTCATCATCCGTCATCATGATTGGCATTCCCTTATCACCACCTTCGCGGATAGATTGCACCAGCGGAATCTGTCCCAGGAAGGGAATATCATATTCCTCGGCCAGCTTTTTACCACCTTCTTTTCCGAAAATGTAATACTTGTTATTGGGCAATTCTGCAGGCGTGAAATAGCTCATGTTTTCAACAATACCAATGATAGGTACTTTGATCTGCGCCTGGCCAAACATGGCGATTCCTTTTTTCGCATCTGCCAGGGCAACATCCTGCGGAGTGGTAACTACAATTACACCTGTAACGGGCACTGTTTGCATCAGTGTCAGGTGAATATCGCCGGTTCCGGGAGGCATGTCAATAACCAGGTAATCCAGTTCATCCCAGAAAACATCAGTAACAAATTGTTTGATGGCACTGCTGGCCATTGGTCCGCGCCAAACCACTGCATTTTTCTCATCCACCAATAAACCAATTGACATCAGTTTAATGCCATAGCGCTCCAGGGGTACGATCAATCCCTTCTCTCCGCCTGCCATCATTTTCGGGCGTTCACCACGAACCCCAAACATGATGGGAACACTGGGACCGTATATATCTGCATCCATCAGTCCGACTTTAGCGCCTCCCTGTGCAAGAGCCAGTGCCAGGTTAGCAGAAACAGTACTTTTTCCTACTCCACCCTTACCACTGACAACTGCAATAATATTTTTTACTTTAGGTAAAATCTGGCCCGGATCTGTTCTCTTACTGTTGGTATTGGCAGTAAAATTCACCTGCACATTGGCTTCTTTATTCACGAGCAAACGAACCGCATTAATGGCTGCATTGCGCATCAGATCCTTCATCGGACAAGCCGGGGTGGTGAGCACGATGGTAAAACTCACCTCATTTCCATTGATCTGAACATCTTTAACCATGTTCAGGCTCACGATATCACTGCCCAGATCAGGCTCCTGCACATTTCCTAGCGCTTTTAATATGTCTTCTTGCGTCATTATTTATATGTATTGATTGGGAATTTTAGTGCAAAATTAACCAATGCGGTTGGTAAATTGTTGAAGCTGATATATTGATATCCTATATTTGGCATAATGAAGCGAATTCTACCACTTGTCATAATAAGTTTTTTTTGCATCTGTAAGCAGGCTTCCGCGCAGTTTGAAACGATGAAAGACTCTGTAGTGATGCTGTATGGAGTTGTGATGACGGCTGATAGCCTGGATGGTATTCCGGCAGTTAGTGTAAGTATCAAAGGAAGCGGTCGCGGTACTATCACCAATGACCAGGGTGTGTTTTCCATCGTTGCATTAAAAGGAAATATTATTGAATTCACCAGTGTGGGATACAAACCCAAAATAGTAGAGATCCCAAGAAACCTGGAAGGCAATCAATTCAGCATCGTACAGTTAATGGTGGTTGATACGCAATACCTGCCTGCCACCATCATCCGACCCAGGCCAACCCGGGAACAATTTGAAAGAGATTTCGTCAATATGCAGGTACCGGATGATGACCTGGAGATCGCAAGGAAAAATACCAATGAACAAACCCGCAGGGCTTTGATGAATATTTTACCTGCAGATGGCAAAGAAGCTGCCAACTATGCTTTGCGTCAGCAGGCAACCCGCTATTCCTACCAGGGAACAACTCCTCCAATCAACCTAATGAACCCGATGGCCTGGGCAGAGTTTATAAAGTCCTGGAAAAGAGGTGATTTCAAAAGAAAAAACTAGCGCTATTTTTACAGCCTAAATCAGTTGTATGTTTAATCAGATTGCTGTCATTGGTGCAGGCACCATGGGAAATGGTATTGCGCATGTTTTTGCGCAACATGGATTTAAGGTAAACCTGGTAGATCTCAATCCTGAACAATTGGAAAAAGCGCTTGCAACCATCCGCAAAAACCTCGACAGGCAGGTGGCAAAAGGACTCCTTTCAGAAGCAGATAGTCAGCAGGCAATCAATAACATTACCACTACATCTGGATTGGGAGAAGGCGTTAACAGGGCAGATCTCATCATTGAAGCAGCGACAGAAAATATTCAGTTGAAGCTATCCATCTTCAGCGAGCTTGATAAACTGGCTCCTGCGAATGCAGTATTGGCCACCAACACTTCTTCTATTTCCATCACCAAAATAGCGAGTGCAACCAGCAGACCCGAAAAGGTGATTGGCATGCATTTCATGAACCCGGTTCCGGTTATGAAACTGGTGGAGGTCATCAACGGGTATTCCACCGAAAAGCAGATCACTGAACAAATTGTAGAGCTTAGTAAAAAGCTGGGAAAGATTCCGGCTGTTGTAAATGATTATCCGGGATTTATTGCCAACCGGATTCTTATGCCCATGATCAACGAAGCGATTTATAGTTTGTATGAAGGCGTAGCCGGGGTGGAAGAAATTGACACGATCATGAAGCTGGGTATGGCGCATCCCATGGGTCCCCTGCAACTGGCGGATTTCATCGGCCTGGATACCTGCCACAGTATTTTGCAGGTGCTGCACGAGGGACTCGGAAATCCCAAATATGCTCCCTGTCCCCTGTTGACCAATATGGTAACGGCTAAAAAACTGGGGGTGAAGTCCGGAGAAGGGTTTTATCTCTATACACCCGGCTCCAAAGAATTGGTGGTTCATCCACGATTCAGACCCTGATTTACACAGCTTACTGATTCCTGTTGCGATTTAACCGCGCTTTCTGCTGTTTCATGCGGGAATTTAAGCGGTTAGTCGGATTTGCCTTGTTTATTGGGTGGTTTCCCGCCAATTTTACATCCTAATTATTTACCAGGATATCATTAAACCTTTGATCATGAAACCGGTTACCGCTGTAAGTCTACTACTAACAATCCTACTGGCTACTGGAGTTACAGCCGGGGTCAAGTCGGATTGTTCTGGTAACCAACGTTGTATATCTAAAACGTCCAAATCAATTCAGCCGAAAGAAGTTGAAATGCTTGAACTTTCTGCATTGAGTGTGTTGGTGTATTAAGTACTATCCTTTTTCTCTTTTGGAGGCACTATCCGGTAATCATCGGGACGAATTCCTTTGATACCGGATGGACGTTTTCTACCACCTGCTGAATCGGGCCGCAGGTTATCAGGTTGCTTTATAGTAGGTTCTGCAATTGTCTCCGGCGCGGTAGCTTTCACTTCAGGTGCAGAAGGATCCACCACTGGTGGTTGTAAAACAGCAGCAGAATCTGGCAAGGTGCCTTGTTCAGCACCAGGATCCGGACTGTCATCCTTATTACTGTCATTTATTAATGGAGAAGAGGACCCGGGAGACGAGGGCCCGGGAGGTGACAGTCCCGGTGCAGTTGGTAACAGTTCGACAGAATCAACCGGCTGGTTAATAACCGGAACAGTTTGATCAACAGGAAGATCAGATTTCTTTAACTGGTAAATCAATACAGCAGCAATGCCTGCCAGCAACAGGAGCCAGCTCCAGCCTTTCCAGCCAGCAACCGGACTACCACCCTGCGGACCAGGATCACCGCCAAAATCATTGTCATCCGTAGGCAGTTCTCTGTCCAGCTCCGTGCTAATGCGTTGCCAGATGGAATCAGCCATTTCCGGTAAAGGAGGAAGTTCACCGAGTTTTCGGGCGATCAGCTCTTCGTATGGAAAGGAAGCATTCATGAAAGATGCACCTGCTGTAATTTTTGAATGAGGAATTTTCTTGCTTCGCTCAGGTGCCATTTACTGGTACCCTCGCTGATAGCTAATTTTTCAGCTATCTCCCGATGGTTATAACCATCCACTGCATATAAGACAAAAACCGCATGCGTAGCTGGTGGTAACTGCTGAATCATGGTCATCAGTTCCTTTGCATTCAATTGCTCTATCGCAGCATTATTGATATTGGGGGCGGCAACCGTTTCATATTCCAGCTCCATTTCCTGGCTGAACTTTGATCTTGCCTTAATATGATCCAGGCCTTCGTTAATGACGATTCTGCGCAACCAGGTTTGGAAACTGGCAATGGAAGAATCAAAGGATTTTATACTCTTGAATACTTTAACGAAGGCCTGGCTCACAATATCGGCAGCGTCTGCATCATCCCTGGAGTAACGTTGGGCAATCACCATCGCATAGGAATAGTATTGCCTGTACAGGTATTCCTGTGCTTTCCGGTTGTTGGCAATACAACCATCAATTACAACCTGTATGTCCAGGGTTTCCGTCAACGATTGCTTAAATCTTTTTTCTGCTTTAAAAGTAAGGAAGAGGAAGCAGCTGCCAATATCATCTTGTAAGCCGGATCCAACTCATTGACCATCCACACCTGGTTGTCCAGCAGATCTACTACACCAACAACTCCATCTTCAAAACGAATTTCATATCCGGCAAAAGTGGGACCGCCCAGCACTTTCATCTCCTTTCCTTTTTTATTGGTATAGGAACCAATTCTTAAGGTCTCAATGGTAAACTGAACATCTCCATTGGTAAGGTATCCCTGCTCCTCAACCATTTCACCTCTTCCCTCTTTGTGTACCATTACCAGTTGCCAGGGCTCAGGTTGTTTTTCAGATACCAGCATGATGGCCGCAGAAAAAGCATATTGCAAATTGGTAATAGCGGCCAACTCGCCCCAGCGTGGATTCCGGTTTTTAAATACGAGTTGTTTTTCACTGAGTTTTTCAAGTGCAAATACAGCTGCTTTTTCTTTTCCATTTTCAATGGTGAACTGCAGTTTGCTTTTCTCTGTGAGGCTGCGATTGTCGGTGTTGATATCAAACACTTTCAGGATCTGGTCCTCCGGGCGAAAACTGATCCGGCTGGCCTGCCAAACCGAACTGAAATCCCAGCCCCGCTTAACGGGACTGGTTTCATATTCGCCAAATGTCAGGGTCTGGTTGATCATCCATCCGTTTACACCTTTCACTTTCATAGCAGTTGCTCCCCTTTCAAACTCACCGGGTACTGCAACTTTCGCTGCACTGCAGGATAACAGCAAAACCCAACCGAACAGTATCAGATATTTCATAAAAGAGATGATTAAAGATATTAATTACTATAAGTATATACAGTTTTCATGCGATACATATCAGCGTCGCTTACATAAGATTTGTAATAGGTATACAACACTACCGGATATCCATCTGCATTGTACTCATACTCATACTTGTAGGGTACAGATGAAGGAATGGCACCGGAATAACCTGAATTTCTTCCTGCCACATTATTCTTCGAAACATGCGACAGATACATATCCGGGAAGAGCTTGTTGGTAAACCTGGGGTTGATCATCTGATCATACTGAAATTTACCACCTTCACGACCGCCTGTTGAAGTAGCAGCAGTATAACTCACTTTGTTACCACCGGAGAACGTTGCTGCATAATGAACTGTATGTCCATTGTCCAGAATCATGTATACATCTGTTACGCCGCCTTCAGTGGAAATACCATTTTCAATTACACTGGTTGTGGTACGATCATACATTTTCTCAATGATATGAGTAACCTGGCCATTGGCGTCCAGCTCATAGCGGGTTTCACCTACTCTTTTGTTAGCTGGATCGATTCGATCTACTCCAATCAGTGTTGCTCCCTGGTAAACTCCCTTGTCAGAGAAAATATATTGCAAATCCTGGCTCTGCGGCTTTTTCTGGTAGTAGTTAACTTCTTTCAATTGACCATCCGCTCTTTGCTGATAAATGGTGATGGATTGTTTCTGCCAGTTACCCATGATTTCTAAAAAGGTTTCTTCCTGCTGTAACCATTTGCGGTTTTTCTGTCCTTCCAGGATGATCAGATTTTCACCCTCTACTTCTTCGCGGGTCACTACTTTTTTCACAGGTGTATTCCAGATATTTCCGGAAACCTCAAACTTAATAGCTTTCTCGCTGAAACGAATTTCTTCTTCCAGGCTGCTACGCTCAATGGTACGGGTTACTGTTTCGCCGTTGCTGAAGGTAGAAACCAGGTTGAATTTTAAAACCGGTGCATCATACACAACACCACCAATGGTGATTGCTGCCTGCACATTTACCAGGATGCCATTCCGCTGAAATGCACCTTTGGAGTAGCCGAAATCTTCCGGACCAACTGTTTCATCCGTAATCAGCAACTGCGGACGAAAAACAGTAGCTACATTGGTCAGTGCCTGCTGTTGTGGCAATCCGATCTGGATGTTCTGAGCCAATCGGGAAGTAGACAGCGGGGTAGCATAAAGTGCTTTATTCTCCTTTTTAACTACTAACTGCGTCATGGAGTAAGTGCCTTTATCAAGAATTATCTCCTGCGATCTCCACTGGTAGGCCTGCGGACCAATTTTCCCAATCTTAATGGGTTTGTTCTGCATTACAGGCTGGCGTTTATCATTCACCACTGTTATATAGGCGTCAAGGCTATCTTCTACATGCAATTCCTGCAATCCCAGCTCCAGCTGGAAAATGCCGGAATCTTTTACTGCAACGGGGTCTGTAGGTCCGGGTTTGGAAGGAATGATTACCTCATCATCTTTCTGACAGGCGGTGAGAAAAAGAATACTCAAAAGGAAAAGGTTGAAGATCTGTTTCATGATTGTATATTGTTTTATTTAAAGACTATACCCCTGGTGGTTTCAAAACCGTTGGGTAGGGATCTTGTGTTTTGAATAACTTTAACAATTATTGATTTTTTCATGCTTCCACTGCTTTCAAAAATTGTCACGTTCTTTCTTTCACCCGCCAACTGGATATTGGTATTAGCACTGTTGTTTTTAATAGGGAAACCCGGAAAATGGAAACGTCGCTATGGTATTGTCCTGGTCACGATCACTATTCTCTTCACCAACCCTGCCCTTTTTTATTTCTGTCTCCAATCCTGGCAACCAGCTTTTGTGCCGGCTACTGGAAAATTTGAGGCAGTTATTCTGCCAGGCGGACTTTCCAGCTATGATAAAAATGGACAGGGATATTTCGGACAGGCTGCGGATCGATTCATTCAGGCCGCAAAGCTGGTGCATAGCGGTGTGGCAGAAAAGGTAATTGTGACCGGTGGAAATGGTTTTCTGAACCGGAAACTCCCACCAGAAGCGGATTTTGTTAAAGCGGAATTAATCCATAATGGAATTTCACCGGTCCTCATTATTGCGGAAAATAGAAGTCGAAATACAAAGGAGAATGCAGTCTTTACTAAGTCATTGATTGACAGCCTGGGAATGAAGGGACCTTTTATTTTAGTAACCTCTGCGATGCATATGCGCAGATGTGAAGCAGAATTTAACAAAGTTGGAATCAAGACAACTAGGCACTGTGCCAACTATGAAGTGATCAACGGTTTTCAGCAATGGTATGATTGGCTATGGCCAGACTTTTCATTGCTTGACAAATGGAATCGTTTGAATAAAGAAGTGGTTGGTTATTTGGTCAGCAGGCTTTGACTTCTACCGTATGTAATTGCTTCAACCTATATAATACTTCTTCCTCGCGGTTCAGGGGAACTCCGATTTTATACAAACAGAATAATTGAACCTCCTGCTTCAGCAGGGTGCAATTGCATTGTTTGATGATCATCATTATTTCATTGATCATGGTATAATCAAACTGCAGTTGATAGGAACGTTCAATCGTTTTCTGAACAAAGGGGATGGTCTGCAATACCACGCTGGCGGTGGTTTTATACGCATTGATCAAACCCGGAACGCCCAGCATGGTTCCTCCGAAATATCGAACTACAACAACTCCCACATTGACCAGTTCCTTGCTGTCGATCTGTCCAAGGATGGGCTTACCTGCAGATCCGGAGGGTTCACCATCATCGTTCACCCGGAAACTGTTTCCATCCAGGCCGATCCGGTAGGCAAAACAGTGATGCGTGGCTTTGGGATGTTCTCTTTTAATCTGTTCCAGCTCTTTTTTGAATTGCTCCACCGAACCAGCCGGAAATGCATAACCGATAAAGCGGCTGCCTCTGTCGCGGAATTCGGCCGTACCTGATTTTTCAATTGTAGTATAAAAAGTCTTATTGTCCATAGTGTACACTGGAAACAGCGCGCAAAGGTACAGCTTTACCGGGGAGATCAGGGGCGATAATAAATCAACTGGTCCGTTCCAAGGGAGCAGGTCTTCACCTCCCTGGCATCCGTGATAACAGGGGCGGGATAACCTCCCTCCAGCACAATCGACCTGGATTGAATCCTGCGGATCTCATTCCAGTAGCCCGCAGCCATAAATTCCTGGTGGGTTTTGGTACCGCCTTCTACCAGGATAGAAAGGAGTTTGCGCTTGTACACATCCTGCAGTAATTGGTCAAGTAAAGGAGTTTGTCTGTCCAGTTGCACCCATTCAATTCCTTTTTCCTGACCTGATTGATGGTAATTATAAATTATAGTAGGTGCTTCAGCAGAAAACAAGCGATTGGTGCGTGGCACTCTTAATTCAGGATCTATGAGCAGGCGAACCGGATTTTTTTCTGCAACCAACCGTACCGTTAATGAAGGGTCATCCATAAGCGCAGTAGTGGCACCTATCAGGATGGCAGCTTCTTCCGCCCGCCACTGGTGAACCAGCCGGTTGGTCTGGGCAGAACTGATCGCAGCCGGCTTTTTTTCATTCGTAGCTATTGCCCCATTTACAGATTCCGCCCATTTTAAAATAATATAAGGGCGATGGGTTTCATGAAACTGTAAAAAGCGCTTGTTGACTTCCAGGGCCGCCTCCTGTTCAACTCCCAATATCACCTCTATGCCTGCCTGCTGCAGTTTTTCAATTCCCTTACCATCAACTGCATCAAATGGATCCCGGATAGCAACTACCACCTTTTTGATCCCGCTTCGAATGATCAGGTCTGCACAGGGCGGTGTTTTCCCAAAATGCGCACAGGGCTCCAGTGAAACATACAGGGTACTATCCGAAATGTATAACCGATCTTCTTCTTTTACGGAGTTTAAACAATTCACTTCCGCATGCGCCTGTCCGTATTGCTCATGATAACCCTCTCCAATAATCCGGTCCTGGTACACCAATACCGACCCAACCATTGGATTGGGAGCTACCTTACCTGCACCCAATGCTGCGAGTTGCAGGCATCGTTTCATATATAGATTATCCTTGTGCATGGGGCTGCTTTATGGTGGCTCGTATCAATGCCGGGCGTTGTGTTATTTCATGATAACAAATGCTGTTCTCATCGAAATAATGAAACACAACCGATTTTCTGGTTTTCGATTTATCGAGATGCGGTTCTCCTCCATGAAACAGGTTGGCATGCCAGATCATCATTGTGCCTTTAGGGATGCATAAAACTTCCTTTTTCAATCCCAGCGACTCAATTCTTTGCTGGATGAATGCCTCGTATTCATCATAATCCTTTTTGCCCAGCAAGAGCAGGTTGCCTTCATTCCCATAATCTTCATTCAGATAGTAGGGCAGTTTATGAGAGCCCGGATAATAATGCAGGGGACCATTGTCAGGATGAATATCTTCCAATGCAATCCAGACGCCGAGTAATCCGCCCAGCGGATAAGTTGTCATATGAATGCTATCAGAATGACTGAATTGCTCACTGCCATGAATAAAATTAATACTCTGAAAAAGGGTTGCTTTTCCATCCATCAAAAGCGATAACAACTCAAGAAGCGATTGCTCAACTCCTATTTTTCGCAGCAAATATGACTGGTGAATAGCAAACATAATCTTACCACCAGCTCCTTTGTGGATCAATCCTTGTTCAAGCAACTCTTCTATTTCCCGATTGATAGCATCCACCTGAGTTTCCTTAAGAAACCCATTCACGATCGCATATCCATTTTCTTCGAATTTTCCCAACGAGCTTTTGGACTGTTCATCAGCCTGCTGGTAAAAGCTGGTAGCTTTGATTTTATTTAAATCCGGCTTTCGGTCTTTTCTCAATGACGCATCAATATGTTTGAAATCTTTGCTTGAAACCGGAGAAAAATAGAATTTGTTCAGTCCCAGTTCACGGTATTTCGGCACGTTGTGTTTTAGTTCATTTCGATGAAAAATGTTGTAAAGGGAATAGGCCCATTTGAATCGTCGAACCAGGTGTCTGATCATAGCTGCTAAATTAAGGCAGAATCCGCATGCGGTAGGCATTCATGGCAGTTACTCCCAGTTTGCGAACCAGGCGGTAATTCACAACCAGGCCTACCGGTGCGCCAATGATTGGGATCAGTTGAGCCATCTTGGCAAGATCCAGGTAATCGCGGTATTCCTGCTGGAACCGGCGCCAGTCGAATTGATGAATATCATCCGGCAGCAAAGCTGCTTTTTCTTTCCAGTTTACCATTTTCTGATATACCTGGTTGCGGTGTTCCTGGCTGGAAAAGGCAAGCTCGAGGATGTGCAGAATATATACCCGCTCCTTGTAGTCTTTTACATCAAAACCATACAAACTGGCGACATCAAAAAGCAGTTTCAGTTTCAATCCCAATAAAATAGGAAAATCAGCCAGCCCGAGTAATAAGCCGCCGGCGCCAGTTACGGCACCTTCCACAGAAGCAGTTTTCTGATAGAATTCAATGCGTTCTTTCACCGCCATTTCTCTAGCCCAGAAAGATTCCGATTGCAATGGAGGGGCGCTGGTGTATTTCGCGCCAAACAGCACCGCGCGAATCATTTGTTTGATCGTGGTCGTGACTACCTGGTGTACTTTTTCAGGTATCCAGGAGTTTACTTTGTTCTGCCATGATTTGGAGAGGCGATTAAAGAAACCGGGTGAGGACTGCATCTCCTGCTGCCATACCCATAGCTCCCGTTTGATTTCCTGATCGTATCCCTGCATGCAGGCAATTTCCTACAAATCTCCGGTTTTTAGTGCTTTGAATGCATAATCAGCCGCACGGGCAGTTAAAGCCATATAGGTCAAACTGGGATTCTGTGTAGCCGTAGAGGTCATACAGGCCCCATCTGTTACAAATACATTTTTACAATGATGCAGTTGATTCCATTTATTCAGCAGCGATGTTTTGGGATCATGCCCCATGCGAACGCCCCCCATTTCGTGAATATCGAGTCCGGGTGCTTGTTTGGAATCTGCTGTTTCAATATTCTTGAATCCAGCAACAGTAAACATCTCTGTCAATTGCTCCAGGTAATCCTTCACCATTTTTTCATCATTGTCGTCATAGTCTACATTGACATGCAGTAAAGGAATGCCCCATTCATCTTTCTTGCTGGCATCCAGGCTTACCTGTCCGCTTTCTTTGGGGATAGTTTCGCCCATCATGTGAGAGCCTACATACCAGGGCCCCAGGGTTGGATTCAACAGGTTCTTTTTCAGGTCCTCACCCCAGCCTTCTGCACCCTGGTTGTACCGGGAGGCGCCAAAGCCGGCTGCATAACCACGTAAGAAATCTGTCTCCTGCTTTTTGACATTCCGGAATCTTGGTATATATCCACTGTTGGGTCTTCTTCCGCCGGAACTGGTTTTATCCAGGTGCCCTTCGTAAACAGCGGATACCCTTGCCCGGTAGTTGTGGAAGGCCACATATTTACCCAGCAATCCATTGTCGTTACCCAGCCCATTCGGAAAACGGTTGGAAGTAGAGTTTAGCAGAATCAGATTCGTATTCAAAGCCGCCGCATTTACAAATATTACTTTGGCAAAATACTCAGTCGCCTGCTTGCTAACGGCATCGATCACCCGAACGCCGGTTGCTTTCTGTTTGGCATCATCATAGATAACAGAATGAACAACTGAGTTGGGCTTTAAAGTAAGCTTCCCTGTTTTCATCGCCCTGGGAATGGTGGAGGAGTTACTGCTGAAATAACCTCCAAACGGACAACCACGCTGACATAAATTTCGATTCTGACATTGTGCCCTGCCCTGGTCGAGGTGAATTTGTTGTGGCGAAGTGATATGAGCTGCTCTGCCTATAATAACTGGTCTGTTGCCGTTATAGGAAGCTGCCATTTTTTTGGAGAAATAATCTTCCACACAATTCATTTCCATCGGCGGAAGAAACTCACCATCGGGCAGAATATCCAGGCCATCTTTATTTCCGGATATGCCTGCAAATTTCTCTACATAACTATACCAGGGCGCGAGATCCTTATAACGGATCGGCCAGTCTACAGCAAAACCATCACGAGCCGGACCTTCAAAATCATATTCACTCCAGCGCTGGGTTTGCCGGGCCCATAAAAGCGACTTCCCCCCTACCTGGTAACCACGGATCCAGTCGAACGGTTTATCCTGCACATAGGGATGTTCTTTGTCCTTCACGAAAAAATGCAGCGCATCTTCCCGGAATGCATAACATTTACTCACCACCGGATTCTCTTGAATCAGCTGACGCGTTAGCTGTCCGCGATGTTCAAACTCCCAGGGCATTTTATTGGTAGTAGGATAATCTTTCTGATGTTTCACATCCCGGCCTCTTTCCAGCACCAGGGTATTCAATCCTTTTTCTGTGAATTCCTTGGCGGCCCAACCACCACTGATACCAGATCCAATCACAATAACATCAAAGGTATTTTGATCCACTCCTTTTGTATTCAGATAACCCATACTTATGATTTTGAAGTAGTACTGTCAACAGGCACACACCCGTAATATTTACCGGGCACCAGTTGATATGGCAATAGGTTGGTCATTACATATTCCGATTGCGTATAGCCTTGAATTACCAGGCGGCGAAAGGCTTTCATAAAGGCAAGCGCGTCTTCGTCTTTTTCCTGCTCCGCGGCACTCATGAGGGCAGCCGGATTGGGTTCTTTTCCCTGCAGCTTTTTTAATCCCGCCATGAATTTATCCTGCTCCTGTTTTTCGAAGCAGTCGTCCACCATTTTCAGTGCAAACAGATGGCTTCCCAATTCCGCTGCACCCGGTGTATCGGTTGGGGGAATAATAGCATCCGCAAGCTGCTTTAGAAAGCTTTCCTGATCCGGATTGATTTGAATGGATTGCAATTGAATGGAAACCTTTCCATCCTTGTAAACGCAGGAAGGCATGAAGGCCAGTCCCGCTCCCACTACTAAAAAATGCCTGATAACCTGTCGTCGATCCATAACATGCAGATTCGTTGATCAATTGGTAGAACTGGAAGTTATGTTATTTTAAATCCACCTTGTAGAATTGTCAAATTTTTGATACCTTCTGTTAAAATCATATTGAATGAAAAGTCTGCTTTACCTGCTTTGCCTGGTCTTTTCATTTGGTCCGCAACAACCTCCTGTATTACCAATCGGCGCCAGCGCGCCAGATTTTTCCTTACCGGGTGTGGATGGAAAACAACATCGCCTGAGTGACTATAAAAAAAGCAAGTTGCTGGTAGTGGTATTTACCTGCAATCATTGTCCCACTGCACAGGCTTATGAAGACCGCCTCATCCAGCTGACACGCGATTACCAACCCAAAGGAGTAGCTGTTATTGCGATTTCTCCCAACGATCCAAAAGCCATCCGCCTGAATGAATTGGATTATACTGATTTGAACGATAGTTATGAAGAAATGAAAGTCCGCGCGGAAAGAAAACAATTCAACTTTCCCTATTTATATGACGGTGATAAGCAACAGGTATCAAAAGCATATGGTCCAGTGGCTACGCCACATGTTTTCATCTTCGACCAGGATCGTAAACTGCGGTTCCAGGGGCGTATTGACAATGTGGAGAAGCCATCCGGCAAACCAACCATACAGGATACCCGTGCTGCATTGGATGCTCTACTCAAAAACGAACCGGTTGCAACTCCCACTACCAAGGTTTTCGGATGCTCTATTAAATGGGCGGAGAAACAGGACTGGCGGGAGAAAGCCATGAAGGAATGGGCAGCAGAAAAAGTAAGCCTGGAAACAATTGATTCTACGGGTATACGCAAGCTCTTGCAAAACGATTCTAAAAAACTTCGACTCATCAATGTATGGGCCACCTGGTGCGGTCCCTGTACCCGGGAGTTTCCTGATTTTATCACTATCCATCGCATGTACCGGGGAAGGGCATTTGAGTTCATCAGTATCAGTGCTGACGATCCGGAGAAAAGAGCCAATGCGTTAGAGTTCCTGCAAAAGCAACAGGCATCCGGGAAAAATTATATTTTCAATTCCAGCGATAAGTATGCCCTCATTGAAGCCATCGATCCCAACTGGCAGGGAGCACTTCCTTACACCCTCGTGGTAGAGCCCGGAGGCAAGATTGTATATGCCAAACAGGGCACCATAGACCCGGATGCGATGAAAACTCTGCTGATCGATCACCCCGTACTTGGACGATATTTCTGATACTGGTTGCTATGCGGTAAATTTACCCGCTAAACTGGAATCTTTGAGCACACCGGTATTTCTTGTAACACCTCCTTTTACACAGTTGAACACGCCTTACCCGGCCACTGCTTACCTGAAAGGATTCCTGAACACAAAAGCAATCGCATCCGAACAGGCCGACCTTGGTATTGATCTGACACTGGCTTTGTTCAGTAAACAAGGATTGGAAGAGATTTTTAATACGGTGGAGGCTGGTTCCATTGAAAGTCCCAACTCCAAACGCATCTACCGGTTGCGCAACCAGTACATAGAAACCATTGATGAAGTCATCCGCTTTTTACAGGGGAATGAACCTACCCTGGCGCATCGCATTGCCGGAAGAAATTTTCTACCCGAAGCAAGCCGATTTGCTCAATTGGATGACCTGATCTGGGCATTTGGTAAAATGGGAACCCAGGACAAAGCCAAACACCTGGCTACCTTATACCTCGAAGATCTCTCAGATTTCATCAAGGAAAATCTAGATGAACATTTTGGCTTCAGCCGATATGCGGAAAAACTAGCACGTTCTGCGAATCGATTTGATGAACTGTATGCAGCATTGCAGCAAGCACCCGGTTTTATTGATCAGAAAATGACGGCCTTGCTGGAAGATTATATTCAGCGATTTCGTCCTTTGATGCTGGCGTTTTCGGTTCCTTTTCCAGGCAACCTGTTTGCTGCATTGCGCTGCGGTCAATATATAAAACAACATCATCCTGCTATAAAAATTGCGATGGGTGGAGGTTTTGCCAATACTGAACTGCGCTCCTTAAAAGATACCCGCATCTTTGAATTCCTTGATTTCATCACGCTTGATGATGGAGAAGCACCTATTGAACAATTACTGGGCTATGTGAGAAAAGAGATTGATGCGGCTGATTTGAAAAGAACCTTTCTGCTGGAAGAGGGATCACTTACCTATATTGAAAATAAAGGCTGCCGCGATTACAAACAGGCAGAGCTGGGCACCCCGGATTATACAGGCCTTCGACTGGATGAATACATACAGGCTATTGAAATCATCAATCCCATGCATTCCTTATGGAGTGATGGCAGATGGAACAAACTAACGATGGCGCATGGTTGCTATTGGGGTAAATGTACCTTCTGTGATATCAGCCTGGATTATATTCGGTTATACGAGCCTGTTGCAGCATCCATGATTGTTGACCGGATGGAAACCATCATTCAGCAAACCGGCAACAATGGTTTTCATTTCGTGGATGAAGCAGCCCCTCCTGCCCTGATGCGCGCGGTAGCATTGGAGATTCTCAAGCGTAAACTCATAGTCAGTTGGTGGACCAATATTCGTTTTGAAAAAAGTTTCACAAGGGATCTCTGTTTGTTGCTGAAAGCATCTGGTTGTATTGGCGTATCAGGCGGATTGGAAGTTGCATCGGACCGGCTGCTGGCCCTGATTGATAAAGGAATCACCGTTGCACAGGTAGCGCGGGTGAACAAACATTTCACGGAAGCGGGTATCATGGTACATGCCTACCTCATGTATGGCTTTCCAACCCAAACGGATCAGGAAACAATTGACTCCCTGGAGATGGTTCGACAGTTATTTGCAGCGGGGGTATTACAGAGTGCCTTCTGGCATCAGTTCACGATGACGGCTCATAGTCCGGTTGGACTGGAACCTGAAAAATTCAAGGTAAAAGCGCTTCGTCCGGCTGAGATTTTATTTGCCGATAATGATGTGGAACACGAAGATCCAACAGGGGCAGATCATGCTGCGTATGGATATGGGTTGAAAAAATCCTTACTGAATTTCATGCATGGAGCCTGCCTGGATTTCCCCCTGCACAAATGGTTTGATTTTAAAGTCCCGAAGACAAGTATTGCCCCGGATTATATTGAACGAATTTTGAAGGAAGAAGATTTTTCTGCGACCAAACCTACAACCAAAATAGTATTCATAGGCAACCTTCCGACCGCAGAAATTGTGGTGAAATCAAAAAAAGGGCAGCAATGGGAATCGATGGAGTTATCCTTTGAAACCCTGCAATCCGACCTAACCATTCGCCTCTCAAAAGAAGAGGGAGCATGGTTGGTGTCCATACTCCCTCAACTGCAATTAGATAATCCCAAAACGATGACCCGGCAGGAATTGAAAACTTCTTATGAAGCATCCGGACTACCGGATTTCGAGCTCTTCTGGGATAATAAGCCAATCAGCAACCTGTATAAAGCAGGGTTGCTGCAGCTGTAAGTTATTAATCGCGACTGCTAAGCTTACTCAGCAACCGGAGCATTTCAATATAGAGCCAGATGATGGTCACCATCAAACCGAAGGCACCAAACCACTCCATGTACTTTGGAGCACCCATACTAACCCCGGTTTCAATCATATCAAAATCGAGGATGAGGTTGAGTGCTGCGATAGCAACCACAAATAGTGAGAAACCTATACCCAGCAGGCTACCTTCATGCAGAAATGCCAGCTCCACACCAAACAATCGTAAAACCAGCGCGATGAGATAAAACACAGCGATACCAGCAGTTGCAGTGAATACTATAGATTTAAACCGCTGGGTGGCTTTAATAACACCGGTGCGATATAATACATACATGGCAATAACAGTCCCGAAAGTAAGCGCCACCGCCTGCATAACGAGGCCGGGAGCTACTTCTGAAAATGCATCCGAGTATACAGCAGAAATACCTCCCACAAAAACACCTTCTACCAAACCATAGGCAGGTACGGTGTACTGTCCATATTGAGGACGAAAACTGGTAACCAGTGCGAGGATCAATCCCACAATAGCTGAACCTATTACCCAGGGGAATACATTGACGCCTTCGAAATGCGCTTTCCAGGTAAGTAAAGCCGAAGCCATTAAGAGGAAAAAGAGGAAAATAAATTTGTTCATGGTGCCTCTTTCGGTCATGGTTTCAGTACCAGCACCGGTAAGAGAAGCTTCAAAACGTTTTTCAGAGAGGGCCGGGTTTCCGGACTTAAAAATTGCCATAGGTCTGAGTTTAGGGGGTCAAAGTAGTAAATACTGGTTGAAAATCAAAACATTCCGGGCATGAGCCAATTCAGCAAAATTATGAGCCAATTATGGGTTTTGTGAGCCAATTATGGGCAAAAATGGGCCTATTTGAAGGTAAAATGAGCCAATTCCCAAGAGGATTGAGCCAATCAGAAAAAACTTAATTCGTTGATTTTCTGTATTCTAGTTGAATTTTAATATAAATCACAACCTCTAATCCTCCCTAATCCTTCGTCATCCTACGACTTCCTACGGCATTGAACTAGCCCAGCTTCGACCCACTACCACCCATGATCCGATATCGAACCTTTCACCTTTACCCTTTCACAATTTTCACCTTTCACTTTTCACCTTTCACTTTTCCATACTCAATCAAATCCCACAGGTTGCCATACAAATCTTCGAAAACAGCTACTGTTCCGTAGGCTTCAATACTTGGTTCCCGAACTATTTTAATCTTATTGTCAAGCAGGTTCTGATAATCTCTCTTGAAATTATCGGTACTTAAAAAAAGAAACACTCGTCCGCCTGTCTGATTTCCGATCCTGCTTTTTTGTTCATCTGTTGCCGCTTTTGCTAATAATAAGGAGCATTCGGTTGCTCCCTGAGGTCTCACCAAAACCCAGCGCTTGGTGTCGGAAAGAATAGTATCTTCTACTAAAGTAAAATGCAGTTTTTGTGTGTAAAACGCAATTGCTTTGTCATAATCATCTACAACAATTGCAATATGCGCTAAATGCTGTTTCATTTGTTTTATTATTCAAAACCTGATTACGTACTTTAGTATTTCAATCGGCTTGGGTCCTGTTTGATATTCCAAAAGCTTAACAGGATTATTTTCTTACGACTAGAATAATACCGGTAATAGAGCGTAATGTATTTATTAAGACGTGCTCGCCTAATTTGTTTTTGCTTAATCGAAGGATTATAAGATTCTGGATGCTCTTGTAATCGACTAATTACATATTCCGTTTGTTGAATAAAACGTTTTACCTCAGACCATGTTACTTCGATAGCCATTTACGGTATTTTTTCATTACCACATCATGTGATATAACACGACCCGCTCTTGCGTCTTTTAACCCTTGCTCAATGGAAGCTTTCGTTTCGTCCCCCAAATCATCCCACCAATCGCTTTCATGTTCCACTTCCAGCATGGCATGTATCATCTTTACCACCTTTTCATCTGCCATGTCTATATATTGCTTTACTTCTTCGCGTAAAATGGATACTCCCTTCATAGCAATTATACTTTGAATAAAATTACTTTTTAAAACCTCTTATCCAAATGAGGAGTTCATCCTTCAATTGACCACTATCAATTCTGCGATGGCGCTTCCCCTACAGATTCTTTCAAAGCTTTCTGCTGGCGGAGTAATTCTTTCTCCTGACGTTTCAACTGCTTCTGGTGTTGCTTTTGCTGTTTATCCAATTTTTTCTGCGACTTCTTCAGCTTCTTTTGTTTTTTCTTCGCTTTTTTAGCATGCTTCTGCGTTTTTCTATGCTGCTTAGCCATCTCTTTCTGTCGTTTGATAGCTGCTTTATCCGGCGCTTGTGCCTGCAAAGTTCCTTCCACTGTAAAAAACAGGGTTAATAACAGTAATATCTTTTTCAACTGGTTCATACCTGAGATTTTAAATGATTCAAACTATCAGCTCCTTTGCCGGATAAAAAAGAGACGCTTTAATCTCTTTTTGTAGTTGTTGCTCACAGGATATTTTCGATTCGGTGTAATATTATTGAATATCAGCGCCACCAGCAAAAGTACGAGTGCCCCGCTTAATACAGGAAACAGGATGTAAGTATATCCTAATAACTTGATTTTTTCTGACCCGATTACCGCCAATAGAGCAGTTGCACCACCAGGAGGGTGCAGAGTTTTGGTGAATTGCATCGCAATGATAGAAAGAGATACCGCCAGGGGTGCAGTCAGCCAAATGATTTCCGGAAGCAGCGACTGCACACTAACTCCCACAAATGCAGAAACAAGATGACCTCCAATTAAATTACGGGGTTGTGCCAACGGACTTTGGATCAAACCAAACACCAGTACACTGGATGCCCCGAATGATCCAATTAAAAATAGACTGTCAGAATCTTTCAATAAAAAACTTTGCCAGAAAGCAATCAGACCAATTCCGATGAAAGAGCCCAGGAAGGACCAGAACTTCTCTTCCCGGTTTACTAAGGTTTCTCTGTAATAAATGTACCTGGTGTAGCGTAGTGTTCTTTTGACTCTCTTTTTCAACATAGACCGGTACCCGCGCTTATTTCATTTTTCTTACGTTGATCGCACTATACCCTTTTGGTCCGCTTACTACTTCAAAATTTACTTTATCATTCTCAACCAGCCGGGTTTGCATCTCGTTTACATGCACGAAAATACTTTCCTGGCTTTGTAAATCACGGATAAAACCAAACCCTTTTGCCTCATTCATGAAGGAAATAATACCGGAACGAATCAGGTCTTCCGGCGAAGGTTCTGCCTGCTTGGGAACACCGATCTGGATATCTTCCAGGTTCACTTCAACCATGGTAGAAGGATCTGGCGGAGAGCTTACAATATTGCCATCGGCATCAATATAAGCCATCATATCCTCGAGGGACTTACCTTTTTTTGCATCATTCTTCCTTTCTTCCTTGCGTTCTTCCTTCTCCTGCTTCTTTTTCGCCCGCTTTTTCTCCATCTCCTTTTTATTAAACGAATCCCTCGACCTAGCCATAAGCGATATATTTGATGAACTATAAAGGTCGGCTTTTTATCCGCCATCAGCAAAACTTTCATAAACAGCCATACCTCCGTCGATGAAAATGCTGGTGCCAGTTATATAGTCGGAATCGTCGGAAGCCAGGAATACCGCGAGTTTGCCCACATCATCCGGCTCACCAATCCGGTTGTAGGGAATCAGGCTCATCAGCGACTGATAGGCTTCTTTTGTTTCCCAGGCTTCGCGGTTGATGGGAGTACGTATGGCACCGGGACAAATACTATTGACCCGGATCTGCTGCGGACCGTATTCCTGCGCCAGGCTCTGCATCAGCATTTTAATAGCTCCTTTGGAGGCGGCATAGTTTACATGTCCGGCCCAGGGAATCAGCTCATGCACGGAACTGATGCAAATTATTTTTCCGCAAGCTTTGGACCGCTCGGGCTGATGTCCCCTTCTCAAAAACTCCCGGATCGCTTCCCGGGCACAGAGAAACTGTCCGGTCAGGTTTACGTCTATCACTTTCTGCCATTGCTGCAAGGTCATTTCGTGAAAGGGAGCATCCTGCTGCAGGCCTGCATTATTGATCAAAATATCGAGTGTGCCATATTGTTGAATTATTTCCCCATACATGGAGAATACATCCTCTTCCTTACTTACATCTGCTTTAATGGCAATGGCATCAGAACCATTTTGACGAATGATGCTAACGACTTCCTCAGCAGCATCTGCGCCGGAATAATAATTTACGATAACCGCGGCACCGGCTTCGCCCAGGGCGATCGCGATTGCTTTCCCTATGCCGGAACTGCCCCCTGTAACCAGGGCGATCTGGCCTTTTAATTTTTTCTCACTCATACAATAAGTTACAAAAAAATTGCGCCAGCCTCCAGTACCTTTGACACCTACAATAGCAAACATTGCCTACACCCAGAACACATATTATCCGTCAGCTGGAATCCATTTATGGCAACACAGAAGCCGGTTACATCGCGGACATGGTGTTGGAAAAACTAACCGGACTGCCCAAACGCGAGGTCAGAAACCTGCAGGTTGCCAATCTATCGGATCAACAGCAATTGTTACTGGAGGAAATGCTGGCGCAATTACAGCAGCACCGGCCGGTTCAATATGTAATCAACGAAGCCTGGTTCCAGGAAATGCCTTTCTATGTAGATGAGCGGGTGCTCATACCCCGACCCGAAACAGAAGAGTTGGTGGAATGGGTGGTAAAAGATCTCAAAACCGAAACAGCGCCCACAATATTAGACATTGGTTCCGGCAGTGGCTGTATTCCAATCAGCCTGGCTAAAAAACTACCCACTGCGGAAGTGCACAGTTGTGATATCAGCAGTGAAGCCTTATCGGTAGCACAATTGAATGCGGCACATTTACAAGCCATTGTACACTGGCATGAACTGGATTTTCTGGATGCAGGTAACTGGGAGCGATTGCCTGTGCCTGACTGCATCGTCAGTAACCCGCCCTATATTCCAAAAGCCGGGGCAGCCGAAATGAGTGCGCATGTGGTGAAGTATGAACCGGGCATTGCCTTGTTTGTGCCTGATAAAGATCCCTATGTATTTTACAAAGCCATTGCAAGCTTTGCGCAATCTAGATGCCAACCCGGAACAGTTATCTACCTAGAAATACATGAAGACCTTGCAGCGGGCGTACAGGAAACACTTCAACAAAAAGGTATCAACAGCATTGAAATCCGCAGAGATATGCAGGGAAAGGAACGTATGATCAAAGCGATCCGCTAATGATTACTGAACACCGTTTTTATCTACCGCCAGTACAGATCTGGCACCTAATTCTCTTGCCACGCGCATAACAGCCACCACATTCTCCACCGGTACATTTTTATCGGCATTGATCACCACGGAAGGCTGATCTGTTTCTTTTGCCAGGATGGGCTGCAACTTCGCTTTCAGTTCTTCCATGCTCACTTTGGAGGTGCCTACATAAAACTGGTTATTCGCGTCAATGGATACCACCACTGTCTGTTTGGCCTTGGTATCACTCTTGGCTTTCGGCTGTGAGAGTTTGATCACGTTAGGATTGGCCAGCGTGGATACAATCAGGAAGAAGAGCAACAGAATGAACAGAATGTCATTCAGTGCTCCGGTATGAACTTCGGCATGTCCTCTTAATCGACGTTTTAAATTCATGTTCGCTTATCTGGTAGGTTCCTGAAGGGTATCAATAAAATCGGAGCTGGCAACTTCCATGCGGTTCACGGTTTTATCTACCTGGGCATTTAAAAAACTATGTCCCACATAAGCCAGCAAACCAATGATCAATCCGGTTGCGGAGGTGATCATTTTCACATAAATACCACTGGCAATGGTGCTGAGGGTATATTCTCCGGTAGAAGAAATTCCGTAGAACAACTGCACCATCCCTACGATGGTACCAAGGAATCCAAACATGGGTGCAATGCCCGAAACCAGCGATAACACTGAAAGATTTTTTTCCAGTTTATACATTTCCAATCGCCCTACATTTTCCATGCTTTTTTCAATCGCATCAATGGGTTTACCAATACGCTGAATCCCCTTGTCAATGATTCTTGCAACGGGGTTATTGGTATTCTTGGCCAGTGATCGGGCTGCAGCCACATTACCACTCAGGATATGATCCTTAATAATGCTCATGAAGTTCTCATCGATCTTACTTGCTTTATTGATGGCCAGGTAACGCTCGAAAAAGAAATACACAGCAACTACCAGCAATAAAAACAGGGGAATCATCAGCGGGCCGCCCTGGAAGAGCAGATTGATCATACTGAGATCTTTGTTTTCATTGGTAGCAGCCTGGGCAGCATTGGCGATCTGTTGGGCCGTATCTGCAATCTGAAGAAGAAACAAATTCATCTGGTTGGTTTATTCTTTTGTCGGGTGTGAAAATAAGGCTATTATTTGCTAAGGAATTCTAAAGATTCTACTACAACCGGATCAGGCGCCTACCTGCTTAACCATCATGGCCTGTATTTGCTTCATGGTTTTCTCCATTCCTTCGGCACTTCCGTCCAGGAAAATAACATTCCCTTTACCATATTCAGCAAAGTTTTTCACGGCTTCGGTCCACATACTGAAGAGAATCACATTGGTATCAAGGTTGGCCTGGCGCATGCGATCTGCTGCCTCGCTCATACCCTTGGCCACTTCCTCTCTGAAGAGTGCCACACCCTGCCCTCTCAGCCTGGCTGCTTCTCTTTCCGCTTCTGCGGCAATTTTGATGGCATTACCTTCTGCTTCCGCACCCTTGGTTTTGGTGATCAGCAAAGCCTGTCCCTCGTTTTCAGCAGCTGCTTTCAGGTTATGCGATGCCACCACGCGGCTCATGGAATCCATAATTACCTGGTCAAACGTGATATCATTGATCTGGAGATCGAGCAGGTGGTAACCCCATTCTTCCAGCAGTTGATCAATCTGGTCTTTTACATAATCAACAATCTCCTTTCTCAGGGCGAGGATTTCTGCCTGGCGTTTGGTTGCCACAAAAGAACGAATGGTGCCTTCAATTGTGCGGCTCAGTGCCTGCATCAGATCGCGATCGCTGATGAATTTAAAAGCCACTTTTTTGATGGTGTCTTCCTGTTCATTTTGTACGGCATAGAGTAACATGCTCTTAAAATACACATTTGCCTGGTCTGCCGTAACTGCCTGGAACTCCAGCTCCACCGAACGGTTCTGCACAGACACCCTTTTGGAAATCTGTTCAATAAAGGGAATGATGAAATTAAGTCCGGGTAAGAGGATACGCCGGTACTTACCAAACATCGTAACCACTCCAATCGTACCCTGGTTAATGGTTTTTAAGCCGGCAAATACCACCAGGATTACTATAAGAATCCACCAACTGGAAGTAAGAAGATCTAACATATTCGAATTTTGAGTTTAATATAACTATTCTGAAGCGTTCTTTTCCCAAAGCTGCACCAATTCTACCAATACTGCGAATGATTTTTCCATATCCTGAACACTAACATACTCCTGTTTGCTATGAAGCGACATTTCTCCCGTGAACAGATTCGGACAGGGAAGTCCCATAAAGGAAAGTCGCGCACCATCTGTTCCACCCCTTATAGGAAATTTCCTTGGCTGAATGCCACAGTTGAGCATAGCCTGTTCTGCAAGGGCTGTCACCTGCGGATGATGCTGCAGTACTTCTTTCATATTACGGTATTGCTCCTTCACTTCATAAGTAGTTCGGGCGCCGGGGTATTTCAATACGATTTCATCTGCCAGGTGTTGCAGCAGAAATTCATGTTCACCCAGTTTCTGTGTTTCAAAGTCGCGGATAATAAAATCCACCTGGGCCAATTCTGCGGATCCGGTGATGCGTACCGGATGCACAAAACCTTCCCTGCCTTCAGTCAATTCAGGGGCCAGTTTTTCTTTGGGCAGCGACGCAACAAATTCTCCTGCCAGTTTGATGGCATTGATTAGTTTACCTTTCGCTGATCCGGGATGTGCTGCGATACCATGGAAGTAAACTGTCATGCCATCTGCGGAGAAGTTCTCATCCTCCAGGCTGCCGAGTTCACCGGCATCCAGGGTATAGGCGATATCGGCACCCAGTTTTTTCAAATTCACTTTATCCACTCCCCTGCCGATTTCTTCATCCGGGGTAAACAGGATTTTAATTTCGCCGTGAAGCAGCTGCGGGTTGGCTACTAAGTAGGCTGCCAGCTCCATGATAATGGCTACACCTGCTTTATCATCTGCACCTAACAAGGTAGTACCAGAGGCAGTAATGATATCGTCTCCGATTTTTTCTTTCAGATAGGGATGCTCTTCAATAGTGATTACCTGGGAAGGATCCTGAGGCAGCACGATGGGTTCACCAGAATAAGCAGCATGCACAATTGGTTGTACGCCTGTACCACTGCAATCAGGAGCTGTATCCACATGCGAGCAAAAACAGATCACCGGAACTTTTCGGTTACTGGTAGCCGGGATCGTCGCATATACGTAACCGTGTTCATCCAGGTGAGCGTCCTGGATACCCATGGCCAGCAGTTCTTTCACCAGCAAACGCGACAGGTCCTTCTGTTTTTCCGTGCTGGGCTGGGAAGTGCTAAGCGGATCACTTTGCGTGTCAATCTGGACATAGCGAATCAAACGATCTTTTACTGCTGGTCGATCCATTTCCGGCATGATTGGTTAATTTTCGCCCCAAATTACAGTATTGATGGCAAAGCTACAGAAGGGAAAAAGCTGGAACCTGCCAGGAACCACGAGAGCAATCATTTTTACCTTACTTTTTTTAAGCCTGTTAATCGGGGGCGGATGGATCGGTTCTATGCTGGGACTGGATATCTATTTAACCACGATATTCCTGGCGGCGCTAACAACCTTACTAGCCTTTAGCCTGCGAAAACTCGTAGACCAGGAAAGCATTGGCTCCATGGGCTGGAAGTGGAAAGGATATGAAACTGATTTTGCAGTAGGGAATTTAATCGCGATAGCAATATTAGGAACAGGTACCTGCGGACTACTCTTACTGGGTGCCATTGAATGGGCTGGAGTTGAAATGAACAGCAGCGCTTTTTTTTACTCCCTGCTGTTAATGATGGTAGTGGCTGTTTATGAAGAACTGGCCTTTCGGGGATATATCCAGCATAACCTGATGGAAAGTATACATCCTGTGAAAGCCTGGGCAATCACGGCGGTGATCTTTGCATTTTTTCATGGCACCAATCCAAATGGATCCTTACTGGGCACCTTTAATGTATTCCTTGCAGGTTTGTTATTAGGCGTGAATTATCTCTATACACGCAACCTCTGGTTTGGTATCGGGTTGCATTTTACCTGGAATTTTTTACAGGGACCCGTACTAGGATATGGAGTGAGTGGATTGAGTCTGCCATCGGTGTTAAGTCAAAACCAGCAGGGCGCTAAACTTTGGACAGGAGGAAAATTCGGATTTGAAGCGTCCTTACTCAACACCCTGTTATGCCTAACGGTAACGGCTGTGTTATTTTGGGTTTACGGAAAGCAGCATAACAAAAAATGGTTGCCTTAAGGACAACCACTTTTTAATGAATTGAGTCAAGCCGGATTAGGGCATGATGATGCGGGAAGGCGCACCAACAATCTCAACCAGTTCGATGTCGAAAACCAAATCTTCACCAGCCAGCGGATGATTGGCATCCAGCAGGATAGCAGTTTCCTGGATCTCGGTGATAACAACAGGAACCACCTGGCCCTGGCTGTTATTCAGATTCAGACGCATACCCACTTCGAGTGGCATATCAGCAGGCACCTGCTCTTTTGGAAATTCGATAATCATATCCGGATTCTTGGGACCATACGCATCGTCAACAGGAATATGCACGGTTTTCTTATCTCCCACAACCATCCCCATCACACCGTTGTCGAAACCAGCGATTACCATTTGGCTCCCAACCTGAAACTCCAATGGATCCCGACCTTCTGAACTATCGAAAGTGGTTCCATCGGTAAGGCGACCATGGTAATGAACCTTTACGGTATCGCCAGACTGTACTTGTTGCATAAAAAAAATTTAAATTGATCAAATCAGGGCACAAGGTAAGGGAAAAGCGGCAGAGCGCCTGCTACCAAACCGTTATATTTGAGCCATGAAAAGGATTTTTTTTGTACTGCTTTGCTGCCTGTTTGCCGGCGCTGATCTTTTTGCACAAAGGATTGAACCGGGCGCTGAACAATTCGATCAATACCTGCCAAAACTAGCAGGACTCCGGGTTGGAATTTTTGCCAACCAGACCACCGTTGTATATGACACCCTCCACCTGGTGGATGTGTTGAAACAAAAAGGCGTTCGCATCACCCGCCTCTTTTCTCCGGAACATGGATTCCGCGGAACTGCTGATGCAGGAGAAAAAGTGGGCAATACGGTAGATCCTAAAACCGGCATCCCGGTGATTTCACTCTATGGCAAAAACCGGATTCCCAAGAAAGAAGACCTGGACGCAGTAGACATCCTGGTATTTGATATTCAGGATGTTGGCGTTCGATTTTATACCTACATTTCTTCACTGGAAGAATTTATGGAGGCAGCGATTGCAGCTAAAAAACCACTCATGGTGCTGGACCGCCCAAACCCGAATGGTTTTTATATTGATGGCCCCATTCTTGAAAAACCCTATCGCTCTTTTGTGGGCATGCAGCCTGTACCTGTGGTGTATGGCATGACCATTGGAGAGTATGCCAAAATGCTGCTGGGTGAAAAATGGCTGAACACCAATCTGTCTACAGAAGGCTTCCAGCTCACCGTGATCCCCTGTAAAAATTATACACACGAGAGTAAGTATCAGTTACCGGTAAAGCCCTCTCCCAACCTGCCGGATATGTCATCCATATACTGGTATGCCTCCACCTGTTTCTTTGAAGGAACGGTATTAAGTGAAGGTCGTGGAACTGATTATCCTTTCCAGGTATTTGGCCATCCATCTCTTCCAAAGAATTTATATTCCTTCACACCACGTTCCAAAGAAGGCGCAAAAAATCCCAAACTGAAAGATCAGCTCTGTTATGGCTGGAACCTGGCTGCGGAGCCGGCGGTGGTTCTATCAAAAATTGGCAAGCAAATGCAACTGGATTACCTGCTGGAAGCCTATCGCCTGTTTCCAGATAAGGCCAGCTTTTTCCTGGGCAAACCAAATGCGGAACCAACCGCTTATTTCTTCAATAAACTGGCGGGCAACAGTCAGTTGATGCAACAAATTAAAGAAGGAAAAACCATGGAAGAGATCAGGGCATCCTGGCAACCGGGATTGGAAAACTTTAAAAAGATTCGCGCCCGTTACCTGATTTATCCCTAACCCTTCTTACTAAATTCATAGTATGGATTATCGCTCTCTGCGAATTGTTTTTATGGGCACGCCGGAATTTGCAGTTGCTTCCCTTGATGCACTGGTGCGTGCGGGATGTAACATCGTTGGAGTTGTAACAGCACCCGATCGTCCGGCTGGCAGAGGATTGCAATTACAACACAGCGCCGTGAAAGCATTTGCGCTGACACATCATATCCCTGTATTACAACCCGAAAAATTGCGCGATCCACATTTCCTGGAAGCACTTGATCAGTTGAAAGCAGATCTGCAGGTGGTAGTTGCTTTCCGGATGTTGCCTGAAATGGTATGGAACCGGCCACCTATGGGAACGATCAATGTACATGGTTCCTTACTTCCCAATTATCGAGGAGCAGCACCCATCAACTGGGCTGTGATCAATGGAGAAAAAGAAACCGGAGTAACCACCTTTAAACTGCAGCATGAAATTGATACCGGCAATATTTTATTGCAGGAACGCATGCCCATAGGTGAAGACGAAGATGCAGGCTCTGTGCACGACCGAATGAAAGAACTGGGAGCCAATTTGCTGGTGAAAACTATTGAAGGACTTGCCAATGGAAGCATCAAGGAGATACCGCAAGGCAGGCTCATGGATGCTACACAACCACCCAAACACGCACCCAAGATTTTTACAGAAACTTGTCATATCAACTGGTTTCAGCATGTGGATGCCATTCATAACCTGGTAAGGGGATTATCACCCTACCCTGCCGCCTTTACTTCATTGGAAGGAAAGACGCTTAAAGTATTTAAAACCAAAAAAGAAAAAACCCAACCGGCAATTGCACCCGGACAATTTGAAACCGACCACGCTACTTACCTGAAATTTGCTACACCGGATGGATACATTCATTTGGAAGAAGTACAATTGCAGGGCAAAAAAAGAATGGGCATCCAGGATTTTTTACGCGGCTATCGCTTTACTACCCAACCCAATTAACCAATGATATCTTATAACACCAAAGACTGGCTCTCTGTCCTGTTTAAGTTTCACAAGGCAGATACCATCCGGCAATTGTTACCATTAATCGCATTGATATCATTGTACTCATGGGGTGTTGCCTATGTTGAAGTGGAAGTATTAAAGTTATCACAGAACAGTCACCTGAAACAGATATCCCTCATGCATAGCCTGCTGGGTTTTGCGATATCCATGTTGCTGGTATTTCGCACCAATACAGCTTATGATCGCTGGTGGGAAGGAAGAAAACTTTGGGGAGCATTGACCAACAATTCCCGCAACCTTGCATTGAAGCTGGATAGTATGTTAGCTGTGGATGATCATGTAACCCGAAATTTTTTCCGTAAGTCAATTGCGCTTTATGCCAGCATGCTCAGAGATCATCTTCGCTCAGAGAAAACAAGGCTGGCCTTGGATGAAATTGATCATCCGGAGTTGGCGGTGGATCAATCCAGGCACCTGCCCAACCAGGTAGCAGCCTTGATGATGCGAAGAGTTCAGGAGCTCTACCGGAAAAATGTAATTACGGGAGATCAGCTCATCACCATCAATGCAGAACTGCAATCCTTTACCGATATCTGTGGCGCCTGTGAACGAATCAAGAATACACCGATCCCCTATTCCTACAGTGTATTCATTAAAAAATTCATCTTCATTTATGTAATTACGTTACCGATTGGATTTGTATTCAATTTGGGGTATCTGGTAATTCCGGTAGTAGCTTTTATCTTTTATGTGCTTGCCAGCCTTGAATTGATCGCAGAGGAAATTGAAGACCCATTTGGTGGTGATGCCAATGATGTACCAACCGAAAAAATAGCTGAGAATATCCGTATCCATGTAAATGAAATCCTTTGATCACGACTATGAATAACCGAATTCTTCTTGGAATCCTTCCCTTGTTTGCATTGTTTATCTCTTGTGGAAGCAGTAAGAAAGCGGCAGCACCTGAAGTGCCCCCTGTTGTGAAAACATTACCGCCACTCACGGAATCTGTCATACATATACCTGTCAAAATTGTAGTCAAACCCTTTTTACAGCAGGCAGAACAATTAGCGCCTACTACCATCACCTCTGATGGATGGCCGGCTTATCTGCAGAGTGGTTGCGACTTCCGGTACAAGTATCGCTTTCTTCGATCCGGTTTTCAGTTTAGTTGTGTAAACAACCGGGTAACCATGACCATGAATGGGCGGTACCAGATCGCCGGAAGCAAAACCGTATGTGTATTGGGGCAATCGGTTTCTCCCTGGATCAATGGAAGTTGTGGGTTTGGAGAAGAGCCAATGCGAAGAGTGAATATTCAGTTGGTATCCGATTTGAGATTCACTCCCGATTATCGCTTGCAAACCAGCACCCGGGTGGAAAAAGTACAGGCCATTGACAAATGTGTTGTAACCATTTTCAATAATGATGTTACTCAGCAGGTAATGGACAGCATCGCGGCAGCGGTTAATTTTTATGGTGCCACAGTAGATCAGAATATGCGCAATCTTCGGTTTGATGAAGTATTAAATCCGGTTGCGGAAAAAGCAGGAAAGAAAATCCCGCTCAGTACGTATGGGTTCATGAAATTAAACGCCAACTCAATCAAACTGGGAGCCATCAATTTAACAGGAGATACCTTGAAATTTATAGCCGGATTATCCTGTTTTCCGGAGATCAGTTCAGACAGCATCAATACGGCTGTGACACAGCACCTGCCTCCTCTAAGTGGCACTGTGAATGGAGATGGTTTTAATCTGACCACCAATGCGATCTATGATTACCGTACCATTGATACCTTATTGACAAGAACCTTGAGGGGCAGAGAGTTTGATGTAAAAGGTGAAAAGATCCGCATCTCAGGCGTAGAGGTATCCGGGCTCGACAATTACAAAGTTCGGTTTAAAGTGGATTTTACCGGCACCAAAAGAGGCACGCTGTTTCTCACCGGAACACCTGAGCTCGATATACTGACGCAGCAATTGCAGGTGCCGGACCTGGAATATGATTTGAACTCCTCCAGCCTGGTACTAGCGGTTGGGAAAACATTCTTCAACCGGCAGATCCTGGAGAGTTTGCGACAGCAGGCAAAGATCAATGTGCGCGAGCTCTACCAGAAAAATAAAATGAAGATTGATACCCAGCTCAATCGGGCTATTATGGATGGAATCCAGATGACAGGCAATACCCAGGAACTTCGGTTAACCGGACTTGTTATCAACAAAGACAATGTACAGGTGCAGGCACAGGTAAAAGGGCAGGTGAATCTTGTCATCACCAAATTGCCGATGCAATAATCAGAGGGCATCAAACCACAAGGGTTTGGGATCGTTCCAGTCGCCATTGTAATTGATAAACAATTCCTCTCCGGCATTGATCGCACGTACCGTTTTGATACGGATCATTTGGGATTCCATATCCATTTCATATTCGCAATTGCTTTGGAAACTGTGGTTGTATAAAGACACATATCCGAGTGCCACGCAACAGGCTTTGTTATCTTCTCCCCATTCAAAAATATAGTAGTGCAGCAGGGTCTTATCCAGTAACTGGCGGTCCGTTTCAGAAAGAACAATAACCGGACTGATCTCTACCAGGGTATCGGCCTCCAGTGGCTCGAGCGTGAACACACCTCTGCCCATGGAGGGAGTTGGGGCAATTATCAGGCAGGGTAAAATCATTCTGCAATATAAAAATGTATTTTTACCCCATGACCGAAGATCTGGAAACCCCTGCGTCGATCAGTGAACAATTTGCTTCCATCATTCACCTGGAAGATAAGCTGCGCATACGCGAGTTTCTGAACAATCAGAACATCAGCGACGTGGCTGAACTGGTGGATGAGTTTGATGAATTTGCCAGCCAGATCATCGGCAATATGAGTACACACCGGGCTGCCAGTGTATTCAAGATCCTGGACACTTCCGTGCAGAAACAAATCATTCAGGAACTGCCGCCGTTAAAGTCGGCCGAATTACTGAATGAACTACCTGCGGATGACCGGACCTCTTTTCTCGAAGAGTTACCCAGTGAAGTGGTAAAAGAACTGATAAAGACACTGGACCCGGAAGAAAGAAAAATCACACTCTCATTGCTTGGGTATCCTGAAGGTAGCGTAGGGCGATTGATGACTCCTGATTATATCGCGGTGAATGCAGACTGGACCATGACCGAAGTGCTGGATCATATCCGGGAAGTGGGACGTGAATCGGAAACCATTGATGTGATCTATGTGGTGAATGATAAGGGAGAATTTGTGGATGACATGAGAATCCGGGATGTGATCATGACCAGTCCGGATAAAGTGGTAAGTGATATAATAGATTACAGATACATCGCATTGAATGTAAATGACGACCAGGAAGTAGCCAACCAGACATTCAAGATGAATAACCGGGTAGCCTTGCCGGTGCTGGATGATCAGAATATATTGCTGGGTATTGTAACCATTGATGATGTGTTGTGGGTAGCCAATGAGGAATTCAGTGAAGACATGCAGCGGATTGGTGGTACGGAGGCATTGGATGAGCCATATCTTGAAATGCCCATCTTCAAATTATTCCAGAAACGCATTGTGTGGATGGTGGTACTCTTCATAGGAGAAATGCTGACAGCTTCGGCGATGGGTTATTTTGAAGATGAAATCGCAAAAGCAGTAGTGCTGGCCCTATTTGTTCCCTTGATTATATCAAGCGGAGGTAACAGTGGATCACAGGCATCTACCCTGATCATCCAGGCAATGGCGGTAGGAGAAATTACTATTTCGGATTGGTGGCGGGTGCTCAAGCGAGAAATCATTTCAGGATTATTGCTGGGAACAGTGCTGGGCATTATAGGATTTGCAAGAGTAATTGTATGGTCGCAGTTTTTCCCGGAAGTATATGGCATCTATTATATTCAGTTGGGAGCTGCTGTTGGAATATCCCTGATGGGCGTGGTATTATGGGGTACCATCAGCGGTTCCATGTTACCCATCTTCTTAAAAAGAGCCGGGGCAGATCCGGCCGTTTCCTCCGCACCCTTTGTTGCAACATTGGTTGATGTAACCGGGTTAATCATCTATTTCAGCGTTGCTTATCTCTTTTTGCGGGGCCTCATGCTCTGAGTTTTCCGGATTACGCAAACGATTGCTTAAAAAATAATTTAACTATGTTTGCGTTTTATTGCCGGTACCTTATAATAAAAAAAGATAATAAATATGTGCGGAATTGTTGCTTACATCGGACACAGAGAAGCTTATCCCATCATTTTAAAAGGGCTGAAAAGATTGGAATACAGGGGATACGACAGTGCAGGGGTGGCTCTTTTGAACAATGGAATGAAAGTGTATAAAAAGCAGGGAAAGGTTGCTGACCTGGAAGAGACACTAATTGGTAAAGACTTGCATTCAAATATCGGAATTGGCCATACCCGCTGGGCAACACATGGTGAGCCCTGCGATCGGAATGCACACCCTCATACCTCCAAAAATGGCAAGTTATCCATGATCCACAATGGGATCATTGAAAATTATGCCCAGATCAAAGGAGAACTTATTAAAAAAGGATACAGCTTTCAGAGTGATACGGATACGGAAGTGCTGCTGAAATTTATTGAAGACATCTATGTGAACAATGAAGGAACACTCGAAGAAGCAGTACGAATTGCATTGAAACGGGTGGTGGGCGCTTATGTGATTGTATTACTGGATGAAGACAATCCGGATACCCTGATTGCAGCAAGAAAAGGATCACCACTGGTAATCGGAATCGGCAAAGGAGAACATTTCCTGGCATCGGATGCCTCTCCTATTATTGAATACACTAAAGAAGTGGTGTATGTTAATGACTATGAAGTGGCGATTATTCGTCCGGATGAACTGATCCTGAAAAACCTGGGTAATGAAAAAATAACTCCTTTCATTACCAAACTGGATATGGAGCTGGCGGCTATAGAAAAAGGCGGCTATGACCATTTCATGCTGAAGGAAATCTTTGAACAACCGCATACCATATTTGACTGTTTGCGTGGCCGTCTGGATGCCAGTGCCGGAACCATCACGATGAGTGGTATACAGCAATATGCAGAGCAACTGATGACTGCCAACCGCATCATCATGATAGCCTGTGGAACCAGCTGGCATGCGGGACTGGTAGCAGAATACATATTCGAAGAGCTGACCCGGATACCGGTTGAAGTGGAATATGCTTCTGAATTCAGGTATCGTAATCCTGTAATTAATAAGGGAGATGTGATCATTGCAATTTCACAGAGTGGTGAAACCGCGGATACCCTGGTAGCCATTGAGAGTGCGAAAGAAAAAGGAGCCATCATATTGGGCGTAGTGAATGTGGTAGGTTCCTCCATCGCCCGTACCTCTCACGGCGGGGCCTATACGCATGCTGGTCCGGAGATTGGAGTAGCCAGTACCAAAGCTTTTACAGCGCAGTTGGCGGTATTGACCATGATGGCATTGAAATTAGGCTACATGAAAGGATGCATCAGTGAAAAACGCTACATGCATTTACTGAATGAATTGAATGATGTACCTGAAAAAGTGGCGACTGCTTTATTGCAGAAAGATGCCATTCATGAAATCGCGCTTAAATACAAAGATGCTTCGGATGCACTTTATCTGGGTCGCGGTTATAATTTCCCAGTTGCATTAGAAGGTGCGTTGAAACTGAAAGAGATATCTTATATCCATGCGGAAGGTTATCCGGCTGCAGAAATGAAACATGGTCCCATTGCATTGGTGGATGACAAACTGCCGGTATTCTTTGTGGCAACGAAAGACAGTTTCCATGAGAAAGTCCTGAGCAATATGCAGGAGATCAAAGCACGTAAAGGAAAGGTGATTGCTGTGGTGAGTGAAGGTGATGATGCAGCCAATCAACTGGCAGATGACCTGATCGTGGTGCCTTATGCGGATGAACTGATTGCGCCTATTATCAATGTGATTCCCATGCAGCTCCTTGCCTATTATATCGGTGTAGCAAAAGGACTGGATGTAGACAAGCCCCGGAATCTCGCCAAAAGTGTAACAGTAGAATAACTGTCTCTTATGAATCTGATCAAAAAAAATCCCCTGCAATCCCTGGGATATGGATTTGTAGAAAATCAATATCTAAAGGAAGGGAAGGATGAATATTTCCATAGAAATCGTCAGAACAACAGTGGCATCAAATACCGGCAGCTGACAGCTTATGAGATTGAGGTATTGGTTCGCAACCGTAACCAAAGTGACGACTGGAATAAGTTACTGGTTTCCGATGCCTTCAATCCGGAGCTGGTCAAGAACTGTAAGTTTTACGGACTGGTGCGGATTGGTAAACTCGAACCTTATTGCCTTGAGTTTAATAACCTCAAAATGGCGGTGGGCTTGTATAACAGCACCATCATCAGTTCTGACTTCGGAGATAATGTGGTAGTGGATAATGTAAACTATCTCTCTCATTTCATCATTGGAAATGAAGTGATGCTGGTAAATATAAACGAGCTGGCTACTTCGAGTCACTCTAAATTCGGAAATGGGATTTTGAAGGAGGGCGAAGAAGAGAAAGTGAGGATCTGGCTGGAAGTCTGCAATGAAAACGGAGGTCGCAGAATACTGCCCTTTGATGGCATGTTGCCGGGAGATGCGTATTTGTGGAGTCGCAACAGGCAGGACGACCAGTTGCAACAGCGCTTTGTAGAGATGACCAACAATCGTTTCAGCAAAGAAAGAGGACAGTATGGTCAGATTGGAGACAGAACCGTAATAAAGAATTCCAGGATACTGAAAGACGTTTACATTGGAAGTGATGCTTATATCAAAGGCGCGAATAAAATCAAAAATGTAACTATACATTCCAAACCCGATGCCCGCAGCCAGGTAGGAGAAGGTTGTGAGCTCGTAAATGGCATTATCGGAGAAGGCTGCAGGGTCTTTTATGGAGTGAAGGCGGTGCGCTTTATTATGGCAAGCCATTCGCAATTGAAATATGGTGCGCGACTTATTAACTCCTATCTCGGAAACAATGCAACGATCTCCTGTTGTGAAGTATTGAATTCCCTGATCTTTCCGGCACATGAACAGCACCACAACAATTCCTTTTTATGTGCTGCACTGGTAATGGGGCAATCCAATATGGCGGCGGGCGCAACAATTGGATCCAATCATAACTCAAGAGCAGCTGATGGCGAACTTATTGCTGGCAGAGGATTCTGGCCAGGCTTGTGTGTGAGCCTCAAACACAATTCACGATTCGCTTCCTTTTCCATATTAGCCAAGGGGGATTATCCTGCAGAATTGGATATCCGCCTACCCTTTTCACTCATCAGCAACGATGTAACAAATGACCAGTTGATTGTGATGCCTGCTTACTGGTTTGAATACAATATGTATGCACTGGCACGGAACTCCTGGAAATACGTGGCGAGAGATCAGCGCATTGAAAAACTCCAGCACATTGAATACGATTTTCTGGCACCGGATACAGCAAATGAAATGCTGGAGTCGCTGGATGTATTAACACTTGCAACCGGCAAAGCCTGGTATAAGCAGCAGGGAAAAGATGCAACGGAAAGGCAGTGTCAAACAAAAGGAAAGAGGTTATTGGAGGAGGGGGAAATGGCAATACAGGATCTTACCATAGAATTGGAAATGGCTGAAAACAGTCAACGTCCTGTATTGATTAAAAAAGCGGCGATGGCCTATCAATGGTTCAGCCGGTTGCTGGATTATTATGCAGCCAAAGAGATCCTGCTTGCATTTGAGCGAAATCCATTGAGTACACTGAACCGTATGGTAGCAAAATTGCCCAAAGCAGGAAAGGTTTCCAGGTGGACCAATATCGGAGGTCAGTTAGTGGAAGCAGCAACAGAAGAACAATGGCTTTCGGCTATCCGGTCGGGCAAAATAAAAAGCTGGGAAGAACTGCATGCCCGCTACCAGCAGGAAACGGATCAATATGCTGAGCAAAAACTAAAGCATGCGCTGGCAATATACAAGCAACGACATGGCATTGATTTATCCTCAACTTCAACTGAGGTTCGACTACTACTGGAAAATGCCATTAGTACACGTCAACTCATGACCGAAAAGATTTTCGAAAGCCGGGCCAAGGATTACCAGAATGAGTTCCGAAAGATGGTATATACCAATGATGCCGAAATGGAAACTGTAGTAGGTAAACTCAAGGAAAATAGTTTTATCTCGGATGAGCAGAAAGCATTCCGTCAGTTTAAAAAGAAAGTGGAAGGCTTGCTCTAATTCCGCTTACCAAATTTGTTTCAGAATAGTAGAATTTCCTTTTTGATCAGTAAGGCGAAACAGGAGCCATTGGTTTGATTTGCGTGGCAAAGGAATCCAATGACTTGCTATTCCCGCTGGTTGATTAATTGGATGACGCAGCAATAGTTGTCCGGCTGCAGTGTAGACTTCCAGTAAATAGCGACCCGCCTCCCTGCTCTCTATTTGAATAGAGGAACCTGCTGCATTCAAACGAACCTGGGTCTGCAACGGGAGTATGGTGCCTGGAAATTTTATAACCTTCGAATACTGTTGGGTGCCATCGCCCTCAATCAATTTCACTCTGCACAAAGCACTTGTTTGACGGATTGGTAAAACATGGGAATAAACTCGTTGCCCGGGTATAGGCTGAAGCGTCGCAATAGATTTAAACGGCTCACCTTTTTCAGCCAATTCTACTTCCATGGCTGCAGGTTCTATTCCGCCAGCAAGTTCCCAGTTAACGCTCCAATAACCTGCATTTCTGCTGATCCAGAATGTCTCTATTAGCACAGGTAAAATATTCGTACCACCTGTTTTATTGGCCAGAGCAAACCGGGAAGCACTCAAATGGTTTCGGTCCAGTGCAATGGTTCGGATCCTGCCCTGCTCGGGACTTGAACCAGGTGTTAGTCCGTCCCTGATAGAGCTCCATTGATTATTAGTAAAAGCAGCTATACTAAGTGCTGCCGTATCCTGGATGGTTCCACTATGTGTTCCGGAATAACTAAACTCTAAAACCGGATCGGGAGAATTTAGATCGGGTGTACTGTTAATAGTCCAAAACTCAAGAGAAGAAATCGTACTGATACCGGGCGCTAGTTGTTGTCCTTCCATATTAGCATCTTCACGATGATAAGAAAGATGCATAGTGCCAGCAAAGTTGGCAACCTGAACCAGGCTTACAATTTCTTTGTCAATTAGGGGGAAGCTGATAGTATCCTGTGAATTAAATCGTTTTTGAATACTGCCTGCGATGCCTGTACCAACAGCATGAGTAAGCCGGGATTTTTCACTTAATACCAACTGATGCGCCATTGTACGAATGGGGCCCTTTTTAAGGATTAACCCATAAGGCAGGATAAGATCTGACAACAATTGCAAACCAGCAGTATTGTCAATCATCAACCATATACTATCCAGCAGTTGCCCGGATGAATAAATTGTTTGTACAGAAGAACCTCCAAATAAGAGGCAACCGGTTGATCCGGATAGATTTGTTTCCAGGATACGGGAATTCAGCTGTTCCAGATTCCCCATTAATTTCAGGCAGGAACTCCTGTTGCCTGTTGACATATTTAAGGTGGCATCTTCAAGTCGAAGCGTACCATTCACCTGAATGGTATCACTAAAATGCAGACTGAAAACAGTTCCGCTGTCTACAACCAGATCGCCTCTGATCAGTGCGGAATTGGTACCCGAAGAGGAATAGGTACAAATGCCAGCCGGACTCGCATCTGAAGACAACTCCAGGCTACCGAAGACTCTGCCACTTATGGACAAAGTAGACGCGGCATCTGTGTTTTCCATTCGGAATACCCCTTTTTCTGTACCAGCAGTTCTGCTCAGTTGATTCACCAGGTCAGCATGCCCGGTTCTGCTACGATGGATATATATTGCGCCATTTTCTACCCGGATAGAATCACTGATGCGGATAGCATATCCACTGCTGCTACCGGAAGCATTAATAAAAACTGCATTGTTTCGAAGCAGGAGAGAATATCCGGATGCCAGGGTCGTAAAGGCCCTGGGAAGAATTGATCCGCTTGTACTTGTAACCGTATTGGTAACAGGCAGCAATAACCGAATGAAGGAAGTACCAGCAGGATTAATTTCCAGCGACTGTACAACAACTCCTGTATCGGGGAGAATAACTTCATAACTAGCTGCAAGAAAGCTGTTATCCAGCAAGACGTGGTCCATGGAATCAGGAACTGTTTCCCCTTCCCAGTTGTGAGGATTATTCCAATAGGTTGTATTACCATTGCCGGTCCATTTTTTTTGGGCATAACTGCATGGGACCACAAGCAGCCAGACAATACCCCAACTCCACCTTTTCATAACACACTGTTTGTTCCGACCAAGTTACAGTTACCAGGTGGTACAAAAAGCGCGTTAAAGCGGAATGGGTGAAAAAACGGTAGCAGAATTTTATTGCGCAGAACTATCAACCGAGGTAGAATCAAGCGCTGCCTGCACGGTAGAATCTATCGCTTTTGCAGCATCTCTTGCTACCCTGGCAGCAGAGTCAGTTGCCGCTTGTATTGCAGTGCTATCAACAGTGGTTCCGGAAGAATCTGAACCATTGGAACAGGCAACCATACATGCAGTCAATCCAATTACCAGCAATACCGTTTTCATACTAAAGGATTTATTTTTTACGGAAGAAAATACGAACCGGCACTCCTTTGAAATCAAAGGTCTCACGCAGCTTGTTTTCGAGATAATTGCGATACGGAGTTTTGATATCATCCGGATAGTTACAGAAAAACGCAAAAGAGGGCACATGCGTAGGTAACTGGGTTACGTATTTGATACTAACCGGATTACCTCTTACAACCGGCGGATGATATGCTGCGATCGCTTTCAGCATTACATCGTTCAGTTGGGAAGTAGGGATTTTTTTCTTTTTATTCTCTACCACTTCCAGTGCAATTTCAATTGCCTTGAAGATGCGCAATTTGTCTTTGGCGGAAATAAACAAAACAGGTACATCCGTGAAAGGCGCCAGTCTTTCTTTCAACTGCTTTTCATAATCCCTTGCCGTATTGGTTTGCTTTTCAACCAGGTCCCATTTGTTTACGAGGATAACAATCCCTTTTCCTTTTCTTGCAGCCAGGCTGAAGATGCTGAGATCCTGGGCAGAAATTCCTTTCTCCGCATCCAGCACCAGCAAACAGACATCGGCTTCATCCATCGCTTTAATAGCACGAATCACGGAATAGAATTCCAGGTCTTCATGTACCTTTTGTTTTCTTCGAATACCCGCTGTATCGATCAATACAAATTCCTTCTGGAACATATTGTAGTGGGTATGAATGGTATCTCTGGTAGTTCCGGCGATATCACTCACAATGGTCCTCTCCTGTCCAACCAGCGCATTCAACAAAGAGGATTTACCAACATTCGGTTGTCCGATGATAGCAAACTTTGGAATATCGGCAGTTTCATCATCCGCCAGGCGATCTTCGGGAATTGCTTCCACCACCGCATCCAGGATTTCACCTGTTCCACTACCACTGATGGCGGAAACAAAAAATATCTTTTCGAAGCCCAGGCTGTAAAATTCAGTAGCCTCTAGCATGCGCTGGTTGTTATCCACTTTATTGACAACCAGGTAAACCGGTTTGGTAGTGCGACGTAACACATCTGCCATTGCTTCATCCAGGTCTGTGATACCGGTGGCGGTATCGGTCATAAAGATGAGTGCATCGGCTTCATCCAGTGCGATCAGCACCTGCTTTTTGATCTCCTGCTCAAACACATCATCGCTCCTGGGTACAAAACCGCCGGTGTCAATGACGTTAAAGGTTTTGCCATTCCACTCTGCAATACCATATTGACGATCGCGGGTTACACCACTCACATCATCTACGATTGCTTTTCGCTGCTCCAGCAGCCGATTGAAGAACGTACTCTTGCCAACATTCGGCCTACCAACTATTGCTACAGTATATCCAGACATGGGAATTATGAATTATGAATTTGGAAGTATGAGTAACTTCTATTCTATGATTATTTTGTTTTTATTTTTTGTTTTGTTTTTCCTCCGTCTCACGTCTGACCTCTCACCTCTCTCCTTTCACCCTCTTTCACCTTTCACTTTTCACCTTTCACCTACTTATATCCATATTCCCTCAGATACAAATCATTATCCCTCCATTTCGGACGAACTTTTACAAAGAGCTCCAGAAATACTTTTTGTCCGAGGAATTTTTCAATTTCAACCCTGGCTCTTGTGCCGAGCTCCCGAATCATTTTACCACGTTCCCCCAGGATGATTCCCTTTTGGGTATCGCGATGAACGATAATATCTGCCATAATTTTCACAAGGGTTGATTTCTCCTTGAATTCCTGCACCAATACAGCCGCATGGTAGGGTATTTCATCCTGGTATAACTGGTAGATCTGCTCGCGAATCAGTTCCCCCACAAAAAAGCGGGTAGGCAGATCCGTTAGGTTATCCTCATCAAAGAAGGGTTCACCATCCGGTAGGTAACTCAGGATTTTTTCCAGCAATGCCGGTAAGCCGGTTTTCTTAAGGGCTGAAATCATCAGTATCTCCCGCACATAAGGTTTGTTCTCAAAAAACTGCTTGGCAGCTGTCAGTTTCTCTTCCGGGATACCATCAATTTTATTGAGTACCAGCAGCGCCGGAACCTTCAATCGCAAAGCAGTGAAAATAGCATCACTTTCTTCCAGATTATCAGAAACATCCACCAGCAGAATGGCAAGATCAGCATCTTCCAGGGCGCTTTTAACAGCCTGCATCATGCGCTCATGCAACTTGTACTTTGGTTCAATAATACCGGGCGTATCCGAAATGATAATCTGGTAACCGGGTTCTGTCAGAATGCCCTTAATACGATGGCGGGTGGTTTGCACTTTGTGTGAAACAATAGCCAGTTTTTCGCCCAGCAGGGCATTTAAGAGAGTGCTCTTACCGGCATTAGGCCGACCAAAAATATTTACAAATCCAACTTTCATCTTTAGCATTTAAGACAGGAGTTTACGCTAAAGAAGATCAGGGAGGTAATCAAATTCCAGCGCGAACATCCGGTCGCATAGAATAAACGGGTATAAAGCTACAATAAAAAACCAGCAAGTCTCCTTGCTGGCTTTGGTTGCGAAGGGAGGGATCGAACCTCCGACCTTCGGGTTATGAGCCCGACGAGCTACCGCTGCTCTACTTCGCGATTTGGATTGCAAATGTACAGCGATAACTCTTCCCTTCCAAAAAATTCTTTTAAATTATCCATCCTTACGCGAAATGGAGCTTGCTCCACTGCTTTTCATATCCCGGATGAGTCCTTCGCCTTTAATTCTGATATCTGATGCGCCGCTTGCTTTGGCTGAAATTTCTTTGTTCACGACAACATTGATAGAAGATGCACCACTGGCATCGAGCTCACAATAATCTGTTACCAGATCCCACCCTTTTACAGAGCTGGCTCCTCCTACGCTGGCTGCCAGTTTTCCGATCTTGCCTTTCAGACGGGTATCACTGGCACCTCCCAGGTTCATGGTCAGTTCCCGGCATTCCAGCTCTCCTTTCATATCACTGGCACCTCCCAGTTGAATATTCAGGACATCCTGTTTTAATACCCCCATGATGGAAATATCGCAGGCTCCATTTGCCTTGATCATGGTCAGGTTTTTAACAGACACATAGGCTTTCATTTTTTTATCACCTCTCCAGTCGTTCCATCCTTTTCCATCAAACCAGATTTTCAGCACGCCATCCTTCACCTCGGTCCGGATCCTGTCATTCACTTTTTTATCAACAGAACTAACCGCTACACCGGTTTCATCTCCCTGGGATATATATATATCAATGGCGCTGCTTGCATCAATAGCAGTAAAGTTGCCTACAGATCTTTGTTCCGCATTCGCATCATTGATCAAAAATTTCTGAGCCTGACCGGCAACTACACTCATTACCAGTCCTATTAAAAGCAGGTATTTTTTCATATGCTTATTTACTTTGAGATTTTACACTTCCGCCGCTACCGGTACGTAAGTTACGGATCAATCCGCCACCCTTGTAATGAATAGCGCCCCCGCTGCTGGCTTCGGCATTCAATTCTTTGGTAACAGTAATATCAACTACACCACCGCTGCTGACATCTGCTGAACAATAATTGCTGGTTAAACCATATCCTTTGAAGATCGCGCCACTACTGGCTTCTACAGACAATTTTTCTGCAGAACCGCTTATTTCTGTAATGGCTCCACTGCTGTTATCAGAACTGATTTCGGAAGCATTGAAACTGGCTTCAATAATGGCACCGGAGCTGGCATCCAATTTAATTTTATCTCCTTTAATGGTACTGGCAGTTTTTGCGATAGCGCCGGAGGAGGCACTCAATTCAGTCAGTTCACGAACAGAAACATAGGCTTTAAACTTCAGGTTCTTCCTCCATTTCCAGTTACCATCGGTATGGTCAATATATACTTTCAGCACCCCATTATCTACCACTGTTTTAATGCGGTCAGTATATTCCGGATTGGAGCAGCTCACTGCCACCGCTTCTTTATCTCCCTGTTGTAACAAGAGTTCAATGCCGGTAGATACTTTAACACCGGTAAAACTTCCCACCGAACGCTCGCGGGCATTGTTATCAGTAATGGTTGTGGTTTGGGCCAGGAGGCTGGAGCTGACAAAAAGCAGCAGGAAAAGGTTTATCAGTTTACGCATGACGGTTGTATTTTCAGTAGGACGGATCAAATCTCCAAAATGTTACAGCAATTTTATTTTTTTTGGCATTAACTTGCAGCCAGATTACGGCCGTAGTCAAATATCAGTTTCCCGGGGTGCTGAGGATCTCCGATCCAAGGCTGAGATAATACCCGTTGAACCTGGTCAGGGTAATGCCTGCGCAGGGAAGGTGGTTGAATAACGTTTATTCCTCCTTTTGCTTTCGCAGCATTTCTCTCAAATCATTTTTTCAACTTAATGAAACACAATGAAAAAAATGTTTTTGGGGATATGCGCATCCATGTTATGTATCCCTCTTTTTGCTCAAATCAGACCAATTGTTATTGCCGACCAGCAAACCCGTAAGCCACTTGGCAGGGCCAGCCTTGAATGGCCAGACGGATCTGGCAGGATCAGTGATGAACAAGGCAAAATCAGCCTGAATGCACCATCCGGCTCTGCTGTTATTTCCAGTGTGGGATACCGGCCTGCTGTTGTTAAGTTTCCAATCAGTAGCGACACAATTTTTCTAGATCCCCTGAATCTTTTTCTTGAACCGGTTGAAGTCACAGCCCTGAGGGCCGGCGACAAAGCCCCCTTTGCACGAACGAATATTTCCGCCAAAGACCTGGCAAAAGAAAACCTGGGACAGGACCTCCCCTTTCTTCTGAACCAGACTCCTTCCGTGGTAGTCAGTTCTGATGCAGGGAACGGTGTAGGTTATACAGGAATCCGGATTCGCGGTTCAGATGCCACCCGCATCAACATGACCCTGAATGGCATTCCTTATAACGACGCGGAAAGCCAGGGCATGTTCCTGGTTAACCTGCCTGATTTTGCGTCTTCCGTTGGGAGCATCCAGGTGCAGCGCGGGGTTGGTACCTCCAGCAATGGTGCCGGAGCATTTGGCGCCACCCTGAACCTGAGCACCAATGAATTCCGTGAGGAACGGTATGCTGAAATCAACAACAGCTATGGTTCATTTAATACCTGGAAAAACACGGTGAAATTAGGCTCCGGATTAATTGGGGATCATTTTACCATCGATGCCCGCTTATCCCGGATCAACAGCGATGGGTATGTAGACCGGGCCAGTACCGATTTGCAATCCTTTTATCTATCGGGTGCCTATCTCACTGAAAAATCAAGCCTGCGCCTAAATGTTTTTTCCGGGAAAGAGAAAACCTACCAGGCATGGAATGGTATCCTTCAATCGGAGGCCAGAGGTCCCAACCGCCGGTTTAACAGTGCGGGTACGGAGAAACCAGGCAGTCCTTACAACAATGAAACTGATAATTACCAGCAGGATCATTATCAACTCTTCTTTAACCACTCCTTATCAGAGCAGCTTTCCTTTAATACAGCTGCCTTCCTGACCCGCGGTCGTGGTTACTATGAGCAATACAAAGCTGGAGAAGATTATGGTGATTATGGACTGAACAACCCGATTATCAATGGCAGTCCGGTTACCAGTACAGACCTTATCCGGCAGCTTTGGTTGGATAATTATTTCTATGGAGGTATCTATTCAGTTCAGTACAAAAAGAAAGGAACCGGCATTACTGTTGGGGGTGCCATTACCCGGTATGATGGAGATCATTATGGAAGGGTTATCTGGGCTGAAAATGCCATCGCACCCGGACATGAGTGGTATAACAATGATGCCCGGAAAACTGACTTTAACATGTATGCCAAGTGGACCCAGCAACTGGGATCCAGATGGCAGAGTTTTCTGGATATCCAGGGCCGCACTGTTCAGTATAAGATCAGTGGATTCAGAAACAATCCCGGCCTTAGTACTGATAACAATTACCAGTTTTTTAATCCCAAAGTCGGAATCAGTTATTCTCACCAGGGCTGGCAGGCATTTGCTTCTTATGCAATCGCCAATAAGGAACCCAATCGGGATGATTTTGAAGCAGGACTCACACAACAACCCAAACCAGAACGATTACAGGACCTGGAAATTGGAGTGGAAAGAACGTCCAGCCGTTACAGTTGGGGCGTTACGCTGTATTACATGAATTACCGCGATCAACTGGTACTAACCGGACGAATCAATGATGTAGGAGCTTATGCAAGAACCAATATTGATAAGAGCTATCGCCTGGGACTTGAATTGCAGGGTAGTTACAAAGCAAGTTCCTGGCTGAAGCTTACCGGTAATCTGACGCTCAGTGAAAACAAGGTGATTGACTTTGAAGAGTTCTATGACGACTATGATGAAGGCACTCAGAAATCAGTAAAGTATGAGAAAACAGATATCTCATTTTCGCCTGCTTTGATGGGTAGTGCAACAGCCATCCTTACTCCAATCAAGAATGGAGAAATAGCCCTGATCGGTAAATATGTTGGGAGGCAGTACCTGGATAATACATCCAACAGGAACAGAAGCCTGGATGCATTTTACACCCAGGATCTTCGGTTGTCCTATACTGTGAAAGGCAAAGCGGTAAAGGATTTAACCATGATCTTCCAGATCAACAACCTGTTCAACAAACTGTATGAACCAAATGGTTACACATTCAGTTATATTTTCAACCAGGAACTGATCACGGAAAATTACGTATACCCCATGGCGGGAATTAACTTTATGGGTGGCGTAAATATCAGGTTGTGAGTTGTACGAGGTAAATATCCCGGTATATTTCCTATATAAAAATTTGGCATTTGGCACTATTTAGGATAGTGCTAAATGCCAAATTCCGTATCTGATGAAAAAAACCATTGTAATCAATGTATTGATCATCCTGATCTTTTACATCCTGTTCAGTCTTGCAGCCGGAAAGTAACGGTGAGGCTTAGCTGCCGAATTTTTCCTGCCAGGCCAGCATACCGCCTTCCACGTTCTTGGTATTGGTGAAGCCCATCGAATCAAGAATCAGGCAGGCGGTCATGCTTCTTTTACCACTTCTGCAATGCAGGATAACTTCTTCATCTTTAAGCGGCATCAACTCATCCACATCCATCATCTGGAAACGTCCCAGCGGAATAAGTTTCGCCCCAATATTAAAGGCTTCAAACTCTTCCGGCTCACGAACATCTATGATATGCAGTTTCTCACCTGCATCCATTCTTGCTTTTAATTCTTCAACGCTGATAATATCCATATGGCAAAAGTTTAATAATTATTTTCTACAGGAGTAACAACCCTGGGAGTTGTTGCAGTGGTATCCCGCACAGGTTTTTTTGTACTTAGCCAGATATCGATCATTTGTCCGGGACGAATTCTGTTCGCCCTTCGGTCAGCAGTCAGGCGCTCCGGACTTTGCCTGTAGACAAATGCAATTGATGTGTCCTTTACGTCGGGGTCCAGAACTATAGCACCAAAATTGATACCGCTGGTTTTTAACAGATCACGAGCTCCGGAATACGTTAATCCAAACAGATCCGGAACAGCCATATCAACATTAGAAAGGCCGCTGCCGAGAACCAGCGATATGGCTGTACCCATAGGCAGTTTTGTACCTGCCTTGATTTCATTTCCATCCAACTTTTGAACAAGTACTGAATTTTTGGCAAAATCAGGGCGATAACTGGTATCTCCCATTTTTAAACCAAATTGTTTCAGCACGATCGCTGCATTTCGTACACTCATCCCAACCAGGTTGGGCATCACTACTTCAGGAGGTACCGCCCGGTTTACAGTGAGGTAAATGGTACGATTGGATTTTACTTTGGATTCAGACTCCGGGAACTGGCGGATTACAGCCAGGGGCTTAACAGTGTCTCTGTAAATAGAGTCCTGGATTACCACTTCAAAACCTTCGGCCTCCAAAGAAGAAGTTGCTTCCTCCAATAGTTTCCCGGTTACATTGGGAACCTCAACCTCTTCACCATGGCGGGTAAAAAAATCAAGGGAACTGAAAAATGCCAGTACGATTACTGCAACAATTGCAAAAGCTATTAAAAGGCTAACCCAGAGTGGTTTTTTTGTAATGGATTGGAACACGAATTAGTATATTTTTTAAAGGATCGGATTCAAAGAAAAGTAAAATTATTTATCTGTCAAGGCTTCTTCAATGAGAGCAGAATAAAAGTCGCGCAATGTCCAACCCATTGCCCTTACCTGCTGGGGCACAATACTGGCCTCACTTTGTCCGGGTACCGTATTAATTTCCAGCATATAAGGTTCTGCTTCCAGTTCATTGTAAATGAAGTCGATCCGGATAATTCCCCGGCAGTTAAAAACTTCATAAACCCGGCGGGCAGCGGAACGGATTTTAACTGCGACATCTTCATCTACCTGGGCAGGTGTGATTTCTTCACTGAGTCCCTCGTATTTGGCTTCAAAATCGAAAAACTCTTTTTTAGTGATGACTTCTGTGAAGGGAAGGGTTACAATCTCACCCTTTTGGCGGAAGACTCCGATAGTGAATTCCCTGCCGGAGATAAACTCTTCTACCAATACCTGTTCATCTTCCCGGAATGCCTTTTCGAGCGCATCAGCCAGGTCACCCGGATCTGTCACCTTACTCATCCCGATACTGCTGCCACCATTATTTGGCTTAACAAAAACCGGCATCTGTAGATGAGCCGCAATGCTGGCCGGAGCCATTGAACGATCTTTAAATAGGTGCAGTGATCTTGCCACTTTAATTCCTGCAAAAGCGGCAACAGCAACCGTATACCGTTTGTTGAAAGTAAGTGCTGAAGTGGCAGCATCGCAACTGGTATAGGGAATACCCAGCATATCAAAGTACCCCTGCAGTTTACCATCTTCTCCAGGCGTACCATGGATGCCAATCAGGACTGCATCAAAGCGAATCCGTTTGGTATCAAGAGGAATCGTGAAATCATTTTTGTCGATGGCAATTTCAGCGCCATTCGCGGTTTTATACCACCAGCCATCGGTTCGGATATCTATCTGGTAGACATCAAATTTATCGGTATCAACATTCTTTTCAATTGTGAGAGCAGATTTATAAGAAATTTCAGCTTCTCCGGAATATCCACCGGTAAGGAATGCGATCACAGGTCGCGTGTTCATGAATTTTTCAGTTGGATGTTAAGAAAAAGGTGAAGGACTGTTTCCTTCACCCGTTACCCGGCGGGAAATATCACCCACCTATAAAAAGTAGCATAGCTACTAGTAAACGCTTTCAGTTCTAAGTTCGAAAATTACTCTGAAACAGGAAAATAAATTTTAGAGATGCAGGCGTTCTTTTTTAGCCATCAGTTCATCAACGGTTTCCTGGTACATTTCATCCGGTACGCAGCAGTCAACCGGACAAACTGCAGCACATTGAGGTTCTTCGTGGAAACCCTGGCATTCGGTGCATTTATTCGGCACGATGTAATAGGTATCCACGCTGATAGGAGAATTCCGTTGGTCGGCATCCATGACAGTTCCATCCATCAGTGTAAAGCTTCCTTTAACAGAAGTGCCATCACTCAGGGCCCATTCCACACCACCTTCGTAAATCGCATTATTGGGACATTCCGGTTCGCAGGCACCGCAATTGATACATTCTTCAGTTATTTTGATTGCCATGTTTTATAGATTAATGGGTTCGAGATGAGTTAACTTTGCACGCAAATTTAGAGGTACATGTTGAATTTACAACACCGGATTGATTTATTGGTTCAGCTGGGGGCATTTATATTGGCAAATCCCCCGGAATGGCAGGAGGCAAAAGTACGTGCGCATGCTGCGAATGCCTGGTTCATCCCTGAATTCACGGACCTGGCCTCGAATGCCATAGCCACGCAGTTTTTAAGTCGCCCGGTGCTGGAAGCCATCGCTACCGAATATACAGTACCTGATCTGCCAGCCAGTCCCAAAACAGTCGGGATTGTAATGGCCGGTAATATTCCAATGGTAGGCTTTCACGACTGGTTATGTGTATATCTGGCGGGGCACAATGCCCGGGTAAAACTATCTTCCCGGGATACCATTCTCTTATCTTTTCTGATAACAAAGCTGAATGAATGGGACCCGGCGTGCAAAGGCACCACAGAATTTGCTGACTTATTAAAAGGCTGTGATGCCTATATCGCCACCGGGTCAGATAACAGTGCCCGCTATTTTGAATACTATTTCAATAAATATCCTCATATCATCCGGCGGAACCGGACCTCGGTAGCCATCCTGGATGGCTCAGAAACCAACGCGGAGCTGGATTTACTGGCAGATGACACCCATCTCTATTTCGGATTGGGCTGCAGAAATGTGACCAAATTATACGTTCCAAAGGACTATAATTTTGAGCCCATGCTGGAGTCCATGAGGAAGTATGGTTACTTTTTTGAGCATTCCAAGTATAAAAACAACTACGATTACCAGTTGGCGCTTCACCTGCTAAACAACCAGTACTATATGACCAATGGGTCGGTCCTGCTCTCAGAAAACCAGGCCTTGTATACTCCCATCAGCCAGCTGAATTATGAATTCTACGAAGAAAAAACAGCGGTTGAGCAGCAGCTTGAGAATAATCAGGGTGTACAATGCGTTGTAGGACATGGACACACGGCTTTTGGTCAGGCTCAATGCCCCGAATGGAAAGATTATGCCGACGGAATTGACACATTGACATTTTTGGTAACTTTATAAGTATGTCCTGACAAGGTTCCAGTGATCTACGAAGACCTTAGTAAAACTTCTGTTAAACTGGAAGGCCGTGCAACTGAAAAGGTGTCGGCTTCGTTATTTTGTAAGAGTCAGGCATATGCTTTGACGAACAAAAAGAAAAAAGGAAGAATCATATGAAACTACAGCAAATTGTACCCGTAATCCTGATCAGCGCGGTTACATCGGTAGGAAGCATGTGGGCCTACAACAAGTATGTAGGTGTGGAGAAAGTGGTTTATAACAGCTCCGACAGTAATCGTATCCCCTCCAATTATGCCGGATTTTTTGATGGCGTAAACAACTCTCCGACCGATTTCAGCCAGGCTGCTGAGGCAGCGATTCCAGCTACGGTCCATATAAAGACCAAAGCTACCCGAACTGCCAGCAATAACCTGCCCAGGAGAAGTCCCCTGTTTGACCTTTTCGGGTTTGACTGGGATGAGGGAATGACACCTCGCAGTATGCCACAAATGGCATCTGGTTCCGGGGCCATCATCAGTGATGACGGATATATTGTTACCAATAACCACGTTATTGATGGGGCCGATGAAATTACGGTAACCATGAGTGATAAGAAGACCCACAAGGCCCGCCTGATTGGTGCTGACCCAAGCAGTGATCTGGCGGTGCTGAAAATAGACGCTAAAAATCTGCCCTTCCTGCTGTATGGAAATTCAGACGATGTGAAAGTGGGACAATGGGTACTGGCTATCGGTTATCCGTTAAATCTTCAGACCACTGTAACAGCAGGTATTGTAAGTGCGAAAAGCCGTACACTGGAGATCAACCGCCGGCAGAGTAATACACCAATAGAATCATTCATTCAGACAGATGCTGCGGTGAACCCTGGAAACAGTGGTGGTCCGCTGGTAAATACAGCTGGTCACCTGATTGGTATTAACTCAGCCATTGCCTCCCCTACCGGATCGTATGCAGGTTATTCTTTCACGATTCCGGTGAACATGGTGAAGAAAATTGTTGCTGACCTGATGAAATTCGGAACTGTTCAGAGAGCTTATCTGGGTATTAACTATGCACCGGATAACCTGAGCGAAGAAGTGAAAAAGCAGGAAGGCATCACCAGTGGAAATGGTGTATATGTACTGGATGTAACGAAGGACGGAGCAGCTGCTGCATCCGGCATTAAAAAAGGGGATATCATCACCCGCATCAATAATGCTCCTGTAACATCTGGTGCTGAAATGGTAGGACAGATTGCGACATATCGTCCTGGCGACAAGGTGAAAATTGGTTTTGTTCGCGATGGCAAAGAAATGATCAAGGAAGTAACCCTGCGTAACAGCAGTGGAACCACTGAGATAGTAAAAGTAAGTGTACTGGATAAACTGGGTGCTGAGTTTGGCAATATTGACGCCAAATTGGCCAAGGAAATGGGCGTTCGTGGTGGCGTGATTGTGAAAAGCATTTCCGAAAGTGGCGCCTTTAGCAAGACCCGGATGGAAGCTGGTTTTGTTATCCTGAAAGTAAATGGAAAGGAAGTGAGCAGTATTGATCAGTTCCGGGCAGAATTGGAAAAAGCAGGAAATTCGGTAACACTGGATGGAATGTATCCCGGATATGAGGGCGTGTTCCGGTATCCGATGAAGATAGTGGAGTAAGGAATGGAAGAAGGAGGAATGGAGGAAAGGAAAAAAGGAGAAGGTAATTAATTCGGGCGATCCTGGTTGGATCGCCCTTTTTTTTGCTTAACGTTTTAAGGCGAAAACTTTGTACCCCCAGGCATCTAGTTGGAAATAGCGGTATCCCGGGTGAAAAACAAAATTACCTCCGTCTAATACATCTTCATAGGAGCCATCAACAGCTGCATCCTGAAAGCCAAAGCCTACATTGTCATGTGGCGATAGATTTAACATGACCAGCACCTGGTCTTTTTCCGAGGTACGCAGAAAGGCGAAAATATGCTGATTGGCACTGGTTTTCACTCTGAATGTATAATTGTCCTGGGATCCGGCTTGAAGGCAATCGTATTCCTTTCGTAGCCTGAGCAGTTTGCGATAGAAATCGTGGTATTCGGGTTGTTCTGTCCATTCAATGGGGTCCCGGTCGAAAAACTTGAGTCTTTTTTTATTGGGCAATTCCTGTCCGCTATATATAAGTGGCATGCCATTCCAGGTGGCACTGAATACTGCCAGTGCCTGGTGAGCAGGACCATACTTCTCAAACTCAGTCCCATTCCAGCTGTTTTCATCGTGGTTGCTGGTAAAATAAAGTCGCATTGCCCCGGCAGGAAATTGATGATTGTATTTCCACAATTGGTTTTCCAGGCCATTGATATCGGTGTGCCCCTTAATGAAATCACTGGTTTTGTGCATCCATTCCCAGGTATAGGTCACATCAAATGCCTCATGATAATGAGGTTCTTCGCATTCAGCCAGCCAGAACAGTTGTTTTTCCCGATCCAGGGTGGTTCTGGCTTCCACCCAAAAATCAAGCGGAACAAGCATCGCCATATCACAACGGAAACCATCTATATTACATTCCTGAACCCAAAAGCGCATGGCCTTTATCATGGCAGCGCGCATGCCGGGGTTGGTATAGTCGAGATCGATCACATCATCCCAGCCATTGGAATCAAAAAAATGTCCCGCTGCATTTTTCTTATAGTATTCCGGATTGGAAACAGTCCAGGTATGGTCCCAACCGGTATGATTGGCAACCCAGTCGATTATGACTTTAAAACCGTGTTGATGGGCTTCCTCTACCAGGGCCTTAAACTCTTCAAGGGTTCCATATTCCGGATTGGTAGAATAAAAATCACTGCTGGCGTAATAGCTACCGAGGGTTCCTTTTCTTTCTTTTAGAGCGATGGGTGTGATAGGCATGAACCATAACACTTCCACCCCCATATCCTTCAGTCTGGGTAGCGCTTTGGCAAAACCTGCAAAATTACCTTCTGGTGAATATTGACGCAGATTCACTTCATAAACATTACTGTTTCTCGACCAGCTAAGAGGAGTAAAAGGCAATCTCGACATTTGAAATTTTTTTCTAATAAATAAATACCCAACTGAACCGTTGTTGATTTCTGAGGTTATTAGTGAAAATAAGATAAAAATGCCTTTAGCGGCGTGCTCATCAAACTAAGTACATTTGCACTATGAAGCAATTTGAGGTTCCAGCAGAATACCGTAGTCCATTGATTACCGCTATCAAACAAAAAAGAAAACAGGAGGACCGGCTGAAAAAAGACTTTAGTCCCACCCTGTTGGATTTCGGCAAGCTGCATGTTTACCTGGCCCGGCACTTTGGGTTCTGCTATGGTGTGGAGAATGCCATTGAAATTGCTTTCCGGACGGTGCATGAAAATCCTGGCAAACGGATATTTCTGCTAAGTGAAATGATCCATAATCCCCAGGTCAATAAAGACCTGCAGGAAGCGGGTGTGCAGTTTCTGCAGGACACGTATGGACGGCAACTGATTCCTTTTGACACAATTACTCGTGAGGATGTGGTATTGATTCCGGCTTTTGGAACTACCCGGGACATTGAGCGCATGTTACAGGAAAAGGGGATTCCTACAGACAAATACAATACTACCTGTCCGTTTGTGGAAAAGGTTTGGAACCGAGGGGAGCAGATAGCCAAAAAAGGATATAGTATAGTAATACACGGTAAACCCAAACATGAAGAAACCAGGGCTACTTTCTCCCATGCTGCAGCGAATGCCCCTGCTGTGATCGTAAATGACATGGAAGAAGCAATGCAGTTGGCAGCTTACATTAAAAAAGAGAAACCGGCAGCTCAGTTTTATGAGGAATTCAAAGGCCGGTATTCGGAAGGCTTCAATATTGAAAAAGATCTGGAGCGTTTTGGTGTAATCAACCAGACCACCCAATTGGCAACCGACACCCAGGCGATTGCTGAATACCTGAAGGAAGTAATGATCCAACAGTTTGGGTTAAACGCTGAAACGGTTCAGGATCGTTTTGCAGACACCAGGGATACTTTATGTTATGCTACCAATGATAATCAGACTGCTGTAAAAGGTATGTTGGATACCGAAGCCGATTTGGCGATTGTAGTGGGTGGATATAACTCTTCTAACACAACACACCTGGTTGAAATATTGGAAACCAAACTGCCCACCTATTTTATCAAGGATGAATCAAACATCCTGGATGAATCATTAATCCGGAGTTTCAATATTCATACAAAAACGGAATCAGAAATATCAGGGTTCCTGGGCTCTACAACTCCCGTGAAGGTACTGCTGACCAGTGGAGCCTCCTGCCCCGATGCCATTGTGGAAAAAGTAATTGAGAGACTAGTAGAAGTAATGGGATTGGAGGTAGATTTACAAAATTATGCTGAGGGGTTGCAGGCCCAATAATTAGCTGGTCATAATTTCATGTAGGCTTTATTGATATCTGCTTGGAAAGTACATTTCCAAATTTTACTACTATCTAGCAAAAAAGGGTCTCGCTGAAACACTCTCAGGAAAAAGGGTGAAAACACCCTGTGAAATTTCCGATTTACAATTTAATTTGGCACCTAAAGTACGGACATGACGCCACTTTTAGAGTTTTACATTTTTCAAACCTTTATTATAATAACAGCAACAATAATTTGTCTTCTATCTTCTAAAAACGGAAGTGAAAAAGAAAAACGTTATATCCTGCCATATTGCATTATTAGTGCGATTCTGATGTGTTTATTAATACACGCAAACATTATTAATGCGTCTCATTCCTACATATATGCATTAATGTATTTAGCTGGTTGCAGTGAAATTCTACTGATTCCAAATTACATATCAACAATAATGAGCAAGAAAAAACAAATTTTTACACAAATTGGAATTTGTTTGACTTCATTTATGATATCCAATTACTTTGTTCAAAATCCTACAACCCTAATTTATTTATTTAGCAATCTGTACATAACCCTTTATACGGGCAAATATTTTATATGGTTGTTTAGAAATAATGAAAAATTAGATTTAAAGAACACACCCCATTACTGGATAATTATGGGTATTTGTATATGCTTTACTGGATCTATCCCCTATTATCTTTCTGAACTACTAATTATAAAATTCGAATCTATAGAAGTTTTTTCTGAAATTTCAAGCACATTTCATTCGACATTTATTATACTTAATATTACAATGTACTTTTTTTTTATTAAAGCATTTTTATGCAAGAAAAAATTTCTGAAGTCCTATTCTGGACAATATTAAGCTCTGTACTTACGATCTTGCCCTTCATTTTATTTATAAATTATATAATCACTTTGTATAATAAAAAAAACATTGAATTTAATACACAATTACAACTGAGAAATTTAGAAAAAGAGAAAGAAATACTAAAGACAAGAATTGATGTCCAAGAAGAAACGATTCAAAAAATATCTAAAGAATTACATGATAATGTTAATCAAATTCTGACGCTAGCAAAACTCAATCTAAACGATTTCAATAATGAATTCAAGATCGACAAGATAAATGTTTCAAAGGATCTTATTACTAATGCAATAAATGAATTATCTAACTTGTCCAATAGCCTTAGTTCTCAGCAGGTTAAAGACCTTGGAATAATTCGAAGCTTAGAAATCGAATGTGATAGGATAATGAAAATAAAAAATATTATATTCTCAATTGAAAGTAATATTGCAAATAATAACATCAATACAGAAGATCAAATAATCTTATATAGAATTTTCCAAGAAGGAACACGAAACTCTATAATACATGGCCAGGCAAGTTCTATAAATATTAAATTCTTGCAAACTGATGATTTCGAATATATTTTTGAAATCTCAGATAATGGAAAAGGCTTTGATCTAGACAACGCAGAGTTTATTGAAAAAAATAAATTGGGCTCTCACCAAGGATTAAAAAATATGCAGCGTAGAGCATCCATTTTAAATGCTACTTTTTCCATTGAATCAACAATCAATTCGGGAACAAAAATCAGTATTAGAAAACTTCGTACTAACTCTACTATGTCACATTAAGTTCTTTGAATTTTTCTGGGTCGAAATGCAGGTCGG
>VFQN01000537.1_pt1 | contig 69698 bp, 109 predicted proteins | sample 3512371 | NCBI WGS metagenome assembly VFQN01 (sample SAMN10412370, study PRJNA504923) | tailings metagenome | isolation source: Replicate 2 from Balatoc abandoned mine | place: Philippines: Itogon, Benguet | collected 2017-08-28 | reverse complement strand
CAGCACGACCGACACAGCAGCAGCTGGCTGTGGCTGTGGGTTACCGGAAGCTGGCACACACTGGGCGTGTCCTTGCCGCCCGCAGCCTTGACCCTTGCCTCCCTCCCTGCTCTGCAGCTTGTGAAGCGCATGCGCTTCAACACCAGCAAGAGCCTGGTCATGTTCCGGCCGCACGACATCACGCTGCACAAGGCCATGCCCGAGGGGCCCGAAGGGCTGGCCGCGGTGCCGGCCATGGTGGCCGACAAGGCCAACCTGGGCTGGGTGGTCAAGTACACACTGCGCTTCGACGACGACGTGGTGGGTCACGGCAACAGTGAACGGGGTTGGGCTGAGCTGCCATGAAGTGTTGTAACATTCCCTGTAATAAGCGTGGTCATAAGCACAGGCCGCAACATCACAGCCCCACCTGGCTGGCGTACCCCTCGGCAAGGGCCTCGAACCAATGCCGCACACCCCACGCCTGGTGGGCTTAGCGCACCATACTGCACGTGCTGTTGTGCCCATGGACGCCTGGCGTTCATTCTACTACTTCCGGTGGGGTCTTCGCCACAGCGCTATCACAGTTTCCCAAGTGCGGTACCCTGAAAGACGCGTCTGCACGCAACACATCGTGCGGGACTGGTTTGCATTCCTCCATACGTGTGCGCCGGCATGCGTGTTGCCTCCCCGTCACGCCGCAGGACCGAGAGCTGTACAGCATTGTCTGACCAAGGCCCAACGTGACCCCAACGCATGCGCGCCGTGTGTTGCCTTGCCTGCTCGTGTGGCCGCAGGAGTGCGAGCTGCAGCTGACGCGCGACCAGGACGAGCGCGACTACAGCCTGCTGCTGGGCAGCCGCGTGTTCGTGACCGTCAAGCGGAAAAGCATGATGGCGTTCGACCCCAAGGAGATCGACTCCACGCCGATCGTGTAGAAGGCGGCGGAGGCCCGCTGGTGATAGTGGTGGTGATGGCGGTGGTGGTGGTGGTGGTGGTGGTGGTGGTGGTGGTGGTGGCGGCGGCTAAATCATTGATGTGATGCACAGGTGATTCTCAGCCGTGGGGTTCAGCCAGCGGTGTGTTGGCATGCGCGCCGGTTGACCGAGTTTGACCGCCAGCTTATTAAGGCTCGCTTTACTGACAGGTGAGGTACGCAGGATTTACGTGTGTTATGCAAAGTGGTCCATGTTACAGGGCAGTGTGCTGCGCTATGCGCCGCAAGGGGCACAGTGGGGGCTCCTGAGCTGGTGGGAGAGTTGTACATGTGTGTTGAGCTGCAGTGTGTTGTCCACCAATATGTTGGTTGTGGCAGTAGCAGTGAGCAGCTAATGGCGCATAGTGATTGGTATGCGCCTCTGCTTGCTCATTGTCAATTAGGAGGTCCGAAAGGACAAACACACTTAGAGCTGAGGCAGGGTTGGAGACGTGCGCGTGAAAGGGGTTGCATACGCAGCAGACTGTGCATCTAACAAAGCCTGATGGTGTTACTTACGTGGTGCTATGTATGAGCCTAAGCTCGCTGCTGGCAAGGTGTGGGGTGGCAACGCGGCTAGGTGGTGGTGCTCGGGGCAACTCGGCGTATAAGGAGTATGTGGACGAGTGTGGTGCCGCCGAGCTGCGGTGGTGTCGGAGTGAAGGCAAGCCGCGAAGCTCCGACAACACAAACAAGCAATCCATGAAGCCGATCTAAGTTTGTAAATGTAAAGTGCGCTTTGATGGCCCCGAAATGCCTCTGTACCTGCTCCAACGTTACCAGGGCCACTCACTGCGATTCCCCCATGCAAGCATACATTCAGCGCTCCTACACCCGTTCCACCCATACCAAGGGTTTCACTAACATAGAAAATGGCTCTCCAGGCTCACACTCGCCAGGTTGCCACTGCGCAGAGCTCGCGCGTCAAGGGTGAGCCGAGCGCAATTGCACCACACAGAGCTTCAGAACGTAGCAGTCAAGTTGCAATGCTAATAGGATACTGTTGCTCCTCTTGTAGCCTTCGCGCCTGTCCGCGCTAGCCGGACGCGCAGCGTGGTCGTCCGTGCCGAGGCGCAGGATGCTGCGACGACACGCCGCGCTGTACTGGGAGCTGGCCTGGCTGTGGCGACCTCGCTGGCTCTGCCTGCTGTGAACCCCAGCCCAGCTTTCGCGAACAAGCCGGTTTCTAGCGACTGGGAGCTGGTAAGCTGGGGTGGACCCTGCCTGGCTGACAGCAACTCTCGAAGACTGGATCGTAAAGCTTCTAAAACTGGTGGCGTTCCTTTGCAGGTGAACCTTCCAGTGGAGCAGGGCGTTGTGCTGCTGGATATTGGCTTCACTGACGACAAGCACGGTGCGTCGGGGGTTTAGTTGCGGGGACGTGTGTTTCGGCGATGTTCCATGCCATGCCATATGACGGGCGATGGATGCTATCTGAACAGGCTTCCTCCTGGGCACTCGCCAAACTCTGCTGGAGACAAACGATGGTGGGAAGACCTGGGAGAAGCGCAGCATTGACTCGGCGCGTGACGAGGGGTTCAACTACCGCTTCAACTCCATCTCCTTCAGCGGCCAGGAGGGCTGGATTGTGGGCAAGCCCGCTATTCTGCTGCACACCACGGATGGTGGCGCCAACTGGGAGCGCATCCCCCTGAGCTCTAAGCTTCCTGGTGAGCTAGGGGCGTCTTGGGGCCTGGAGGAATTCGGGGTGAGGGGGGTGCTTTGGGGGACTCTCTTTGTCCTCAGCACAGAAGCCCGGAGTCTCCCGTCTCATGGTGCCCTGACCTGGCAGCTTCAGTGGCCGCCATGTGGCAAATGCGCAAGGCGGTGCGGTGGACTACCCGCGCATGCCGCAAATGCTCGATGTTCCCCTGCTCAGCGCCGTCACACCCGGGTGCTCATTGCATTCCATGCTTAACACTTCCTCCTCCAGTACCCGAGTCCCTCTGAGACAGCCACTTTCCCCCTGTACTTGCTGCAGGTGCGCCCGTCCGCGTCACCGCCCTGCCCGGCAAGGGCCAGGCTGAGATGATCACCGACCAGGTGAGGCCCCTGGCCCGGTGTTGCCGCCTTTTGCCCTGCCCCGCTGTGATCTGAGTCTCAGCGACGTGTGGGCCGCGCCACACTTGGCCGTCGATGGACCTATGATGCAGCGCCCCAAGCACCTCCAAAACATGCAAGGGCAGTATTATGAGCCGGTGCGGCCGGTGGGCGAGCACAGTCTGCGACGCCGCTGCACCCCTGGCCCTCTGCAGCCGCCGCCAGTGTCACCTCGTTCTCGCTGCTCTCTCCCACTAGCGTCAACATGGGCAAAGTGGCTCGAGCCGAACGCGTAAACCCGCTGGTTCTTCCCGTCTGAAATCCCAAGGGCATCAGCTGCGTCACTAGCGGCATGCGCCAACAGAGCTTCCGTGGCCGTGCGCGCATGCTGACCTAACTACCGCTGCCCCCGCCTCGCCCCCGCGCTCCTCCAGGGCGCCATCTACGTTACCGACAACACCGCCTACACTTGGACGGCGGCCGTGCAGGAGACTGTGGACGCCACGCTCAACCGCACCGTGTCCAGCGGTGGGTAACGGGGGGCTGTACACACCACGAATGGGTTACTTGCACCCTCCATGTTCTTTGACGGTCTGTTACGGCGTACTGAGTCCAGCGGTGGGCGCAGGGGTGTCAGGGACTGGGACTGGGACTGCTCCTATGAGCACCACACTCTGGCGCAGTGCAAAGGGGTGGTATGGGCCGTACTAGGCAGCCCAGTATGAGATCAGGTGCGTTTCGCCCCAACCCCTGGGCGGGCGGGATCTCTTCGTTTGTGCACGCGATGCAGCCTCAGCAGGACCGGTTGTGGGGCTGCATGTTCACCATACAGCGGCTAGAAGCCCAGTGCCTAAATGCACAGCAGGTCGCGCATTGCGAGCATGGGTGCATGCAGTCATACGCCATGTCGGTTGGGTTCTATTAAGCGTTGGCGATGCTTTGGATCGGACGGTCATAATCGTAGTGTTATCAGCTCTAGGGCAACGACCGGGTGCCTTTGGTAAGCTCGTGGAACACTCCCCAGCGGCCTGCTACGTAGGCGATTGACATGAAGCCGGAGCTCGGGGGGATACGTTTCGAGATGATGAGTCTGGTGTCCCTGCGCAAGTCCTAAAGAGCGTGGCTGCACGAAAAGGGTTTCCAGGCCAGCTCAGTTTGGCAACCACGTAGCTCTGCCCGTGCAGTCCTCTCCAGAGGGGTTGGGCCTGTCCTTGGAGTGCGCCACGGCTGATCCCCGAACCCCTGCGCCCGGCTGGCGTGCTGCCGGTCTGCCGCTCTGCGTCCAAGCACCCCAACGCTCCTACTTCGTTCGTCGTACTCCATGCCCGTTTTCCCTCCCTTTCCTGCCCCGCAGGTATCAGCGGCGCCTCCTACTACGAGGGCTCCTTCTCCAACCTGGCCCGCAGCGCCTCGGGCGACTACGTGGCCGTCTCCTCGCGCGGCAACTTCTACATGACCTGGACGCCCGGCCAGACGTTCTGGATGCCGCACAACCGCCCCGCCGCGCGCCGCCTGCAGAACATGGGCTTCACGCCCAGCGGCCAGGTGTGGGTCACCACCCGCGGCGGCGACGTGCTGATCAACCAGGTTGAGGGGCTGGGCGAGGAGAAGTTCGAGAACGTGGCCATCAACTCGCGCGGCTTCGGGATCCTGGATGTCGGGTAAGTGCGGGCTGGAGGAGAGGTAGGGTAGGGCGGGGCGGGTTCTGGAGCGCGGGGCGGCATGGTACTCACCGCATGTTTTTAGGTGACGAGGTGGGTGGTGCGGTCAGGGTGGGACTGCGTACGGCATCTCTATCTACATGACAATGTCAACTGCAATTGTCGTGCACGTGGCTTCCTGCTGCAAACTACACCTTGTCCAGTTGAGATCCTTGCTGTCTGCCGACTTCTTACCCTGCGCCCTCGCTCTTCCTGCAGCTTCAAGGACGACAAGACGGCGTACGCGTGCGGCGGCAGCGGCAGCCTGTACCGGTCAGAGGACGGCGGCAAGTCGTGGAAGCGCGACCGCAACACGGATGACATTGCCGGCAACCTGTACGCCATCAAGTTCTTCAACCCCTCCCTGGGCTTCGTGCTGGGCAACGACGGCATCCTGCTGCGCTACAGCGGCAGCGCCTAACGGACACAGCGCATCCGGTTGTAGTGTACGAAACATTTGGCAGTAGTGCTGGTGGGGTTGGGCTTGCCACTTGCTCTTAAGCTGTGGGTGGAACGGGCTGACATGTCCGTGTTAAGCCGGTGTTGCTGAGCATGTAGGCTGCGCGAGTGGTTCGGGAAAGTTTGCGGGAAGGGTCCGGAAGGCTGACCATGCGGCAGGTCCAATTGCCGGCATGGAATGCTGTTTGTCTGTGCACAGGTGCGAGGGATCTGCACCGTGCAGGGGGGGGGTATGCATCACTAGGGGTAGGGTTAGGCGGCAGCGCGAATGGCGACGAAGCGTGAGCCAAGTACGGTGACATGACAGTGGACGATGCGGGATGCTCCTTCAGGAAGGCCTGGTCAAAGGCGTAATGGGAGTGAGGGTTTGCTGCTCTGCGACTGAGCGAGATTGGTGAGCTACTTGTGCAATTTTCAGCGTGTTGATGGGGTGATGGGGCCGCGCCGGCAGGTCGCTAGGCGGTGCTCGATGGAGTTTTGAATCGTTCAGCAAAGACCATGCTGACGCGAAGGCTGCGAGGCGCCGCAGCTGTTGTAACCTTCAAAAGGATGCTGTGGTATGTTCCGGGGGTCGGCAAAGCGGCAGTCGCTAAGACACAGCTCTGCCGGGAGCTAGTGGCCATACATGGCAAAACAGGTCGTCCGCTTACAGAGAGTTGTCTGCCAGCTGTCATCCTTGTTCCCAGCAGCAGGTGGCCGCGTGGCCCTTACTGTCCTAAAACAGGCTGAAAGCCACACACCTCAACTGGTAAACCGTCCAGTCTGGCGTCAGTGTGTTCCTGCATGCTCGCCGCGTCATCTGTTAACTCCAGGACTGCAGGAAACCATGTTCCGTGGCGCCGTTCCGCCCCACCTGTCAATCGACTGGGCCATGTACCCGGTGACCCGCCGCTTGGCAACCCGCAGGGACACGTGTGCAAGACCGCCCTGCGCGACCGCCACCCAGTGCCAACCCACCATACCCGGTAGCCGCCTGCCCTGCGTCCCTACGACACCCCGTGTTCACCATCCCTCGCTCTGTCTCCCCACACCAGACTCGCAGACTGCCATGGCTGGCCAGCCCTCTCGAACCCGAACATTCCACCAAAGCACGTCCCCCACCCGCCCCCTTTCCATCCTACTCATCCCCCAGAAAACTGCCCTTCGTCCCTCCGCCCTTCCAGCCCTCCGCCCCTTCGCCGCTCCTCCCCCTCCGCCTCACTCGTACTTGGACGCCAAGGCCCGGGCGCGGCGGCGCTCGGCGATGCTGTAGAACAGCGTGCCGTCGTACACGGCCCGCACCGTGTCGCGCGTCAGGCGGCCGCGCTCGTCACGCGCCACCCACCACAGCAGCGTCCACGAAATGGTGGACGCCAGCCTGTCGGGGGCCAGGTACCATTCGTGTATCGGAGGAATAAGCAGCTACCATAATGCACCTAGGAAGCTAGGGCTTTCCAGTTCCATAATCTGCTGGGAGAGCTGCAGCCCTCGCAGGGGTCCCCCCACGTCGCACATGGCAAGCCCCCTGCTGCCCGCACACGGCCGGGCCCCATACGAGCCATGCCCCAGGATCAAATTGCCTCAAACCGTCCCAGCCCGTCGGTCCGCCCACCAGCCCACGGGGTCCGCCACGTCCTTGTTCTTCCACACCAGCTGCTTCACGTCGCCGTAGCCGCGCAGCTCGTCCGCGCCCACCACCTCCCAGATCTGCTCGAACTTCTGTGAGCAGCAGCGAGCAGGGGTGCGTGGGCAACCAGGGGCAGGGAGGGCACAAACGTTTCTTCCCAGCGCAGCATGGATGGCCCAACAGACAAGGGCCACGTCGTACAGTATCATGACATAGTACTAGTACTAGCGGAGGTGGTCGGCGGACAGCGCAACAGGGCGAGGTACGGGTGCCTTGGTACAGGTCTTAGCCAGGCAACATGCCTACTTGCATGCATGCGCTTGCCGAGCCTTCAGCTCGACTGCATCGGTGCAGAACTCCTTGTGCGCAGGCAGCTCACCGCGGGGTACATGCGGCCCTGCTCGTCGTACGTGCCGGTGTCGGAGGCGTGCTTGATGCGGTGGATGTTCTTAAGGTAGATGGCCAGGTAGGGGTGCAGCAGCCACGTGTCCTGTGCGGGCCGCAGGGGGCAGGGTGCCGGTAATGCTGGGATGCAAAACACGAGCGAAATCGTGCTGCAGCCACAGGGCGGCAGCTTCTGGCCAGGGCATCAGCCACGTGTCCTGGGGGCGTGGCGAAACGACATCTGCCAGCAACATGGCCGCAAATGCACAGCGAGCCAGCAGCTCAGTGTACCCACAGAACAAAGACATGCACACACAGGTACGCGTCTGCCGTGCAGACGTACTGCGGGTGCAGCGCCCTTTCCACGCCCGATGTCCGCCACCGACCCGCTCCTTTCGCCCTACCCAAGTTCCACCCAACCCACTCCCCAGCGTACCCCCTGGCCCCCGTACCCTACTGGGCCCCCGTGCTCCCCACACCCTACCCCTACACGCACACCTGCGTCATGTACGGCACCACCAGCGTGAAGTGCAGCAGCCACGTGAACAGCGCGCTCAGCAGCACGGACATGCCCAGCTCACGGCAGCCTGGCAGCATGGGAGGAGAGCGCGGTGTAGGGGCAATAACGCGGTCTTGACACTCTGGTACAGCCGCGGGAGCAGCTGGAGGCAAACGAGTGTCCACGTCCTTGCACACACATGTCGTCGATGACAGGCGTACTCCGCACCGAAAGGCAACGACGGTAAGTGCTTTGCCTATTTCCTGCCACCTCCATGACCTATCGGCTGCTATCCTTGTTCGGCAACGCCCGCACGCAACGCCCCCACAAACTTGCATCGCACAATCCTTGGACACGTCAAGCAAACTTTGCTCATACAGCATGCAGCACTCACCTGTGTAAGTATCGAGTGGGTAGATTCGCCCATCGTTGTCCCTGGGGATGGGCATGTGCACACCGTAGCAGGGGCAGGGGCAGGCCTGGTGACAACCGAGCGCACGGGGACCACCCGTGGGTGTGTGCTTCCGCTGCTGCTGGGGTGGCACCGCCAGTCTACTTTTACCCTGCTGCTGTCAGCAAAGGCACCACAACCCACTTTGGAACACCTCCGCACCGCTGACCGTGCTCAGCATACCCCCAGGAGCAGCCAGCTGCCATCATGCCGGAGACGTTCACTTTGCAGGAGAGCCCGCTTGGAAGCGCTACAAAGCACCGGTACACCGTCCTGTTAACAAGTATGGCTTCACAAGCCCACAAAGCGAGCGGCGTCACGCGCACCTGTCCCAGAAGCCGCAGTGCTGCTGCAGCACGGTCATGGTGGGCACGGACAGGCCGGGGGTGCCCGCGGGGTGGTCCCGGTCCACAGCCTGGAAGGCCCGCGGCACGTCTGGGGAGCGGGCGCCAGACGGGGCACGTGGCCAGGAGAAACGCAAGAGGCATGCCTGCCTAGAACTTCTAGTGCACATACGTAGATGATTTTCAACCGCTGGAATGCGAACTCGTTGCGTCCATTGCTGTGGCGCTAGCCTTTCCGAAGGTAGCAAGCTGTGCAGCCCCTCGCATTCGCCGGTGCCGAGCGCGGCTGTGCTCCGGATGTGCAGCCGTTACCTGGCCGGTAGAGGCTTTTGGGTGCTGCCGTGTCATGGTTCCCTGCAGGTGCGTGGTTGCTGACGGCCATGGTGGCCCTTCCAAGGGGTGTCAAACAGAGATACAGCGACCCGCGGTTCTCGGCAACAGGAGGGCACGTGCGTAGCATAAGCACCTGACAAGGTGACACTGTCAATGTATTTGATGTACATTGATAAGTCACAGTGCAGGCAATGTAAGCGCAGGTGTGACGAAAGACCCCTCGGACACATGTTCACAGCTACGGTCCTCAGAACCGAGGGCAACCTGTACGCCGGGCATACATGCATTCCAGACACTTTTGCCTCACGACATCATGAATAGCCTTGCAGCTCGTGGGCATGATGCATTTGCAAACAGCTGCTTGAAAGGAAAACCCGCCCGAGTGACCCGGGGGACCGCCCTCACAGGAAAGTCACAACCAGAAAACCAAAGATATACCACCAATAGATAATTCTAGTCGCGTAACAAGCTCTATAGGCCTCTGCTGGACTTCAGCCGTACAGGTACGGTGCGACCGGGCGGCTTTTTACTTTGGGGTCCCGGCAACACTGGTCTCCCTCTTACGGTGCAAGGAAGGCACTGGAGACACTGCCGAGTGCCGTAAAATGCAGATTTTCGTCCGCACGGGTGGGCGGCGCATAGCAATTTGCTGTTGTCGGCTGTGACTCTGAACCTTGACACGAGGATACTGAACACCTATTATACTGCACCGCAGATCGGACTCACCTCATTGAGGTGAGTCCGGCCCAGACCGTCGCCGATGTGAAGGCCGCCGTGGAGGCGCTGCAGGGTGAGTCGCGGGGCTGGGTGCTGTTGTTGTGTTCCACATCGCTGATAATCTTCTTGTAGGGAAAATATGCTATGGCCTAACTGTTGGGCATTCCAGGCACCGTCTGAACGTGCGCCTCGCGCATTACGTTGCGTCTTTCCAGGCCTGGAGGCTGGCGAGCAGCGCATTCTGTTCAACGGTGTCCAGCTGGAGGATGGCCAGGTCCTGGCTGAGGCTGGCGTGAGCGACGACAGCACGCTCATGTGCCTGCTGCGCCTGCTTGGTGGTGCCAAGAAGCGCAAGAAGAAGACCTACACCAAGCCCAAGAAGCAGAAGCACAAGCACAAGAAGATCAAGCTTCGCGTGCTGAAGTTCTACAAGGTCAGCGGCCTGGGGTTTCACAGCTTGCTGCGGGCTAGCGCAGCTTCGGCAGGTGCAGGGAGGGGGTGCGTGAGCCGGGGGCTGGGGGCAGCCGCTCAGTGCCCCTAGAAGCAGCTTCGGACGGCAGCACCCAAGGCCCCCTAACATGCACATGGACCATGCAAGTTTAAACCGCTTCAACGTAACGAGTATTCCGTCGTGGCTAGCCGATCATCTGCTTGCCTCCCCGCCCGCCACGCTGCCCTCCTGCCCCCAGGTGGACGACTCCGGCAAGGTCCAGCGCCTGCGCAAGCAGTGCCCCAACTGCGGCCCCGGCACCTTCATGGCGACCCACTTCGACCGCGTGTACTGCGGCAAGTGCAGCAACACCTTCGTGTACGAGGGTGGCGCGCCCACCGGTGCCCCCAAGAAGGCCGCTGCCGCCCCCGCGGCTGCTGCCGCCGCGCCCGAGGCCCCCGCCAAGGGCAAGAAGGGCAAGAAGTAACCTGCCTGGTCCCACCGCCGCGAGCCGTGGTCGTGGCTGGTGCTGCCTAGCAGTGTCGGCCTTGCTGTAACGATCACGTGGGTCAATCAGTTTCCGCTGCAAGCCTTCGGTTGTATGTCAGTGATGTCGAGAGCCCATGGCTCCCCGACCCCAACACGTGCCAGCTATATTGTGGGCAGCATCCCCTGTCCCCCGCAGCCGAAGCCAGCGCATCATGAGCCACCGCTTACAGTTGTAGAGGCCTGCGGGTTCGCTTGCCACATTAGCCAACCCCTTATGGCACCCACAGTCTTGGGTCCGGGCCACTGCAGGTATACAGTGGCTACTGGCACGACGTGCATCAGTAATTCAGCAAGGGCGACACCGCTATTTCCTTCTGAAGCGAACAGCAGGAGGACTCGCACATGTCGCACACATGTGCATACACGCGTGTGGACTTGGCGCAAGTGGTGGGGCAGCCAGTTGCTTGTGCACGCAGCTTAACACCGTGTCACAGCCTCTTCAGATAGTCAGCATTTGCTGTTGAGAGAGTTCCCGCCGCTTCCACCACCAGAACAGCACCAAATAAGTAACCGCCACAACAACAACATGTTGCCCCATGCACCGCCCTGCACGGCAGTTCGTGCAGCTGAACCCAAAACCGGAACGAGCCATATTCCAGCCTGAATACCTGAGCTCCCGTTTTGCGCTACACCCAGCCAGTGACTTGCCAACCACGCTGCACTATTTCCGTGGGGCCGACTCCCGCTCCTTTGTGGGCGGCGCCTCCCGCTTGTCAGGGGCCCCCTCAGAGGGCTTCTCTTTGGGGTTCCCCGCTGGGATGTCGTCGGGGCGGCGCTCCGGAAGCTTGGGGCCTGACGGCAGCTCCTTGGTCTGCTCTGGCAGCTCGGCAGGCCGGAACTCCGGAGTCGTGGGCGCGTACAGAGGGCCCTGCTCACGGCCAGGGGTGATGCTGGGCTGCACCGGCTGGGGGACGTAAGACGGCTTAATCCAGTCGTCATCACGGTCGGGAGTTGGCCTCGTCCATACTGCGACGGGTCTTACTGCCCGTGCAGCAACGGAGCGGCCTGCGGTGGTGTGGCACGAGACGAGGTCGTGACGGGCACGTCAGCAAAGCGTTGCACAGCCTCACGTATGGTTATCCTGTGACACTGACAGCGACATCGTTGTCTCTGTGTTTTGTAGGCGCGTATCCACTCACAACACCCACCTTGCGAGCGCAGTGTCCTCGCGGCACGGGTATGCTGCATCGTAAGAGCCATGGCCCCCGGTGCTAATGTGAAGGAGAGACTAAGTAATGTGCAGTAGGGATAACACTGAATATCGAATTCCTGCTACGCGTCACGGAAACAATACTTTGTCGGTGGTCTAGGAGAGACTAGAAGGCCAGCAGGGTTGCACAGTAGTCAAAGTGGAAGCGGTGGCCTTAGACAAGTCATCATGTGTTGCTGATATAAGACTAAGACCGTGCCTGCGGATGCTTGCTTGGCATGGACCTGGCATGACCGGGCAGTTAGGGGTGGTTGTCCCGGCGGGAGCTGGTGCTCAGTGAAGTGCTAGCACGGCGTCTGAGTCATACCCTCGCACAATCGTATACTTAGACTGCTACTATTTGTAGGCTTTACGCCTTGCCCCCGTGTGACGTGCGACTGTTGCTAAAGCGATCCGATCGTTTTTCATAAATCATCACACAACCTGGATCAACACGGCCGACGACAAGGAGAACCCTCGGGTGGATACCCTTAATAGAGAGTGCACCGACGACACCGACGACGGGCTACCCGAGGCCCTTGCCTTTCTACCTGGCGACGAGGCGGACATGAGGAAACCGGAGACTTTCCTCGAGCGGCTCTGGCGGTCAGTTGATAAGGCGTTTAGCCATGGGGCCCTCTCGAGGTGAAGCGGGGGCGCAGATGGGTGGGGCATGGCCACAGGCGTTCTGAAGCAGTCTGCAACCCTGTTCCGCTTCCTGGTGCAGGTATCGTGGGGTGCTGCTCGTCGTGTCCATACCGGTGGGTTACCACGGTTTACGAGGGCCACGCAGCCATAGGCCTATCCAGTTTCCAGACTAGCTCATGTTTTCTGCAGCTGCCTGTGCGGACAGTCGTTTGTACCATCCGCCTGAACGTCGTGCAACAGCCCTGGCCACCCTTGAACTTCTGCAGGTTATCCTTATCCTCGCCGTCATACTTCTAGTGCCCCGCACCTCCCCGCTTCACATTGAGCGGGCGCACACCCTGAAGGAGCTTCGCCATAATGGCCCCACCGTTGCCCGCTATGCCGTGGTGTTCGATGCGGGGAGTACAGGAAGCCGCGTGCACGTGTTCCGCTTCGAGCAAGCGGGCGAGAACGGGCCGCTCAAGCTGAAGAGTGACACCTTTGAACAGCTCAAGCCGGGGCTGAGCTCGTACGCGGACGACCCAGCAAAGGCAGCTGCTTCGCTGCAGCCGCTTCTCGACACCGCCCTTAAGACAGTCCCCAAGGAGTTGCAGGTGGGGAGGAAAGGAGGGAAGCAGCCGGTGGTCCGCAGATTACGGCACAAACTGGCCATTAAGCTGGTTACAACAAGCTGCGGCAGACCATGACAGTTTGTGGAGGGCAAGACTGATGGCGCATGCAGGCTGCAATGCGCAGCGGCGAAGCACAACGCTCGCCAGACCGTTGATCTCCCTGCAGGAAAGTCCAGTGGTTTCTGTGCGGTTGCTTGTGAGGGCCGTGGCCTTCCTTGCTCACTACTGCATGCCCTTCACCCTTCCTCCTCCAGGCTAACACCCCGATATCCCTAAAAGCCACCGCGGGCCTGCGCCTGCTCCCTGGCGACAAGGCGGAGAAGATCCTGGAGGCCGTGGAGGCGCTGCTCAAGCAGCAGCCCTTCAAGCTGGCGCCGGGAGGCGTGGCCATCATGGACGGTGGGGCATGCAGCAAAGCTTGGTGGGCAGAGCGGCATCGCCTGGCCCACTCAGCCCAACAGCTGGACGTGCGCAGAATCGACTACTCAGCCATGTGCATCCCGCATCCGCGTCCTGCAGCTGCCTGGCCCTTGCGCGCTGCGTTGCATCTCCTTTCTGCACGTGCATGCTGGCACATGAGCACATGCGCACGTCCGCACTCCCTGCTACAGGCAAGGACGAGGGCGCGTTCGCGTGGCTGACGCTCAACTACCTGCTGGGCAAGCTGGACGGCCCCGTGGAGGGCACCGTGGCGGCCATCGACATGGGGGGCGGCTCAATCCAGGAGGCCTTCGCGCTCACGGACGAGGCGGCCAAGTCCGCGCCCCAGGTGTGGTGGGAGCCCGAAAGTCCTTGATGCGGGGCCCGAAAGGTCGCGCCTGCGGTTGGGCTGCAGCGCATGGGGGATGGGATGGCCGACTAGTGCCGTACAGCGGCACAGGCGCTCGGAGGTCGTTTTGCGGAGTCTCTTGGGGACTTGGTAAAATGGTGCCTACCAAGGAGTGCAGTTGGTGCCGGTCCTTACAGCGGGTCGTACACGAGTACCAACGTGTGAGCCCTAGTTCGCAGCCACACATCCGCCCGGGTTTCAGGTAGGACGGGAAACCAAGTCCCTGAATGCGCCCCGTGCTACGCCCCATCCTCGCTGCGCTGCCGCTGTCCACCGCCCGCAGGAATATGTGACGGTGCTGCGCGGTGGCGGCAAGCGCATCAACGTGTACGTGTACAGCTACCTGGGGTACGGCCTCATGGCGGGCCGCGCCAAGCTCATCGAGAAGGACGCGGAGCAGCCCAGCTGCTTCCCAAAGGTGGGCTGCTTCCGCACAGAGTACGTGACGCGGGGCCTGCTGCTGTGCAGGCCACGCCGAAGCACGCGATATTTTGCAGGAGTCATGTCCACGCCTAGGTCACCCATAGACGCCATTGCTCCTTCACGTATGGGTTGGCAAGCCGGCTGCCCTCCACCCTGCGGCGGTCCTTCGCAGGGCGCGGAGGGCAAGTACAGCTACGCCGGCAAGGACTACACGTACGGCGCCGCCAGCGCGGCGTCATCGGGCGCCTGCGCCAAGCACGGCGTGGGCGCGCTGGAGGTGGGCAAGGACTGCAAGATGGCCAAGGTGAGCTGCCGGGTGGCGGGGGCGCGTGCAAGGGAGCGTGCGGGGTGGCAGTGCTGGCCTCGCTCACGAGACACTCCTTACGTTGGTGCATCCATGGGCCTCCAAGCGCCGGGTGTTGCCCTTGGCAAGAGAACGGCGTGCATGCCGTGATGAGCAAAAACCGCCATCAACTGACCAGCGACAGTAGTCCCCCTTCTCTCCGTCCGTATCGCACCTAGTCGTGTAAGCCCTTCCCTATGCTACAGCTTACATTTTTTACCCACGACACCTTTGGGCGTGCAGGACCAGTGCTCGTTCGCGGGCGCCTGGCGCGGCAACGGGCTGAGCAAGGGCCGCTCCTACTACGTCTCGTCCTACTTCTGGGACCGGGCCGTGGAGACGGGCATCGTTGCCAAGGACGGAGCCATCACCTGGGCAACCACGCCCAACGTGGGTGGTGGGACGGGAGGGTCATAGCCGGTCGTTTCCCCAGGTGGCAGTGCTCACGGTGTGCTGCGGCACTCGTGCACCCTACTCGTGAGGCCCGCGCGCGGCGTTGGCGCCACTGAATCTGCTGCGCAAGTCAAGTCCTGTCGTACACCGTCAGCACCCGTGGAGCGCATGGCTGGCACGTCCTGATGTCCCAGTTCCCTGCCGCAACCTGTGCTCCCTGTCCGCGCCCTCTCCCACCTGTTCTCCCGCAGGAGTTTGCCGCCAAGTCGCAGGAGGTGTGCTCGAAGGACGTGACGGCCCTGGTCAGCGCCTACCCCAAGGTGGCCGCGGCTTCTCCCGACGGCGCCAAGTTCCTGTGCCTGGACCTCACCTACTGCCACGTCATGCTGACGGAGGGCTTCCGCCTGGGCGCCAAGGACCCCATCACCCTGGTCAAGCAGATCGAGTACGACGGGCAACACATTGAGGCGGCATGGCCGCTGGGCGCCGCCGTTAACGACCTGTCGTCGTGATGAGGGGTTGGCGCCTCGTGCGCGTGGAGGGTGTATGGGCTGTGGGGACCCGTGTTCAGTGGCGTTAGGATGGGCGCTTGTGATTTTGGGTAAGGGTGCGGGTGTGATACCAGGAGCGGTGACACGTGGGTAATGTCCATGGGGACTGAGCATTCCATGCAAGGATTGTACTGGTATTATGGACGAAGGTACATGGATCATTATACTGGTCTGTGAGACTGCTATGCCTCGAGCGACTGATGCTGCATGCACGAAGACTTGCGTGCTACGATGTGCTGGCACCTGGTCGAACTCTGGCTACGTGCAACCGCTTATACCATGAAAAGGCTTCGACAGGGCCACAAGGATGCTCTCGGACAACTCTGTGTAGGTTTACGTCACATGTCTTGTGCGCATTCTGTTACATGCGCATGCGGTGCCACCAGTGTGGACACTCGTCGCAATGCACAGCTGCGCGCTGCCAGGACAGCAGCAGCACACATAGGCGGCACAGTGCAGGTGGTGAAGTAACGGCTAGGAGGGAAGCGGATAACTGCTCGCGCCTGGAGCTGGCACGCCGGCACGTGGCTCGAGCTTTGTAACCACGTTCCATGACGACCCGAATTCGGTGCCATACCCGTTGACACCAAGGCTTCCCTGCCCACATGACCAGACGTGATCGCAAGGGACGATTTTCGCTCACGTCCGGCCACCCATGCCTGTGAGCCACAACAGGCACAACACTGGCCCAGCATACGGCGGCATTTGGCAGGGACTCTCAGAGCGTGATGCAGCAGCCCAACATGGTCTGGCGGTGACAGCGCCATAGGCTCAGGCCGCAGCACGGCTGCCAAGATACGCCACGTGACAAGCGATTGCGACCCAGACCCAGTCCCCATCCGAGAAAGGTAAACGCCGATAGCCTAGGCCACCCATACCGTATCCACCACGCCTTTATGCAGGCCCCGTGCAGATGCTTGCTGCTGCTGACATCACCTACGACCTGCATGCCTGCGCACACGCCAGTCCGGAGCCACATGACATGTAAACGTTTACATTCTGCATCCCGTATCCTACGGTACAGAGGGTACCGGCAGACATTGTACTATGGCGGACTGCTGGCGTGCGCCAGCGCAAAGACACCCTCCTGGGCAATGCAGGCACTTGCTGACAAGTTACACACACTACTACCGGCATCCGACGCTACTATTGTGGGCTAACGCTCCGTGTCCCAACACCGCAGCCTGCTGCTGTCGCGCTACTGCTGCTGCTGCTGCTGCTGCTGCTTGGGCGCCCGCCTCCTGAACTGCGTGGGCACGCCCTCGAAGGAGGGGCAGCCGTCAACGCTCAGCGCCAGGCCGATGCCCTGCCATGGACCTGCGAAGCGATAAGGATAATTGTTGACAAGAGCAACACGGACTTAGTGGTTGTCGTGTTCAAGGGGAGCGCAAGACCAGGCTACAGGAAGTCACAGGCCTGCAGCGCCAGCCGCTGAGCGGCGTGAGCCCCATTCCTCTAGCACACATGCGCCGCATGCATCTCGGACCTTTCACTCGTCTGCTTTTCACCCCACTCAGATGTTCCTGTTTCATCTCGGAGCTTTCACTCGTCTGCTTTTCACCCCACTCAGATGCTCCTGTTTCCAGCCCCGTGCCCCACTTACCCGGCCCGCGCTCCTTCCTGCCGCAGTAGTACAGCCGCCACTTGCCGGCGGACATGGACACTGCGCAGGGGGAGCCCACGTCGCCCTCGTCCCACGACACCCCGCCAGCCGCCTCCGCCTCCGCCCCGGCGGGCAGCAGCACCGGCCGCCCGTACCGCTTCCAGCTCGTCCCGTCCTTGCTAACCGCCATCCCAACCGACCGGCGGTTGTCGGCCGCAACCGCCTCGTACAACATGAGGTACTGGCGGTTGTCCACGTCACGCACGACGCTGATGCTGGCGGCGCCCAGGGCGTCGTGCGCACCCGCCTGGCCCCCTGCTGCTGCTGCTGCTGGGTCGAACACGACGCCCTTCTTGGTCCACTTGAAGCCGTCGGGGGACACGGCCATGGCCACCACGTAGCGCTGCAACCGCGGCTCCCAGCACGTGTAGTACATGCGCATGTCGCGCGGCCCCACCGCCAGAACCTGCGGCGAGGCGAGGCAAAGCGCGTGCGGTGGCATGTGGGCAAGGACCGGAAGGCGCTTGAGAGCCAGGGCAGGACACCACCACCACCACTACAGCAGGGCAACACGTGGCAGCAACACAGCGAGCGTGCTGAACAACTTGCTCCCACCTAGATGGCAATCCCGCCCCCCTCCACCCCCAGCCCACTCGCCTGCGTGCTGTTGACGTGCAGCTCGTCGTGCTCCCCCGAGGCGCCCACGTCGAACAGCGCCCCCGTGTGGTGGTCCGCCTCGATGCGGGCCCAGTTGCGGCCGTCCTGGGGCCAAGGGATTGGGAGGGGAGGGAGGGGAGGGGTCAGGGAACTCCCGCCTGCGCGGTCACCACCCGGGCGGCAGCCACCTGGCACCAGCGCCCCACCTGGCTCATGGCGAGGCCCGGCCGCAAGCGCAGTCCCTCCACCGCACCCGGGGGCACACCCTCAACGCCCGCCGCCGCCGCCTGCCGCCGCGCCTCCTCCGCGCCCGGCATGCCGTCTGACGGCGCCACCGCCTCAAAGTCGCCCCCCGAGTAGAACATCCAGTACACGCCCACACCGGAGCTGACGCTGCTGTTTGACAGCACCTGGGCGGGAGGGGAAAAGGCCCGGCACCAAGCGGCGCACGTCAGGAACAGCGCAGCAGCTGTGGCCGAAGAGGCATACGGGAACCTGGTCGTGCGCGGGTTGCTACCGGTAGACTGCCCGGCCGAGTTGTTACACAGCGCAGCTGGGCTCCTGCCCACACGCCTGCTGCCGGTCGGATTTAAGATACGCAGACTGCCTCCCGCTTGCCGTGTTTGCGGTGTGCAGTTTGGGAGGCGTACTGTGTACCCCGCTATCAGTGCCGCAGTCTCAAGAACCTAGCTCCCCGCACCAAGCCCTGCCTGCACCGCACCTCACCACCACGACGCAGCTACCCGCCACTAGTTCGCGCCCTGTCACCATCACCCACCATGCCCGCACCTCACCTGGACGTCCCCTGGCGCCAGGTGACACGTGTCAAAGGTCCACCAGTCGCCGTTGGGGGTGATGATGCGCCCTACGTCGCTGGCTGCGTCGGCCCCGCGCGACCCCTCGATGGCGTCGTACCCCCGCTGCCATGTGATGCCGTCCGACGAGATGGCCACGCCTGCAGGAGCACAGCACCTGCATGCTGATTACCGACTGTAACAATACGGACACGCCTGGTACGCCGCAGTCCAGGCCCTAAGTAGCACGGCTAGCATAACCGTAATCCGGAAACAACCGTATGCTACTACGGTACATCTCAAGCCGCCTTCAGGCCCTGACACGTGCCAGCACGGCGCTGATCGCCGTGCCCCACCACCCTCAAGGCGGAGGACCGCTCGCGGTACTGTCAACGGTCAGTGCACCCAGCTCCCGGCAGGTGCACTGTCCCACCCACCGACGCTGCCGCTGGACGGTGCCACGACATCCACACCCGCCGCCACGGGGGACCCGTGCTGGCGCCCGCTGTACCACATCAGCCACCGCTCCTCGTTGTCACCAACGTAGCACCGCACCTACGCATGCACATCAATTAGGGCGGCACATATACCTGCTTCGAAAGCGCAACGTGCACATGCCGCCCATGTGTACGTCGTCCGGGCTGCTACTGCATAAGACGTTGCCGGTGGTCAGGAGCAACACGCCTGACACCATGACAGTGCTAAACCAAACTAGGACCCATCCACCAGGCGCCGCTGCGAAATACCCAGTTCAAGGTACCAATACCTGGCATGCAGCGTCACGTGTTCTGTTGTACCCACCACAGGTGAGCCAACAGCGGCCTCATCCCAGCTCCCTGGCTCGCCCAGCCCAAACACCAGGCCGTGCTGAACAGCAGGCGCCCCGAGCGAAGCAGTATCCGAGCTTGCAATTGTTCCAGACTTCAAGCACAATGTCCGTGTTGGAAGCAGCCGAACTGGCGTAGGGACGGGAGCGACGCACGGCCATGTGAACGGTCGGGGACTAACAGGTTGGTGGGCCACAGGCGAGCCACGCGACAGTCCAGATCCGCATTGCAGTCCAGGCCTTTTACAGGTGACCGTAGCCTTGTGCCCGATCATTGTCGTAAAGTGGCAAGGGAGTGTGCAAGCTGGTCACCGATGTCAGGAGTCGACACAAGAGTCGATAAGGCGCGAGCGTGCAGAGTTTGCTGTAGGCAGTGCATATATAGGTGCTGCCGCCCTTTGCACATTTTCCCATGTGTCCCCGACAGCCAGGCTCCCGCACACCTGTGACGGTTAGCGCATGCACTAACCAACTTTCACAGCTGCCGCAATGAGCCGAGCGCAGGCTGCTTTTCAGTAGTAATAGGCTGAATAAGTGACATGGCCCTTCGGGTGCTAGGAGGGGCCCGAGTAGCTTCAACTCGGTTGCGGAACACCAGTCTTGTGCGGGCCGTGCCTTTAGTAGGGCACCGGCTCGTTGTCCGCGCAATGGCAAGTGCCGAGGAGGCTGCTGCCAAGGCAGCTGCCCAGTAAGTCGCAGTATCACGCAGGGGAGGGTCGCGTCCCTTGTCGCCGAACTCGCTCGTTTCGGTGGCCTATCCCTGACCCACCTCGGCCCTGCATGCATACTGTACAGCCTAGCTGATGCGGACCCTCCCACTATCTTTGACAAGATCGTCGCCAAGGAGATCCCCGCCAACATCATATATGAGGACGACCAGGCACTTGCCTTCCGCGATATTAGGCAAGTAGTGTGGCACACATACCTGGTTACACAGTTTCACTACGTATTGAGCTTGAACATGGCACACCTGTGTGCGAAAGGCGCAGTTGGGGGTCCGTCCGTGCGGGGTCCCTTCTCCTGGTCCCTTCCACTTACCTGTGCGTTGGAGACCTCAGCGGTTTGCACGTTGCCGTGCCACCCGCGCCGTGCATTCTATGCATAGCCGTGACTGCAAAGAATGAATTACAAACTTCTGTACACAAACTAGTGTATGCTCCCACGGCCTGGGGACTTCCGGCACCAGTAGGCGCCACCTCTCGCCCTGTCCCACGTCTCTAGTGTGCCCTTACCTTCTGCCCTTACCCCTGCAGCCCTCAGGCCCCCGTGCACTTCCTGGTCATCCCCAAGAAGCGCTCCGGTCTTACGCGCCTGAGCAAGGCCACGGAGGAGAGCAAGCCGCTGCTGGGCCACCTCATGTGGGTGGCGCAGCACGTGGCCATGAAGGGTGGGTGGCGGGGGTGCGTCCGCAGGGTACGTGCGCTAGCGTAGCGGCCTAGCGCCATAACGCTCTGTACGTACCGAGGTACAAGGTGGGCACAGGGCAGGGTCAGCTGCAGGAGCAGCGGCAGCAAGCACTGAGGCATTACCTGTGCATGGTGCATGGGGGCACGTGGGGGCCTTGAGAGTGCTCGTGGTAGCTGCCAGTCACTTTGCTCCTCCCTCATGCCTCCGCCGTGCGCAGAGAACCTCGGGGACGGCTTCCGCGTTGTCGTCAACGACGGCCCCAACGGATGTGAGTTGGTTGCGGACCAGCCATCTAGCTGCTTTGCCAAGCTACTGGTATGCCGGACAGTGCGGCGGGGACTTCCAATAATCAGGTGCTGCCTGTCTGCTACCAGTAGCTGACCTACCGCCATTTACGGCTTGGCACAAGTTACTGCGTACACTCCGGCACAAGCCCGCGCAATCAGCATTTGAACTATGTGCGCCTTGCCCCTGCCTCTGCCGACCCTACCCCTTCATGTGCCGCTGCCTCCTGCAGGCCAGTCTGTGTACCACCTGCACCTGCACGTCATGGGCGGCCGCCAGCTGAGCTGGCCCCCGGGATAATGTGCCGAGATGCGTACGGCTGCCGTGATCTGGCTGTGAAGCTTCCAGCCTGTAACGAAGCGTCTGTTTTCCTACTGTTTCCTGTTTTGTCTGTGCCTGATGGATTTCGAGGCGTTGGCAGGCTGGCAACCACCAGCTGTTAGTGCACCTCGCACGAGGCCTTCACGGAGGCTAACGACTAGTGCAAATAGTCAGCATCCACAGGCAGTCCTTGTACCTATGCGGCTGTCCCCCTTGACCTACGGTTACCGGGCCTTAATCAGGCCTCGCAGGATAGCGGCAGTGGGCCGGTGCAGCTGAGGTCCTCGTCATAGCGTCAGCAAACCTACCCTGCACCCCAGAACCCGCAATGCCTCGTGCGCTGCTTTCCTGCTGTCAGGGCTGCCACCGCTCACCTGCTCTAATCTCCCTATGCTGCGAGAGCTTCGGTAAGGACTTCTGCGGAGCAGCTTGACTCACGAGGAGCACCAGCTTTCACCCATAAAGCGTTACACGCAGAACGGACCACGCAGCAGGAGCAGCCGCGCCAGGCGTGCAAAGGCCCAGCCGGCCCACGCGCAGCCGCCCCCAGCCGCCGCCAGCAACCCGCTGCTGACGGGCGCACCGCCAGCCCCAGCCGTCCCTCCGCCACTGCATAGGCCGCTGCTTCCGCTGCTGTCGGGCCCACACGGGCAGCACCCGCACCGGCCGCCACCCGCTGCAACACCCCACGCCGCCGCCGCTGCTGCTGCAGCTGCTCCTCCTGCTGCCGCCTCCACCAACAGGCCGCTTACTTCTTCTTGGCCACACCCACGGTCTTGCCGGCGCGGCCCGTGGTCTTGGTGTGCTGGCCGCGCACGCGCAGGCCCCAGTAGTGGCGCAGACCGCGGTGGTTGCGGATCTTCTTCAGGCGCTCCAGATCGTCACGGATCGAGGTGTCAAGACCCGAGGACGTCAGCTGCGGGGGGCAAAAGGCACGCGCACAGGCAGGGGCGTGCGTGTGACCCAACAAAACTGCTGACGCCTTCCATGCGCAGAGGATGCTGTCGGTAACCTGCGCCACCACCGTACAGCGACGGTTAGCAGCCGCTGTTGCTGCTGCATACGCTTCCAGCGCCCAAACCCCGCTCTCGCCATCGATGGTCAGCCGTTCAGCGCCGCTGGTGCCCGGGCCATGCCCCGCGCTGGGACCTTAAAGCAGCGGCGCTGCTAGTGCTGTAGCACCGGCTCCTCTGCAGCTGCTGCCGCCTGGTGCAAGAGCCGTCGCCAGCTGCACGGCGAGCCTGCCGTGCTGCCTCCTGAGGTGCGTACGGTGCGCATTGCCCGTTTTGTTGCGCACTAAACCGTAGCTGTCGCTGTGCTGCTGCCGCAGACACCGCCGCCGTAGCGAGCCCACCGCCGCTGCAAATCGCTGGTCCCCAGGACTCTGCATAGCCAACAATCCAGACCTAGCGCAGGGTGCGCAGCATATCCCCGCAGCTGCCAGCTGCCAGCGCCTTCAGGAATCCCCAGAAGAGTCGTGCGCCTCCTGGGACAGGTCCCCAACCTCCTGCTGCTGGCCGCGCTGCGCTTTTCCTCCGCTGCATATGTGTTGTAATGGCCGAGACGCGTGCGCAGGAAACAAAGCCCGGAACGCATGTGCCCTCAGTGCCGACAGTGAACAGCGATGCCACGCTTACGCCCCCCCCTGCTTAGGTGTGCAACGACAAGGCTCAGAGCAACTCCAGCACTTGCCTGGCTGAAGCGGCCAGTCTTGTGGTCCTTCTGCCTGTTCAGGAACCAGTCGGGGATCTTGTACGCGCGGGGGTTCGCGACAATGCCCATCATGCGCTCCAGCTCGTCGGCGGAGCACTCGCCTGCAGCGCACAGCAGAGACAGGAAACACGGTGGACCCAGGGCTACACTAGCAGCACCAGGACATGGTGGACCATGCTACCGGAACAGTGTGGCGCTCACAGTGCTGCGGGTCAGGTAGGATGGACAACCCGCCGAGGTAAACATGACCCCCTACCCTCCCCGGTGCCAGGTGACCCAAGCCCTGACCCGCCGCCCTGCCGAGCAGTTACCACCTCACCAGCGCGCTTCTTGAGGTCAACCTCAGCCTTCTTGCAGACCAGGTTGGAGAAGCGGCGGCCCATACCCTTGATGGCCGTCATGGCGTACATAATCTTGTTCTTGCCATCCACGTTCGTGTTCAGCAGACGCAGAATGTGCTGGAAGTCATCACCCTGAACCAGAGAGCCCATTTTGCTGCGGCCAGAGCAAACAGAGGAGACGCAACCGGTCAGAGGCGCGACTTCTAGCCGTGCCGACGGCGCATCCCCTTCTCAGGCAGAGCATTTGTCTGGCTTTGCATTGACAAGTAGCTTCCATGTCTGTAATGCTCTTCGGTTGTGCGAAGCTGGCGCACTTCACGAGTACCGAAGCTGCCACTGTCCAGAGAGAGCTGCTTGCTGCACCAATTGGTACGTACGCAGATGTTTAGCCTAAATACATACTATTTATGCTTTCAAAGCTGTGTGGTCCTCCCTCCTAGCCACGCCGCCGCTCTAGTGAAATGCTCACCCTGCTAGTTTGAGTCCGGCCGCTCAGCGGAGGACAAGACACGACGTGTCACGTAAGTGCTAACCGCCGAAAGAGGAAGGTCCGTGAAGGGATGCGCGTCAAGGCTCTGCCTCTGCGATGACGGCGCGCCGACCCATGCCGATCCATGCACGTGCAGGCTCTCAGGCCTTGAAGTTTTGAAACAAATACAAAATACGTAATAAGCAAGACACATTGTAGAATTGTTCTGCAAGCGTGACAGGCTGAGCGCTGCTGGTGTGCAGGCACGTTTTACGCTCGACGGGGCAAACACAGCAGGCACTTAAGCTGCTGGGGCCAACCACATGACGACACAAATCAAGGCAGGGATGCGGCAAGCGGTGATGCGCTGTGCGGCAACCGCGAAGCAGAGATCACTCGAAAGCCGGTCACCACACACGGCCACAGCACGCAAGTGGCAGTCCTGCACGTGCGGCACACCGTACAACCTTGGCCACGCATGAGCAATCGGCAGCTTTCTGGCTGCCTTAAATGAGGGTACACACTGGCGCACAGACATCTGCACCAGCATGGTGGAGCTAGGCACTGCGTGGCACCGCCAGAGGGGGCATGCTGCCGGGGGCACTGCCCAGTACACGCACTCTCTGCCAGCAGGGCAGGTCCTCCGGCAGCACCCTCACTAGCGTCCTCACTGGGCAGGAAAGGGTTCCTAAATGCAAGCGCTTTTGGCAGCAGCCATGGTTGTACCCTGTGGGCTGTGGGATGAGTGGATGTTTGGTTGCCGGCACGGTTCGAAATGACGCTGCTTTTTGCGCCGTAACCAGAAGTCGGTGTTGTGTTTGTGACTAATGCGCGGGGTAAAGGCTTCATGGCCTATCGGAGTGGGTAATGCGGGGGTTGTGCTGTGCTGTTGTAGGTGATTGGGGGACGTACACGTCCTTGGCTTAAACCTTGGGGGCCTTGGGGGCCCTACGCGTCCTTGGCCTGCTTTGCCCTGGCACTCGCGTTTGGGACCGTATCTCACTTGGTCCAGGTTGAGGTGTGTCCGTTGCTGCCTCTGTCGGTTCCAGGGGCAGGAATTTGCAGGGGGCCTAGGACGGGGTCCGTCCGGGATCCCTTGTCAGCATGGCCTGTGTGTGGACCAAGATGAGAGGTCCTTGTTGTGGCGAGTGTACGTGCTTGCGGCTATGCATATCTGTCCTTTACACGGCGAAAAAAACTGCATCTCTGTAGAAGGGGAATCCTAGGCCCTGACTACGGTAGTTAAGAGCTTCTGACTGTGGGTGGAGCACGTCCGCATGTGAGGACTGCGAGGCGGGGGGAACAGGTCCTTCCTAGGCGCACCTCAGCTGCTCCATCCAGTGGTATCGCAATGCTAGGGTCTGTCCTGTCCTAGTTACCTGCAGTGATGCAGAAGCGAGCAAGGGCCATGAGACCGCTTCAGGGGTCAGGGCAAAGGCATACGTAGGCGGTTACTGTAGCTCCCTAGGGCGCGGATGGCCGGGATCTGCCCCCGTAGTAGCTTGTGAAAGGGGTGAGCAGGGATGGGTTCGTGGGTAAGGGGACAGTATCATTAGCTGCGTTGTGCACAGTGGGCTTCATGTTCCCGTCCGTTTACGCCTTCCCAGACCAATCTAGGGACTGTTGCGTGCACCTTCCCAATGCTTTCTGAGTACGGTACTGTTGCGTGCAGGTGCATGCCACCAGGGGACCCACCGTGGAAACGTGTTACCGGTAATTACCAAGTCGATGTAGTCTCGACTACCATCTCGGGGTGGTATGGTACTGACTGGAAGGGGTCACCTGTAAACAACCAAACAAAACAAGACCAAACCAGGTCGTATTGTGCATCAACAAGGCCAGGTCACAGGTGCTGAGGTCACAGATGTGCATAGTGACATGGGTAGCGGTAAAGGCAGTACGGTACGACAGTCACGTGTCAGTTGGCCAGGATACCATAGACTGTTAGGTTCGACTACCTGTGACCGTCAGGTAGCATGTCCCAGTTGCTGCAGCAAGCAGTCTGCCTTGTCCCATCAGGCAAGGAATCCTGCTTGCACCTACAGGCTCACGCAGTGGCAGGCTCCTGGTCGTACATAATTTCGACGGCAGCAAGAACGGTGCCCGAAGGTAGCTTCCAGACATTTGCTGACTAGGAAACGCTGGGTACGGATGCAGTGGGTGAATACGATCTTCCCCTACATGGTGTGGTTCCGGCCATGGAGCCATGAGGCAGTTGAGTCTGCGCGACGCTGGCTTGGGACGAATTTTCGTCCCCTTCGCGGGGTCGAACCTTCACCACCAGCCACGGTTACAGGGTTGAAAGCGCTAGAGTGCAGCTCACAATCTCTCAGCCCTCCTGCCCCTTGACAATCACGAAAGCGCTCTGCCTCACCCTGCAACAGGCCTACATTGCCCTACACTAACTTGGCTCGAGTGCAAGTGCAGAATGGTGCGCCACCGTGTGCTCGCACATGGCCATGTGAATCCCAGGGACGTCCTTTTAAATCAGTCACTAGACTCGAAACTCGGCAATCACTTAAGAATATTAATCACTGGGATCGTGGCCCATAGCAGTCAAAGACATATGAATGCACATGCTAGTCACCTGCAGTCACCGTCCACCCTGTACGGGTCACCGCCTACTGCAACCCCCCGGAGTAATCCATTCCCACCACCAAAATAGTAATCGTACTCCGCCGCCCGGTGCTTTACTTCTTCTTGTACAGCAGCTCCGTGTTCTTCTTGGCGTTCACGATGTCCGGGTACGCCAGGGTGAGCTCCTTGGTGCCGTGCAGGATGTTGTCCACGCACTCCACGCCCAGCATGAGGGAGTGGTCCTGGTTGGCAACCTCGTACTGTACAGCGGCAGGGGGTGAGGAAAGAAGATACTAAGTACCTTAATGCTGAATCGAGGAAGTACCCGGCAACTTCATGCAGAGGGTGGGCAGGAGCAGTCAGGACGCAACGACGCAGCACGTCATCGCAGTAGGCAGTAAGTGGTTTCTGTGTGGCGGGCGCAGCCAAACCGAACAGGGGTTTCTGCAACTGCACGCAACCAGGTAGGCTGACGCACTGTTGACTATCTGTGTGCCTGTTGGCCACGCCCATACACGCCCTCCTACCTTGTAGCTCCCGAAGCGGCCGCGGCTCCAGATGCCGAACTGCTGCAGCCACGGCAGCGCCTTCTCCAGGACCTCGTCACGGCCCAGCGACGGGGTCGGGTAGCCGTGCTCAATGCGGCGGTGGTACAGGGACACCACCTCGCAGTCGGCCGTCATCAGCTGAGTGTTGATGGCGCCGATCAGCGTGTCCTTCACCACCTCGGACCTGAGGACGCAAGCCAATTGACGCACTAAGCCGATGCAATTTGGTCTGTGGATCAAGCTCCAGCTGGCTTGGGGAGACTACTCCCCATAGAGGCTAAGCTGGGAGTCCGGCCGTTCCCTAATGTGGTGAGCAGTAACCGCATTATCAAAAGCGCTTGTTGTTCTGCTAAAACCCGTACCCACCAGGTGCCAGCGGTACCGCCCAGCTTGACCTCGCCCTGGTTGACCGGCTTGTACTGGGACTCGCTGACCTCGAACATGAGCGACCAGTACGGGCCCTCCTTGGCGGACCCGTCCGCGGGGTCCGAGCCGTCACCCTTGCAGATGGTGGGCAGCTTGGCGTCGTCCGCGGGGCAGTTGGACTTGGCGTAGTTGGAGAACACCGTGCAGCGGTAGAAGGGGCAGTTGCTCTCCGGGAAGTACAGCCAGCACTTGAGGCCGTGCGGGCACTGGCCGCGGATGCCTACTCCGATGATGTGGGAGCTGCTGTGCTGCAGGCCCTTTGCCCACTCCTCCTTGCCCAGCCAGGTCAGGGTAATGTCCAGCGGCAGCGTGGACACGAGCGCGTCGTACTGGTACTTGTGACCGTTGTCAAGGGTGACGGTCTTGGCGTCCTTGTCAATGGACACCACACGCTGCCCGTAGCGCTGCGAGCACATACGGATGCAGGCAAAAGATATTTGTCAAGTCAATGCTGCAGCTGAACGCATGATAGGAGTTCAGACATTCATGCTGGCAAAGTGTTCAGGGTGCACCCGGGCACGGGCTCCTGTCCTTCGTACCTGGCGCTCCTCCGGAAGCAGCTTCGCAACGCCCTTCCAGATGGCCCCGGTGCCACCGGAAGTGGGGAAGCGGAAGACCGCGTTGGGGCCCCAGCCGGCGTCCTCCTTGTTGTTGATCACGTTGCTGATAGCGCGGTCGACATCCACGGTGGCCACGCGCTCGCCCAGCCAGTTGCACTGCATCATGGTCGTCGGGACCGCCCACACCTGCGTTCCGGCCAACCAGTGGACATGGGTCAGGGTCCGTAATGCAGGCCCACAACTATATGGCGGTCACGGTGAGTAATGTGCAGCCGGCAGCAAGTGCGGACGTAACTAACACCGTATAAGACGTCAAAAGGAAGCTGCACAGGACGACAATGCCGTTGCGGAAGTACCCCATGCTCATGCAGGCACGGGGCATCCGCAACAGTACCAGTCGCACCTTGAAGTTGTAGGGGCGCATGAAGAGGTCTGCGATGCCAGGGCCCATCACACGCAGGATCCACTCGTCAAAGTTCTTGGGCCGGCCCTGGGCGACGGTGTTCGACACCTTGGCCTCCACCAGGCCCGTCAGGCACTTGATCTGGAAGCAAAAACGGAAGGAAGGACGGAAGGAAGGAAGCGAGGCAGCAAAACAGGTTGGTAAAAACCCTACGACGCCAATAGGAGGCGGGGGTGATACGGGACCACGGGAACAGTGCCGCATTTAAACCCCACCTGGTCCTCCTTAGGGAGAGCGCTGATGTTGTTCTGGAAGGGGTAGGCCACCCAGCGGTCCCGGATCCACACGTACGAGATGCGCTGCAGGGTGTTCCAGGCCTCCGGGCCAGCGCCAAGGGCGCTATCAATGAGCTGGTCAAAGTAGTCCCAGTGGCTGAAGATGACGTGACCGCCCATATCGAACAGGAAGCCCTCTGGGGTCACATCCTGCACAGACAGGGCTGGTAGGTGACGACCTGCTGCCCGTGCGCACTGTGCACGTGTGTCATGTGAATGACGATGGAAAGCTTGTGCTGGAAGCCTTCTTTGCAAGCCGTTTTTGGATACTAGATGGTGCCCAGCTCCTGAGTGCACACTAGCACCAGAGCACTGCTACACACGTGAATAGGGCAAGCACGTCACCAGGCGCACACTGCGTACCGTGCAGGCCAAGCCACCAGCCTCGGGGGCCTGCAAAAGGAGTCGACATGGGGAAATGAGGCGTTGCCTCGTTCAAACGCTGCAGCCCCTGATCATCGCGAGGGCACATGGTAGTTGCACTTGAGGGAGCAGCACACGCAAATTGCTATCATGTAACTTGCTCACCGCATCGATCATCAGCCAATCCTTGTGGCCCTGTTGGTGGAGCCGGGTCGCTGCACCCAGGCCCGTTGGGCCCGCGCCAACGACAAGCACCCCGACCTGCGCATGACCGGCACAGCCATTAGATTAGTACTGCTCCCTGCAGTGGGTAATTTCACAATTGGTTGCAGGCAGCTAACCTTCTCGGCCATGGCTTCGGCTGTTGTGACGATCCTTGCCTCAAGGAAGAGAGCAAGTGCAGCGTGGGATTAGTCGCGTGAAGAGGCAGTAGGTCGATTGAATGTACAATGCATGCAGGGTGGAGGGCGAAAGGATTTATGCTGTCCCTCATGCAACGGACTGTACGTTGACGATGCGGAGGTGCCCCCAGTTTGCCCAACCCCAGGGACCAACAACGTGTAGTAACTTTATAGCATGCCTTTGAGCTATCGTTGAAGCATGGGTCTATAAAGGGCGGGAAACTGCGCCGTGCGCGCGGTGATGTTGCAGACGAGTCGAGCCCCGCAACGTCGCAGTATGTTAAAGCTTATTATTAAGAAGTCTTTGGAGTGCTATGTGTGGAAGGTGTGCAGCTCCGTGTCCGTATGTTGCATAACTGCCCTAACTGGTTCAAGTTCGGTGGCAGTCTGACCGTGCAGTCTGACCGTCAGGACTGTCATCGCCCCTCCACCGGAGCAAAGCCACGTACTCTGCGCACTCGCGTGGTGTTGTCACGAGTCATGGTACCTCCCTCAGTCGCCAATGTTTGGGCAACTTTGAACGCTGGTGGTACGTTGGTTGTGACCACCAGAACAAGGGGCACCGGAAACGGGAACGCCATGCTCTGCTGCATCGTGTGGCTGGTTTGGTGCGGCCGACTCCCGGACTAGGGATAAGGAGGCTCGCACAAAGGGAAATGCCACAGAGGAGGCAATTTAAGGTAGCTAGAGTCACGCGAAGCAAGGTGCAGAGGCGCAGAGGCACCTTGGGGCTCTTGCGCGCTGGCTGCATGGAGAGCCGCCCTCCCTGGACACAGTTCCCCACCCGGCTGCTATGGGCAGGGCCAACCCCTTTCCTACTCCCTCTTTCATTCAAGCCCTGGGTACCGGGACCGGTATCCAATGTCCACAGGCGAAGGGCGCTACGAGTGTTGGGAGCTTGGGACGTGCAAGGGGGCCGGTCAGGATTGCATACGGTACTTAGGGCCATGTGGCACAAGAGCTGGCGCGTTGGTATGTGCCAGGGAAAGCGAGAGGAACCCGCTGTGGCTGTTTCCTGCGTGCGCTTGCTGTTTCCTGTACGGTGGCACGCAGGTGCCCTGGTGGCACGCTTCCCCGGCACGCACGGTGCGCAAACTTGGCGCAGGCGGGTTTCATGAGGCGATGCGACAGAAACTCATCAATTGTAGTCTAGACCGGCTTGCGACAACCCCAGGCGAGGGGAAGACAGCTTGTAACTCGACTGGACTAGTCGACGTCGAACCAGGATAGTAGCCACGTGTTACTGCTGCGACACCGCCTGGAGCCCGGCACCATTGCTCGCCATTTTGGAGATTACATTTCCAACGACTGAACAATAACCAGTCTGATACAGCAAAAACTCAGAACGAAGCCACCTGCATCCAGTTGGACGCACGTCGCGCGAAAAGCGCGTCCCTTACGACCCCTACACCACTGGAGTCGTCAGGAGCGTTGCGGCATCCTTGCATCACACGATGCATACCCGCCACCGCCACGTTGCCAGGCACTGCAACCAAAATTGCCTCGCACGGGGGGTGGCGGCGCGTCTGTGTCCTGCTTGCATCAATTTGTGCCGCCCACACCGCCCAGCCGACCCCATCAGCAGCCCTGCTTCAAGCCTTAGCTGCCGACGCTCTCGCTCTGACTGCTGTCGAACCCATTGCCCCTCGAACGGCCCGTGGAACGCCATCCTCTGGACCCTCCTCAGCTGCTCGGCCTGTGCACAACACATGGACCGAACTGACGCCGTGCCCGCCTCCGCATTCACTACAGGTACTTCGCGGCCTGGCGCATGCAAAGCCGTTTCTACCCCACCTGCACCCAGCGCCACATCACCCGTGCTCTTCTCCTCCAAGCTGCTAAAGCTGCGCAGCTGCATGCCTGCCAGGGCCTTAGGCCTTGACCACCTGGGCCAAGGTCTTGCTCTTGTCGTCGTCCAGCTCCGACACCTTCTTGAGGGCAATGGCCAGCTTGGTGGGCACCGCCTTGATGCCGGTGGCCAGCTTCTGGGCGGGCTGCTTCGCCAGGCGGGCAATGGTGGCGTACAGCTGCGCCTTGGTGGGCAGGTTCTCGCACTTCTTGAGCTGTGGGGCGCAATGCGGAAGCGTAAAGGGGCTCGTGGGTCAGCTATGCCCCGCGACCGCGAGCGTGCATGCATCCAGGCCAGTGGTAACAGCTACGCATGGCTTGCGTAGCGCGCAAGGACGGCAGGGCGGAGGCTCGAGCTCGCGTTCATTCTGGCGGGTATCTGATCAAATAGGAGCAACTCACGGCCCGGGTAACCCTACTGGCTCCCGCTTACCTCCGCTGGCGTCAGGTACTTGCCCGACATGACGGCGACCGCCACCGTGGTGGGGGGCTTCACCTCCACACCCTTGGCGGCATTCTTCTTGGCGTCCGTGAACAGGTCCTCCTCGAACTTGAAGTAGTGCTTCACGGCGTCGGCAATCTCCTCCTCGTTCACGAACACCCAGGCGTTCTCGCCCTGGGGGCACAAGTGCGGAGCAGGCTATTGAGAACCGTGTTGCCGGACCAGGTCGCCAAAGTGGGTCCGGCCCAAACAACAGGCCCGACGACCGGCAAGCACAGTGCATGCTGCAAGGTCCCGGTAGCGTGCCCAACAGCTGCAGCCAACGCCCCCCAGCTCCCCGCCGTTACACGCTGCGCAACGAGGCAGGGAGCAGCTTTGCCCATTGCAGCATTCTGACGCTATGCACAGACGGCTCGCTCCCTGGCCGCGTCCCGCCACGTGTAACGACTGTTCCGCCGGGAGGTGTCCCAAAAAGGCTGCATCCACGGCCTAGTCAGGAGGCCTGAGTTCCGCCTCCAGTCGGTTGGCGTGTCGCCACATAAATCAAGGCTACGGCACCGGGCCAGCCCTTGCTGCTGCTGCTGCTGCTGCCGCCGCTGCGCCTGGTCCTGTCAAACTGGTTGCCTGGCGGCCGATGCTTCGCGACCCAGCTGGCGCCTTGCTACCCAGGCAGGATGCGAACACAAGCGCTAGCACCAACTCCGCGCAGAACATGAAATCGATGCATGCGCTGTAAGGTTTTGATAAGACCAGTACCGGTGTAGTCGAAACGAGATGCGGTGACCCATAGGCGGGCGTAAGGCTGGCACATACAAGGCTCGTCACGACCGTGAGCCAAGGTTCCTGGGGACGAGCCATCGTCCCCTCCGCCCAACCCCGCTCACCGCGCAGCCCTGCTGAGCAAGCTCCTCCCAGCCCTCCGTCTGGGAGACTGCCACCTTCATCAGGGTGTTCTTAGCAATGTACACCGAGCTCTTCGGGGGCAAGCCCTTGCGGAACTTCTGGATAGAGGCCACCTGAAGGAGCAGCACAAGTACCCACGGCGTCAGGCCATGCCTGCGGCTTGCTGCGACGCCCCCGCAAAGCTCCAAAAGGGGGGTTCGACTTCCCCTCGAGCCCCCGAAGGATGGCTGGTAATCCAGTATGCGGGCGCAAGGTTCTGACCCACAAACTGCTCCCTGTGCCGCAAGCCGCCGTGCTTGCATATCGGCATGCGCAACTGCTTACGTTCAGGCCCTTAAACCGCATAGAGAAGACAACAGCGCTGTCCTCCAGCTTCGACTTCAGAGTGCTGACGACCTCCTCCTTCTTCTGGCGAGAAATGGCGTTCGTCACCTATGGACAGAACGCACGGCAGTGCTGAGCCGCTGAACGCTGTACCTCGTTATAGCTCCAATCAACGCGACAAGGGCCCACCTGCAGGCTGCCGCGCTGCACGCGCGCAGCGGTGAACGCCCGGGGCCTGCTAGTGGCGCCGGCGAGCTGGGCACGCTGGCCGCTGCAATGCATGAGCCAGAAGCGGTCAATGTACTATCTTCAATGGCCTATGTTTGGGCATCCTATGAACAATGCTGCTACGTCGGGTGTGACCCACCGGAAAGCCATGCTCTGCTGCATCGTGTGGCTGGTTTGGTGCGGCCGACTCCCGGACTAGGGATAAGGAGGCTCGCACAAAGGGAAATGCCACAGAGGAGGCAATTTAAGGTAGCTAGAGTCACGCGAAGCAAGGTGCAGAGGCGCAGAGGCACCTTGGGGCTCTTGCGCGCTGGCTGCATGGAGAGCCGCCCTCCCTGGACACAGTTCCCCACCCGGCTGCTATGGGCAGGGCCAACCCCTTTCCTACTCCCTCTTTCATTTAGAGGCCCTCGGGCTTGTGGCACCATGGGTGAGCAGCATACTCTTAGGCAGCAAACGACGGAAAGCAAACGGCCTTGAGCATTACCGGCACCTGTGACCTTCTAAACAGTGGCTGCTGCGTTTCACATACTTTTATGGGCTGTAAATAAGCTATAATGTCTACAAATTGCAATGGTGCGCAGGTATCTCTCGCGACTCGCTGCACAAGCGGCGCGCTACGGGCGGCCGCAAGAAGCACTGGCGCAAGAAGAAGAAGTGAGTCTTGGCTATCGTGTCACACGACTCTGATACGACGGCATGCATGCACACTGGCTGCGCCTGCCGGTGCGGCACGCGATGACGGCGGCGGACAGGGCCCGCTGACATCGTGGTTACGTGCTGAATGTCACACTAACGAGGTTGTTGATGCATCATTTGCATGACACACAAGCGCTTGGGGCCCTCGGCGGCCAGGGCTCGGCCGCCTAAGGCATGTGCATGGCTTTACCAGCTTCGGCTTCTGCAATTCGCAGGTATGAGATGGGCCGTGTGCCAGCCAACACCAAGCTGAGCAGCAACGTGGCCATCCGCACCGTGCGTGTGCGCGGCGGGCACACCAAGTTCCGCGCGCTGCGTCTGGACACTGGCAACTTCTCCTGGGGCTCGGAGGTGCGTCCTTGGAGGGGCGACTTGGCGTGGTTGCACCAGCGGCAGCGGCACGTGGTCAGCGGATGGGGGATGGGGTTGCGGCGGAGGGGGGCGGAACTCGTCCTGGCGTTCCTCGGGTTTCGAGGGGCTGCGGCCGCAGCGGGCAGCGCTCAGCTGCAGCGTCCGAGGAGGGCGGAATCCCAGCGCCACGCTTCGCGCGTGTGCGCCTTGCAGCAGCTTTTCCAACAGCAGCACCAGCAGCACCAGCAGCAGTGGAGTACAGAGAAGAAGGCGGTCTGCGGTGGCGCGTTCGGCGACCCGGGCTGCAGGCGAAAGCAGTTTTGGGCCACCCCGTGGTCCCATGAGCGGGGTGCCTGTGCCAGCAGCTGCAAGCTGTACCGGCAGTGGTTTTCACTGATGGGCTCCGTAGGAGCGATAGCCTGGAGCGGCTACAGGGCTGCCGTAAGGGGTGCTGCCCCTGCAGCTGGTGTGGCTGTGGTAATGCCCCAGGTAAAGGACATGCAGCATGCGGGCACGGCCGTGTCCGTTTTTGCGATCGGCGGCGCCAGCCCTGCTCGAGCTTGACGGCACTGTTAGAAGGCGGTTTGACGGGCGCAGGCTGCAGGGGCGTTGCAGCTCTTGATGCGCAGCGCCGGCCAGCTGCCTACCACGCGCCAACAGCTGCGGCTGTGCTGCGGCTTGAGCACCGTTGCCCAGCACCTTGTCCTTCGCCTGGGTAGCGTTGCATTGCGTGCAATGCAGTACATTAGACCTGTTCTATTATGGTATGGGACCGTGTCCTTATTAAGCGGGCATCTGCAGTACAGTGAAGTATGCTCCCCCGTCCGTCCGACACGCCGTCCTTCGAGCACCCGCTCGCCCTGCAGTCATATCGTTGAGGTTACCAATTTGCCAATGCACCTTCGTACCTCTTGCTGCCTCCCCAGGCTGTGACCCGCAAGGTCCGCATCCTGGACGTGAACTACAACGCGTCCAACAACGAGCTGGTCCGCACCCAGACCCTGGTGAAGAACGCCATCGTGCAGGTGGATGCCACGCCCTTCAAGCAGTGGTACCAGAAGCACTACAACGTGGAGCTGGGTGCCAAGAAGGACCAGCCCGACGTGGCCCCTAAGCCGGAGGAGATTCAGGTGCGCTTGGAGGCGGGGCTGGGCTGGCGGCTGGGACAGGGGTTTTCAGCCTGGGGCGGCGAGGAGAGTTGTCTGTTGGTGCGGGTCTTGCATGGGCAGGGTCCTCCGTGGCTCATGTACGGCGGATGAGTTCATATGGCTGTCTTGCACGCGCTGACGTTCCTGCTCCATGGCATTTATCCTTGGCATGTGGGGATGTGGGGGTGGCTGGAAGTTGCAGTCGAGTGCAGCGAGGCAGCCCCTGTGTATCGGAGAGTATTTTTAGGGGCGCCATCGTTTTGCATATGGCCGCGGTGCGGCACGCACCCATTTCGTGTATTTAGAGCATGTACACAGGCATGCGTCATCCCTACGGCATACCTCCCGCCAGATGCTGACCCCCCCCTTGCCGCCTCTTGCCGCCCCTACCCCTCCTGCACAGGGCTCGAACCACGTGAAGCGGAAGATCAAGGAGCGCCTGCAGAAGCGCAAGCTGGACTCGCACCTGGCGGAGCAGTTCACGACCGGCAGGCTGTTTGCCTGCATCGCGTCGCGCCCGGGGCAGTGCGGCCGCGCCGACGGGTACATCCTGGAGGGCAAGGAGCTGGAGTTCTACCTGAAGAAGATGCAGAAGAAGAAGTCCAAGGCTGCGTAAAGCGGGCCACGGCGTTGGCGTTGGCGCGTTGCGTGCGGCCTGGACTGCTCCTGCCCCTGCCCCGGCCTGCGGGGCGTGCGGCCGTCCCGTGGGCTGTGGTCAGGGCTGAAGCGTGTAACTGGTCCTGGACTTCCGGTGCCGACCCGATTACTCAGCCCTGGGTCGGGACATGTGTTCCGTTAGCAGCTGTCCGGCTCGGGGCGGTGTAGGCTGGTCAGCGTGGCGCTTAGCTCAGCCCGCGCGGGCACGGGGGAGCACTCAGTGCGCCCCCGCCGGTGCAGTGTGCGTTGGGTTTATTGGCAGCGGGCGGGCAAGGGACGGCGGACAGCTGGGACGGTGGTTCTGGTCAGCAGCAGCAGTGCAGCACTAATGCTAGCCTGGCAGCTGAGGGTGTGGTTCAGGGCTTAAAAGCAGGCAGGCTGTGCTCCAGTGACCAAGGGCATGGCAGTAGCTGTTGAGGCGACGGTACGGTGTAGTCATCGAGTAGGCAGTAGCACGTAAGTGCAAAGGCCCATGAGCTGGCAGGCCCGGGATGCAAATTGTTGGAATAAGAGCCCTGGCCCTTGGGGAAAAGGGGCGAATCCGAAATGGGACACTATAATGGGAGAACTCTCGTGGTAGGGACACACTTTGGCCTATTGCCTTGCGCAATATGCTGTGCTTGGGCTGCATGTGTAAGGCACATAAATGGCACCTCTTGCAAGGGATCTGCCCTGGAAGAGGAAACCCTTGGGTGAGGGTGTCACCAGGCGTGTCACCAGGGTGTTCAGAAGGGGAGCTCCCCAGGTGCCCAGTTCTGCGGCGTACGGTATGGGCGGCCAACTCGCATATGGCAGCCGTATAATAGTGAGTAACCTCTTGCTCAGGCATTAATTTTAGCTCCCTCCAAGGATGTCCTCTTGTCGTTACAAAGCGGACCGCACCTTGGGGCTCGGCAACGCTGTGAGGTGGTCCGCAGGAAGGGCGTGATTGATAAATTTGGGGTCCTACAGTTTGCGCGTAACAGAATACCTGGGACCCAACGCCTGGGCAGCATGGACGACAGGAGGGCGCGACAGGGGGCCCCGTCATACGTTGACGGCCCCGTCATACCGCTCGAGCTCTGGAGAACAGTTGCTACCTTTTTGGACAAGCGCGACGTTGGCGCTGTTCGCGCCACCAGCAAGACGCTGCGGGCCTGCGTTGACGCCACGCGTGACGAGCTGCGTTTGGTGGCTTGGAAGCGGCCCTATAGAATGTGGGGCGATGACGTGTGGATGAGCAAGCTGCTGCTTCGGTCGCCAAACGTCAGGTAGGGCCTTGCAACCACGGCACGAAGGGGTGAAGGGGTACAGGGGAGGGGTGCGAGAAGCAGGCCGTTGCATACGGTAGGGGTGCTGTCCAGCAACGAAGACGACACTGACATGGCAATCCCCCTCGCCTCCATCTGCAGTTCCACATGATTTAACACCGACACACTTTGCCCAACGCTCCTGTTTCTATTCAAGCCCCATGGCCACCGGTGCGCAGGGGCGGGTCCTGCACACGTGCAGTACCTGCGTCGCCCTCCCGCCCACCAAGCCACCCGACTCCAAACCCCAACCGCCCACCACAGGAGTGTAATATTGTACGAGGAAGCCTCAGTCGAGGGCGTGGACGGCCTAGAAGACGACTACAACGCACGGTGCTTGAGGGATGTGTCGGGCCGGATGGTCCGGGCGATAGATGAGATGGTCGCGTGGCGCATGCGGCGGCTGCGGCAGCTGCGCAGCGAGGCGCGGTGGGCGCAGGAGGAGCTGCAGCTGGTGGAACACTACCAGCGGGAGCTGTCCCAGCTGGGCGTAATGGACACACCTTCGGGGGCGGCGCTGCGTGCGGTGTGGGAGCTGCAGCACATGCGGTGGCGGCACGCGTGTGACACGCTCGAATCCCTGCGTGCTTCACTCGACTCGGTGTTACGGCATCAGCAGCAGCACCTGAGGGAGCTGCAGCTGCTGGATCAGGAGCTGCGGGGAGCGCAGGGGCAGCGCGGCGAGCAGCAGCAGGAGGACGGCGGGTGGTGTGGGGAGCGGCTTCTGTGCGCATCCCCGGGCGGCAACGCGGGGGATGTGGACGGGGGTACGCGTAAAACGCGAGAAACCGTGGACGGGGGTGAAGGAGGGAAGGAGGAGGAGGGCGACGTGTGGGAGGGAGACGCGGATGAGGAGGCGGCCGTTAATGCGCTCCGCCGGCTATTGGAGGGCATTTGCCAGCTGCATAAGCGGCACGTGGCAACGCGCGGCGGTGGGGCTGGCGGCGATAGTGGTGGTGGCGATAGTGGTGCGGTCGTTGCCGGGCAAGGAGCGCAGGATGACGGCTTGCAAGGCAAAACAGTGGGGCAGAGGGACGGGCGGACACAGCAGCAGGAACAGCAGCAGGCCCTCGGGGCCGAGGGCCCAGGGCCGGTGCAGCATGCTGCGAGGGCCACGGGCCCTGGCCAGGACCCGGCGGCGAGGCAGCCCGACCCGAGCACTACTGCAGGGAGCGAGCTCAGACGTATCATGGACGAGTACAGCGCTCTGTGGGCCGTTTGCCGCGCGCGCAACGAGCGGGTATGCGCAGAGCTGCAGGCGAAGGGCGACGCGACGCAGTGGCTAGACGGCCTGGCCGGCAGTCCGGGCCTGGTAGGCTCTCCGCTGGTGTCCAGGGTACTGGAGGGCATGCTGGAGCTGTGCCCCCGGGGCCTGGGGGTGGCTCGCGTGAGCTTCGTCAACCCCTACAGCTGCGCCTTCCGGGAGCCGCTGACGTTGCCGCCGCAGCTGTCCAGCTGCCAGCAGCTGCAGGAGGTGCGTGTGGTGGGTGCGTCGCTGGACGTGGGTGCCGAGGCGCGCAGCCGCTTGCTGGGCATACCTGTGGAGGACGGCGGCGGGGCAGCGGGGCAGGGCGACGCCGGTGGTGCGTTTGGCCTGGGAATGACGGTATTGCCAGGGAGGCAGGAGCAGCGGGGGCAGGGACAGGGGCAACATGAGCGCTTGAGGAGCCTGGTGCTGCGCAGGTGCCGCAAGCGCGGGCTGGGGCCGGACCTGAATGTCTGGCCTGAGGCGTTGGGGGAGGCGCTGGGGCACCGCGTGCTAAGCGGGCTGCGAACCCTGGACCTGCGTGAGCCCGGGGACCAGGACAGCGCCCTGGTGCCCTGGACGGCTCCCGTGGCGCGTGCGTGGCAGCGGCTCAACGGCCTAGGGTTGCTGCGTGTGGGACTGCACCTGGGGGAGGAGCCCACGGAGCTGCTGCCCACGCACAGGCACGGGTTGCTGCTGCCTGTGGGCCCGCACACCCGGGAGCTGGCCCTGGCCGTGTGTTGCAGCAACAGGCTGAGGCCGCGGGACGTGGGTGCAGCAGGGGTTGGTGTTGAGGATGTGGTGTTGGATGAGGAGGAGGAGGACGAGGACGAGGAGCAGGGCCAGGAGCCACGTGGCATGCCGTACGTCCGGGCGGTGGTGGAGCTGGTGGCGGGCAGCCTGAGGCGGGCCGCGGGGCTGGAGCCGGGGTGGAGAGGGGAGGGGGAAGGGGCGGCAGGTGACTCCGGCGGCAGGGACAGCGAGAGGGCTGGAGTTGAGGAGGCGGCAGGGGCGGGGGCTGCTGTGGCGGTGAGTGAGCTGCACACGCTGGAGCTAGTGCTGGATGTGGGGCCGGCGGCTGGCTACCGGCCGCCGGGGGCCCGGCTGCCGGCAGCGCACGAGGACCTGGACACCTGGGTGATGCAGCTGCAACAGCAGCAGCCGCAGGGGTTCTTGCACCCACAGCATCCCTTCGCGGAGCTGGCGGAGGTGCTAAGCCCCTTCCCGCACCTCCACACCCTGTCCACTGATGTCTCCACCGCGGCGTGCTGCCTGGCGCCAGCGCTGTGGGCCCTCCCTCACGGCCAGCTAACACACGTGCAGCTGCGGGTGCGGGACACGGACACTCCCGGCATGCTGCTGGCGGCGTTGCGGCCGTGTGCCTCCCACGGCCTGCGGCTGACGCTGCTGGTGCCGCCGTCCAGGGCCCGCGGGCCGGGGCCCTGGGGACCCTCGCCGGACCAGGGCACGGAAACAGCGGAGACGGCGGTGCTCCGGCAGGACGTGGTGGTGTTGCTCAGTGGGCTGAAGCAGGTGAGGTGTGGCGTGTGGGTAGTACGTCAAAACACATGATGAGGCTGACTAGGCAATGGGTTACCTGGAACAGTGGGGGCAAAGGTGCACAGGTGAAACGTGAACACCTGGAGCTTGGCAGGGAGCGTGGGGATGGCAAATAACTACTCGTGTGACGCAGTATGCCGCACAAGCAACCGGGATGGGACAGAGGCGTGCTGGCGTCTGGTGCGCGTGACGAGAGGTGCAAGGGCAGGGGTGTCGCCTGGCCGCAGGCGTGCATGGGCCACCGCACGCCAGCGAGAGCACACCGCGCACACACTCCTGGACCACAAGCAACGCCATGTGCTAACACCATGTATGTACACAGCCGCCAGCGAGGTGTTGGCGTCTAGGTGGGAGTGTGCGTACATCGACAGTGCAGCTGGACGCGGGTAGAGGTACAGGCTGCCAAGCTGCACGCGCGCTGGACTGTACATTATCCTGTGGACACTCCTTCCTACGTGACTCACCTTGCCCCACGGGTCCGCAGGTGGATGTGGTCATGACCTGCGCGATGGAGGTCGGCGCCGTGCAGCACCACAACCATGAGTGGCGTGACTTTGCACACGTGCTGAGCGTGCTGCGGCACGTGCCGTGCCTGCGGTCCCTGCGGCTGCTGGCCTGGGTCCCCCGCGGCCCGGCGTTGGGCCCCCTGGAGCGCTGCCTGCGCATGACGGCGGCCTGCCTGCCGCAGCTGCGCACACTGGCGCTGGTGGTGCAGGAGTTTAAGCACCAGGTGGGGCGTGGACATCTGTGGGCCGCCTGCGCACCCTGGGACAGCCTAGTACGGCCAGCTCTGAGCCCAGCGCCTGCCACAGATGGTGGCGCCCGCTCTCCGCAGACCAGTTTCGCTGTTTACTTCAGGTCCCTGCTTGCGCCAGTGTCAACACGCTGGCAAGGGGCGCTAATGACATGTATAACAGTGCCATGACGTTCGCTGCAGGGTACACATCCCTCCAGCGAACGCCTTCCTGCTGACTCCTTTGCTGCTGCCGCTGCTGCTGCCTCCCATCCGTTGGACCCGCTTGGCCAACACCTCCTCGACGAGTCATACACGGTACTGCCCCGGCGGGCTACCGCCGGCTGGCGCGCCGCCCGCGCCGCCGCCCTCCAGGGCGCCGACCTGGACACGTGGCACCCCGCCGCCTCCACTACCCCCACAACCCCCAACGACTCGCCTTCCTCCTCGGCCAGCGCGCCCCCGTCCACTGCCCCAAAGCTGGTGCCCTCGCTCGCCCCTCTGGCCTCCCTGCCGTGCCTCAGCCGCCTGGAGCTGCACCTGCTGCTGTGCGAGCCGTTCGGGGTGTGCGGCCAGGCGGAGCGGGAGGTGCGGCAGCTGCTGCTGGGCGTGGGGAGACGGCGGCTGGGCGTGTGGTGCCCGCAGCTGTCCAGGAGGGCGGCCAGGGAGCTGAGCCGGCTGGCGCTGGAGCTGCAGGGAGGGGCAGGAGGCGGGGGGCCTAGGGGCACGTGCGGGGAGTTTGAGTGGCGCGTGGACTGCTCGCCGCCCACAGACAGCGTAGACCTGAGCCAGCAGGGAGGTGCAGTGGACGTGATGTCAGTCGGCAGCCAGGCGACGTGAGCCGAATGCAGGCGAGATGCGTGATGCAAAGCAATCATGTCTTTTAGGCCGAATTCTTTGGAACAGCGGGGTGGTATCAAGGGACCCCAACGGGCGTGCGGCGTGATTTGCATGGCAGCACACGTGGGGGTTGAGGATGTTGCGCTGCTATGGTGGCGTGCTTGGGCTAGAATGAAGGCACGGCCTGAGGTGGGCAGGATGGGTCATGACCCACGAACTACGTTTGGTGGTGGTGGTAGTAGGAGAGCTGGAGGGCGTACATGTCTGTCTGGGTCGGCGCGGACAGGTCTGCTAACGACAAGAGCCGGTCTGTTCGCACAGGAGCCCTACGGCTTGAAAGCAGTCGGTCGACTCGAGACCGTGGTCAGCCGTGAGCTGCGCACGGTAACTTGCAGCTTTTCGGTTTGCTAGTGTGCGCCTTGTGTAGTTGCACGTGCACGGGCTTCAGGCCCTTCCTGTTCTTGGTCTCTTCGGGTGGAGCGCTGTTAGCGGTGGTTTGGGCACTACCGTACAGTTTCAATTGGGTCGCAGTGTAAGCCCGTGCGGCCACAGGACACCCTGCGATACGGCTCGGCTGGCCCGCCACGCTTTGATCCACGTGCACGGCCGGGCCCGTCCCGGGTCATGCTCTCCTTGCATGCGTGATACTGGCTTAGTAGGCGCCAACAGACGAAACCTCGATTCTTGGGCCTACATGAGCACCGTTGTGGCAACGGCAGTGCAGAGGAAGTGCGGGGAGGAGGAAGGGGGCGTGTGGCCCACCGCTGCGACAGTACGTTTTACGATTCGTTGAACAGCCATGTGAGCCAGCGCTACGGTAGCCACCTGCCCTGCATCATTCGCGTAAATGCACACGAACAGTTCAGTCCTTCCCGCCGACGAAACTAGGGGCGTGCAGCAAGGAGCTTATACACAGCCGTCTCGGGTCTCCGCTCTTCCTCCACACACCGGCCCTATACCAGCAACCCAAGGCCTGCTAGGCCAACTGCCGGACAAAATGTAATGCCCACATGGCTTCACGTCGACACGCGTGTGGTCCCGTGTGCACACGTGTCACGGTGTGGTAAGGAAGTTTGCGAGGTAGTACTGAACTTTCTGGCTCTGCATGCGCAGCGTCCAGACCCTGACACGCCATGAACACGCCAGGCGTGCAGTCATAGCGCAGGACGGCGTCCCCTGGGACGGCAAACCAGTGGCACCCAACACCTGCAGGTATTTGGGAAGGCATCCAACCCCTGGCACCCAGCGTATTTGACGCAACAGCAAGGGCTTGCTTGGGCCTGTGTGCGCAGGGAGCGCCAACAGCCCGCAACGCACACACATGGCTAGCGGGCCTTGGGCAACACGGGCCGGGCTCTCCTGGGTTGGCCAGGGACCCCCCGCCACTCGAGATACACGTGTCGAACGACGTAATGCTTCTCCATGTGCAAGATAATCTCGTGCATTAACAACGCATTTCCTGAATCCAGTGCAGAGTGCCAACCATCGGCGACAGGTGAGGGGCTACTACACCGGAATCGCAGCCTGACAGGTCCCCGCGCACGCATGTATCAGTAGCACATGGATGACTTCCAAGAATAAGCTGCGAAGGGCAGCAAAACAGAAACAAAACGCTGCAAGATCTCCTGTACGGGTGCCGTACGCGAGGTCTTGCCTTGGGTGATAGTCGCGCGGCTGCACCAGGTGTTCTGCTTCGTTGCGTTTGGGGATACCGGACCTGCAGCCGCTCATTTACTGGAAAAATGGCCCTCATGATGAAGCGCTCGGCCGTGGCTGCCCGCCCGGTCTCTCGCCGCAATGTTGTGGCCTGCTCGGCTCGCCAGAGCTGGCTGCCTGGCTCTCAGACCCCCAAGCACCTCGACAGTCCGGCTGCTCTGGCGATGGCCGGCAACTTCGGTGAGCCGGCGCAGCGCTGGATGCTTTGGAAAGAGATGCAGCGTCATATTCTCTGGCGGACGGAGGCTCTCAGCATGGACGCTGTTGAAATTGCTTCGTGCAGGCTTCGACCCTCTGGGCTTGGGCAAGGACGCTGAGGCTCTGCGCTGGTGGGTCTCGCTTGCGCGCTTGCTGATTGCTGGTTGCGCCAGGTCGATCAACTCGTCCGCTTTGGGAAACGCTATCAGCTGTTAATAAATTCACCTACTCCTTCTGGTATTAAAATTGGAACTGCGATTAGCACCTGCGGCTTTCTCACTTGGTGTTCGCATGTCTGATGACCTTGTGCAGGTACCAGCAGGCCGAGCTGGTGCACGCCCGCACGGCCATGACCGCCGTCGCCGGTATCCTGATCCCCGGCGTGAGTGCAGCATGACGAATAGGCGGAAAGCAGAGTTGCCCTGCACATTAGCTACCAGTCCCCGTCTGGTCCCCGAACCACCGCCAGTCACTGACGTGGCATGCATGTGCGTTTTCCCACAGCTGCTGACCAAGTTCGGCGCCCTGAACGTGCCCGAGTGGTACCTGGCTGGCGAGGTTGCCCAGAAGGACTCCTTTGCCTCCTTCGGTGAGCAGTAGCAGGGGACAGCCACAACACGGACCTTCAGTCGAACTTGACACTGCATGCAGTTTATCTCGTTCCACTCCGTATGGCCGCGGGCGTGATTGGCTCGTCGCTGCGCCTACGTGTCGCAGGCACCCTGGTGGTTGCCCAGCACCTGCTGTGCGGCTTCGTTGAGGTGAAGCGCTGGCAGGACTTCCGCAAGCCCGGGAGCCAGGCGGAGAAGGGCTCCTTCCTGGGCTTCGAGTCCTCCCTGGGCTTCTCTGGCGACAACGGCTACCCCGGCGGCATCTTTGACCCCATGGGTGAGCAGCAGCGGGAGCAGCTGTTGGCAGGGAAGGCATGTTTGTACCCAATTGCCTCAGCTGTTTTCCTTGGAGTCTAGGTTTGATATGAGGAATGGACAGGGTACATGAGGTTTGGTTTAGGTTCACTGTGACCGCTGGGGCCTGGCTAGTAACTGAATGATCTGCCTATGCTGGTTGGAGGGCAGGTGAATTGGGTTGCCGTGGATGGGAACGTGTGCCAACCTTGGTCATTCTGTTCTGTAACGGCGGACTCACTTTCTCTTTGCAGGCCTGAGCAAGGATGCCTCCAAGCTGAACGACTGGAAGCTGAAGGAGATCAAGAACGGCCGCCTGGCCATGGTGAGCGTGGTCGCTAGTGTCCTGGCACGGAATGCTGCGGTCAACAGGCAAGGGTTCTGCATCCCTTACTGATCTGTTGATTCTGCGTGGGTGATGTTGTGCAAGCAATTCGACATCACTTGTCCGCCTGCGTGATGCACTGGCTGATGCGTCCCTTGCGGTTCCACTTTTCCCCGCAGCTTGCTTTCCTGGGCTTCATTGCCCAGTGGCAGGCGACCGGCAAGGGCCCCATTGACAACCTGTCGGCCCACCTGTCGGACCCCTGGCACGTGACCTTCGCCACCAACGGCGTGTCCGTGCCCTTCCTGTAAATGGCGAGCAGCACGTGCTCAGCCGCCAGGGCTGTATCATAGGGGAGAGGGCGTAGCGTGCCGTGTGTAGGTTGGTGTATGGGGGGTTTTGGGGTTATGGCGTCTGCCGCCAATGTGCGCCGGCGCCTGGGGTTTTGGACTGCCGTGGTGACCAGCGTTTTTTCGGGTGTGCATACAGCTGAGCCTGGTGTCCACTGCAAGCTGGTGTAACTCAGTGGCAGTTGTTGCCCCGCTTGAACTGACTGAGAGAAGATCAAACGTAACAGAAGCCTGCAGGTTGCCTGGCAGCCGTTGCATAGCGTAGCTGCGTAGCTATCCATCCACATGGCATAGCTAGCCGCCCGCGAGCCCATGTAAGGACATCTCGTGCGCTTCGTGTCGGTGTGCCCTTTGGCCTGCGATGGCGCACGTCCCGTGCAGATCGGTTGACAGATGGTGGCAGCAGGGGTCAGTCGCCGTCAAGGGAGAACGGTACACACGAAGCCAGCGGCTTCCTCCCCCTGGCAGCGTTGACACGCAACAGATATGTGTGGACGACAGGATTTGCACATGCAATGGAGACATGGTCAGCATCCACTGTTCCCGAGCCACGGGGGCCGACAGCATGACTCCGGAAAATGACATAGGACAACGCCCGAGGCCGGGCGTTGCTCATACCCCATCCCGCAAGGCGACCACTGCCCCTAACACCAGTGTAAACGCTTTTCCAAGTCACGAACCACTCCCGATCACGGCAAGGCCAAGGTGCCCTGGGGCCCGCTGCAGACATACCGGCTTTCGTTTAGACTGACCAGTATACCAACTTCGGCTGAAGCATAAGGCACACAGGTAGGCACACAGGTACGAGTACAACGCCCTTCCGGCCCCTGTGACTGGATCACGTGTTGCAAGCCCTTCATGCTGCTGCCAGCGCCTTCACGTCGTACGCCCACACGCCACAGCTTAGCTAACACTGTGGGCCCACCAAGTCGCGCCCCGCCCCTCCCGCCTCCGCACGCCCGCTGCCCGCGCCCCCGACACCCCCTCATGGTCACGCGTACTGCTGGTCGATCGCCTCGTTGCTCAGCTTGTCCGCCTCCGTGTTCCATTCCCTGCAAGCATACGCGAATTCGCATCAAGTACATCATTAGCCTGGAGACAGACACGGAACATCACCCCAAGCGTGCACCCTGGTGCCTCTCATAGGAAAGCCGGACGCGCATAGCGTGCAACTGTGCTCAGCATGGCATTTGCCTGCTCCAAACATTTGGTGGATGACCCACCTACGTGCCACCAGTATCCTGACAAGCTGTCGTGTCGAAGGAGTGGAAGCCAAGCATGCTGTACACAGTGTACCCATACTCGTGCACTGCGCAGTCCACCACCCGCGGAGCCCGACCGCCAAGTCCCACAGCAAACAGCTGCCCACAGAGCCAGCGCCCCTCCCGCCCCTGACCCCAAAGCCCTATACCCACCCACCTCAGCACGTGCTCAATGCTGAACTGGGTGAACTTTCCGCTCTCCGCCACCGCCTCTGCGTGCAGCACCTGCAGGTGCTCCTTGTTGACCTGCCAGCGCCCCGCCACCTGCATCACCACCAGCTTGCTGTCCCCCCGGGCCGTCAGCCGCGCCACGCCCAGGCGGCTGGCCATCTGGGGCGGCAGGGAGGCAGGGGGGGCACGGGTAACCGCACATGTGCACCAGGAGCCAGGTACGGGAACCAGGTATGGGAGCCAGGTATGGGAGTGCTTTCAGGATGAGACTGTGCGGTGCTGGGCACCAGGAGCCGTGTGTATAGGCTATTGGTACAGCGTCGCATCAGGAGGCACTTATGCATGCACACGTGGTGGGTGTGTCGACCAATCTGCGCCGGTGGACTCCCAACTGCGTTGCGATGGCCCACCTTGAGCCCCTCTATGAGCGCGGTGTACTCAGCCTCGTTGTTTGTCTTGCGGCCCAGGAAGCACCGCATGCGGCACACCTGGGGCAATGGCAACAGGGCGGGGAGGGTCAGCACATCCAGTGGGACGAACACAACAGGACGCCGCACGCGGCATGCCGTACGAGGCGAAGGGACATTGTAACCAGCGGCTGTGGTGATCCAGCGTACTGCAACATTCTTTTCATCTGAGACAGATCTGGGTATCGATATCGAGGCGAGTTGCTGCCACAGCAAGGGGAGGACTGTGCGGCACCAGCCCGGCACCGAGGCCCTTCTGCATACGGTACGTGGCCATGCACGCTTGTATGGTTCCCTGATGGATGTAGCAAAATGTCCCATGCGGCACCACCACACAGGCGCAATCCGCACTCACGATCTGCCCGGAGCCTGACTCGCGCAGCGCAGCCCCGCTGCCCGCCAGCCCAGGGTTGCCCCGGGACGCCCCGTCAAACTCCTGAGCACAGCCAGCGGCAACACGGCGCACACCGTCTCAACAACCGCATGTAGGCTCGTAGAGCAAAACCGAAAGGCGAGGAGGCACCAGCATTAACTCCCTCTTCCGTGGTCGTCCCGTGCCCAGCAAGCTGAGTGCACGCAGCAGTGTCGTGCTCGGTGTTCACGTGTGAATACCCTTACCAGGACGTACATCTGTCGAGTGTCTATGGCACGCTTCGGTCCCTCAATGCGCGGTTGGAAGCGCCCGGTCCCTGACTGGTACGGGCGGGGCCCTGGATGAGCTGCAAGGGGTGCGTGCTGCGTTGGCGCAGTCCAGCGTGCTGTGCCCTCAGCAGAGCGGGGGCGCGACGATGGCATTGGTATGCTGGCGTAATCATCGTCGTCTCGTGTTCGCTTGCGCCCCGCATGCAGACTGGGAGGACCCGGCTCCGCTATCAGCACCCCGATGGAGGGTACAAAAGCTGTTGTTGGCGCGCCGGCCTGCCGCGGCGGGTCTGCAGAGCGCAGGAAGGCCTCGGCCTCTGATAGAGTTCGGAATCCTTTGTATCGAGCTCCTGGAAAGCCCTTCACTTGCGCTTCGCACTCTGGCCAGCTGTGGAAAATGCCAGTTTTTCGCCCAGTCCTAACCGCATAGTAGTTTTTGTTGCTTCCCATGTTGTCAGATCATACAGATGGTTTGGTAGCAGCAGGTAACACACTGATTGTCGTTGAGATGCAGCTCCGGACCAGAGCAGAAGCCCGCTTGATAGCTCGGCTGGCCGCAGAGTTGCGTGTCGAGTAGACTGTACAGACAGGAAAGTGGTTGCAGCAGCCGCGGCAACGGTACGTGTCGCAGCGCGACGTACCAGTATTCAAACACGTGGGACAATGCAGTCACGCTGTGCGAATCCGCTTGCCTGCCCGCCAAGCGCTCTCACCCCTCCAACTATCCCCTACCCCGCACAGAAGATTGCCATTAGAAAGGCCCAGGTGTTACAGCTGCGCAATATCTTTGTGGCCGCCACCACAGGGCCGGTCACTGACTGGTGCCTCGTGCGCATACGCCCATTTAACCCACAGCACTTGTGCATGGCAAGTGCTCATTGGGAATTCCCATTCCCCTTTACACTGCTCTCTGTACATCCCCTTGAGCCCACGCTGCCCGTTCCGTGTTCACACACCACCGCGACAGCAACCGTGTCCCCGGCCCACAGCCACTTTGCAGTGGCAGTGGCTTTTAGCCCTTGCATACTGGTCTGCCTCCATAACGCACATCATACGCGTCAAAAAGAATGAATATGGGAACTTGCGTCAAAGGCGGGCCTGCCTCGCCGTCGTACACTGCTCGCCTTAAGGCACTAGGCACCACATGCACCTCCCTAACCTGCATTCGGCCCCCGGCCGTCACACACGTCACGTCTTCCGCTTCTTGGCACCCCCGGGGCCACTGCACCCTCGCCCTCGCCCCCGCAGCGCGTACGGCCTGCTGGGCTGCGCCGCGGGCAGCAGTCCCACACGCATCTTGAGCTTCCTCAGCGACTCAGCATACTGCCCCACGCCCGGAGGGGCAGCAGCTATTGCTACCGCCGCGGCCGCAGCTGCAGCCGGCCCCCGCCCCTCATCCTGCTGTGCAGCACGCCCCTCGTCCCCCCTCGCCCGTTCCGGCTTCCTCTTCCTGCCTCTCAGCTTCGGCTGCTGCTGCTGTCGTCGTTGGTGCTCCAGGAACAGCTCCTGCTCCTGCTCCTGCTCCCTCCACAGCTCCTCCAGCTCTAGCACGTCCCTCTTGGTCACGGAACGGCTGCGTGCCCCCCGGTCCAGGACGCGCACAGCGCGCGCCACACAACCCTCGTGCGGTGGATGCCTGTACGCAGGGCACAGGTATGCGTTTGTGTTGTTGGAATTTGCCAGTATGCATATGTTAGGTAGGCAGCTATTCTGTGCGGTGTGTGGACCTGGGTTGCCACAGCCCAGGAGGCGGCGGTGCTGGAGCTGGACGAGGGCTTTGCCCCAACCCTTGCTTTCACACCTCCTGTTCCAGGCTCACCCGTCTGGGGTGTGTGGAAGCGGTCCTTTGCCAAATCGCACGCGCTTGATTGTGGCAGTCGTAGCCGCGAGGCCGCGAGCTGTTGATGCCCTGTCAGTCTGCTGAGCGAGCGTGCTGGCCGTGCGGTGGCCGCGTGCCGTCGGTCCTTGTTGCTCCTCGGCACGTTTTGTGTTAGCTGTCGTATTCCTACTGTGTTCCTGGAAGTGGTCTAGGTGCGTGCTTGATTCGGCTTTGCGTGAGAGCTTTACTCTGTTCATTTGGCGCGCAAAGGCCTTACATTCTAGGCAGTGCATACAGTAGTGGCGCTTCGGATAAGCAAAGCGTTGCAGGGTTTCTGGAAGTAGAAGAAGTATGGGGTGCTTGGACTTGGAGAGTAAACTATGTCGTGCTCCGGAGCTGTGCACCGGAGCCGTGCTCTCAGCCACCGTTCCGATCCGTAGTAATAGTATAGAGTCAAAGAAAAATCTTTCAGCCGCAACTCATCGACAGCCTTTTCCCTTTTGCTTGCTTGTCTCAGTCGGTCAGTGCCCGTCGTCAAGCTCCCCACACAGGGAGAAGGAAAGTTGAGCGCCAGAAATGATACTCTCCAGCCGCTGCAGCAATATCGCTCGTCCTGCTCCAGCCACGGCTTCAAAAGGTCGGGTACCATGCCACCTTCGCGTCGGAGCGGCGGCGTCTAGACTTCACGCCCGGCCAGCTCCTGTCGGCCAACTACTCTGTCGAGCGGAGCCTGCCAAGCAGGCTGGCGGGGAGCCGGAGGCGGTGAGACGACTGCAAGCGGAAGCTTGGGGTGTTGCACAAGCGGCACAGCCTGCAGGGTTCGTGGCCGATACCCCACGCGTACCATCCCGCCTGGAGAGCTGCGGCTGGCTATGCCATACCCAAATAAAACACCGTCAGTCCTCACCGTGCACCCTTCCGAGCCCGCCCCTCACGGCTCTCACCCCTCACCAATAGCCCGCCCATGACGCTCTCCGCCCCCTAGGACCCGGAGGTTATCCCGCCGGAGGAGGACCAGGAGGTGAGCAGCAGGCAGCTCACGTGGTATAGTAGTTTCAGCTGGTCCCAGCTTCAAGAGCAAGCCAGTAAAACATGACTCCACACACTCCAACCCAACGAGTCGTGGAAGTCACGTCAGGCCAGGATTGTTGCTCTGACCCCACAGCCTCCGCTCGCATACTCCATCCATCCCTTCCTCCGAAAACCACACGCGCCTTTCCCCTCCCGCCTCCCCGCAATCCACCTGCAGGTGCCAGGCGGCTACTTTGACGCGCTGAACCCCAACACCAAGTTGGGCAAGGCGGTGAGGGCCGCGTGCGACGAGCTGCAGCACCTCAACGCCATGGTGGGTGGGTGGGGGGATGCGGTGCAGAATCTGCTTCTGGAACCTCGACTTCTAATGGTGTATGAGCTGTATGGAAATGAGTACAAACAAGACGTCTGCATGGTGTGGGGGAAGGTCTTATGTGCAGCAGTGCAGTCGTTGGGAAACGCTAGGTGAAGCAACGGCAGTTGCAATGGCGGCGAGGGCGTGTTTGCAGTCGGCCGTTTCGTTGTTGAACGGAGGTTGTCTTGGCGTGTTTGCATGTATACTAGGGTAGAGGGCGCTGCTTGCTGGGGTAATGATGCGTGTATTCAGACAGGGGCTGGGAGACCAGGAAGCTGTGTGCATCGGTAAATGAGGAGAGGATGCGGAGAGGGCAGGAGGAGCGGCGTGAAGCTGGGGGCACACTATAAGACCAGGAGGGGAGGGGGGAGCTTCCGCAGCGCAACGGCACGGCGGCATTCGTTGAGGATGAGCATGCGGCGGGTGGTATTGGTACTGCAGCACGTCAAGGCAATTGACCATCAAAGGGGTCAGCGGATGGCGGAGAAGAAGGGGAGGAGCGAAGGAAGAAGCATGAGTGAGCGCAAAAGCGCAACCCTTACCAGAGGCGGGCGCTCTAATCACAGCCATCTCCAAACACCCACGGCATCCCTGATTGAGCTGACTCATTACCCACTTCCCACATCCCCTTTCCTCCCTTTCAGGAGATGGACACCCTGAAGCAATGCGATGACCTGCTGCGCAAGCTGGGGGTGAAGACCTCCATCCTCACGCCCCCGCCCGGCAGCAAGGCGGCGGGGGGAGACGGGGAGGCCAGCACGTGAGCTGCGGTACAGCAGGGGCAGCGGGGCGGGGCAGGACGGGGGGAAGGCCATGGTGGTGGTGGTGGGGTACGCGTGGAACGCCAGGGAACCGTGCACGGCGTCAGGGGTTCACGGAAACCCTGGTGGTGGGGCGCAGCAGCGGCGGGGCGGCGCAACGATGTTGGAGACTGCACGTACGAGGCCTCATGCGGTGCTTGGGGCATGGTAAATTTCAAAGAGAGGCGTTCCCAGTTTGGAAACATCTAACGATTTGATGACCAGGTGGTCTTGGCTGGCGCGGCGCCTGGTCTGCGTCTAGCAGGTGGTGCGCAGGAGTTTGAAGGGGTCACACTGAGACCAGCAGGGCAACAGGACTAAGGAGGCTGTCGTTATGGATGTCCACGGATGCACTTTGTTTCACATAATCCCAATGCCCCTTGGTGTCGTGTAGCTGCATAAGAGCGTGTGTTTGAGGTGCAAAGGTGCTACAACCGCAAGGAGCAGGGACCTCCTGTTTGTGCTGTGGTAGGACGAAGGTATGGGGTCTTCGCAGCCAGCCACGGATTACATTGAGACGTTTATGCTGTCTTGTCAGAGTCCCTCCTCTAGGGTGGTATCTCCTTAACAAGTGCACGGAGTTTCATAAGTGCGTTATAGCACGCGGCGTGGCTGCGGTGCACCTGGGTGCACGGACAGACCCCAGGGGGGCAGGTGACGGCACTGGACGGGGTGGCGCACGGCGTTGGCGCCACAGCGGTTTGATACCGGTACGACGGGTTATCATGAGCAAGGCCATTCCTGTGAGTAGATACAGGTAGACGTTTCAGGTTGTGCAGAATTCATCATAAGGGGTCTGGTACGTGCAGCAGGGCTCCTTGTGGGTGACTTCCGGCGTTCAGAGCAGGGGAGTTCCCCTAGTTCAGAGTGGTTCTGTGCGGCCATGCTGCCCATTGTTGCATTTTCTATACTGTACTGATGGAGCCTGGAGATTGCGCAAGCTAGCATCAAGACGGCCAGGGGGGTAACAGCTTGCAAAACGCCGCACTCTACGGCCATAATGTGCAGCATGCTGTGCCAGGCGTGCGAATGTGGTACCTGCTCCATTACCTGGACACTATTGCACGCACGTGGTTGCACCCGGCTGTCCTTCCGCTGGGGTACCACGTCACGTAACCGCAATTGCATGCCCCTTTGATTTGACAGCGTGCCGTTGTGGTACCGCCCGACCATTGTCGGCGAACGCAACAGCATACTTGCCACCTACGCCAAACAGCCACCGACGCACGCATGCGTACAGCTGGCCACTTGCCGAACACCATAGTCCTCAGCTACAAAGGTGACCGCAATACCGGAAACCCGGCCCAGCATTGGCACGAAACAGCCTAGTAAGCAGGTGGGCAGGTCACGGCAAAAAACCCCGGCCACTGCCCCTCTCCCTGCCGCGCCAGCGTCCTCCTGCTTCCCGCTACCCTTGTACCGTCATCGGTACTAGGAAGTGGCCATCCTGCCTCTTCGGCCCACCACCGCGACCACCCTTTCCGCCACACGCAACACCACATCGCGAGTAACCACGCCCCATAAATACAACGGGCAACTCCGCACTCCCTCAGTCGCCCCCATCCGTTGCCACTCTGCCCTCGTCCATGTCCCTGAACCACGGTGCCCTGGGGGCTCGTCAGCCGCCCCCGCCCTCGCCTCCCCGCGCCCCCGCGCCGCCCCGCGCCCCTCCCCCTGCCAGGAACTCTGACAGCATGGCGTCCACGTTGAGCACCCAGGGCTTGGCCGCCGCCTCCTTGAGCAGCGGGCCCCCGGGCGTGGCGTCGCGCGCGGCGGCGGCGGGCGGCATGGCGCCGGCGCGGGCGGCGGCGAGCACCTTCGCGTTGGCAGCAACCTGGGGGCATAGGGTTGAGGGGCGAAGAGCAAAGCAGCAGTTGCCCCAGCAGCATCCGAGACACAGTTCCACCCTGCATGTATCGTTTTCCTGTCGCCAGAGCACTGCGGCCCCGCTGTATGCCCGAAGGGGCCCGGAGGGCAACGAAAGGCAGTAAAAAGTGTTAACATTATATACCCACCCCGCCCTGGCCCTCTCTTTCCCATCCATGCCAAAACTGCGCACCTACACAATTACGTACACACTCAGCAACGTATCGGCTTCACTATGTACCCCGGCCCCAGAAGTGGTGTATTGAACGCTTCCATCCCCACCTGCGCGTCCCGCTGCTCCTGCCACGCCGCCATGCGGTCCAGGAAGGGGTCCGAGGGCGGGTGCGGCGCCACCCCGGGGAAGGCCCTGTCGAACAGCAGCTTGAGCAGCTCCTCGCGGGCCAGCAGCGCCTCCACCAGCGCCTCACGGCCGCGGGGCGACAGCGGCCCGCCGTCGTGCCCAGCCATGCCGCCGCCGCCGCCGCCGGCAGCGGGTGAGTGCCCTGCGCTCCCTGTGCTGCCCTGCGGCTCCAGGGGAGACTCGTGGAGGCCAGTGAAGCTGGTGCGCGGGGGCGTTGTGGTGGTGGCGGCGGCGGCAGCTGCGTAGACGGCGGCAGCGGACATGGCGGCGGCGGCGCGGCCGCTTGGCGGGCGGCCGCCGAAGTGCGGGGAGCGGGAGTTGGCGGCGGAGGCGGGGCGGCGGGGGCCGGCGAGGGGTGTGGCGCTGAGGGGCCGGGAGACGGAGGTGGTTGCTGGCGGGCGCGCGGAGACGGGGCGGTTGCGGGCCACGGCGCGGTCGGCGTACTGCTGCTCGCGGGCGCCATCGGCCTCTGGGGTCGAGATGGGTGGGCAGACACTAGGTAAGAATGTAACGGGTTGGGGTTATGGGCCGCGAGGCGGAGATGTCCGGATGAAGCACCCGAGAGGTCACTCTTACCGGATTTCTGAATCATAGCACATTTGCAGCTATGTCTGGTCTCCTTGCTAGGTAGCAACCAGCAACCCGGGAGTACTTCCTCACGCCCAACCGTTGTGAGTCTCTGAGTAAACCCAGCCCTATGCCACCCCCGCCTCCGCCCGCCCCCCTCCCCAACCGCTCCCGCCCTCCCCCACCCACCAATCGCCCTCCTCCGCTCCCGCACGTCCTCCACGCACTGCCGCAGCAGTGCCTGCAGCTCCGTCCGCGCCGCCAGCTCCGCCGTGTGCGCCGCCCGCGCCTGCTTGGTGCGCCGCCGCTCCGCCTCCAGCAGCCGCTTCAGGCTCTCAATCACGTCCTCGTACCGCTTGATCTTGACCGCCACAGCCCCATCCGCGCCGCCGCCGGCCCCTGCCGCCGCCGCCCCCATCATCCGCGGCGCCGCCGACATGGGCCGAGCCGCCGGCCCGCCACCGCCGCCGCCACTTGTCGACAGGCCCCCCAGCGCCCCCAGCGGGCCCAGCCCCGCGCCCGCCGCGCCCCCTAGGGAGTCCAACAGCTCGTCGCGCTCTTGGGTCATCGCGGCAGCCTCCTGTGCAGCGGTGCAGCATGCGAGGTTCGGGATGCACATTCAACTGCAGCCTCTTGTGTGGGCGCAACCCGTTGAGGGTGCCCATGGCATTTGGTCCAGTCTAAACGTCCATGGCATAGACACAAGCGCACATGTGGCGCAGACCATCCAGGGGTCCAAGGCCATGTTTGCGTGGAACCGCACTGCTGGGCTGGTCCTGCACGTGACTGTCAGCCACGCTAGAGCGGACACGCCTTTGCGTGCCTACCATGGCAGCCAACGCCCCTGCGGCCGGACCCGGCGGTTCTCGGATTGTGCAACGTTCACACAACCGCTGCCGCCTTCCTGCTGGCCCCGCCCAGGCAGCCCCAGACACAGCCGCACCTAGTCCCCCGCCCCACTCCTGCCCGCCCCCGCCCCGCCCCACCTGCAGCACTGCGCCCAGCTGGTTTTTCAGCGCCGCGTTCTCCTTCTTGAGCGCCACCGTCTGCTTGATGAGGTACTCGCGGTCCTCCTCCTGCAGCTTGAACTGCGACCGCAGCCGCCCGTTCTCGTCCGCAAGCACCGCGTATTTCTTGTCAAGCACCTGGGGTTCCACAGGAGAAACGGCAGGGAGGATAACTTACCAGCAGTGCAACAGGAAGCAGCACGAGTACCTGTCAGCAGGCAACCCGACTCAGTTGCTCCATTCAGCTACTGACCCTCAGCGCGGACGGTGTAATTGCAGGTTGCAGCCTACCACGTGGCAGTACCGGCACCCCGGTCTCACGGCCGTACTGCTTCCCTGGCCAGCGCCGGGGAAGCAGTTGTTACGACGTCCTCGGCCCCTGGCCCGCAGTGAATCTCCCACCTGCGCAATCTCCTGCGTTGCGTCCAGCTCCTTCCGCAGCGCCATGCTGCGCTCCATCCACTCGCCCTCCTCCTTGCTGGGTTGCGCGCGCTCAGCAGCCACCTGCAGCGGCGGGGGCAGGGGCAGGCGCAGGGATGGTCCCGGCAACACCACACCGCACCGTGTCGTAACGCACGTATTGCGACTGCCCGGGCCATGGCGACAAAGCGGCACACGTGGGGTTCCACTCATGCGCGTGGCCGGCCCGGGGCCAAGTAAGCTGTTGACACCGCAAGTGGTGCACCGTCGTGCAACGGTGCGTGCGGCCCGTGCCCGGGCAGGTCGCACGTGGTCGTGTAGCAGCCCCTTCCCTCCCTCTTGGCGCCGGCCCAAGCCACTTCCCGCATCTCCCCGCCCGCAAATTCCCGCCTGTCACGTCCCGGCCCCACCTGTGACTCCAGTTCCCCCAGCCTTGCCGCGAAGCGCCTCAGCGTGCCGTGCTCCTCCGACCTCAGGGAGGCAGCCTGCGCCTCCAGCAGCCCCTCGATCTGGGACACAACCTGGGAGTGCAGCTCCCTGGGACGAGGGGTATAAAAGATCCAACATTAGCAAATCGCAACCCTTTTATGCATGTTGACAGTATGTCCCCGCTTTCGGCCCCTCCCCCTGCCTTGCCCTCCATCTCCCCACGCGCGAATGACGACCCGCGCCAAAACTCGTACGAATTCACAGACCAGCTTATAACCGGGTTACCAACAGCCACCCGCTCCCGGCCCCCCCCCCCGGTCCGCACCTCATGTTAGTGGTGACCTTCCCGAACACGGGGTGCTTGGGCGCCTCCCCCCGCGCCACCCGCAGCGCGTCCTGCAGCTGCTCCACCTGCGCCTGCATCTCCGCCTCGCGACGCATGTAGGACTCCTGCCGCCGCTCGTTGTCTTCTGACAGGTCACGCGCGCGAACCTGCAGCCGGCAGAGCAGCACAAGCAGCAGCAGCAGCAGCGTGGAGTAGAGCGTACCGTAGTGTGTACCGTAGTGTGTGTAGGAATGGAGACGGGTGCAAAGCAGCGCGGGTAATTCAAGTAAGGTTGTGTGCGTCCTTAACCATGCAACCAACGCAGCGATGACCGATACCGCTTGCAGCGCACCGCGGCCGTTGACCGGGTCTCGCGCCTAGGTCGCCAAGACCCGGGTGCAATGCAGCTGCTTGCGCATCCCCACTTGTTATCGACTTGCCCTCGCCTCCCGCCCTCACCCAACCAGACCCCTCTTCCGGCCCAAGCCCTTCTCCCCCACCTCCAGCTCCGCCACCGTCTCCTCCAGCTGGTTCTGCCGCGAGATAGCCGCCTGGTAGCTCTCCTGCAGCTCGCGCACAGCCGCGCCGCGAGGACCGGAGGCGCCGCGACCGTGGCCGCGCCGGGAGGGGCTGCGGGAGCGAGAAAGGTGCGTGTGCGCTGCGTTGAGCAGGATGTACTCGAGAGCATAATGCAAACACCACGCAGCGGCCGGGTAGAAGTTTGCAAGCGCAGTATACGGGCTGCAGACTGCCCCACGCTTGGCTATGAGCCGCAGCTTGGCCGTGGCGCACGTACACGTTCCCCATGCCCACGGTTTGGGCCCTGCTGTTGGGCTCTCTATTCTTTCAGTGATTCTTAAGGCCCGAGGCGGGTACGAGGGCTACCTCACCCCACTCCCCATTCCCCGCCCCTCCACCCCACCTCCTGCTCCCCGCCCTGCTGAGCTCGTTGTCGCTGAAGTCCGTGCCGCTGGCGTTAGAGGCGCGGCGGGAGGACATGCGCGAGGCGGCCCCGCCCAGGGAGAAGCCCGAGGCCAGGCCGGTGGTGGCCAGGGAGGCAGATGTCAGGCCGCCAACACGGGAGAAGCGCCGGGCTGGGGCAGGAGGACGAGGCGGGGAGAGGGGAAAGGTGGGGTGAGCGGGCCCATAGCAGCATATATCCGCCTCTGGGCAGCGGGGTGCAACTGGATGGGCGACAGAAGGCAGCCCACAGCACTCAAGACTCTTGAGTCAAGAGGCATGGTCCCGGCACAATGTCAGAAAGGCGGCTCTTGATGGCCAGAACCGGTGCTGGGCGCAGTATTGGTGCTTTGAAACCGCTGTGTTGGCTCCCAAGAACCCCTGGCAGACACACTCGCAACGGCTGGTTACTGCTCGCCGCCGTCCGCCCAACCCCTTCCCCTGTGCACAGAGGCGCCCTCTGCTACTCACCGTCTGCGCCGCCCCCCGCCGCGCCCCCCGCCCCCGCCCCCGGCACCAGCGTCATGCTGCGCTTGAACTGCGCGTGCCGCTCGCTCTTGCCCAGCACCTCCAGCTCCTGCTTCAGCTGGGCAGCCTGCGGGCGTGGGTTAGTGCGGAGGTACAGCGTGACGCGCCAGACGCGGAGACAGTGAACGGCGTGCATGGGAGACGCGGGGAGTGCGGGGTATATGAGGGAGGGCGTTGAGGCGTGGCATGGATGGGGTACGCGTGGGCTGGTGGGGTTGATCAAGGGTTGGTCACAGGGTGCCGGTGAGTGAAAGCGCGTTGCGGGATGAGCTGGTGTTGCAGGGGCTGCTGTGTGGACGTGGTGACGTGGACAGGGACAGGGTGGATATGCTTGAGATCATAAAGCAGCAGGGACACAGGGTGCTGGGGACACGGCGCACCTTCTCTTGCATCCGGGCTAAGGGTCCGTAACCCAACGTGCTGGACCCCGTGTCCGCCATCGAGGCGACTGCCGACCGCGATGCACTTGTAGCTGCAGCGTTTGGATGTCCTTTACGACTCCGTTGCGTGTCACGTTCCCAACGGCGCGAGGTGTATTGACTCCATTACTGTGTACGCAATGCGCGAGTAGGGAACGGCTCGGGCATTCCTTACAAGCGACTACATCGCAGCTGTATTTGTGACAGTCGCATAACTGTTGGTTATGAACAAGCCGTCCCAGGTCAAGTAAAGCGGCGTAGCAAGTGGTTCACCTCTTCAAGCAATGGAGCCGAGGTACTACAGGTGTGGTTACCGCTACACTTCACAAAAGGTAAAAATATAATGTAAGTACTCTGCCCTAAAGGCAAGAGACGTAGAACAGACGCTCGAAGTCCAGACGATAGTAAGCGTTTCGGGTGAGCATGCACAATATCAAATTGAAAACATCCATCTTGCGGACAGGCACATGGAAAGGGCGTTCGTGTGCTATGCAGCAACAACCCGGGCGGTTGACTCAACGGCCCTGGCCTGACACGGTTCCTGCTCGCTATGCTCGCAGTCACGCCGTCAGGCGTGCTGCTCAGTCCTCCTTCTCTCGCCCTACGACGTTGCTCCAGCCATGTTCAACAGCCACGGGATCTGAGATGTGCCACGTTGACCTAATGTGCAAGAACTTGGCCAGAGGGGTTGCGCAGACCGCCTCCCACACAGGAAGCGTCAGCACGCCGAACCATGCGGCACCCAACGCCAGCCCTAGAACAGCACCCGCACCGACTTGGATAATGTCATGGTACCTGTAAAGAGGAAGGTATCAGGGAGGCTCCATGAGATGGCGCCTGGATGGCCAGGGTGTAGTGCACATCGAGGGTACTTCAAGGCGAAGGTAGGGTGCTCCAGGCAAGGCACACCCTTAGTAGTACGGTACGTTGCACCGAGTCCAACAACTACTTAGCGTTGAAGCATGCAGTATCACGCCACGAACTGTGGCTTTGGATGACGACTCACCCCAGGTACACTCGGCTCGCAGCCGTCAGCGCAGCAGCTACCACGAGGGCTGCCACCTCAGCCCCCTCCACCAGGCGGGTTGAGACGCTCTTCCTCTCCCACTGCCGCGCGCACAGCAGGAGGTGCAGGGCTGCGCCAAACACGATGCACTGGGTGTGCGATGAGGGCATGCCGAAGGAGTCGCACACGTTGAGGGCTGTGCAGGTGGCTGCCGGGCGCGGGTGCTGCAGCAGGTGCTTCAGCCCCCGCGCGATGCCCTCGTTCAGCACCAGCCCAGCCAATATGACTCCTTCGTGTATTTCTCTGTCGTTCAGGATACAAATTGACACATAGATAAGGTAGTTTTGGTGCAACTTGGCCCGATCGGCAAGAACCGTGCGGGCGCTCTGCCGGTTGTGAAACACAAATGTTTGGAGTTCCCCTGGGGAGGTTACGCGTACCGTCGAGAGTAAAAGCGTGACGCATGATGCAGGATGAGCACGTAGGGAAGGAGCGCTGCATAGGCCAACAGCTTGCCAAGGTTGTCGCCTTCCTCATAGCGCACGCAGGTGAACTCTGTGAATGCCAACATAGTCCTACAAAAGGTCACGGTGCTGCTTAGACATTACTGTCGTTAGCAGTGTGACGCTGTAGCCTGCTTGTTTTACGGAAAGGGCTCCCTTGCACATCCAGCATGCATGCGCGTCGGCTGCATTGGCATTTCGTGTCCTTCGCAGTTCAGTCATTGAAAGAACACATGAAAATTACAGACGCCGAGCTCCGCCCTTCCCCGTGCACGCAACATCTTCTTAGCGTCGCCAAGGAGCTGAAGTCGGGTATGCCACTCTGCTGGACCCGGTGTCACCACGTGTCACGGCCCTGAAGCCGACGCCGCATCGCACTCCTACCCATAACGCGATGTCTTATCGCACCCTCTCGTGCAATCTTTAGTTGGCCATCAAGATCTCCACCGCACCTGCGCGCTACACGTCTATCTAGAGCTCTTCTTTGCTTCTAAACGACGCTGTGCCATGTAACTGAAGTCCATGCAGTTGCCCCAAGCGTCCTCAACGTCCACTGTTGCACACCACACGGCGCTCATGGCACCCTCGTACCTGCCCGCGCCGCAACCCAACAGCCCACCCTGCAATCTGCTGTCTATGGCAATGCCAAACCCATGCCGAGTTCTTCGTACAGACATACACCTCCTGCACACATTTAGCTCTGCTCTACCCTCAAAACACACTCCGCCAGCTTCCCACCCCTCACCCTTCCTCCCAATCAGCACTACGCCATCCGCGCAGCATTTCCCTGCTGCACCCGCATCAACTCTGACCCGTCAAAGCTGCCCGTAGCTGCTATCCGGCCCCCGCCCTCCGCCGCCGCTGCCGCTGCCGCAGCCATCCGCAGCCTCTCCTCCTGCAGCCTCGCCCGCAGCGGCTGCACCAGCGGCACCTCAAGCCGCGCGCAGGCCCACGCCAGGCGGCCCAGGCACGGCTCCCTGCAGCCCTTCCTGTCTGCCAGCACGTGCTGCTGCAACGCCTCCAGCAGCCCCGGGTGCTGGTGCTGCAGCTTGCCGTACACCCACGCCACCACGGACGCGTCCCAGGGGCCGAACGAGGGCGGCATGCCGGACAGCAACAGCGCTGCCGCTGCGTTCAGCAGCTCGGGGCTGGAGTGCCCGTGGTAGCCCACAGCCCACAGCACGTTGGTCAGCTCGTGCGGCGTCAACAGCGGCAGCAGCGGGACCAGCTCCGAGACCAGGGCGCGGTACAGGGGCGGGTTGTACAGGTTGCACTTGGCGAAGGACCACAGTAGCTTGGCCATGCTCTTGGCGTGGCCGTGAGGGCCGGCGGAGGCTGCGGCGCTGGCGGCGGCGCGCCCACCGCCGGCTGCGGTTGACCGAGCGTCCGAGTCAGCATCAGGGTCCTCCTCACAGTCGGTGTCTAGGCTGCTCATGCTGCTTGATGTGCGCAAGGTGCGGGACGCGAGGGAGGAGGGAGCGGCGGGCGAGGACGCTGACGACGGGTGCGTGCGGCTGGCTGGGCCTGAGCTGGCGCGCGCGGGCAACCCCGGCCCTGGCCCTAAACAGGCGCCCGACCTCCCGAGCGCTGCGCTGGGAGAGTTGCCGCTGCTGAAGCTGCGGTCGGATGTGGGGGTTGAGGCGGAGTGGCCACTGCCGCCGTCCAGGCTGCTGCTGGCGTGCGAGGCAGAGTGGGATGGTGGGTGTGAGAGCAGGTGGGTCGACGGCGGGAGTTCGGGGTTGGAGGGCTGCTCGCGAGGCAGCGGCCTGCGCGGCTGCAGGACCACCTCGTTGGCGTGGCCCGAGGCGGCCGGCACCGGCAGCCGCCGCAGCAATGTTCGGCAGTCTTCCACCGCACTGGCAGTGTTCGCGTCGGCACTCCTTGCGTGAGATGCGCTCGCTCCGCTGCCGCTGCCACCGCTGCTGCCATCGCCAGCGCTGGCACCGCTGCTGCTGCTGCTGCTGCTGCTGCTACTATTGCTGCTGCAGGGCGCAGGATCCAACCGCGCAGTAGCCCCTGATGACCGCTGCTCCCGCCCCTCCGCCGGCGCCCCAGCGGGCCGCTGCTGGCCGTCCGCCGCCTCAGTCCCCCTCTGCGGCTGTGCCTGCTGCTGCCGCCCCGTCGCCGCCACCGTAGTTGCAGCCTCCAGCTGCGCGCCTGTCCCCCGCCCTTGCCCCTGCCCCTGCCCCTGCGCTAACCCCTGCCCCACGCCTGCCCCCTGCCCCTGCACGAACCCCTGCGCCTGCGCCTGCCGCTGCTGCTGCAGCCGCTGCCGCCTCAACCGCACGCGCGCCATCAATACACGTGCCGCCCGTACCAGCAGCTGCCTGTCCTGGCACTTGAGCACCGCCAGGCCCCACACCAGGTTGGACAGCTCCAGGTCGTTGAACGACCGCAGCCGCGGCAGCGCCGCGCGGCATATCCCACTGGTCAGAGTCCCATGGTAGTGCTTGGCGCGCGCGTAGGACCACATGAGGCAGCTCAGGCCCTGCGGCCCGAACGCCTCCAGCTGCCCCGCGGCCGTGTTGCCCAGGCTGTTGAGCAGGATGGGGTTGAAGTACTGCGCCACGTGCACGGCCTGCGCCAGCGCACCCGCCAAGACGCACAGGTCTTGCACGCCGAACAGGGGCAGGCTGCGCAGCACGTGGTGCGCCAGCCGGTCCACACAGTCGGGCGAGGAGGCGATCTGCCGCAGGTCCACGGCAGCTGTGAGCAGCTGCACCATCCCGCAGGGAGCCATGCCTTCTAGCCGTGCGCTGCTGCAGGCTGCTGCGAACAGCGGCCGTACCGTGGCCTCCGGGACCCAGTGACCGTGGGAGCGCAGCTCGCCGCACGCCCACAGCGCGTTGGCCAGCTCCTGGTTGTTGAGGGCAGGGATGCGGGAGGTGACGGCGGACAGCAGGCTGGACAGGGCGGCCGGGGGCACGTGGCACGGCTGCGCGCGTCCCAGGGCCCACAGCGTGGTGACCGCGCCCTGGGCGGAGAGGTCGGGGCGGGCGGGGATGGCGGAGGCTAAGGAGGCGAGGATGGCCGGGAGGGCGGAGACGGGGGCCCGAGAGCTGGTGACCGCCCCCGAGCTGCTGCTGCTGCTGCTGCTGCTGCTGCTGCTGCTGGAGCCCTGGTCGGTGCTGCCGGCCCTGCACGCATAAAAAGAATAGTAGTACGTGTCATATGTTGCGGATAAAGGGCAAATGGCGCTTGCGGTTACCGGCAACAGCTCCGATTGCTCCATGTTTTTTAGGTTCCGGGTACGAGATTCGTCGGCAAGGCACTGACTAACACTGCCAGGTGTGCGCGTAGACATGCCGCGTAGACGTGCCTGCATGGGGCCAGTAAACATGGCCTGCTTGCCAGTACAGCACCCTTCGTCGCAAGGGCTCTCGATCATGAGCATCGCCCTCCACGTACTCCCGTACACGTGTGGACAGCCGAACTTCTGCTTGTCCACCTTCCAGTCTAGTACAATATCACCTCTGGGCTTATAATCAGGCACGCTGGCGTCGCCTGCTGCCTTGCATCCCATGCGTATAGATGAGCCCGCGCCTAGCATCCGCTACAACGAGCAGCAAGTAACGGCACGTACAACGCGTTTGACGCTCCCTAGGATCCTCACCTTTGCAAGCCGCTGCTGTCGCCACTGCCTCCTCTCCCAGCGCCGCTGCCCCCATTCCCGGCCCATGCCCCGTCCCGTTCCCCCCTTCGCCACGCCTCCGCACCGCCCCAGCCTCTCCCATCGCTGACTTCCCCAGCCGCCCCAACCCTCCGCGCCGCCGCCTCCGCTCCCGCCGCCAGCGCTGCGGCCAGCTCCTCCGGCGGCATGCGCACCTCCGGAGACATGCTGACGATCGCCCAGGCCATGCCGCACAGGTCCACCGTGCTACACCGCCTCAGTCCCCGCGGCCCCGCCCGCAGCACCAGCCCGCACAGCCTGGACGCCAGCTGCGGGTGCGGGTGCTGCAGCTTGGCGAACGCCCACGCCGCGTTGGCCACGTCCTGGCTGTTCAGCTCCCCGTCCGGCATCCGCAGCAGCAGCACCGCAGCGGCGTCGAACAGCTCCCCGCACGGGCACTGCGCGGCGGCGCACGCCCACAGCAGGTTCGCAAGCCCCGAGGCGTTGAAGCGGTGCAGCTGGGGTAGGGCCTCCTGCACCACCGCCGCAATCATGCTGCGGTCCTGCCGCGCCGCCGCCACCGCCCACGCCAGGTTGTGCAGCTCCTGGGGTTTGAACCCGTGCAGCTGGCGCTTCGCGGACGCGATGATTGCGTTCCACAGCTCCACGTCACGGTACTGCAGCTTCGCCAGCCCCAGGGCGAGGTTGGACAGCTCCTGCGGCAACGCGGAAGCCAGGCGGCCACCCCCGCCGGACAGCAGCAGCGATGAGGCGGCAGGCAGCAGCTGCGCCGCGCACGGAGCGCGCAGGTTGCCCAGCGCCCACACCACGTTAGCAAACTGCCGTGCCGAGTCGTACTCATGGCTGTAGGACACGAAGCTGGATACCAACTGCGACAGGAGCCCCTCAGCAGCGGCGTGTGTGTTGTGCGTGCCGTGGGGGCTTCCTGCGCTGCTGGTGGTGCTGCTGCTGTCGGTGTGCCCTCTCCGCCTGGCGCGGTGGTGGGGCGGCCCCAGCAGCTCGGCAGCCTGCTGCTGCTGCTGCTGCTGCTGCTGCTGGTGAGCGGCCTGGTGAGCGGCCTGGGCCGCTCGTGCTGTGTCCTGCGTTGTGCTATGTGGACTGAAGTCGCTGGTCATTGCTGCTGCCTTGGCTGTGTCTTCCCCTGACCCCACGCCCGTCCCCGTTCCTGTCCCATCCGGCCCCGACAGCTTGGCTAGCTTCACAATTGCTGCAGCTACGTGAATGTGGTTCATCGTCTCCCCGTAGCGGTGTACCAGCTGCTCAAGCTCGGAGGAGCTTTTGCACCGCGTGATCCATCGGGTCAACGCAGCTGCGTCCCGTGAGTTCATGCCCCCACCCTTAGCCTGCTGCAACCCCTTGCCACTGGAGGCAGGCTGCCCGTGGCTCCGCCCCTGGCCCTTCCCGCTGGTTCGGCTGCGGCCGCTGCTACTAAGCACCTCTGCAGCATAGCTGCTGCTGCTGGTGCTGGGCTCGCAGTCGCAAGCGCCCAGGCTGTCGGCAGGGCGTTCATCTGCGCCATCCAATGCCAGCGGCCGCTGCAGCGGAAGGCTATGTTGACCTTCCGGTTGTGCTGATGACAGGTGCTGCGATTGGGGAAACGCAGTCGCGTTGAGGCTGGGAACACGGTGACGAAAGGAAACTGGGATGCCCTGTCGCCAGTGCGCTGCTTCTTACCTGAAGAGAGACCTGAAGGCTAGTGTTTGACCATGCATGGTCGCCAGATGGACCGAGGGGCTCCGGGGCCGCTAGGCACGTATTGTCCTGCTTAACATCCTGCGAGTACACGCCAAAAGTGTCACGCAAGGCGCCGATCGTGACAGTCTGCAACACCAGTACCTTTTGACTTACCCTGGCATAAGTAACTCGCACAGCAGAGCTGCAGCGCGCGCCGCGCGAGCCTGCGTGCCCTTGCCAGGCTTGCAGGCCCCGCCGCTGCGACCACATCAATCTGCAAGGACCCTCATTCAGCACTCCACTGAAACCTTTCTGCCATCCAAGAGGTGGCAGCGCCCTTGCCACTGTCGCCTAGGCTGCCCCTATGTGCCCCTCTGTGCCAAGGTCCCCTGAACTCGCCGCAGCGGTCAAGCTGTACGCTGAGGCACAGGGAGCCGTAGATCTAGTCAATAATACATAAGAATCTCCTTTGGAAATAATACTCAGCGAGGCTCCAAGCAGACGGGAACGGCGCAACCCAAGCTGAGCAATCCTTCGCAAAGCACTATTACCGCAGGTTTGTTGCGTTGTTGTATTTCGTTGACACACAGCTGACCTGCGTTCAATGTTGCCGGGACACAGTTCCCTGTCCCTAGTCGTACAAGACACAGATCTAAGCCTGTCGCACGCTTCTTTGAATGTCGTTGAAATGATTCGATAGAGAATGCAATCAAAGCGGCTTGCGTGGTCATACCAGCGTCGCCGGGTGTGTTGGCCAACGCAAGGGAGACCCCGCGTGCAGCCCTTGAGGTTGCCGAAAGCCTGTTGCCAGCGCCAGCAGACATCTGTATCACACGGGCCGTGTCCAATGTTGCCTGAAACGGCAGTCGACAGGGAACTGCTGTGACTCCACTCGCTCCTACTCTGCTGAGGTTCCTGCACCGTATCGGTGAGCAGGGAAGCACCAGCGGAACCAGGTGGAACCACGCATGCTCCCCTGCGAAGCACCCATGCCCCAGCTGAGGAGGGTGCTCAGAGCGTGTAACCCCCCGTGGCCTGTACGGTGCAAACCAGAGACCCTCACTAGCTATGGGAGAGCAAGTGGCGCCAAAGGAAGATGGCAAGGCGATGCAGGTCCTTCTGGTAAGCTCTGATCACCACGTTTCCCCGCTGGTCCCCTGCTGTTCGCACTGCGCGGTCAAGCAGCGTTGGATACGCTCTGATTGCCGTACCAAGTCGAAGCCTATACCTTGCGACCCCTGGGAGAGCCGTCTGGGCGCGCCGCTGCCGCACTGCGCATCAACATAGGCGAGGCTCGTGGGGTAGCAGGATCCATGCATGGGAAGCCGGTCCAAGCTGCACCACTCAGCTGAGCAGCTCAACAACTTCCCGTCTCCTTACCTGTAAACTTATCACAGGTAAAACCAACCGGGAACACATGCAGGGGACAAGGAGCTCCCTCGTCCTGATGGCTGCCCCATGGTGTCGCACGGCGTTACGCAACACGCAGCAAGGCATCCATGGCGGTAAAACCATTTCCCATCCAGCATGGTGCGGGGGCGGGACCAGGCTGAGCGCTGAGGTGTGGGGTTACTTCAGGCCCGTTTTCCGTGGCCTGTACAGGAGCTCGTGTTTCCTATCTGTACAGCGCGAGGGGTGGAAAGCCCCGTGTCTTTGATGGCTGGGACCAACCCTGTTTTCCGGTTGGACGGGGCTGGGCTCTGGAAGGGGACCACAACTGTATTTTGCCAAGCTAATGACAAAAGCCACAACTGTATAAACATGTCAAGGCGACTGCTTCGACAGTACTCCCAGCCATGTGACGGCCACTGGCAGGCCATGGCCTTCCCCGGCCGTCGGCGCCGGCAAGGCGGAGCGTGTGGGTGAGCATGGATAGTCCCTATTACGCCAGGACATGGCTCCAACAAGTGCGGACCTGGCTGTAGAGGCAATTACTGCCGGGTATCTCCCGCGCTGCTGCATCATACCCCTACCCGGCCTCTCCTGCACCTGCCCAGGGGCCACGCACAGATACACGCACAGGCATGCCAGTTCACCTTGCCGCCAGGGAAGGACATCGCTCCCTCGGCCTGGGGCCTGTGAATCACGGTACTCGCCGACGCAGGTCTGGCCAACTCACCCGCCATGCGGTTGCCCGTTAAACCTCTACCCCGGCATGGTTCTCAACAGTCAAAGTATCAAGAAACCATGGACTTGCTTGCCGACATCACAGTGCATTTGAGGAAACGAGGTGTCATGTCATACATGCTGCTTGCAAAAGGCAGTGCAGCGTTACCCGCCGACGTGGCAAGGCCCTTCATATGGTTCTTGACTCATAGACACAGATGCGGCCAACACCGTAGCTCACGGAGCGCAAAAAAGGGCGGCAGCAACGCACATCAGTGCAACTAAGCTAGCGACGTCCAGAGTGCAGAGTGAAGCCAACACCCCCCTTCCAGGCGCTGCCTCCAGCACCCTGTTCGACGTTGCTGCTAAAGAAGGGGAATAGCCCGCAACTACAATCCAACAGCATTTCTGCACTCCCACAACGCTCCCGGACAAGGTGCAAGTCAACACCCTTGGCGCTTCCACTACGTGCGCTGCAAGTTGGTGGTTGGCGGTCGTGCACGGCTCGCAGGGAGAGGGCCAAAGTCCAGCCATGTGCTCGCGGCTGCAAAGGTCTAGGGCGATGCCGCTGGCACCACCGCCCCCTTGGTGCACTTGGGCGGGTCGGGGCACGAGAAGGTCATGGGACGGGAGTCGAACGGCTCCGAGCTCAGCTGCAGCCGCCGCACCTCCCCGGGCCTGGTGGCAGCGCATGGCAGGGTGCGCACGGCAGTGAGGAGTGGCACCAAGGGAGTACGCGGCGGGCGGGTGCGGTTTGCACGAATTGAAGATGTGAGTATGGCGGTCATGATGCGGGCTGATGGTGATGAGGGCAAGGGGTGAATCGGCCCGTGTACCAAGCGAGGATGCGCCAAGGGACAAAGCGTCTCGCGTAGCAGGTAGTCAAAGACAGTAACCGTAGCATATGGCAGCGGGTGGCGTCTTGCGGCAAGTGCGCTCTTGAACTGGAACATCGTAACGCTATTTTCGCACGCCAAACACGGCCAGCTGGGCATCTGGTCCCTCTTCCTCCCACAAATGGGGCTCCCCGGCGCAGCCCACCTTGCCCGCAGCCCACCACCCCCAGCGCACACTCCAATCCATTTAACCCCATCCGTGCCCCGCCCCGGCTCCACCTGAACGCGAACCTCCTGTGCTGGCGCAGGTCCACGCCCAGCACCGCCGCCTGCAGCGCCGACAGCGTGTCGGAGTCGGGGGCGATGAGCACCACGTCGTCGCCTGCAGAGGGGGCAACAGGGGGAAGGGGTGCCACACACGCAATGGGAGCGGCCCTGGTGGCGGTGGGCCAGAGGTCTGGTGAGGTGGGCACCCGGTTGTCGCTTACAGGGCGCGTGTAGCGTTAAGAGTCAAAGATTTCAAGGCGGAAACGCCCACCCGCTTGGCCACGCACCCATCAGCATGCCGGTGCTGCGGCCTCACCTAACACTCACTCGAACTACATTGACATGCGCCACTCGGTCCGCTCCCAACCGCACGGCCAATCACCTGCCAAGGCAGCGTCCCCGTGTTTGAGCGTCTCCGCCCACGCTGGCCTGCTTGTGTGGTGACACGCACCGTCTGTCCCGCTCCCACGTCCTACCCGCCCATGCGTCCTACACGCCCATGCGTCCTACCCGCCCATGCGTCCTACCCGCCCATGCGTCCTACACGCCCATGCGTCCTACACGCCCATGCGTCCTACACGCCCATGCGTCCACCCATGCACCCACCAAAGTACTGTGTCTCCGTGATGCTGAGCACCTGGCGCATGCGCACCACCAGGTCCTGCACGCTCTCGTTGGGCGTGCCGTCGGTGCCTGCATGGAGGAACACGGGGAGTCGGGAGCGGCCAGGGGCCAATGGGGGGCGGCCAGGGGTCAGCGCAGCCCGACTGGCGGAACGGGTCAACAGGCAGCCAATGCGTCAGCCGGCAAGGCCCAGGCAACTCGCGGCCACCGCGCTAGGTTACCGCGCTAACCGGCACAGCAAGGCGACCGCACGCTGCGCTTAGCGTGGCTAAGCTACGCCACGCACCCGTGTTGGCCCTCTCCTACCCATCCACATCCCTGCCCCAACGCCCCCCCCCCCCCCCCCCCCCCCCCCCCCCCCCCCCCCCCCCCCCCC
>VFQN01000536.1_pt1 | contig 69835 bp, 46 predicted proteins | sample 3512371 | NCBI WGS metagenome assembly VFQN01 (sample SAMN10412370, study PRJNA504923) | tailings metagenome | isolation source: Replicate 2 from Balatoc abandoned mine | place: Philippines: Itogon, Benguet | collected 2017-08-28 | reverse complement strand
GGCGGGTATGCTCCCTCGTCGCGCCTCGCCATCCGGCCTTTTCCTCGAAAACAGGCCCTCTTCGAATTTTCAGACGGGCTCTTAGGGTGGCGCGAGGGGGGATGGCTGGGGCTGGGGCTGGGGTTCGGACGGTGTGGGTCGGCGGCGGATGGCCTCGATTTGAGCGAGGGCCTCGCGGGTGGGTTGGTGGCGGGGATCGAGCCGGAGGGCTTCGGCCAATTCGCGTTCCGCCGGTTCCCACTGGCCTTGGCGCGCGAGGGCGATGCCGAGGTTGAAGCGGGCGCGGGCGTGATCCGGTTTGAGGCGGATGACGGCTTCGAACTGCTCACGGGCGGGGCCGACCTGGCCGGCGAGCGCGTATTCGACCCCGAGAAGGTAGCGGGCCTCCCACAGTCGGCCGTCGAGTTTCACCGCCTGCTCGAGGCTTTGCAGGGCGAGCCCGGGTTGCTGGTTGGCCGCCTGGGCGTCGGCAAGCCGGTAGTGGGCGCGGGCGTGGTCGGGCTGGATGCGCAGGGCCTGTTCGCAGACGGCGACCGCCTCGGCGGGGCGTCCCCGGGCGAGGAGGAGATCGGCGAGTTCGAGGCGGGCGTCGACCCAATCCAGCTGCATGGCGGCGGCCTGTTGCAGGAGTGGTTCGGCTTCGTCGAGGCGTCCCAGTCGGCGCAGCATGCTCCCGGCCTGGAGGTAGGCGAAGGGATGGTGGGGCAGCCATTGGATCACCTGCCGCCATTGTTCGGCGGCCCCGGCCCATTGGCCGGTGGCCTCGAGGAACTCGGCGTACACCCGGCGCAGGTGCGGGTCATCGGGTGCGGCTGCGATGGCGTTGGTGTGGATGCCCGCCACGAACGCCGCCGCCTGCGGCGTCTGCGCCCGGCGCTGCCTCGAAACCTCCTCCGCGAGTTGCATCACCTGGAACTCCTGATCCACGCGCTGGGTGAAGGGCACGTCGAGAATGCGCCTCAGCATGAGTTCGGCGGACGCGCCGCGGCCCCACGGGGTGAGGCCGAGCCGGTGGGCGCAGGTCTCGGCCGAGGCCCAGTCGGAGGCCCCGCCCGCGCGGACGTCCTCCGGCAGCAGGGGGGCGAGCCCCTCGGCGAAGGCCCGGGCGAGGGCGTGATTCCCTTCGGGGGTGAAGTGGACGTGTTCGTAGAAGAACTCGCGTCCGGGCACGCCCTGCGGCGAGGCCGCGGCGAGCGCCTGCTCGGCATCGATCCAGGCCAGGTCCAGTTCCTGCGCCAGCCGCTGAAGGATCGCGTTCTGCCGGGAATCCGTGCGCAACGGGATGGTGTCCAGGTCCCGGGCCCTTCCCAGAGCTGCCAACGCATCGGCAGGCTTCGATTCCGCCAGGAGGACGCGTCCGAGCAGGTACTGGAGGGCGGCGTGCGAGGTTTCGTTCGACGCCGCGCCGCGGATCGCGGAGGGATCCAGGGTGGGCACGATGTTGGTCAGGCTCCGGGAGGCGTCGGCCAACACCCGAAGCACCGGCTCCCGCCCGGCCTCGTCCGTGCCGGGCGAAAACCCGGAGCCGAACGGCGCGCAGTCCGCGAGGTTCACCGCCACACCGCTGAGATGCACACGGGCGCCGGAGGCACGCCCCACGGCGACGAGGTCCCGGATGTTCCGTTCAAACGAGGCGTACACGGCCGCCCGGCGCGGGGAGTCCTCGGGCAGGTTCTCGTCTGCCATGACCCGAAGCCCCACCCACCGGCTGCCGCCCACCGGCTGGCCGCGAAGCCGCTGGGCCGCGGCTTCGATCGCCTGCCCCAGCCGCGTCGCCCGCGCCGCGAGCACGCACCGGACCACCGGCACCGGCAGCAGTCGCCCACCCAACCCCTGCCCCGCCCCGAACGGACCCAGCATCTCGTTGTTCCCCGCAAACACCACCCAGTGGTCCGCATCGAGGGCCGCACATTGACGCGCCATCGGCAGCAGCGCGTGCGAGCTGATCGCCGTCATCGCCACCGGGATCACCTCGAACCGTCCGCTGGGGAAACGCTCCGTCAGCAGGACCTCCAGGTACCGCGCCACCCCGAACGCCGGCTTGGGGTCCCCCATCGCCGCCGACTCGCCGAACACCAGCACCCGCACCGTTCCCGGCGCCTTGGCCACCCGCACCCGCGTCGGCGGCGGCACCCTCAGCAGACCCGGCGCGAAGAACCGCCGCCCGAAATCCGGGTTGTCCACCCACGTCCCCGGCTCGGGACCGTCCACGAAATAGGTGGTCGCATGACCAAAGCCGACCAGACGCAACACCGCCTCGGCGGCAACCAGCACCACCAGCGGGGAAAGCAACACCAGCAGGGCGCGCTTCCAGATCGTCCCCGCCCGCGGCGCCACAGCCGCCCCCGGCGCCCTCAACCCACCCGCCGCACCCGGTTCCTTTCCCGGCCCGCCGCCGCCTTTCAAAGGGTTGGATCCCGCGTTGTTCAAGGCCCCACAAAATAGGCGCGGCCCCGAAAGGCGACGACCAAAAAGCCAGGATCAACCCCGACCCGGGTCTTCATCCACGCTTCCTTCGTGCGGTTTGCGGACCCCGCGCCGGGTCCGGCGCAGGTCGGAACCTCGCGAAGCCGCCCCGGGATTGCCGGCCGACGTCCGGCCGCCCAGACTCGCCCCGATCCCTGTGAATCCCCTCCAGCCCATCCGCGCCGGGCGCGCGGCGGCTCGGTCGTGGCCGGTCCCTGTCCTCCCAGCCGTCCTCGCCCTGCTTGCCGTCGTCGCCTTCCACCCCGCCCTCTCCACCCGCGCCGCCGCCCCCGTGGCCACCGCCACGCCCGCACCCTCGTGGTCCGAACGCGGCGGCTTCAGACAACAACCCCTCCGGCCGGCCGGCACCCGGCCCGGGCTGGTTCGGACCGATCCGTCCCTCACCAGCCTCGCCTTCACCAACCGCATCCCCGAATCACGCCACCTCACCAACCAGATCCTGCTCAACGGCTCCGGCCTCGCCGCCGGGGACGTCGACGGCGATGGCTGGACCGACGTGTTTCTTGCGGGATTCGACGGGCCCAACGCGCTGTTCCGGAACCTGGGCAACTGGCGGTTCCAGGACATCACCGACGCCTCCGGGCTGGCACTGCCCGGGATGGATTGCACCGGGGCGGCGTTCGCGGATCTCGACGGCGACGGCGACCTGGATCTGGTGGTGAACACCCTCGCCCAGGGGACCCTGATCCTCACCAACAACGGTCGCGGAGCGTTCGGTCCATCCGGCCCCCCGCTCCTGCCCGGACGCGGCTCGATGACCCCGGCCCTCGCCGACATCAACGGCGACGGCCTGCTCGACCTGTACGTCGCCAACTACCGGACCCGCGCCCTCATGGACATGCCGAACACGCGCATGACCTTCAGGAAAACCGGCGGCCGCACGGTCGTCGACACCGTGAACGGCCGTGCGGCCACCGACCCGGAATTCGCCGGGCGCTTCCAGATCAACGCCGCCGGAGGCATCGAGGAAAACGGCGAACCCGACGCCCTTTTCCGGAACCTGGGCGGCGGACGGTTCGAGGAAATGCCCTGGACCTCCGGGACCTTCCTCGACGCCAACGGAGCGCCTCTCTCCGAACCGCCCCGCGACTGGGGCCTCGCCGCCATGTTCCGCGACGTCAACGGCGACGGCCTGCCCGACCTGTACGTCTGCAACGACTTCCAATCCCCCGACCGCCTCTGGCTGCTCCAGGCCGACGGACGCTTCCGGGCGGCCCCGCCCCTGGCCCTGCGCCGCACCAGCCTCTCCTCGATGGCCGTGGACTTCGCCGACATCAACCGCGACGGGCACGACGACTTCCTGGTCCTCGACATGCTCAGCCGCGATCACGCCGAACGCATGCGCTGGGTCCGGGATAACTTCCCCCACCAACCGGTCATCGGCCGCTTCGACGACCAGCCCCAACTCGAACAGAACACCCTTCAGCTCGGCCGCGGCGACGGCACCTGGGCCGAAATCGCCCAACTCTCCGGCCTCGAAGCCACCGACTGGGCCTGGGCCTGCGCCTTCGTCGACCTCGACCTCGACGGCTGGGAGGACGTGCTCGTGGTCAACGGCATGGAACGCGCCGCCCGCGACCTCGACACCGCCGATCGCCTGCGCACCCTCCGCCAAAGCCGACGCCTCACCGACACCGAGGTCTTCCAGGCCCGCCGCGCCTTCCCCCGGCTCGCCACCCCCAACCTCGCCTTCCGCAACCAACGCGACCTCACCTTCCAGGACGCCAGCCGCGAGTGGGGCTTCGACCTCCCCGGCATCTCCCAATCCATCGCCCTCGCCGACCTCGACAACGACGGCGACCTCGACGTGCTCGTCGGCAATCTCAACGACGCCGTCGCCGTCTACCGCAACGACGCACCAGGCCCGCGCCTCGCCGTCCGCCTCGCCGGACTCCCCCCCAACACCCGCGGCATCGGCGCACGCATCGAGGTCCTCGGCGGACCCGTCCCGCAATCCCAGGAAATGATCGCAGGGGGGCGCTACCTCTCCGGGGACGACCCCGTCCGCTGCTTCGCCGCCACCCGCGACCGCCCCCTGACCGTGCGCGTCCGCTGGCGAAGCGGCGCCGTGTCCGAAGCCCGCGACATCCCGCCCGATTCCCTTGTCGAAATCGCCGAACCCGCCACAACCAGGAGCGCCGGTCGCACGCCACCGATCGACCCACCCGCAGCACCCCAACCCCGCGAACTCCCCGACATCCGCTTCGAGGACGTCTCCGCACGACTCAACCATCGCCACACGGAGAACGAGTTCGACGACTTCACCGTCCAACCCCTCCTTCCCCGCAAACTCAGCCAACCCGGCCCCGGTGTCGCCTGGGCCGACCTCGACGGCGACGGCGACGACGACCTCGTGGTGGGGACCGGCAGCCAGGGCCGTTTGGGCGTGTTTCGCAACCTCGGCAACGGACAGTTCGAGGCCTGGTCCGCCCCCGCCCTCGTTCCACCCCTGTCCCGCGACACCACCGGCCTCGCCGTCCTGCCCTCCCCAAACCGCCCCCGCCTCCTGGCCGCCCTCTCCCATGTCGAGGACGGAACCCCGCTCGGTCCAGCCATCCTCGCCTGGGACCCCGCCGCGCCCTCCCTCTCCGAACTGGCACCCACCACCGAATCCAGCGCCGGTCCCATCGCCCTGGCCGACATCGACGGCGACGGCGACCTCGACCTTTTCGTCGGCGGAAGCGCCATCTCCGGTCGCTGGCCCGCCCGGGCTTCCTCCCGCTTCTACCGACAACAGGACGGCCGCTTCACCCTCGATACCGAACGAAGCCGGGCCCTGGCCGGGATCGGCCTGGTCACCGCCGCGGTGTTCACCGACCTCGACAACGACGGCGACGCCGACCTCGCCCTCGCCGTGGAATGGGGTCCCATCCGGGTGCTGCGCCAGGACCCCTCCGGGTTCGTGGACATCACCCGGGACCTCGGACTGGAGGAACACACCGGCTGGTGGACCTCCATCACCGCGGGCGATTTTGATAACGACGGCCGCCTCGACCTCGTCGCCGGCAACTGGGGCCGCAACACGCCCTACGAACGCCACCGCCGATCCGCGCCAAGGCCAGGCGGCACCACGGACGTGTCCGGCGCCGAACTGCGACTCTACCACGGCGACTTCGACGCCAACGGCACCTACGACGTGCTCGAAGGCGTGCAAACCGATCCAACCGGATCCTTCAGGCCGATCCACCCCCTCACCACCCTCGTCGGCGGCCTTCCCTCCCTTCGCGGCCGTTTCACCTCCCACGCCGAGTTCGCCGCCACCGATATCGATAAGCTCCTCGGGTCCGCCCTGAAATCCGCCTCAATTGCCCGCGCCATTCGCCTCGAATCCTGCCTGTTGCTGAACCGCGGGGACCGCTTCGAGGTCCGTCCCCTTCCTGTCGAAGCCCAAATGGCTCCGGCGTTCGGACTGGCGGTGACTGACGCCGACGGCGACGGAAACGAGGACCTGTTCCTCGCCCAGAATTTCCACGCCGTGCGCCCCCACACCCCGCGTTACGATGCCGGAACCGGCCTCTGGCTGCGGGGCGACGGCACAGGCCGTTTCACCGCCGTCCGCCCCCGTGACTCCGGCATCTTCATCCCGGGCGAACAACGTGGCGCTGCGGTCGCGGACTTCGACGCCGACGGACGGCCCGATCTGGTGGTGGGGCAGAACGGGGGGGCCGTTCGGCTCTATCGCAATTCCGGAGCGCGCCGAGGGGTATCCGTGCGCCTGCTCGGACCGGCCAGCAACACCGTCGGAGCCGGCGCCCGCCTGCGCTGGACCGGGGGAGCGCACCCGGTGCGGGAGGTGCATTTGGGAAGCGGTTGCCTTTCGAAGGATTCCCCGGCCTCGACCTTGGGACGCCCACCGGGGCGCCAGGAACTGGAAGTGATTTGGCCTGGGAATCGGCGAACGCTGCATCACGTTCCCCTGGAATCGGTTGGGTTCGAAATCCGGGCGCCATGACCGCAGGAATCCCGTCGGTTCCGTAACCCCCATTTCACTCGAACGCCACCCGAAGATTTCGATCCGATAAGGCAAGATTGTCCATCCTAGGGCTTTTAATTAAAATTCCAGGGCGATCCAGGGCTAAGTAAATGGGACAGAACGGTCAAGATCCGGGAAGTATTTGCCTTGCCGTATTTTCCAAGAATCCGCATAAACCTGTCGACCCATGTCAGTGCAAACCTCAACTCATTCACACGAGTCACACTATGATGAGACGAAGTAACGGAAGGATCATCTCCGGTTTGACCGGTATTCTGGGCGTGGCCAGCGCCTTGTCAGCCAGCGCTGGCCAACAGCTCTGGGATTTCGAAACCGACCCGGCAAGCGGGCCGGCACCCTTGATCTACGGCGGCAACGGCGTGAACCCTGGCGAATGGCAGACGACGGGTGGAAACCCCGGCGGCTTCCTCGGCCTGACCTGGTCGGTCAACGGCCAGGTCTCGATCGTCAAGTTCCCCAACATCGACCCCGGCAACGTGGTCACGGCCTTCAAGTTCGAGGCGGATCTGCGCGTCGGCAACTCCCGTGGGGAACGTGCGGCTGACGGCTTCAGCATCAGCTTCGCCCGCGACGGGGATCCCGCGCTGCTCGACGAGAACGTCACGGTGGGCAACATGGGTGTCTTCGCCGGCGGCATCGCCGAAGGCGGTACGACGACCGGTATCGCGGTCTCGTTCGACACTTGGTCCGGCAACACCCTGCCGGACGGCGCCGACATCGAGGGCATCCTCGTCCGCGTCGACAACCGCACCGTCCTCCGCCAGTCGCTGCCCACCCGGCACGGCGCGTGCGACGATCCAACGAGTCTTCAGACCGGCCCCCGAAACGCCCAGTTCTGGGCGGACGGCGGCGACCACACCGACCCGGCCTCCTGGGCCGAGCTGTGCTGGCAGCCCCTGGTGGTTGACCTCAAGGAGAACGCCACCCTCACCGTGAGCTGGAAGGGCCGCACCATCCTCGACAACTTCGCGACCGATTACTTCCCCACCGCCGGTCAGCTCCTGCTCGCCGGCCGTACCGGTGACGCGAACGAGCACTCGCACCTCGACAACATCCGTCTGACCACGGTGGCCGCGAGCTGCGCCACGGCCCCGACGGCCCCGCCGAACCTGCGTTCGACCGAGACCGGCGCCCGCCGCGTGGCCCTGGCCTGGGATCCTTCGACCGTCACCGGCGAAGCCAGCCCGCGCCTCGCCTACGAGGTTGAACGCGACGGCACCATCATCGCCACCAGCCTCGTGAGCCCGACCTTCGTGGCCACCGGCCTGCAGCCGTCCCGCGCCTACACCTTCCGCGTTCGCGCGAAAAACGTCTGCGGCGATGGATCGCCCTGGACGACTCTGGCCGTCACCACCGTCGCCGAGGTCCCCAGCCCCGGCTTCCTGGTCGCCAACGTCTACCGCACCGCCTCCGACGACACCGCCTGGACCGGCGCGGGTTACGACCTGATCGACAGCGTCATCGCCGATCCCAAGTACCCGAACAGCCCTGACAGCCAGTACTACGTCAACGGCTTCAGCTTCGGCGAACCCGCCTTCGGTGACACCTACGGCGAAAACCACATGGTCCGCATCGCCGGTGTGTTCACCGCCCCCGAGTCGGGCAACTTCCGCTTCTTCATCCGCTCGGATGACGCGTCCCGCCTCTACATCCGCCCCGGCACCACCATTCCCGATGCCGGTGCCGAAACCCCGGTGGCCATGGAATACGGCTGCTGCGGACCGTTCGAGGAAGTCGGCGCCGGCGACAACGGCGACGGCACCTTCCCGACCAGCGAGCCCATCGCCCTCACAGCCGGTTCGCAGTACGGCATCCTCTTCCTCGTGAAGGAAGGCGGCGGCGGCGACTGGGGCCAGGTGGCCATGCGCCGCGAAGGTGATTCCACCGCCGCGTCCGCCCTGACCTGGATCCGGGGCCCGGTGGTCAACGGCAACAGCGACCCTGTCGGTGCCTCCGTCGAGATCGCCACTCCGCCCGCGAGCGTCACTGTCGAGGCCTACAAGAGCGCCTCGTTCTCCGTGACCGCAACCACCGCCTCCCCCTACAACGTCGGCCCCTTCTACCAGTGGTATAAGAACGGCGCGATCATCCCGGGTGCCAACAGCACCACCTACAACATCCCGGTCGTCCAACCCGGCGACAACGGCGCGAAGTACAAGGTCATGGTCGGTGTGGTCGGCAAGGCGGTCGAAAGCGCCGAAGCCACCCTCACCGTCAATGCCGCCACCCCGGCGAAGCTCACCGCCGCCGCCGGCAGCGACTCCATGACCCAGGTCACCCTCTCCTTCGACCAGCCGGTCGTCGCGCCTTCCGCGACCACCGCGGCGAACTACACGGTCGCCGGCCTCACGGTCTCCGCGGCCACCCTGGTGGACCAATTCACCGTCCGCCTCACCACCTCGCGCCAGACCGAAGGCACCGTCTACACGGTCACGGCCCGCAACGTCGCCAACCTCGGCGGCGCCTCCGCCGAAACCACCAGCTCGTTCCCCGCGTGGTCTCTCGTCGCCGGCCGCGCCCGCGCCGAGCAATACACCGGGTTCGCCGGCGCCGGTGACGGCGAAATCGACACCGTGCTCGCCGATCCCAAGTGGACCGAGAAACGCCCGGACGTCGTCCGTTACGTGAACGGCCTGTCCTTCGGCGAACCGGCCTTCGGCGACACCTGGGGCGAAAACCACATGGTCGCCATCAGTGCCATCCTGCGCCCCACCGAAACCGCCTCGTACACGTTCCACGTCCGGTCCGATGACTCCTCCCGCCTGTTCATCAACACCAGCGGCGCGGCCATCCCCGATCCGCTGGCGTCTGACGTGATCGCCCGCGAAACGGGCTGCTGCACCGCCTACCTCGAGCCCGGTGACGAAAGCGTCTCCGAGCCCGTCAGCCTCACCGCCGGCCAGAGCTACGGCGTCCTCTTCCTCGTGAAGGAAGGCGGCGGCGGCGACTGGGGCCAGGTCGGCTGGCGCCGCGCCGGCACCACCGGCGCTGTCACCACCATCGTCGACCACGCCTACTGGTACGGCCCGCCGGCCGCCCCGGAGAACCCGACGATCGAAATCGCCCGCGACGGCGCCAACACCCGCATCACCTACACCGGCACCCTCCAGCAGGCCGACACGGTGAACGGGACCTACACCGACGTCGCCGGCGCGACCAGTCCTTTCTCCGCGCCCACGGCCGGCGCGCAGAAGTTCTACCGCGCCCGGAACTGAGGTTCCCCGACACGCTGCGCACCCCGGTGCGCAGCCCTGATTCACAAGCCGCCGGGCATCACGCCCGGCGGCTTTTTCTTTCCCAACCCCACCTTCTCCATCCGCCCCGGCTTCAGGCGTGCCTCCGTCAGACCGCTTCGCTACGCTGCGGCGTGCCCTCCGCCCCGGCCCCATCCACCGGCCCGACGCGCCCCGTTCCCACCCGCGTCCTCCGCCTCATCCCCATCCGCGCCGCCTGCTTCGCCGTCGTCGTCCTCGCCCTCGCCTACCTCGGCATCCGCGGCCGCTCGCAGACCCGCCTCCGCATCGCCTTCGACGAAGTCGCCCAGCTCCGCGACCAGCTCCAGACCCAGCTCGACGGTGAACCCTGGCCCGCCGACCCCCTCGCCGCCGCAATCGGTTCACCGTCCTCCGCCCCGGCCGTGACCCCAACCACCACCGAGACCCCGGACGGCACCGCACGCAGGCTTGAGGACGCCGTCCTGCGCTTCGAATCGCGGCATCCCTCCCGCCAACTGCCCCCCGACCTCGCCCTGGACCTCCGCCTCACCCGCGCCACGCTCTCGCTCGCCCGCCGCGAGTTCGACAAGGCCGCCGCCCTCGTCGGGAATGCCGAACCCGCCACGACGGGCACGGCACCCGAGGCGCTTCGCCTGCGCGCACTCCGGTTGACCGGCGACGCGCGGTTCGGCCGCCAGCAATGGGCCGACGCAGCCGAGGCCTATCGCCAGGTCACCACGCTCCAGACCAACCATTGGTTCGCCCACCTTCGACTGGCCGAATGCCTGGAGCACCTCGGGCAAACCTCCGAGGCGGCCGCCACGCTTCGGCTCCTGACGGGCACCCGGACCGCCCGTGCCGACGCGCTGCTGCGCTCCGGGAAACCGGAAGGCGCGCTCACCGAATACAGCCGGGCGATCGACACCGGCACTCGGATCCTGCAACGCGGTTCAGGCACGCCGGAGGACACCCTGGCCCTCGCGACCGCGCACCTCCACCTCGGCCACGCCCGCATGGTTCTCGAGAACCCCGGACCGGCCGCCACCCACTATCACCAGGCCATCTCCCTGCTGGAATCCAATCGGCCGGCCTCCGGCGTTTCCGCCGCATGGAACCGCCTCGCCGCCGCCGCCCATCGCCACGGGGGCGACGCCCTGCTCGCCCAGGGAAACCCCGCAGGCGCCCTCTCCCGCTACGAGACGGCGCTTCGCACCGGTGACCCGGCCGGCGACGCCGCGGCCGATCCGCTCGATGCCGCCCTGACCCAGGTGCACAAGGGCAACGCGCTGCTCGCGCTCCAACGCCTCCCCGAGGCCTGGACGTCCTACGAAGCCGCACTGCAACACCTCGATGCCGCCGGTGCCGCGTTTCGCCCGGAGGAAATCGCCTCGGAACGGGCCCAGGCCATCAACAACCGCGGCGTCCTGCTCCGCGCCCAGGGCCAGCCCGCCGAGGCACTCGCCGCGTTCACCTCCGCCATCCAATCCCTCGACGCCGCGCTCGCCACCACCCCCGACGCCACAGCCCCGCAACGCCCGCCCGAACCCCCGCCCGGCATCCGCCTCCGCCTCGATGTCGCCCTCGGCTTCGCCGAACGCTCCATCGACGTCCTCACCCGCAGCCGCATCGTCACCGCCTATTCCCGCCAACCCCTCGAGGTCGCCCTCGCCACCACCCTCCGAAACCGCGGCCACGCCCACCTCGCCCGCGGCGACGCCAAGGCTGCCCTCGCCGACTTCCAACGGGCGGTCGACGTCTATTCCAGGCTCGTGGCCGAGGAAGGCCAGCGCGCCCTCGCCCCCCAGCTCGCCAAATCCATCAACCCCATCGCCTGGCTCCTCGCCACATCCCCGGAACCGTCCCTGCGGGACGGACCCAGGGCCCGAGCCCTCGCCCTCAAGGCCTGCCAGATGACCGACTGGAAAATCTTCGCCCCGGTCGAAACCCTGGCCGCCGCTTCCGCGGAATGCGGCGATTTCCCCGCCGCCGTGCGCTGGCAGGAGAAGGCGATCGAACTGGCCCCGCCCGCCGCGAAGAATGCGATCGCCGCAAAACGCGATCTCTACCGATCCGGCAAACCGCTCCGCATCCCCCTGCCCGCCCCCGCACCACTTCCCAACCCCGCGGCCCCGCTCCAGTGATGTCAGCGAGACCAGCCTGACTGCCGACTCACCTCAAAGCCCCCGCGCCGCCCAGGCTTCGGACTCCGCACGCCCGGGCTTCAGTTGGATCAACCGCTCCCGGATGGTGACCCGCACCGATTCCCCGGCGTCCGACGCCCCGCCGCTTTCCATGCAATAGACGAAGTCGAACTCCTGAACCTGCTTGTCCGACCTCTGCCCCGCCTCCCAACGCCCGCAGAGATACCGGCCCACCGGCACACGGAACACCTGGTAGCCCATCTGATCGAAGTAGGCCATCTCCCGAAAACACTTCCGCCAACGATGGTTCGGATACGCACCCGCAGGATCCGCGGGACGATCCCAACTCACCGCCGCACCACCCCGAAGCAGGTCGACCTCCGTCCCGTCCCGGAGCTTCGCCCAGGCGACATACCAGCCGTCCTTCGATGGCACCTCATCGAACATGTTCCACTTCTGCCCCAAACCGCAGGCGGTCCGCAGAAAGCTGGAGCCCGAAACCGGTCGCGGGCTCAGGGGATGCCCCGGCAGACTGGTGATGTTCACCCAGAGCACGTAGGCCAGCAGAACCAGACACAGCCCATTCGCCAGCCTTGGCATCGCCGCCACCCAACCCGTACCCGCCACCGCCCCGCGACCAAGGCCCAACCCGGAAGCCCCGGCTCCCGCACCCAGGCCGACGGATCCCACGCCCGCCCACCGATCCCAGAGCGCCCCCGGCAGAAACAGGGTCAGCCCCGCGAGCGACACCCAGGAGAACATCCCGACGTTCAGGGTGAACTGAATGCCGAGATGCATCGCCGCCAGCAACGCCACGATGACCAACCGCACCCGCGCCGTTCCCCAGGGAAAAAACAACAGAACCGGCCCCGCCCACTCGAGCACGAACACTCCCAGCGTCATCCCCTTCATCAGCGCCGGGTACCCCAGCAGAAGGGTCCCCAGCGGCTTCGCGTAAAAGTCATGCGCCAGCGTCCCCGCGATCACGCCCCCCTTCAGCCAGGTCACGTTCGTCTTGAAGGCCGCCGAGAAGATATACATCAGCGCCATCTGCACCAGGATCGCGGCCGACCCCGCCGACACCACCTTCCCTGGCACGCGGTCCCGCGCCGTCGCTTCCCCTCCCCCCGCCCTCCCCACCCGCCAGGCGTCCACCGACCAACACCTGCCCAGCGGCAGAAACATCGACCAGAACAGCAGCATCCTCATCAACCCGTCGCCGCCGTTCAGGATCGGCGGCACCCGGTTCTGCACCGACACCGCCAGCAGCCATGACCCGATCGTCATCCATCGGGTCTCGAACCCCAGCACCAACCCCAGCCCCAACAGCCCCGCCAACGCAAACAGCCCGGCCTGATACCCCCACGAACCGCTCCCGAAATGGAACGACCACACCCAGTCGCCGGTGTAACGCCGCAGAATGTCCGCCCGCGAAAACATCCCCGCATCCGTGTACATGGCCCCCAGATCCGTCGCCCGGATCAACAGGTCCACCAGCACGACGCAACCCAGCGCGATGCGAAACACCGCCAGCGTCCTCGGATCAATCCCGAACAACCGCTCACCCCACGCCCGCCACCCCGCACCCCCCTGCCCGGAACCGCGGGCATTCACCCCCGACCCCGGCGATTGCACAGGCGCTGAACGCGGGCCGGATCTGGCCGACGAGGGGTGTTTCACGGTGCCGCGCAGCCTAGGAACGCCTTGCGGGCCGGACAAGAAAAAGGCCCGGATCGGCTCCTCCGCCGATGAACGCCGATCGCACCCCGGACCCGGACGTCCCCTACTGCGCCGGCTTCAAATGGTAGAACCGCGCCGCATCCGCCGCAGGCTGCGGATCCATGTACAGGAAATCGCCCGCGACCAGGTTGGTCCTGAACAGGGTCTGCAGATCGAAAAGCCCGGTGCCCACCTGCCAGTCGTAGGTCCCCGGAAGCGGGAACATCCGGATGACCAGGCGGCCGTCCTGAAAACTGAGCTCCGGCCGGCGAACCGGGGGCGGCTCCTCCTCGAGCGCCCAGTTCAGACGGATCCGCCCGGTCGCACCGTCGACGCCATCCACCAGCACGAGGTAGTCCACGCCGGCCCGCGCCGGAAAGGTCACCCGCGCCGCGGGCTTGTCCGGCAGCGCCGCGGCATCGCACCCGACCAGCGTCAACGCCAGCCGATTGGTGAACACCGCCAGGAACGCCGGAATCTCGCTGCCTTCCGTGTGCAGCACGAACGCGTCGACCGCCGGGACCTTCAACCGAAGCCGGAACCATCGCGAGGCGGTGGTCGCAACGTCGCAGACGATCGGATCGCCAGGACTTCGCGTGGACTGCGAGTTGTCCGTCCATTGCCCGCCGGGCAGTCCAACGCCCACTCCGCCTCCGCCCGCGCTCGGACGCCACGGATCGGCGAGCGCCGGCAGGCTCTTGAACGCGAACCCGTCATCCCCCGCAAACAGGTCCTCCAGCTTGTCGGCACTGGTGCCTGGGTTGTCCTCGGTGCGATCCACGACGTCCAGGATCACCTCCCGACTCCGGATCACCCCGCCCGAGGGCGAGCGCACTTCCACCTGGTAGGTCCCGGCATCCTCCGCCCGCACCGCCGTCGATGCCAGGGTCGCGGCGGTGCCTCCCTCAATCGCGATGCCGTTTCGGAACCATCGATAGGACGAGCCCGCGGGCGTGGCCTCGACGCTGAACGCCGCGGAGGTCCCCACCTCCGCCAGCGCCGGCTCCGGCTGCCGCACGATCACCGGCAGCACCGGCAATGTCGGATCCAACGTCCAGCTCAACACCACCTCGCCCCACGCCCCCGCGTACCCATCCACCGCGATCTCGTAGTCCCGACCCGCCTCGGCGTTGAAAACCACCCGGCTGGTGAAAAACCCGCCGCCGTCGTCGTCGGACGCCACCAGGTTCGTCGACAAACCCGCGATGGTCGATCCGTTGTACACCGCCAGCAGGGTGTCGAAGCTCGAACCGACCGTCTCGAAGGTGGCCACCCCGGTCTCCGGCGCCCGCCAGGTCAGCCAGATCGAACGCCCGCCCTGCTTCCCCGCATGCGAAGGCTCCCCGATTTCAACGGTCGCGTTCACATTGCTGCCCACCCCGACCCCCTCCTTCGCCAGGATCAGACCCCGCCGGGCGAACGAGTCCCCGAACGGCCACGCCGGCACATCGATGGACACCAGCGCCGGCTCGCTGATCCGCAACCCCGAGCCGTTCCTCACATGCACCGAGTACGCGCCTGCATCAGCAGGACGCGCGGCCAGCAACCGCAGCGACGCACTGGTGCCGCCGGCGATCGGCTGCCCGTTCTTGTACCATTGGTAGGTCAGCGGCCCGTCACCCTCCGCCTCCACCTCCAGCACCAGCGCCGCCCCCGGACGCACTTCCGCGCTCACCGGATTGGACACGATCCTCGGCGCGTTCCCGAACGCCACCACCCCGCCGTCCACGGTCCGGAAGGTCGTACCCGTCTGATTCCTCAGGTTCCCCAGTGAAAGCACCGCCCCGAACCCGCGAACCTCCACCTCGCTCCGGGTCAACACCTCCCACACGCCGGAATCCAACTGACCCAGCCCCGCAAGCGTGACATCCACACGATCCAACTGCCGCAAGCCCGGCATCAGAATCCGACCCTCCTCCGAGGCGAACAACTCCCCGTCGTAATAGAACCCGTCCGAACTCCACCTCCCGGTCACCTGGGAGAGATCGATCAGACCCGCACTCCACGCCCGAAGCAGCACCGGCCCACGCAGCGACCTCAACCCGGTGAGATCCACCCGCCCCTGGTTCCGCACTTCCACGAAGAACCGCCCGTTCACCCCGAGGACGATGTTCGTCACCCATCGGGCGTCGAGCAGGCTGCCCTGACCCTCCACCTGCCACTCGGGAAGATTGCCCCGGACCTCCTGCACCCCCGGCAACCGCAGCACCGCCCCGGTATCGAGTTGGATCTCCGTGTCGTCGATGTTGGTCACGTTGCCCCACACCACCTCGGCCCCACTGAGCTGCATCCGCCCACGCGTGAACGACACCCACTGCCGCATCGCCAACTCCCCGCTCGCATCCACCGACACCGCAACCCGGTCCATGGAATCCACCCCGGCCATCAGCAGCCGTCCCCCGGTCTCCACCAGCGGCTCGGCCAGATAATAGAAGCCTTCCGTGGTCCACCGCCCCTTCAGCCCCGAGAGATCCACCACCCCCTCGCTCCTCGCCCGCGGCGAAACCGGCCCCCTCACCGCCGATAGCCCCGAAAGATCCACCCGCCCCTGGTTCCGGGCCTCGATCGGAAACCGCCCGTTCCGTCCCAGCGTAATGTTCGTCAGCGCCCGCGCATCAATCAGCGTCCCCTCGCCTTCCACCCACCACTGCGGCAGGTCGCCCCGCAATTGCCTCACCCCGGGCAATCGCAGGATCGCACCCGCGTCGAGCTCGAGCTCCGCCTCGTCGATGTTCGTCACCCCTCCCCAAGTGACCTCCCGCCCGCTCATCACCAGCCGCCCCTGGGTGAAGGAGGTCCATGCCCGCATCGGAATCACCCCGCCCTCGTCCACCACCACCTCCACCCGGTCCAACGAAGTCACCCCCGGCAACCGAACCTCCCCGCCGTCCGTCGCCGAAACCTCCCCGAGATAATAAAAGCCTTCCGTGGTCCATCGCCCCTGCACCCGCGAAACATCCACCACCCCACGCGATGCCGCCCTCAGCGAAACCGGTCCCCGCAACGACCCCAGACCCGACAGATCCACGAACCCTTCGTCCTGCGCCATCACCCAAAAACGACTGTTGGTCTCCAACACCACGCCGGTCATCGCCGAAGCATCGATCGCCGACCCGAATCCCACCGCCCACCACTCCGGCCGATTCCCCCGCACCCGCGCACCCGACCCCAGCCGGATGACCGCCCCGTCCTCCGCACTCAGCGTCCCCGACAATTCCACCGTCCCCCCATCGATCCCCACCTCCACACCGGAGCCGACCGCCTCCAGCGACGCCCCCTCCGCCAGGATCAGGCCGCCCGTGAACAGCGAACGCCCCGCTCCCAACACCAGCGTGCCACCCCGCTGCCACACACTCCCCTTCGCCGTCACGCTCCGCACATGAACCGTCCCACTCACCAACTCCACCGGCACCTCCACCCCGGGAATCACCACGTCATCCCCGATCCGCGGCACCCGACGCTCGTCCCAATTCCCCGCCAGGCTCCACGACCGACCGTCCCCGGCACCCGTCCAGGTGATCGCTCCCGCCCCCGGCATGACCGCCGCCGCCAAGCCGACCCCCACCAGCGTCGACGTCATCCCCCGGCACACCCGGCCTCCGGCACACAGCGCCCGGATCACCCACGCCATCCACCCCGCCCGCTCCGGGGACGTGCTCGTTTCATCGCCAATCCGCTGGGATGTCTCCATGGGGCTTCCTTTCAAAACGCAAACCGGCCCGTCACCGCAACCGTCCGGTCACGGTAGCCGGGCGAAAACTCGCTCAACGGGTGGATCCGATAGTCCTCCCCCGTCAGGTTCAACACGCCAACCGCCAACTCCGCCTTCCGACGCAGAAACCGCCAGCCAAGCCACACGTCGTGACGCCAGAACGCATCCCCCTCCATCCATGCGGCGTCCCGGTGGTTCGACTGGTGCGTCCAGACGGACTCCCAGGTCCCGAAAAAACCGACGGGATGCTGGTAACGCGCCGCGGCGGAAACCTGATTCAATAGCGAACGCTCGTCGCGCCCGTACGCCTCCAAGGCCGGCAGCCCCGGATGCGAGGCCTCGAGCACGGACTCCGCCAGGCGATACCGGACGGTCAGCGCAAGGTCGCGCCCGGCCCATTGGCCCACCGCCAACGCCAGTGCGTGCTCCCGGAAATCCAGGTCCTGACGAATCCCGGTCACGCCCTCGATCCCGTTCTGCCCGTACACGAAACCGCCAAGATCACGCCCCGCCTCGCTGGTCCATCGCTCGAGCGTCACCGTCGTCCACGTCCGGCTCGGATAGAGCTGGTCCCAGGCGAGCGCGAAAGTTTCCATGCGCTGACCCGCCACCGACCCGACCAGCGCCTCGGGGATCAGCCCCCGGTAGACCTGGCTGAACCCCGCCACCTGCACCGGCTCGAGCCTGAAGCTCTGGTCGAAGCTCACACCCCCGAGCGACCGCGCCCACGCGCCCCGCAGGGTCCCCCCGTCCCACGGCGTCACGGTCAATCCCAGCTTGGGCAACAGGCGGTCCACGGTCTCGGTCCCATCGGTCAACGGCGCGGTCCGGAAATTCCGCGGCATGGTCAGCCGATCGTAGGCGACACCGGCAGTCAGGAGAACGCCCTGCGCCAGACGCCATTGATCGTACCCGTAAACGCTCACCCGCTCGAGCCGTGGATCGGTCCGCGAATCGGCCGGGGCATCGGGCGAAAAGTCGGCGACGTCCAGTCGCGCGGTGGTGTCGAAGCCGCCGTGCTGGTAACGCAGGCCCGCCACGACCCCGTGCCGGTCGGTCTGCCAGATCTGCTGGAGTTCCGCCGACACCCCGTTCAGCCGGCTGGCGTAGGCGTCGAGGGGAACGACGCTCACCTGCCCGAGTTCGAGTTCCCCCGCCGGGTTCCGCAGCAGCCACGGCAGGGTGTTCGACGGATTCACATAGCGCTGCGCCACGTTCCACGGACTGACCATCAGCAGGGTCTGCACCCCGGGCGCCCACGACCGGTTCCATCCAACGTGCGCCACCGGCTCCTGTCGTTCCCACAGCCGAAACCCGGCGATCGAAACGTCCGGATCATGCCGCGGCAGCACGTCCCCGGATTCGTAGTCCGCAAGACTCGCCAGAACGAACAGCCCGTCATCGGGCCCGACCTCCACCTTCGCCGCCACCGAAACCGCCCGCTGCTCGAGATCGGCGTTCGGACGTTGCCCCTGTTCCGACCGGAAATGGCCGTCGAGCGAATAGGCGATGTTCCCAAAATGCCCGAACTGCGCCGCCTGATGCAGCCAGTCGCCGTTCCCGGTCCAGGTGGTCCGATGGGTGATCCCGAACCGGTCCCTCTCCAGCAACCGGGAGTACTCGTTCTGCGCGATGGTCTGCGAAAGCGATCCGGCCCCGGCCGGGGCGAGCAGGTTCGCGAGCAGAAACTCGCTGTACCACGGGGTCTCGTACCGCAGCAGAATCTGCCGCGGATCGCGCAGCGCGTCATAGCTGTTCGCCAGGAACAGGTGCGCCGCCGGGTTCGCGTAATCCGCGTTCACCGCCCGGCTTGCCTCACGGAATGCGAGATCCTGAAACCCGGCGTCGGCATAGAGATTCGCCAGGTTCGCGCCACGCACCGCGCGGTCCTGGTCCAACCCGAAGCGCGACCGGTACAACACCCGATTGTCGTTCCGGGCCATGGACTCCCGCAGGTCGTCGATGGCCTCGCCGACCCGGTTCTCCTGCTGCCGCACCAGCGCGGAATAAAGCCACGGCGTGGGATCGTTCGGATCCTGCCGCTTGGCGATCTCCAGTTCGTCCGCGGCCCGCGCTCCCAGCGCAGGCACCGCGAACGGGACGAAGTCGGCGTACGCCTTGCCAAGATAACTGCGATACAGCGACCGCTGCGGCTCCAGCGTCGCCGCCACCATCAGATCCTCGCGCCCGCCGGCGAGATCACCCTCGCGGATCCGCCCCAGGCCCCGCCCCAGCCAGGCGCTGCCCAGTCGCCCGTCCAATGCCAGCGCCCGCTCGAACGCACCACGCGCGTCGCGCATCCGGTTCCTGCCGGCATGGAGAAAACCCCGGAGCACCTCCGCGGCCGCGTTCTCGGGCTGCAACTCCAGGCCGCGCTCCAACGCCGCCTCCGCCTCACGCCGCCGACCCAGGCTGAACTCGAGCTCCGCCCACCGCACCCACGCCCAACCGGAGGCCGCCGAACCCTCCGCCGCCGCCCTCGCCGCATCGCGCGCTTCGGCCAGTCGACCCGCTCCCTGGAGCACATACGACGCCCCCAACCGCGCCGTCGATGTCGTGGCCTCCGCCAGCCACGCCGCCCCATCCCCACCCGCACCCGCCGCGCCCCGTCGCACCCAGCCCATCAGCCGCCGATGGGCCTCCGCGAGTTCCCCGATCCGCCCTCCGCCACCGACCTGCCCCAGCCAGGCCTCCGCCTCCGTCACGTCACCCACCGCCAACAACAGCGCCGCCCCGTACACCCGCTCCTCGTCCGTCGCCGGAACCCGCCCCTCCGGATACGCCGCCAGCGCCCGCGGCACGTTCCCCGCACGGTAGGCTCCCCAGCTGGCCGCCAACGCCGGATCCGGCGCCTCCGCCCACCCGAGTTCCGCGGGATCCAGAATCGCAGGATAATGCAGCACCCACTGAACCGGGGTCCAATCCCCCACCGCCAGCGTCGCCGTCTTCTCCGCCCGCCCGCCCGCAGGCACCACCGCCACATCCCCCGAGGCCATCGCCAGCTCGCCCCCGGTCGAATCCCGCAGCGCCACCACCCCGTCGAACAGGGTCGTGACCACCGATCCGTCATCGCGACGTTCAAACGCAAACTCCGTCCCACGCACCGCCGCGGTCACCCCGCCACCCTCCACCTCGATGTCTCCCGAGTTCCCGCGGTGGAAGAGGTAGAGCAGCCCCTTCAGCACTTCCACCAGCATCGGACCGGGCTGCTCCTTGAACTTCAACGTCGTCAGCGAGGGCACCGGCACCACCGACTGGTTCGTCAGCATCAGCGCCGCCGAACTGCGCGCCCCGGTCCGGATCGAATCCCCGGCGTACAACGTCTGGTTCGTCGCCACGAGATACCAGGTCGTCGAACCGGCCTGCAGAAACTCCACCGCGCCGCGAACCTCGAGCACCCGCGCCTGCGCCGCACGCTCCGCCGCGGAGACCCGCACGCCACCAAACAGGGTCCCCAGGAGCAGCGCCACACCCGCGGCCAGAGCCCGACCCCGCCGCGGACCCCACCGCGCCCCGCCAAACGCCACCGCCTTCATCCCCGCACCTCCCCGGCTCGCGACCGACCCGCCTCCAGCGCTTCCAGCGCCTCGAGCCATTCGCCCGCCGTTGCCATCCGCCGTTCCACCTCGGGTTCGCATGCCTTGCTCCAGATTTCGTTCAACCCCCGCAGGACCTCGCCATCGGCCCCGACCTCCCCAACACCCCCCACGCCAGCCGCCGGCCCCGGATAGGTCTCCGGATCCAACCCCGTCGCCGCCACGAACAACAGCTTCCCCAGACTGTACACGTCCGCCGCCGCGGTCCCCGGTCCCTCCGGCGCCATGTACCCCTTCGTCCCCAGAAAACTCACCCGCCCATCCGAGGGCGCCATCGCCGTCACCAACCCGATGTCCCCCAACCGCGGCTCCCCCCGCACGAACAGCACGTTCGCCGGCTTGAGATCCCGATGAATCAACTGGTGCCCATGCAGAAACGCCAGCGCCCGCCCCAACGCCAACCCCAGACCCAACGCCTCCCGCGGCGGCAGCTTCCGCCGCCGCCGCAACTCCGCGTCCAGCGTCCGCGGCACATACGCCGCCTCCATCCCCGCCACCTTCGTGTCCCGACCCTCCATGTCGTCCGCCAATTCCATCACGCAGTAGAAATACCCCCGCTCCTCATCCCGCCCCACATGAAACACCCGGATCAACCCGGGATGCTCCAGCGTGATCGGCATGAACTTCCGCAACCCCTCGAATTCCCGGTCGTACGGCCGCGCATCCCCGAACGACCGCCGCTCCACCACCTTCACCGCCCGCACCAACCCCACCGCGTCCCGGGCGAGCCAGACAGTCCCATACGCCCCACGCCCGATCGACCGCAGAAGCTCATAGTCCGGAATCCGTACGCCAGCACCGTCGCCACCGCCCTTGCCGGACCCGGACGCCGCCTCCGTCGGCACCACCCGGCCGTCGCCCGAGGCGCTGCCGGTCCGTCCCACCGCCGCTTCCGTCGCCACCAGCGGCTTGTCCGACGCGACGCCCGACCCACCCGCGGCTCCACGCTTCCTCACACCCGCAACCCCGCGGCTGTATCCCGCCATCGACAACCACGCCCGCCATACCCACGTCAACGGAAGCTGCACCAGGCAGACCACCAGCCAGGGAAACCAGACGTGCGACGACCACACCGTCGCCATGCCCGCCATCGCCACAAGCACCCCCACCGTCAGCAGAATCACCGTCGCCCAAACCATCCGCAGGCGCATCACCCCAGCCGCCGTCACCCCGCCCGCCAACCCCAGCATCAGACACTCCATGAACCACGAGGTCCGCCGCAGCGTCTCGCCCCTCAGGAAATTCAAGGTCGTCGTCGCCACCACCTCCACACCGGGCGATCGCCGCCCCGTCCACGCCGTGTACGGTGTCGGAAGATCGTCCAAACGCCGCCCCCCGGGATATCCCAGGTCGTACACCGCCCCGACAAAAACCACGCGGTTGGTGAACTCCGAAGCCGGCACCCGGCCTGCCATCACGTCCGAGTAGGAATGCCACGCCAGGGTCGAAGGCGGCCCGTAATAGTTCAGCCAGATCGACGCCCCCTGCGCCGGAGGTTCCTTCCCGAGCTTGCGCGACACCACCGCCGCCAACCCCTCCTTCTGCGCGTTGCCGAGATAGGGCCGGCGCACCACCTCGTCCACCCTCGCCGGAAACCAGGAAACCCCCCAGGTCGTCACCGCCTCCAGTTCCGGAAACGGACCGACGTTCCCCACCAGCTTCAACCCCTCCTTCTCGATGTCCCGGCGTTCACCCGCCACGAACACATTCCCGAACCGCCGCGACGCCTCCACCAGCGCCCGATCCTGCTCGGGATGCCCCTCCACCGGCTGGTCGAACACCACGTCGAACACCACCGCCCGCGCCCCCCATTCCCCCATCCGATCCACCAGCGCCGCGTGAATCCCACGGTCCCACGGCCCCATCCACGGCTGCTTCAGCGCGTCGTGCGATGCGCGGTCCATCTGCACCAGCACCACCTCCGCCGGCGTCGCCACCCGCCGCCACCGATAGGCCGCATCGTAGCTGCCCTCCACCAACCCGGGCACCGCCAAACCCAACCACCCCGCCAGCACCACCCCCGCCACCCCGGCCCACCGCCACGCCCGCGTCACCCCCGGCCGCACCGCACCGCCAACCGCCGTGCCCGCCCCAGACATCCCTGCCCCGCCCGCTTCCGCCGCCCCGGGCGCCACCCGCCGCGCCTTCTCCGAATCCTCCGGCGCCATCAACCCCGTCCGGCCGAACTCCGCGACCTCGCAGATCTCCATCGGCTCCCCCACGCCCTTCAGCGCGTACAGACCATGGCTCACCCACTCCACCTTCCCCACCTCGGGAATCGACACCCCCTTCAACGAGGCCCGCGCGTTGTCGAAGGCAAAACGGGTCAGCAACACGTGATGCTCCCGCCCCAGCGACATCACCCGCGCACACTTGTCCACCTCCAACCCGTGCAGGTCGTGGATCCGCCCCTCCCCGTCCACCTCCACCGTCACTTCCCCCGCGTGAATCCCCACCCGGTCCAGCAGCTTCGCCCGCAACCCCCGATTCCACCGCTCCACCCGCCCCTGCAACCGCAACGCGAACGCCACCGCGTCCGAGGGCCGCCGAAACGCCAGAAAGAACGAATCGCCCGCCGTGCTGATCTCAAACCCGTCCGGATACTCCCTCAACAACCCCCGCACCAACCCGTGATGCTCCAGAATCAACCGCACCGCCTCGGTGTTCCCCAACTCCTCCTTCAACCGCGTCGAGCCCACCAGGTCGGTGAAGAGCATCGTCATCACCTCCCGCCGCCCGGGAATTCCCGTGCCCGCGGAACCTCCACCGGAACCGGTTGGTGGCATCGGACGACTCATCGCTCGACCTCGGCTTTGGCTATTCTTCCCGCGCCTCGCACAACCCCGCCGACCTCCATCACCCCGGATCCCGCCGGGGCGCCAACCGGCCCGGACCGGTCCATCGCCGACCCGAACCTCGATCCGAATCCGATTCCGAATCCTACACGGACACGGACCCGGCCGCGCCTACAACGGCATCCCCGCCGCGGCGGGCGCAGGAACCAAGCCTTCGGGACCTCCCGCATCCACGTCGGGCGATCCGGTTGCCCGGACGCCCAGGCGCCAGGACGGCGGTTCAGTTCCCCAGGTATTCCCGAGGATCGGCGATGCGGCCCGCCACCGCGCTGGCCGCGACCGTTGCGGGCGAGGCGAGGAAAACCTGCGACTCCTTGTGGCCCATGCGCCCCGGGAAATTCCGGTTCGTGGCGCTGATGCACTTCAAGGGCGTGTTCATGCGGCCGAAGGTGTCCACCGGCCCCCCGAGACAGGCCGCACAACCCGCGTTCTCGGTCATCTGCACCCCCGCACCCACCAGGATCTCCCAGATCGTCTGGTCGCCCCAACGCGTCGATTGCAGGTCATGCACGATCTCCGGTGTCGCCGGCACCCCGAAGGTGTCGATCGCCACCCGGCGACCGCGCACCACCCGGGCGAATTCCACAAAGTCGCTGGTCTTGCCCCCGGTGCAGGACCCGATGTACGCCCGGTCCAACCGCACGGCCTCCATCTCCTTCGCCCGCTTGCGCTGACCCGGATCGGGATGACACGCCACCGTGGGCTCCAGCTTGTCCAGGTCCACCACCAACTCGTACACGAACTTCTGATCGGTGTCGGTTTCCACCGGCTCGTACGACTGGCGGGTCCCGTTGAGGCGTGTGCGCGATTCAACGAACTCCGCCGTGCGCGCATCGAATGGGAAGATCCCGTTCTTGCCGCCCGCTTCGATCGCCATGTTGGCAATGGTCATGCGGTCGTCCATCGAGAGGCTCGCCACCCCCGAGCCGTCGAACTGCATGGCCCGATAGGTCGCCCCGTCGAACCCGATCTCCCCGATGACGTGCAGGATGATGTCCTTCGCCATCACCCCGGGCTGCAGGCGCCCCTCCAGACGAAACCGCATGGTCTCGGGCACCTTCAAGAGCAGCTTCCCGGTTCCCATCACGAATCCCGCGTCCGTGTTCCCGATGCCCGTGGCAAACTCGTTGAACGCCCCCGCCATGCAGGTGTGCGAATCCGTGCCGAACAAAACCTCGCCCGGACGGGTGTGCCCCTTCTGCGGAAGCGCCGCGTGGCAGACGCCCGCGTAGTTCGAACCATACTGCCGCTTCAGCAGGCCCTTCGACGCGTCGAACTTCCACTGCCCCTTCGGGTCGTCGATCACGTCATAGAAATACGGCAGCCCCTGCTCGCGTGCGAAATCCCTGAGAATATCCACGTTGCGGTTCGACTTCGAATCCGCGGTGAAGATGTAGTGGTCCGGGATGATCACCACCCGCTCGCGATCCCAGACCTTGGCGTCCGCCCCGAACTCCCGCTTGAAGACACCAATCGTCCCGGGCCCGCAGACGTCGTGCGTCATCAGCACGTCCGCCTTCACCCACACATTGTCTCCGGCCTGAACCGAAGCCTTGCCCGCCGCCCGCGCCAAAAGTTTCTCAGTCAGTGTCATGGCTTGCTCTCCGATGGCCCCTGCCCTGGTCCGTCAACGCGAAGGGAATCCCCCAACGCGCCAACCGTCCCGGCGCCATCGCACGTACGCCCGGCAACGTTAGTCGGGGAACGCCGGTCCGCGCAACGGGGAGTTCGCCCCCCAAACCCCGCCCGAACTGGCCCCCGGTCCTCCACCGCCGGATGGCTCACCCCCCACGCCGGGCATACGGGAACCACCCCCGAGCCCCTCAACCCTGACCGAGTTCAATACGGGGACAGACAACCTGTTCCCCCAACGCCCTCCCAAAGACACTTCCGCAGTTTGTCGAGATATCATCGAAATCGACTCGATATGGGGACAGACATTCTGTTTTGGAACACCCCGCCAGATCACCCATCGATCCGTCGATCCGTCGATCTATCGACATCCAGATAATAAGCCAACCGTCCCAGGGCCAACCCGCCCATACGGGGACAGGTTCCCCATTCTTCATAGGGGGACAGGCTTTCTATGGCTTCGGCTCCGGCGGCAAGTTTTAGTTGACTCGTCGACTGATTATTTGTCATGCATTCCCCGTGTCCGAGAATCCTCATAACCGCCTTCGATACCGGGCACTGATCCAGCTGTTGCGAACAGCCGAGGACCTCTGGAACGCGAGCCGGGTCTTCTTCGATCGTTGGGACCTCAGTCCCTCCCAGTTCAACGTGCTCAACGTCCTCTACGGATCCCCCGACGGATTGTCCCAATCGGAGCTAAGTCGACTGTTGATCATGCATCGATCCAACGCCACGGGCTTGATCGATCGTCTCGAAAAGCGCGGCCTGGTCCGGCGTGAAACCAATCCCGTCGACCGCCGCGCCTACCGGGTCGTCATCACCCCCAAGGGCGCCGAACTGCTCAACAACGTCTACCCGCACTATTTCTCCGCGGCGGAACAGGTCTGGGCGCACCTGCCGGACACGGCCGTGACCCAACTGATCGAACAGCTCCAGGGCCTGGCGGCCCAGGCCTCGGCGGTGGCCTCGGCGGACTCCGTGGTCCGCGCGTCGGTCACACCCCCCGCTTCACCCACGGCCGGCCCCGGTTCTCCGCTGCCAGAACGTCCCCCCACACCACACCAAACCACACAACCGCACCCCACACCGCCAGCGTCGGACCCCGCACCGGCTCCCGAACCGGTCCCAGACTCGGCTGCCACAACCTCCGAGTCCGCGGACCCGCTGCGCACCAGCGATCTCTGAATGAACGGCGCGGACTTCACTTCCCCTGCCCGCCTGCGGCCGACGACGGCTGCGGGCCTCATCGTCGCCGCGCTGGCAGCTTTTCACGGGGGTTATCTGGTTCCGGGAGGCTGGTTGATGCTGGCCTTTCCGTTCGCGCTGTTTGCGCTGATCCGGCTTTCCACACCCAGGGTGGCGTCTTACACGGGGCTCGTATTGGGGCTCGGGATCTACGCGCCGCACCTGGCGTTCTTCTGGACGATCTTCGGGGCCGCCGCCATCGCCCTGTGGCTGGTGCTCGCGTTCTGGATCGGATTGTTCCTCGGGATCGGGAATTCCCTGGCGAACCGGCTGCCCGCCATCGCGCTCGGCATCTGCCTCCCGTTCCTCTGGACAGGACTCGAATACTTCCGGAGCGAGCTGTACTACCTTCGGTTCTCCTGGCTCACCCCGGCCCTGGCGGCGGAGCCAGCCCAACTGCAGGCCGTGCTGGCGAACCTGGGATCCTACGGACTCGGTTTTCTGCTCGCGGCCTGTGCGTCGTTCACCACATCGGCTCGGGGCCTCACGCGCCTGGCCGGCCCCGTCGTTCTGCTCTGCCTGGTCGCCATCGCCCACGGAACAAAACCGGCGACCCCACGCGAAGGTGTCGCGGTTCGAACCGTGGATTTCGCCGGCGCTCAAATCGAAGGGATCGCCGAGGAGGCCATCATCCCGGTGCTCGACCGCCTGCTCGGGAAACATCCGACGGCCGAGTTGTTCGTGCTCCCGGAATACAGCCTCGGTGGGGAACCCGACGACGCACTGCGCGCATGGTGTCGAACCCATCAACGCCACCTGATCGTGGGGGGACGGCTCAAACTCCCCGAAGGCGGGTTCCAGAACACGGCCTTCGTTCTGGATCCACGCGGCGTGATCGTGTTCCGCCAGGGGAAGAGCGTTCCGATTCAGTTCTTCGACGACGGCGTCCCGGCGGGTTCGCAGTCGGTCTGGTCCTCGCCGTGGGGCCGGATCGGAATCGCGATCTGCTATGACCTCAGTTACACGAGGGTCATCGATCGCCTGGTGAGTCTCGGTGCGGAGGCACTGGTGGTGCCCACCATGGACGCCGCGTCATGGGGCGCCTACCAGCACGGCCTGCATGGGCGCATCGCCCCGGTCCGCGCCGCGGAATACCGGATTCCCATCCTGCGCGTGGCCAGCTCGGGCATCTCCCAGGCGGTCGACGCCTCGGGCCGGGTCCTGGCCTCCGCCCCGTTCACCGAGGAGGTTGAAACGATCTCGGGACGTCTCGAATTCCGCGGCCCCGGAACGCTGCCGCCCGACCGTTGGCTGGGCCCGCTGGCATCAGCCATCGCCGGTGCGCTCCTCGTGTGGACCGTTCTATCCCCGCGTCGGCCTTCCCGATCCCGCGACAACGACGATTCCGCTTCCGGGAACCAACCCGGCTCCAGCCCCAGCCCCAGTCCCTGATGAAAACCCTGTTGCTCTGGTTCGCACGCCTGTTCTTCCGGTTCCGCGCCTACAACACCACGGCCCTGACCGCCCCGGGGCCGGTGCTGCTCCTGCCCAATCATGTCTCGTGGCTCGACTGGCTGTTCCTCGGTGTGTGCCTTGACGACGACTGGAAGTTCGTCACGTCGCGGGAAACCGCACAGACGAGCTGGCTGCACCGCTGGATCATGATCAACCGCCGCACCTTTCCCATCGAGGTCACCTCACCCTATGCCGTGAAGCGCATGGCGGAATTCCTCGAGAAGGGCGGACGCCTCGTGCTGTTCCCCGAGGGACGCCTATCCCACACCGGCAGCCTGATGAAGCTCTTCGACGGCACGGGATTCCTGATCTTCAAAACCCGCGCCAAGGTCATCACCGCCTACCTCCGCGGAGCCAACCGCGTTCCCTTCTCCCCGCACCCCGGCTGGAAACGCCTCTTCACCCCCGTCAGCGCCCACTTCAGCGACCTGATCGAGCCGCCCCACCCGGGCAACGTCAGCACCACCGAGGCCCGGGGGATCCTCACCGCCTGGCTGCGTGACCAAATGATCCGGCAACAGTTCGAGGTGGAAATGGCCCACGGCCCCTCCCACGTGCTCGATGCCGTGCTCGAAACCGGCCGCATCATGCCCGGCTTCAAAGTCCTCCGGGATGCCACCGGCCAGAGCCTCACCTACCGTCGGCTCCTCGTGGGCACCGAATTGCTCGCCGGCGAGTGGCGCAAACGCCTGCGCCCCGATGCCCCGCGCACCGGCGTGCTCCTCCCCAATGTCAACGCCACACCCGTGACCGTGCTCAGCCTCTGGGCCGCCGGTCACACCCCCGCCATCCTCAACTTCTCCACCGGCGGCGCAGTCATGCTCAAGTGCTGCGAACTCGCCGGCATCCGCCAGATCCTCACCTCGCGCCTGTTCCTCCAAAAGGCACGCATCGACCCCGCCACCTTCCTCGACGCCGGCATCGAACTGATCTACCTCGACGACGTCCGCGCCAGCATCCCCGCCGCCCGCCGCATCGGCTCGCTCCTCGGCTCCCTCATCACCCGGCACCATTCCCTCCGCCGCACGCCACCACCGCAGAACAACGCCTCCGAGACCGCCGTCATCCTCTTCACCAGCGGCTCCGAAGGCCTCCCCAAGGGCGTCGAACTCACCCACCGCAACCTCCTCGCCAACCTCCGCCAGATGCTCGCCTGCCTCGACCTCCGCGACGACGACCGCTTCTTCAACGCGATGCCCCTCTTCCACAGCTTCGGCGTCATGGCCGGCTTCGTCGCCCCCCTGGTCCGCGGTCTCCACTGCTTCCTCTACCCGTCCCCACTCCACTACCGCATCGTCCCCACCCTGGTCTACGAACTGAACTGCACCGTCATGTTCGGCACCCCCACCTTCCTCAACGGCTACGCCCGCAAAGCCCACCCCTACGACTTCCGCTCCGTCCGATTGCTCATCGCCGGCGCCGAAAAGCTGCTCGACGCCACCTTCCAAACCTACGCCCGCAAGTTCGGAATCCGCGTCCTCGAAGGCTACGGCGCCACCGAATGCAGCCCGGTGATCTGCATCAACTCCCTCCTCGAACCCCGCGTCGGCGCGGTCGGCCGTTTCCTCCCGGGCATCGAATGGCGCCTCGAACCCATGGAGGGCGTCAACGAGGGCGGCCGCCTCCTCGTGCGCGGCCCCAACGTGATGAAGGGCTACCTCAACCCCGATGCAAACGCCAGGTTCCAGGCCCTCGGCGGCTGGTACGACACCGGCGATATCGTCCGCGTCGACCCCGACGGCCACGCCTACGTCCTCGGTCGCCTCAAACGCTTCGCCAAGATCAGCGGCGAAATGGTCAGCCTCACCGCCGTCGAAGACGCCCTAGCCGGTGCCTTCCCCCAGTTCGGCCTCCGCTGCCAGCTCGCCGTCGTCGCCCTGCCCGACGAGGACAAGGGCGAACGCCTCGTCGCCGTCACCAACGAACCCCGCCTCCAACTCGAGGACCTCCGCGCCGTCATCAAGGCCAAGGGCTTCAGCAACCTCTGCGTCCCCCGCGAACTCCGCCCGGTGAAGGAAATCCCCAAGCTCGGCACCGGCAAGGTCAACCACCGCGAACTGGTCGCCCAGTTGCTCGCCGCCCCCACCCCCCGCGGATGACGCCCATGCCACCCCGCCCCCCCACCAACCCAACCCCACCCCATCGCCGGAATCACCTCCCGACCCGCATCGCCGCCACCCTGACCCTCGCCACCATCGCCGTCCTGCTGGCTCGACTCGCCCTCTTCCAGGGCCCCTTCCAACCCGCCACCAGCCTCCCCGACCAACCGATCATCGACCTCCACTGCCACGCCGCAGGCATCGGCGCCGGTGACAGCGGCTGCTTCGTCTCCCCTCGCATGCGCGGCAATTTCCGATTCCGCATCTACCTCGACGCCTTCGGCGTCACGGAACAGGAACTCCAAACCCACGGCGACATCCGCCTGCTCGAATCCCTCTCCCGCACCGTCGCCGCCAGCCAACACGTCGGCGCCGTGGTCGTGCTCGCCCTCGACGCCGTGGTCGACGACTCCGGCCAGCCAGACCTCGCCCGCACCGAGGTCGTGGTCCCCAACAGCTTCGTCGCCGAGGGCTGCCGCCGGTTCACCAACCTCCTCTTCGGCGCGTCCATCCATCCCCGCCGCCCCGACGCCATCGCCCGCCTCGACGCCGCCGTGGCGGATGGCGCGGTCCTGGTCAAATGGATCCCGTCCATCATGGATATCGACCCGGCCGACCCCCGGTTCATCCCCTTCTACCGCCGAATGGCCCAGCACCGCATACCCCTGCTCTCGCACACCGGACCCGAACGCTCCTTCACGTCCGCAATCGACGACCTCGCCCACCCGCGACGCCTCCGACTGCCTCTCGAACAGGGGGTCACCGTCATCGCCGCCCACGCCTCCGCGGGCAGCGAATCGCAAGGCCGTCCGGACTTCGACATCCTCCGCGAACTCATGGCCACCCACACCAACCTCTTCGCCGACATCTCCGCGCTCACCCAGGTCAACCGGATCGGCGCCCTGCGCGACACCCTCGCCGCACCCGAGTGCCGCGGCCGCCTCGTCTACGGATCCGACTTCCCCCTCATCAACACGGCGCTCGTGTCCCCCTGGTACTTCCCGCTGAACCTCACCGAAACCCAGCGCCGCAACCTCGAGGCCATTGGCAATCCCTGGGACCGCGACGTCGCCCTGAAACAGGCCCTCGGAGTCCCCGCCGAGATCTTCGCCGCCAACCGCCGCCTGCTCCGACTCCCCCACTGAACCGACACACCCCATGGGCAACATCTACCCCGCCATCAATCCCGATCTCCGCGCCTGGATCGAACGGCAACGCGTCTTTTTCGTGGCCACCGCACCCCTCGCCGCCGACGGCCACGTGAACTGCTCCCCGAAGGGCGGCGACACCTTCCGCGTGCTCGACGATCATCACGTGGCCTACCTCGACAAGACCGGCAGCGGCATCGAAACCATCGCCCACCTCCACGAAAACGCCCGCATCGTCGTCCTGTTCTGCGCCTTCGAAGGACCTCCCCGCATCGTCCGCCTCCACGGCGCCGGTGAGGTCCTCTACCCGGATTCTCCGGATTACTCCCCCCTCGTGGCACGCTTCGGATCCGTCACCGGCGCGCGCGCCGTGATCCGCGTCCGCGTCGAACGTATCTCCGATTCCTGCGGCTACGCCGTGCCCCGCTTCGAATACATCGGCGAGCGCGAAGGTCTGGACCGCTGGGCGGAGAAGAAGGGAACGGAAGGACTGCGAACCTACCGCGACCAGAAGAACACGCGCAGCATCGACGGCCTCCCCGGCTACCGCGAACCGGATCCGAACCCCTGACCCGCACCCGCACCCGGACCCGCCGCGGCAGCCGTCGGTCAGAACCCGACCGCCGCCATCGCCGCCTGAAGCGGCCCCAGCACCCAGCCCGGCGCACATCCCAGCGCCAGCACACCCACGGCCGCCACCACCACGGTCGCACCCTCCAGCCCGCCCTTCGGCCAGACCGCATTCTCACCTTCCGGCGCCTCCACAAACACCACCTTCAGCAACCGCAGATAGTAGTAGAACGACACACAGGTGGTCGCCGCTCCCAACGCCACCAGCCACAGGATCCCGAACTCACCACCACCCACGGTCATGGCCGCATAAAACAGGTAGAACTTCCCGAAGAACCCGGCGAGCGGCGGAATCCCGGCCAGCGACAGCACAAAGATCCCGAAGCACAACGCCAGCCCCGGCGACCGCCGGCCCAACCCCCGGAAATGATCCCAGTCCGACCCCCCGGCCACCGCCTCCACCCGGGACACCACCCCGAACGCCCCCAGCGCCGTCACCGCGTACGTCACTGAATAAAACGTGACCGCCGCGAACCCCACGCTGCGCCCCTCCACCATTGCCATCAGCATGTACCCCGCATGCGCCACCGCGGAATACGCCAGGAGTCGCTTCACGTTCCGCTGCCCCAGCGCCGCCAGATTCCCCACCACCATGGACAACGCCGCCACTACCGCCAGCAGCGGCAGCCATCCCACCGTCACCTCACCCCAATTCCAACCCCCGCCCACCGCCGGGAACGCCACCAGGGTCACCTTCCCGAACACGAAGAACGCCGCAACCTTCGATCCCGCGGCCACAAAACTCGCCACCGGCGTCGGCGCCCCCTGGTAAGCGTCCGGCGCCCAGAAGTGAAACGGCACCGCCGCAACCTTGAACCCCAGCCCGGCCAGCACCATCACCAGACCCACCCGCACCAAAGGCGTGCCCCCCACCTCACCCAAACGCGCCGCAATGCCCCGGAACTCGATCGCCCCGGTCGCCCCATAGAGCAGGCTCAGGCCGAACAACAGGAACGCCCCCGCCATGCCCCCGAAGAGGAAATACTTCAGCGCCGCCTCGGTGCCCTGCGCGTCCCGCTTGTCGAAACCCGCCAGGATGTACAGACACACGCTCGCCAGCTCCAGCGCCAGGAACATCACCAGCACGTTCTCCGCCCCGACCATCAACAGCATCCCCACCGCGCCCAGCAACAGCACCGCGACGTACTCGCCCCCATGGGCGGTGAACGCCGCGCGCCCCGACAACATCAGCGTCCCCACCGTCAGCCCCAGCAACACCAGCTTCACCCAACGCGTCAACGCGTCGCTCACCAGCATCCCCCCGGCCACCGTCCCCTCCGGCGCCCCGATCACCAGCCACCCCGCGGCCACCACACACCCCAGCACCCCCAGACCGCTCGCCACACCGCGCCGACGCCTCGCCTCCGCCGACCCCGCCAGCTTGAGATCCACTCCCAGAACCACCAGCGCCGTCACAACGACGATCGCCTCCGCCACTGTCAGCCGCGCGAGTTCCAGGTAGTTCATGGCCATCCCATCACCTTGCGCATCGTCGCGAACGCCGGAGACCCCAGCCCGCCGTCAATCCAGTCCAGAAGCACCCGCGGATACAACCCCACCACCAGGCTGGTCCCCAGCAGCAGAACCGCCCCCGCCTTCTCCGCCAGGGTGATCTCCTCCGGCTCCTCCGGACTCACGATCGTCGACGGCCCGAAAAACGCCTTCTGCAACACCCGCAGGGTGAACGCCACCGCCATCACCACACCCACCCCCGCCGCCACGGCCGCCACCGGAAACGCCTGCCACGCCCCCATCAATACCTGGAGTTCCGCCACAAACCCGCTGAACCCGGGCAACCCCATCGACGCCGCCGCCGCCAGGGTGAAGGTCACCGCCGCAAACGGCAGCGCCCGAGCAAGCCCCAACCCTTCCAACAACGTCAGTTCACGCGTGTGCGTCCGGTCATACACCATCCGACCCACCACGCCGAACAGCAGCCCCGCAATCACCCCGTGCGAAAACATCTGCAGCACCGCCCCGGACACACCCCGGGGATTCGCCGCAGCCAACCCCAGCAGCACGAACCCCATGTGGCTCACGCTCGAATAGCCGATCACAAACTTGAAGTCCTGCTGCACCAACGCCACCAGCGCCGCCGAAACAATCCCCGCCGTCGCCAGCACCGCAATCGCCGGCGCCCATATCACCGCCCCCTCCGGCATCACCATCATCCCCACCCGCAACGCCCCGTACGCCCCAAGCTTCATCACCACCCCGGCCAGCAGCATCGACGCCGCCGTCGGCGCCGCCACATGCCCCGTCGGCGCCCAGGTGTGGAACGGCCAAAGCCCCGCCAGGATCGCGAACCCCACGAACACCAACGGAAACGCCCAGGCCTGCACGTCCCGCCCCACACCCCCCTCCGCCAACCGCACCAGGTCGAACGTCCCGCCCCCGTGCGTCACATACACCGCCAGCACGCCCACCAGCACCAGCGCGCTCCCAATGAACGAATACAGCGCCAGCTTCATCGCCCCATACTCCCGCCGCGTCGACCCCCAGATCGCGATCAGAAAGTACTTCGGCACGATCGCCAGTTCGTAGAAAGCGAAGAACAGGAACAGGTCGAAGCTCAGAAACACCCCATACACCCCGGTGATCAGCAGCAGGTACAACGCGAAGAACTCGTTCGCCCGCTCACTCACGTTCCACGAGAACAGCACGCCCGACACCGCCGCGATCCCGGTGAGCAGCACCAGCACCACGCTCACCCCGTCCGCCGCGAGCTGGAACTCGATCCCCAGCAGGCTCACCCACGGAATCCGCACCAGCGGCACGAGATCGGTCCCCACACCCACCTGCGCCGCACCCACCCCCGCCGCAACCGCCCCGGCCACCGAGGCCGCCAACGCCATCCACCGGCTCCGCGCCGCGTTCCCCCGTCCGGCCAGGTAAGCCGCGCCCGCACCCAACAGCGATATCCAGATGGTCCAGGTGAGCGCCATAGGTCAGTTGCCCCCTCCGCCCGCCAGTCCCAGCACCGTCGCGTTCGTCAGCCGCAACACCAGGTCCGGATACACCCCCAGCACAAACATCAGTCCCACCGGCACCCCAAGCACCCAACGCTCCCCAGCCTCCAGATCCCGGAACCCCGCCCACGCCCGGTCCAGCTCCCCGTGGAACAGCCGCATCATCAGCGTCAGCAGAAACACCGCCGTCGCCAGCAGCCCCAGCGCCCCCACCACCGCGGCCCACGGCGCCGCCGCATACACCCCACGGAAAATCAGGAACTCCCCGACGAACCCGTTCAACCCCGGCAAACCCAACGACGCAAACATCCCGATCCCCATCAGCCCGCAATACACCGGCGCCACCCGCCGCAGCCCCCCGAACTGATCCAGACGCCGCACCCCGCCGGTCCGCCGCTCGAAGATCTCCACCCCGGCGAACAGCATCGCCGCGGTCAACCCGTGGTTCAGCACCTGCAACAACACCCCGTTCAACGCCGGCGCCGCCGCCGACTCCACCCACTCCGCCCCGACCGCCCCGGGCGTCAGCACCAACGCCCCCAGCAGGCAGTAGCCCAGATGGTTCACCGACGAATACGCCAGAACCCGCTTCAAATCGCGCTGCGCGAACGCCGCCAGCGCGGGAAACACCACCGTCGCCAGCGCCAGCACCACCAGCGGCCCCTGCAACACCCGGAACGGCTCCGGAAAAATCGGCAACGCCACCCGCAGCAACCCGTACACCCCCATCTTCGACATCACCCCGGTCATCACCATGGTCACCGGCGACGGCGCCTCGGTGTACGCTCCCGGCAGCCAGGTGTGAAACGGCCAGATCGGGATCTTCACCGCGAACCCCAGAAGAACCGCCAGGAACAAACCGCGCTCCAACCATCCTCCCCGACCTTCGCCCGCCAGCCACGGCAGTTGCTCCGCCAACCCCTCCGCCAACCCGCCCGACCTCCCCAGCCTCGCGAGCTCCAGAAAATCAAAGGTCCCACCGCCGATGCGCAGTGCCAGGAAACCCAGCAGCAACGCCACACTCCCCACCATCGTGTACACGAAGAACTGAAACGACGCCGGCCCCGCCCCGGGTCCGCCGAACAACCGCACCAGCAGATACGCCGGCACCAGCGTCAACTCCCAGAACAGGAACCAGTGGAAGAAATTCAACGCCGTGAACGTCCCCATCAGCCCCGATTCCACAAACAGCAGCAGCCCGTAATAGAGCGGCTCACGCCCCTCCGCCACCCGGTCCGACACCAGCGCCGCCAACAACGGCACCGCCGCCGCCAGCATCACCACCACCATGCCCAGACCGTCCAGCCCCAGATGGTAATCCACCCCCAGACTCGGCACCCACGACCAGCGCTCGACGAACTGCATCGCCGCCGTCCCCGTGTCGAAACCCAACGCCACCCACATCGCCAACGCCAGGGTCACCGCATGACCACCCAACGCCAGCCTCCGCACCACCACCGCCCCCTTCTTCGACCTCCCGTTCCCAGGCCAGAACACCACCAGAAGCCCCCACACCAGCGGAACCCCCATCAGCAGACTCAGCCATGGCACCATCATGACGCGCCTCCCCCCAACAACATCCATACCCCCAGCACCACCACCCCGGCACCCAGCATCGCCAGATACCGCTGCGCCCGCCCGTTCTGCAAACGCCCCACCCACCGACCCGTCCACGCCGTCGTCCCGCAACCCGCGTCAAATCCCAGGTTCACCAACAACTCGTCCACCCACCGCATCACAAACGCCAACCCACGCGCCCCCAACCCCACCAACCCCACCAACCCCCCGATCACCCACGCGTCCACCCACGCCATCGTCTCCGCCGCCGCCCGATACCCCCGCACCACCGTGGCCTCGTAAATCTCATCCACCCAGAACCTCGCCCTCATCCCCCCATACACCCGCGGAAACTTCGCCTCGAACCGATCCGGCGCGTCCGCGGATTCCCGCCCCCGCCGCCCATACATCCACCACCCCAGCCCGATCCCCACCGCCACCACCCCGCTCGATCCCGCCATCATCGGAACCGCGTGCGTCAGATGCTCCAGTCCCCCCTCCACTTCCACCCCGGTCAGAAACGCCTGGAACCACGGCCACGCCGGCGTCCCCACGAAACCCAACACCACCGCAAAGACCGCCAGCACCACCAACGGCCCGGTCATCACCCCAGGACTCTCATGCACCGACCCCGGTCCTCCCACACCCCGGTGCTTCCCGAAAAACACCTCGCTCATCTGCCGCGTCATGTAGAACGCGGTCAGAAACGCCCCGAACAGCCCCAGCGCAAACGGCCACCCGCCCCCCTGCCAAAGCCACGCGGCGTGCAGAATCTCGTCCTTGCTCCAGAACCCCGAAAAAAACAGCGGCACACCGCACAGCGCCATCATGCCCACGCCGTACGTCGCAAACGTGACCGGCATCGCCCGCCGCAGTCCGCCCATCCGCCGGATGTCCTGCTCCTCGTCGCAGCCGTGGATCACCGAACCCGCCCCCAGGAACAGCAGCGCCTTGAAAAACGCATGGGTCACCAGGTGAAACATCGCCACCCCGACCCCACCCGTGCCCAGCCCCAGGAACATGTACCCGAGCTGCGAAACCGTGGAGTAGGCCAGGATCCGCTTGATGTCGCTCTGCCCCACCGCGATCAGCGCCGCAAACACCGCGGTCACCGCCCCCACCCCGGCCATCACGTTCAACCCGAGATGCGACGCCGTCGCGATGGGCACGGTCGATCCCCCCGTCATCAGCGGAAAAACCCGCGCCATCAGAAACACACCGGCCGCCACCATCGTCGCCGCGTGGATCAGCGCGCTCACCGGGGTCGGCCCCTCCATCGCGTCGGGCAACCAGACGTGCAACGGCAACTGACCCGACTTCCCGATGGCCCCCACGAAAAGCAGCAACCCGATCGCCGTCGCCGCACTGACCGCCCCCAAGCCGGAGGACGCGGTCAACCCGGCCAGCGCCGCGGTCTCCAGACACCCGTTCCCTCCGTCGTAAAACAACAGCGTGCCCGTCTCCCGATACAGCCACAGCATGCCCAGAAACAGCCCGAGGTCCCCGATCCGCGTCACCAGAAACGCCTTCCGCGCCGCCTCCGCCGCGCTGGGCTTCCGAAACCAGAAGCCGATCAACAGGTACGAGGCCACCCCCATCACCTCCCAGCACATGAACAGCAGCAGCAGGCTGTTCGCGATGACCACCCCCAGCATCGCCGCCGCGAACAGCGAGAGAAAACAGAAGAACCGCGCGGCGTTGCCGTCGTGCGCCATGTACCCGGTGCTGAACACGAAGATCAACAGCCCGACCAGGCTCACCATCATCAGCAACACCACCGCCAGCGGATCCGCCACCCACCCCAACCGCACCGCGCCGGTCCCCACCCGGAACCAGTCGAAGTTCGAAAGCGTGGCCACACCATCCCGCCCCAGCACCCCCACGAACGCACCCGCCGACCCCAGCAGCGCCAGCACCATCGACCCGATCGCCAACGCCTGCGCCGGCCGCCGCGCCTCCCTCGGCATCAACGCGATCACCCCCGCCGCCACCAACGGCAGCACCGGAATCCAGCCCACGTTGGAAAGCAGCCAATCCATTCAGCCCTTCATCTCCTCGAACGCATCGAGATGCGTCGTCCGCCGCTGCCGGAACATCGCCAGGATCAGCGCCAACCCCACCGCCGCCTCCGCCGCGGCGATCGCAATCGAAAACAACGCGAACATCTGCCCGATGTGCGGATCCGGATTCGGTCCGTGCCTCCAGAACGCCACAAAACTGAGATTGCCGGCGTTCAGCATCAGTTCCACCCCGACGAGCACCAGGATCGCATTCCGGCGCGCCAGGGCCCCGGCCATCCCCGTGGCGAACAACACCACCGCCACCAGCAGATGCGCCACCAGCGGCGTCATCCGCCCCCTCCCACACGGTTCCCCGACGACCCGGCCGACCGGCCCGGGTTGCGCCCGACACCACCCGACGACACGCCCCGCTTTTCCGGCATCGCCAAAACCGCCGCGCCAATCATCGCGGCAGTCAGCAAAACCCCCACGATCTGCAAGGGCAGCGCGTACTCGGTCATCAGCTCCCGCCCAAGTTCCGCCACCGGCACCGGCACCGGGGCACCCGGCCGCTCCGGCAGACGTCCGGCGGAGATCACCGCGACGGCCAGAAGCCCGGCGACCGCCACGCCCACGCCAACCCCGGTCCGCCAGAACGGCGTGGCCTCCGGCTCGTCCCCCCCACCGCTTCCCCGGGTGAGCAGAAGCACGAAGACCAGCAGGATCGCCACCGCCCCGATGTACACCAGCACCTGCGCCAACCCCAGAAACTGCGCCCCCATGCCCAGGTACAACCCCGCCAACCCGGCGAAGGTCACCACCAGGCAAAGCGCGCAATGCACCGGCTGACGCAACGACATCGAGGCCACCGCCCCCATCACCGTCAGCACCGCGAGAAAATAGAACATCGGCGTCATGGCGGTCCGCTCATCCCTCCGCATACCGGTACGTCCGGGGCCGGATGCGCCGGCGCCCCGCCAGGGCCCGCCCCAGCAGCACCCAGGCCACCACCAGCGGCGGCGCTCCCACCAGCCAACCCATCCATCCCCCGCCCACCCGATGCCACACCACCACCATCGGCAGAATCACCAACGCCATCGGCAACATGAACTTCCAGGCGAAATCCATGAGCTGATCCATTCGCAACCGAGGCGTCGTGCCCCGGACCCAGATGAACAACGCCATCAACGCCAGCAGCTTCCCGAAAAACCACACCCACGATGGCACCCAGTCCAGAAACGCCACCGGCGCCGTCCATCCCCCAAGAAACAGCGTCACCGCCATCCCGCTGCTCGAAAACATCCCCAGGTACTCCGCCATGAAGAACAGCGCGAACTTGAACCCGGAGTACTCGATGAAATAACCCGCCACGATCTCCGACTCCCCCTCGGGAAGATCAAACGGTGACCGGTTCGCCTCCGCGAACGACGCAATCAGAAAGATCAGGAACGCCGCGAGCCCCCACGGGGTGAACACATTCCACCGCGCCAACACCTCCCCGACACCCGCCGCCTGCGCCTCCACAATCCCCACCGTCGAAAGCGTCCCCGCCACCATCACCACCCCCATCGTCGACAGTATGAACGGCAGCTCGTAACTCACCATCTGCGCAATCGCCCGCATCGCCCCCAGGATCGAGTACTTGTTCCGGCTCGACCAACCGGCCATGAACACCGCGAGTTCCGTCGAAGCCCCCGCCGCAAAGAAGAACAACAGCCCGCAGTCCAGATCCAGGACCACCATCCCACGCCCCATCGGCAACACCAGATAGGTCAGCACGACCGGCACCAACAGACACAATGGCGCCAGGAAATGCACCACCCGGTCCGCCGTCCGCGGCACCACGTCCTCCTTGGTCAGCGATTTGATCCCATCCGCGATGAACTGCAGAAACCCGAACGGCCCAACCCGGTTCGGCCCAAGCCGGTTCTGCATCCGCGCAATCGCCTTGCGCTCGCAGACCGTGGTCAGCCCGAAAAGCAGCGCAAACACCCCCAGAATCGCCCCCAGCGGGATCACCAGCGACGCCACCGGCCTCAGAGGCTCCGGAAGAAACCCCACCAGCGCGTGAAGCAGAGTCACAAATAGCTGGTCAAGGGTGGTCGCCATGCTGCGGACCGGCCGGAGTCCGGTGCGCCGATTTCAATCTTTGGAGGCGACCGGGAGAAGCCCTTTTTTCGCAAACCGTGTCACTGACTAGCCCGCGCCCGGTGTCGGGGCCGCCGACGGACCGGTGGCCGGCTTGGATTTCGCCGCAGCCGCAGCCGCAGCAGCCTTGGCCTCCGCGTCGGCCTTCGCCTTCGCCGCCGCCTTGCCCCGCTCCTCCTCCCGCCGCTGGTCGATCTCCGCCGCGTCGGTCGGGTGCAGTTTCCGAAAATAGTCGTTCGGTTTCGCCAGCCGGTCCCGGTTCAGCAAAAGCCCCCCGAAACGATCCGAGGTGCTGAGCTCGTACTCGTTGTCCATCTTGATCGCGTCAAACGGACAGACTTCGACGCAAATCTGGCAGCTCATGCACACCGAGGTGTCGATGTCGAAGACCGCCGGATAGAACTGCGGCTTGCCCAGATGGTCCGGCTTCTTGTCCTTGCTCTTCTCGATGTAGATGCACTGCGGCGGGCATTCCTTCTCGCAGATCTGACAGGCAACGCACCGGAGACCGGTCGCGGCGTTTTCGCCGTCATGCACCAGGAACGGAAACTGCCTCGAGTTCTCCTTCAGCGGCAGCCGCTCCTCGGGATACTCGACGGTCGTCAGCCGCCTCGGATCGAAATACGAACCGACAAAGTTCCGCCCGGTCTCCGCCAGCCCCTTGAGGATTCCAACCCCTAGCATGGCAGCCTCCCTCCACGGAACCGGCTCCCCTTCCCGCCCGCGCGCTCGAATCTCATCGGTCCACCTCCCCAAGCACGATGTCGATGCTTCCGAGGATGATCACCGTGTCCGCCACGTTGTGGCCCAGACACAGATCCTCCAGCACCGTCAGATTGATCAGACTCGGCGGCCGAACCCGGTAACGGTACGGATTCGCGCCGCCGTCACTGATCAGGTAAAAACCCAGTTCCCCCTTGGGAGCCTCGATCCGCCCATAGGCCTCGCCCGCCTTCGGACGAAATCCACGCAGCTTCGCCTTGGGATCGATGATCGGGCCGTCCGGGATCTCCCGGAGCGCTTGATCAAGGATCTTCAACGATTCCCGCATCTCCAGCACCCGCAGCATGTAGCGGTCGTAGGTGTCGCCATGATCCCCCAGCGGCACGCGAAACGGGAACCGCGGGTAAATCCCATACCCATCCACCTTGCGGAGGTCGTAATCCACGCCCGCCGCACGCAGGCAGGGCCCCGTGATGCTCGCGCTCACTGCAAGCTCCCGCGACAACACCCCCACCCCCTGGGTCCGCGACATCAGGATCTCGTTCCCCGTCAGCAGGTTCTCGAACTCGTCCAGGAACCGGGGATACTCCGCAACCACCGTCCGCACCTGATCCAGCCACCCGGGCGGAACGTCGCAGCGACATCCCCCGAAACGCATGTAGTTGCACATCATGCGGGCCCCGGTCAGCGACTCGAACAGGTCCAGTACCCGTTCCCGTTCCCGGAATCCGTACATCAGCGGCGTCCCGGAAGCCCCCATGTCCTGGGCCAGGAATCCGGCGAGACAGGTGTGGTTCTGCAACCGGGTGAGTTCCGCGGTGATCACCCGCAGGTACTCCGCACGTTCCGGAACCTGCAACCCAGCCAGCTTCTCCCCCGCCAACGCGTACGCCCAGTTGTTGGTCAGCGAACAGAAATAATCCAGGCGGTCGGTGTAGGGCATCGCCGCCAGGTAACTGGCACTCTCCGCGATCTTCTCGTGGTTCCGATGCAGATACCCGAAGACCGGCTTGAGCTTCACCACCGTCTCCCCTTCGAGCACCACATCCATCCGGAACACCCCGTGCGTCGACGGATGCTGCGGGCCCATCGAAATCTCAAGCCACGACCCGGAGCCGTCATCCCCATCCTGGGGAACCACTGTCATCCGTTCTTCCCCCTTCCCCTTGAACCCGGCCGCCAGCCGCCCCGGCGCAGCCATGTTCCCGTTCCCGTTCCCGCTCCCGCCCGCACCCCAGCCCTGCACAACGCTCACGCGCCACCTCCCCGGTCCTGCCAACCCCTCGCCCTCTCCAGCACCCGGTCGTGCGGTGTGGGTTCGTACTCGTAGTCGTCGGGCTCCACGTAGTCCTTCCGCATGGGATGATCCTTGAACCCGTCCCACATCAGCAACCGACGAAGATCAGGATGCCCTTCAAACCGGATTCCGAAGAGATCGTACACTTCCCTTTCCTGGAACTCACAACCACGCCACAGCGGGGTGAGTGACGGCACGGTCACGTCCTGGTCGCGATCCCCCGTCCGAACCCGCAGGATCAGCGGCCCGTGCTTCCTGGACATCGAGTACAGGTGATACACCACCTCGAGATACCCGGGAATCCGCCGCGCCTCCTCCACCTCCTTCTCCACCCCGTCCACCAACTGCCGCGTCTTCACCTTCTCCGTCCGGTCCAGCCAGTCCACCCCCGTCACGTTGGAGCAGTAATCCAGCCGCAAACCGGGATCGTCGCGCACGAACCGGGCGACTGCCACGAGGTGATCGCGATCCACACTCAGTGAGTGCTGCCCGCACGGGGACCCGTTCGCCACGAGCTCCACCGTCACCCCGGCAATCGCCGCCTGGATCCGCGCCCGAATGTTCTCCAGTGGTTCCACAATGCGAACGTATCTTGGGGATCAACCGCGCACCGGCATGTCAGGCCGACTCCAGACGTCCGGATTGTGGGACGGCTGGATGTCGTGCGGGCCGTGGGCCGGAATGGGAAACTCACTCGGAGCATCGGCCCGCAGATGCCGGGGACGCGCCTCCCCGGTGAGCGCCTGTTCCCCGATCTTCTTCTGCAGGGTGATCAGGGCGTGGATCAACGCTTCAGGTCGGGGCGGACATCCCGGGATATGAACGTCCACCGGAATGTAACGATCGATGCCCTTCAGCACGTTGTAGCCCTGCTTGAAAGGACCCCCTGAAATCGCGCAGGCGCCCATGGCGATCACGTACTTGGGCTCGGCCATCTGGTTGTACAACCGCACAATCTGCGGGACCATCTTCTTGGTCACCGTCCCGGACACGATCATCAGGTCCGCCTGCCGAGGTGAGGGCCGGAACACCTCCGAACCGAACCGGGCCATGTCGTAGCGCGCCATCGTCGTGGCGATCATTTCGATCGCACAGCACGCCAGACCGAATTGCAGTGGCCAGACCGAGTTCTTTCGCCCCCAGTTATACAACTCCTGGATCGAGGTGATGATGACCCCCTGGGCTCGGAGGTCCTTGGCGGACGATTCGGCAGAACTCATTGCTGGAATTCCTCAGTGCCAGTTCAAGACCCCCTTCAGCCACGCCCATACCAAACCCTCCGCCAACAGCAGCAGGAAAACCGCCATGGTGATCAGCGCCCCCAGCGACAGCCCGGTGTACGCCGCGGCGAACGGAATCAGAAACACGCTCTCCACGTCGAACACCAGAAAAACGATCGCGTAGAGGTAGTAGTGAACGTTCTGATTCCCGCCCGGATCCCCTTTCGAGGGCAACCCGCACTCGTAGTTCGCTGACTTCTCCTTCCCCGGCTTGGCCGGCGAAAACCTCAGCGCCCAGAGCTTCGCCAGGATGATGGGACCGATGCCGAAACCCACTGCCATGGCCGCGAAGACCAGAACCACATGATTCGGGAATTCAAGGAGCGGGTTCATGGAGCGCCCCGAGTGAAGGGAACTGGAACCGACAAGTCAACCCGGGTTCCATCGGAACCTCGTCGACGGCCGTGCCTGCCGACAACCGACAGAAGCGGGCGACCGATCGGGGGTGTGGGGAGTGGGAGTGGTCAGGCGTGCCGCAGTCCGGGCCATCGGGAGTCTGAGCGGACGGGGAAGGAAGGCTGCGGGTTCACCAAACGAAAAAGGCCGCCCTTCCGGGCGGCCTTTGATCCTACACATCAGCAACACGTTACTTCTTGCGACGGATCAGCAGCAGACCCGCACCGAGAAGACCGAGAGCAGCGATGGACGGCTCGGGAACCACAGCAGGAACCGCGAAGCCGCTGAGGCCAGCGAGCAGCGCGGGAGGCGTGGTGCCACCACCGAGGCCATTCACCGTGAGCACGGCGGATTCAGCGAACCCACCCATGTTCTTGCCGGCGGCTTCGGCGTAGGTGCTGCCCTGGCTGGCGTACCAAGCCACGAGCTTCACCTGAGCAGAACCACCGAGAGCGGTGCCAGGGATGGCGACTTCACCACCCGCGGTGATGTAACCAGCGCCAGCGTCAGAGCGGAAGGGAACCGGAGCGCCAACCGGGGCGAGTTCGCCACCAGGAGCCGCAGCGTACAGCTGGCCCCAGATAGCGTCCGTGCCCGTGCCGATGGCATTGCCGCCACCCGCGTAGGTCACGCGAGCGTCAACAACAGTACCGGACTTGGTGGTGAAATTGACCGTACCCTGGGCCAGCGCAGAAGCGGCAACCGACAGGGCAGCCAACGCGATAACAATGTGTTTCATTTGTTTTCTTTATTCCGAATGGGGTTCTGACTTTTGCAGCGATTCCCGGGAACTCTCCTCAGTTCACGGTGAAATTGCGGGTCCAGCTGGCAGCGGCACCCTTCTGCAGGAAGAAGCCTTCGCCAACCGCAACCGTGGGCTCGCCCAAGCTCCAAGAACCGAATTCGAAACCGTTCGGAGCCTTGTAGCGCTGGTTGTCAACATCCCACTGATACACGATGTCACCTTCGGCGGCCGTGTAACCGAGAGCCGTACCCAAGGTGCCCGCCTGGGGAACCTGCGAACCCGTGAGGTTCAGGCCCGCCACGAGCGGCGTCGTGAGATTGCCCTGCGGAACCTCACCCACGAACGTGAAGGTCTGGTTGGCCGCGGTGTTGTTCTGGATGAAGAACCCAACGCCCGGAGGCAGGGTCATGTCGGTGATGGACCACGCACCGAATTCATAACCGTTACCCACGAAGCCCGATCCAGCCGCGTAGCGGAAAACGATCGTTCCTTCAGAGGCGGTCGGAATGACGTCCGCGATGGTGTTGTTCTGACCCGCGTTCAGCTGATTCGCGACCAGCGCCAGCTTGCCCGCAGGAACGGTGATGTTGATGTAACCAACCGCGTTCACCGAGTACACCTGGGCCGAAGCTCCAAGGGATCCGGCCACGCCGAGGACTGCTGTGGTAAGGATGAGTTTAGTTCTCATTGTGTTGCTGCTCGTGTTTCCGTGTGTGCTCGAAACGCTTACAGAGGCACCGTTTGATGTCAAAACCTTTTTTCGACACCCACGGCCCAGCACAACATCACCCGCAAGCCGTTTCACAAGAGCACCTTCCACCGCTTCGCCCTCCCCACGCAAGCCCTTCTTTTCCACCCACCACCACCCGCACCAAACCCCACCCCCCCGCTCACGACCCCTGCCCCGCGCCCTCATGACGCCCTTTTCCGTCCCAAACCCTCGCGCATAAACCTTCTAAACCTCTGCCCGAACCCCTTTTGTCGCGTTTCGACACGACCCACGCCCCACCAGATTCGAAACGCGCACAATCTTACAAAAAGAGCAACATTCCACCCCGCGTGTCCTATCGTTCCCCGCGTTTTGTCGGCGCCAGACGCATCGGTTGGCCCCGTCGGATCGCCCATTCCAGGGTCGCCATGAACTTCGGCGATTCCCGGGGATCGTCGTCCGCGTGCTGGAGCAGGCCCCAGCTACCCCACTTGCTCCATCGGCCGACGCTGGAGAAGTGGCAGAGCAGGTCGCCCCCGTTCTCCTCCCAGGCGGCGTAGTACCGGGCGTAGATCGAGCGCATGCGCGGGTGGGCGTTGACGGTGTGCAGCAGGCGGGTGAGCCCCTCGTCATTTTCCGCGCCCTGAATGCCCACGAAATGCTGCCCGGCCTCGTACGCCAGCAATTTCAGGCCGTGCCGATCTGCCACCGCGCGGTTCTCGGCCATCCATCGGATGCACTGCGGCAGGGCGTTGGTCTCCACGTAGTCGAGAAATCGCTCCACCGACCAGCGCGCGACCTCGGCGGCGTTGAGGGGGGAACCCTCGCGGGGGATGTTCATGGAAATATACGGCGCGATGGCCAGCGCGTCGGCGTACCGACCGGCCTCCTGCGAGGCGGCGATCTGTGATCCGACGTGGCTGTTCGCAGCCTGGGCGGGCAGGACGCGAACCAGACGATCGCCGAGAATCGGTTCCCAGATCCGAAAGATCTCCAGAGATCGCCGGGCGGTGTAGCGCCAGGCCGCCTCCCAGGTCCGTTGGGCGAGGGCGAGCCGGGTCCCCTCCTGTGCGGCGTGGCGATGCTGCGCGAACTGCCCGTTCCACACTTCGTTCGAGTACTCGATGTAGACGCGGCGCCCGGGGCGGAGGTGTTGCTTCACAGTCCGGGCGAACTCCCGGACGTAGTCGTCGTCCGCCAGATGGGGCAGGCAGAACCAGGGGTCCGCGCCGAGTTCATTCGCGAGGTCGCACAGGATTTCCACGGGAATGCCGGCGCGGGTGAAGGTGGCGTCCTCCGGAAGCGGGCGGTCGGCCCAGCGCTGCTGACGGGAGCCGTTGGTTTCCTGGAAATCCATGAACCGAAGGCAGGCCACGCCACGCCAGCGGGCGAGGAACCCGGGGTTCCAGACGGGTGGACTGGAGCCGTCGGCCCCGAATCCGGGCATGAGAACCCGGATGTTCCGCACCGGATCCGCGGGATCGGTCCTGAGCAGGCGGAGGAAGAAGCCGCCCCCCTGGGGATCGATGCGAACCATCATCCGGCCGGGCGAAGCACTGAGGACCTGGCCCTTGGAGAGTTCGACGGTGCCGGCGCCTTCCCAGAGAACGGTCCAGTCGCCTTTGGGGTAATGGCCGCCCTCGATGGTGCAGAGCGGGGTTTCGGCGAAGCAATCCGGCTCCAGGCGCCGGACCCAGCCGCGGGCATCGAGATCAAGGGCGGGGCCGCGGCCCCACGGTTCCCCCCGCCTCTGGCTGATCCAGGCCCGGGACAGCCGGAAGACATCGACGAACGGAAGTTCGGTGTTCCAGTCGGCGGGCCCTGCAAGATTGATGCCCAGGGCCGGAGCGGGGGTGGGAACCGGCCTGGCCTGGGGTTGCGGGGTTGTGGCGGCAGCTCCGCGGATCGGCTGGTGGACGACCACGAAGGCCAGGGCCAGGGCCAAACCCAGGCCCAGGGCCGGGAAGCGGGACGTGGGGATGGCCGGTGAAGCAATCATGCCGTCAACCTGCTCAACCCAGGGATCCGAGGCAATCCGGGTGTGACGGGTGTGAAGGCACCATTGGGACGATGCGCGCGCGGCGAGGACGGCGAGGATTCCCGACGGCGTGGGGGAACGGCTCGCGGTACGGGCGGCGATCCGCGTAGGCTCGCGGCATGCGTTCGCCGCGTTCGTGGCTTTTTACGGCCGCCGTCGTGTGTCTCCTCGTCTCGGGAGCGGCCGGGTTGATTTACCAGGTGGTCTGGACGCGCTATCTGACCCTGCTTCTGGGGCACACGAGTCACGCGGTGGTGGCGGTGCTGGTGGCGTTCATGGGAGGGCTGGCGCTGGGGAACGCGTGGATTGGGAGGCGGGCTGACGCGCTCAGGAGGCCGCTCGCGTGGTACGGAGCGCTGGAGGTCGGCATTGCGGTGTTCGGGTTGGCGTTCCCCTGGTACTTCGGTGCGTGCGAGGCGGGGTACGATGCGGTGGCCCGTGGTGTGGCGCCGGGAAGCCCGTGGCTGCCGGCGCTCAAGCTCGCGACGAGCGTGGCGGCGATCCTGGTGCCGGCGACGTTGATGGGCGGCACGCTCCCGGTGCTCACCCGGCTCGTGACCCGGCGTCTGGGGGAGCTCCGGGCGCGCGTGGCGGGATTGTACTTCATCAACAGCCTGGGCGCGGTGATCGGGGTTTGGATCGGGGATTTCTGGTGGATTCCGTCGATGGGCCTGGAGGCGACCGTCTGGGGGGCGGCGATCCTGAACCTCGGGGTCGGGTTGGCGGCGCTAGCGATGGACGCGCGTCTCGAACAGGGGATTGGGGAGGCGGGGGAACCTGGGGAGGCCGCGGACGCGGGCCGGGGGACCGGCGAGGCGACCGAGGAATACGCACCCTTCGAGTGGCGGCTGGCGGTGGTGGCGGCGGGGGCCTCGGGGTTCGTGGCGATGCTTTACGAGGTGGTCTGGACGCGGTTGCTCGCGCTGGCGCTTGGGTCGTCGACCCATGCGTTTTCGATCATGCTGATCACCTTCATCCTGGGGATCGCAGTGGGGGCATGGATCGTGGCGCGATGGCGGGGTCTGCGGAGGACCTTTGACGCGTTCGGGTGGGCGGAGCTGGCGTTGGCGGTGGCTCTGGGCGTGTCGATGTTCGGGTACCATTGTCTGCCATGGGTCTTCGCGAGGCTCGGCGGCTGGGTGGCCAGATCTCCCGAGAACCACTGGATCTACCAGTCGCTGCAGGGCGGTGTCTGCTTCGCGGTGATGTTCGGGCCGGCGGTGTTGCTGGGGATGACGCTGCCCCTGGCCAGCCGGGTGGCGACGGCGCGGGTTTCGGAGACCGGGCGCCGGGTGGGGTTGGTGTTTTCGATCAACACGCTGGGCACGGTGCTGGGGGCGGGCCTGACGGGGCTGGTGTTGATGCCATGGCTGGGCCTGGCGCGGACCATGGCGCTGGGGGTGGCCATCAACGCCGGCATTGCCGCGCTGGTCCTTCTGCGGCACCACGGCGGGCGGCGGTCCTGGGCCTGGCTGGTGGCCCTGGGCCTTGCCGCGGCCTGGGTCACCGTCGCCGGTCGGGTCCTCGCCCCCTCGTGGGATCGTGCCTTCGCCCTGGGACTTTGGCGGGATCGTGGCGAGGCCCCCTCCTGGTCGCGATTCCAGGAACGCCTCGCGAAGTTCGACCTTCGTTCCCACAAGGACGGCGCGGGCGCCACCGTGGTGGTCGAGGGATGGGAATCCGGTCGGCCGGGCCCGCTGGAGGTGAGCCTGCGGGTGAACGGCAAGACGGATGCCAGCAGCCGCGCGGATCTGCCCACCCAGATGCTGTCCGGACACCTGCCGCTGATGAAGCACACCGGGGCGCGGGACGTCCTGGTGGTCGGTGTGGGCAGCGGCATCACGGTGGGCTCGGTCCTGACCCATCCGGGAATCCGCAGCGTGGACGTGGTGGAGATCGCCCCGGAGGTGGTGGACGCGGCGCGCCGGTGGTTCGGACCGCACAATGGGCAGGCGTTGGAGGACCCGCGCACCCGGGTGGTCATCGACGACGCCAAATCGTTCCTGAGAACCACCGATCAGACCTATGACGTGATCATCACCGAGCCGTCGAATCCCTGGATGGCCGGTGTGTCGGGCGTGTTCAGCCTGGAGTACTACCAGACATGCCGGGCGAGGCTCCGACCGGGCGGCGTGGTGGCGCAGTGGGTTCAACTCTACGAGACCAGCGATGCGGCGGTGGAGATGGTCCTGGCGACCTTCGGGTCGGTGTTCCCGTTCTTTTCCGTTTGGGAAACCCTGCCCGGCGACCTTCTGCTCGTGGGTGGAACGGAGGCGGTTCCCTGGGATCTTGCCGCGATGGAGGGTCGTTTCCGCGAACCCGCGGTGGCCCGGGACCTGCAGCGTGCGGACCTCTACAGCTTTCCCGTTCTTCTGGGGCTTCAGCGGGTTTCGGAGTCGAATGCCGCCTTCATTCCCCCGCCGGAGACGGAGCGGCACAGCGACTATTTTCCCCGCCTGGAGTACGTCGCCGAACGGGCCTTCTTCGCCCAGCGGGGCACGGACCTGATCCGGCAGGTGGATGAATCCACTTCGAGGCGCGCCTCGCTCCTGCTCGCGGAACACCTGCGCGACCGCCCCTTGCAGGTGGTGGATGCGGAGGGATTCGCCGTGCTGCACGGCACGTACCGGGTGCCCCTGCCCCGCTTCATGCGATCCGTCGCGGAACTCTGGCAGGAACTCGACCCCGCATCGCTCGTCGCCGCCGAGTATTGGTCGTCAATGCGCAGTGCGCCGTCGCTGGCGGAACTGCATGTCCGTCGCGGAGCCTCCTTGCTGCCGTCGATGCTCGAGACGGCGGAGCGCGACCCGGGGCCCCTGCGGCAATACGCAGGTCAGATGATGGCCTGGTATCGGGAGGCGCGTTCGGTGGCCTACCAACCGCCGGCCGCGAACCTCGAGATCGCCCTGCATCGGCTGATGGACACCGATCCCACGCACCGGGAGGTTCATCGCCTTCGCTGGGCTGAACTGGCCTGGGACCTGGGCCGTGACGACGTCTTCTTCGCGGAGGCGTCCGCGGTCCTGGGCCCGTTGCCGCCGGATCAGCATCGGCGCTTCGACCAGGACCCCGCGCTCCCGGCGATCATTCTGCATCGCGCCATCGAGACCTGCTGGCGGCAGGGACGCCACACGGAAGCCCTCGTCTGGGGCGAGCGTGCGCGGTTGATGGGCATACTCAATCCCGGCCACCCGGGGCACCTGCGGGCGCTCGGGGTGGCGCTTCGCAAAGCGGAGGCCGCGGCGGGCGCGGCGGGCGCGGCCGGAGGGTAAGGCTGCGGGCGCTTGGTCGCTCAGCCCATGCCCGCGCCCATGCAATCGTGCGGATGATGAAGCCGGTCGGGATAGGGCAGCCCCAGGGACGCCGACGCCGGGGGTTCCGGCTTGTTGTCCTCCCGAATGAACAGCGATTCGCACTTCCGGGCGAATTCCCGGAGGTGGTCACGATCCCGGGTGGTGGCCGGTCGGAAGTCCTTCACGCCGTCGACGGCCTTCTCGAAGAGATCCACGAAGGAGGGCGGGATGCCCGTGATCACGCCCTCCAGCGAGAGCGAAAACCGAAGGGCCGTGGCGATCTCGTCCGCGGTCTCGGTGGTGCGGTACCACCAGTCCCGGGTCCTGGGCTGGCCTTCGACCCACGCGCCCATGCTCATGGGTTTGATCGCGATGACGACGGCGCCGCGTTCCCCCGCGGTCTCGAGCACCGCCTTGCCGAAATCGCGGATGTAATACTCCGCGAAGCTGATCGGAAACATGACCGTGTCGAAGTCCGCCATCCGCAACGCCGCGAGCGCCGCCTTGGTGCTGTGCGCCGAGAACCCGATGGCCCGGATCTGCCCGGCCTCGCGCGCTTTGCGAAGCGTTTCGATCGCTCCGCCCGGTCCAAGCGCGCGCCGCACCTCGTCCACGGTCACCAGATGATGCAACTGGTAGAGATCGAAATACCCGGTCCGGTGCCGTTCCAATGATCGATCGAGTTCCTTCCTCGCGCCCTCGGCGTCACGGGCCTTGGTCTTGCACGAGAGGAAGATCTTCGATCGGTCGAGCGCGGCCAGCGCCGGGCCCATCTTGATCTCGCATTCCCCATCGCGGCCGTAAGCCGGGGCGTTGTCGAAGTAGTTCACCCCCCGCTCGAACGCGCCCCGGATCGCGCGGTTCGCCTGCTCCTGGTCGGTGCGCATCAGCGCAAGCCCGGGAAACCCGATGATCGACACCTCGCGCCCGGTGCGCCCAAGCACCCTCCGCGGCACGCCTCCGACCGTGCCGACGATGTCGTCGCCGGCACGAAAACCGGCGAGCAGTTTCTCAAGACCCAGCGTGGACGCGCCCGCCGCGCCACCAACGATGCGGATGAAGGATCGGCGTTTCATGGCTGATGAAGGAAGGGGAATGACCCGTGAAGTAGGCACCTCCCCACCCGATCGCGCAACCTCCCAGGGACCGCCGCCGCCCTTCCCGCCCTCCACCGGTCTTGAAAACCCCGATCGGCGCCCTATCAATCCCTCGTCGCGCCGCATTCCGGCGCCGCCCTGACCATGGCCACCTACGTCTACGAGACCATTCCCGATAAACCGAATCAGGAACCTCGGCGATTCGAGGTCGAACAGAAGATGAGCGACCCGCCGCTCACCAAGGACCCCCGCACCGGCGAACCCGTGCGCCGGGTGATCGTCGGAGGCAGCGGATGGGTCACCCACGGCGCCAGCATTCTCTCCATTCCCTCGCGGCGGGGACGCCGTTGAGCGTTCTAGAACCGGTCCACCACGGTCACGCCGGGGTCCCTGAACCGCCCCATGGCTTCCAGCACCGCCGGAACCTGCTCCAGGCCGACGGTGCGCCGAACCAGGCGACCAGGCTCAAGCCGCCCGGCCGCAACATCCTCGAGCAGACCAGGATAGGCGTGCGCCGCCATCCCGTGGCACCCAAACACCTGCAGTTCCCGGGCGATCACCACGGACATCGGCACCGGCGGGTTGGCATCCGATCCCAGCAGGAGTCCGATCTGGACATGTCGTCCTCGCGGACGCAGCCCCAGCATTGAGTGGCGGCTGGTGGCAGGACTTCCCAGAGCGTCGACCGACACAGCCGCCCCACCCCCGGTGTTTGCCCGGACAGCCTCAACCACCTCCACGCCATCCCCCGCCTGCACGACCGTCTCGGCTCCGAATTCCCGCGCCAGCGCGAGCGCCTCCGGCCGGATGTCGATGGCCACCACCCTGGCACCCCGGGACCGCGCGATCATGATCGTCGCCAGGCCGACTCCGCCGCACCCGTGCACAGCAAGCCATTCCCCGTCCCTCACCTGCGCCAGCGCCACAACACCCCGATAGGCGGTCACAAAGCGGCATCCCAAACTCGCCGCGGCGACAAAGCCAAGGCTTTCGGGCAACCGCACCAGGTTATCGTCCGCGTACCGCAGGGCGACGAACTCGGCGAAGGATCCCCAGCCGCTGAACCCCGGCTGATACTGAATCGGGCACACCTGCGGATCTCCCTGCTGACAGACCGCGCACTGTCCGCAACCACTGACGAACGGTACCGTGACCCGGTCCCCCACACGCCATCGCCGCACCCCGGAACCCACCGCCTCGATCGTTCCGGCCAGCTCATGCCCCGGGACGTGGGGCAGGCGAACATCGGGATCGTGGCCTTGCCAGGCATGCCAATCGCTCCGGCAGACGCCGGTCGCTCCGACCCTCACCACGACCCCGTCCGCCGGGACCTGGGGTTCCGGAACCGTGGTCAGGCGAAGGGGGCCCCCGAACCGGTCGAAAACAATCGCCTTCACGCCGGCGATCCTCGTCCGCCCCGCGGTGGCGGTCCACTCCGCAGCCATCCGGCGGCGGAGTGACCAGCCCTTCCCACACATCGGGTCCGGGCTCGGCACTGGCGCGGACGCCAGGCACGCCCCCACCCCCCCGGGCGGCCGGCCACGGCACATCCTCGAAACATGAATTACTAAACCATTGGCAATGAAAGTCGTGCAACGCCAGCTCCCGATCAGGCCACCCTCCCCGATAGGGGGACAGGTCCCGCATTGGGCCAGCCGGCGCAGGGCGGCGGGCTTCGACAGCCGGTTCCAGGAGACGGCAGGGGGAGGATGGCGATAGAGGGACAGGTATTGTGTCGCGACGATAAGGGGACAGGTCCCGGATCGGCTCCGATACGGGGACAGGTCATCCATGTGGCATAGGGGGACAGGTCCCGAAGGGGGGTGGCGCACAGGGGGCGGGGCGGTTCCGGGGGCAGGTTCCGGGGGCAGGTTCCGGGGGCAGGTTCCGGGTTTCCAGCGGGGGCGTTGGCCGATAGGCTGCTGAGGCCGATGCGCCTTGTTTCGGAACGGGAATGGATCCCCGCATGAAGCCGCGGGAGACCGTGATGCTTCTCGGGTTGGCGGCGCTGTGGGGCGGGTCGTTTCCGTTTATGCGGGCGGCCGCCCCGGACTTCGGCCCGATTCCGCTGATCGCGGCGCGCCTGTTGGTTGCCGCCGTCGCGTTCCTGCCGGTGCTGCTTCCGCGAATGCGGAGAGCCGAGGATAGAAAGCTGCTGACCGGATGCTGGAAAGCATTGTTAGTCAATGGTTTGCTGAGCGCTGCCATTCCGTTCTGCCTGCTGGCCTACTCGACCTTGAGCCTGACCGCCGGGTTCACCTCGCTGTTGAACGCGCTGACCCCGATCACGACGGCGTTGATTGCGCGGATGCTATGGCAGGCCCGGCTTCGGGCGGGGCAGCGACTGGGGCTGGCGATGGGACTGGGCGGGGTTGCGGTGCTCTGCTGGGGGCGGATGTCGTTCCAGGCGGGGGGAAGCGGTTGGGCAGTCGTGACCGCGATTCTGGCGACGGTGTGCTACGGGCTGGGAGGCAATCTGGCGAAACGCCAGTTCGCCGGACTTCCGGCCGATCTCACCGCGGGGGGGACGCTGATTGGTGCGGCGTTGGGGATGGTGGTGCCGGGGTGGCTCGCCTGGCCGGCCTCCATGCCGCCACCGGGGGCCTGGGTCTCGGTGCTGGTGCTTGGGGTGTTCTGCACCTCGGCGGCATACCTGCTGTACTTCAGACTCCTTCTGACCGCCACGGCGACGCAGGTGGCCTCGGTCACGTTCCTGGTCCCTGTCTTCTCGATCCTGTGGGGCGGTTTGCTTCTGGGAGAGAGCCTGACGCTTCAAATGGTGGCTGCGTCGGTCATCATTCTGACGGGCACGGCCCTGACGAACGGCCTCATCGGGCCTCGGCTGGGCCGTGACTGAGGGCCGCGGCGGGGTTTGGCGTCGCCCGGAACACGCCGCCAGGGTGGGCGCCGGGGCTCAGGGCCGGCGGTGCAGCTTGTGGATGGCGGCCTGGTCGGTGGGCTTGATGACCATCTCGTCGATGCAGACGTGCGGCGGGCGGGAGGCGATCCAGACCATGGCCTCGGCGACATCCTCGGCGACCAGGGGGCGGGTGCCGGCGTAGACCTTTTGCGATCGTTCGGCGTCGCCCTTGAACCGGACGAGGGAGAACTCGGTTTCCGCCAATCCGGGATCGAGGGAGGCCACGCGGATGCCCTGGCTGTTGAGTTCCATGCGCAGGGAGCGGGTGATGGCGAGTTCGGCGGCTTTGGCGCCGCAGTAAGCCGCGCCGTTCTCGTAGGGGGTCCTGCCGGCGATGGACCCGATGTTGAGGATGAGCCCGCCGTCATCCCTCGGAATGAGCGGGAGAACCGCCCGCGACATGCGCAGCACCCCCAGGACATTCGACTGCATCATGGCTTCCCAGTCCTCGTCGCGGCCCTCCGCGACGGGTTCCAGGCCGAGAGCGCCCCCGGCGTTGTTGACCAGAACATGGACGCGGTCCGTCAGGGTTCGGATCCAGTCGACGAAGGTGGCGACCGACGCGGTTGAGGCGACATCCAGGGAGTGGACGTGGACATCCGTAGCGCCAGCGGCACGGGCCTGGGCGGCGACCGCTTCCAGACGTTCGAGGCGGCGCGCACCGAGGAGGAGGCGCGCGCCCTCGGCGGCGAAGGCACGGGCCCCGGCGGCGCCGAAACCGCTGGAAGCCCCGGTGATCAGAACCCACCTGCCGGCCAATCTCGATGAAGCCATGGGCGGATTCTCCCCCGCCCTGTGGCGGGATCAACGAGGATTCCTGTCGTCGTCCCTGGCGCGGCCGGCCTTTTTGTCCGGCTTGCCGAGAACTCCGTCGGGAATACCGCCATGCTTCCAGGGCGCGATCAGGGGGGCCTTGGAATCCAGATCACCCATGAGGGCGCGAGCCTCCTCGGGGGTCCGGGTGACCTTGGGCCGAAGAAAGACCATCAGCTCCACGTTCCGGGCGGACTTGTCCTTCTTCTTGAAAGCCCAGCCGAGACCAGGGATGTCACCGAGCACGGGAACCTTCCGGACGGTGTCGGAGATCTGTTTCTGGATGATCCCGCCCAGCACCAGGGTGTCGCCGCTCCGGGCGGTGACGTCGGTGCGAAAATTCCGGGTGTCCACGACAGCGCCGCCCAGGATGAGCAGACCGGGTTGGATCGAGGAGGACTCGGCGCGTATGCGAAGGGTGACATCGCCGGAGCTGTTGATCCTGGGGGTGACCTCGAGGATGACCCCGACCAGTTTGTACTGGAAGGTCTGCACCAGGCCGCCGACGTCGGTGCTCTGGCTGCGGTCGATGAACGGCACCTGCTGACCGACGAAGAGGCGGCCCATTTCGTTGTCGGCCACGTTGATCTGCGGTTCGGCCAGGATGGTGGCGTCGGTGTTCTTTCGCAGGAACTGCACGAGCAGGTCCAGGTTCACCGTGGAATCGAGCACGCCGGAGCGAAGCATGGTGAGGGCGGCGCCCACTTCGCCCGCAGGCGGGTTGTTGACGGTGGTCCGGCCGCCGAAGCCGGTGGTGGTACGGCCCCTGGAGGTTCCGAGGATGGAGCCGTCGTAGTCATCACCGCTGAACACCTGGTCGCCGTTGGGGGAGAACCGGACGCCGAGCTTGTCGAGTTTGTCCGTGGAGACCTCGAGAATCCGGGCCTCGATGAGGACCTGGGCGGTGGGCGCGTCCATTTCCTCGACCAGTTTGAGGATCTGCGGGAGGAGGTGGACGTTGGCCGACACCAGCAGGGCGTTGCTGCGTTCATCGGCGACGACGCGCACGCGGCCGACGAGGTCGCTGACCTGGCGGGTGGCGGTGCGGCCGTCGGTGCCGCGGGGATTGTCGGCGGGGCCGCCGAGCCAGGGGAAGTAGCCGTCCTCCTTCGATTCCAGGCTCAACTCGAAGCTGCTCTGGGTGGGGACGCCGGCGGAGTTCGGCTGGGGCTGCTGGGGTCCGGCGTTCTGCTGGGGCTGCTGGGGGTTGGGGCGAAGGGGTGGCGAACCGTTCTTGGCGAAGAGGATGTTCAGACTGGTGGCGATCTCCGGGGCGGTACCGAAGCGCAGGGGGATTCTGAGCGTGGTCTCGCCGGCCTGGGACGGCACGTCGAGCTGCTTCAGGACGTCCTCGACGGCGGCGAGGTTCTCCTTCGAGTTGGAGGTGATGATGAGGGTGTTCGAGTAGGGCTCGCTGGTGATGCGCACCTTGCCGTACAACCGCCCGACGTCGCGGTCCGGGGTCTGGCTCTCGAACTCGTCGTAGTACCAGTACGGTCTGCGGTCCTGCTTTTTCAGGAACAACTCGTTGAGCACCTCCTCGATGTCCACCGCGCTCACGTACTTCAACGCGTAGATGCGGGGCGCGAGCGCGTCATCCGACACCGGCTCGTCGAGCTCGCGGATGATCTCGGCGATGCCGTCCATGCGGGCGGGAGGTCCCTGGACCACGATCGAGTTCCGGCGGCGGTCGGCGACGACACTGATCTTCTGGGAGGATTTCGGTTCCTCCATGCCGTAGTAGAAAATGCGATACGGCGAGCTGCTGTTCTGGTCCTGGCCGAGGGTCTGGAGCTGCTTGGCGACATCCTGGGCGTCGGCGTTCCGCAGGGTGAAGGTTCGGATGACCTTGTCCTGGGCGTCGTCGGTGTCGAGGGCGGTCACGAACTCGGCGAGCATGTTGTAGGCGCTTTCATTCGACAGGACGATGAGGGAATTGGAGCGCTGGTTGGCGGTGATCTCCACCGCCTCCTTGGGCGCGCGGGTGTTGAGTTTCTGGTAGAGCGGCTGCAGTTCCTTCACCAGATCCGCGGCCTGCACATGCTTCAGGGGCAGGACGCGCACGGTCACGTCGCCCGGCTTGTCGGTGTCCAGGAGCTCCACCAGCTTCCGCACGTCCGGGATGCGCGATTTCGGGGCCGACACGATCAGGCGGTTGCCGACGCGGTCGGGCCAGATGCGGACCCCTGCGCCGCCGCTGACGCCGACGGATGAGCTCGTGCCGGAGGATCCCCCGCCGCTGTCGGACATCCCTGGCATGCCGGGCATGCCAGGCATCCCGGGAGGCGAACTGCGCACCACAGGCCGGGATCCGGAGGCACCGGATCCGGTGGCGCTGGAGCCCCCGGCGCCCTGGGCGTTGAGGATGGTGCCGATGAGATTCGACATCTCGTCGGGCTCGCCGTGCTTGAGGGGGAAGATCTCCACGACCGAATCGCCGATGGCGGTGACATCCAGTTCTTTCAGCAGTTCGGCGACGAGTCGGAGGTTGTCATTGAAATCGGTGACCACCAGCGCCCCGGCCCGGTCGTCGGGGTCGGCGGTGCCCTTTTCGGAGAGCACGCCCCGGATGCGTTCGCGCATGTCGGCGGGTGAAACGTGCTTGAGGGGGAAGATCTTCATCATCCGCTGCCGCCCCTCGGGAATGTCGCCGGCCTCGGCACTCAGGATTTCCAGGTTCAGTTTGGAGTCCTGCCCCTCCGGCAGCAGGAGGATGGAGGTGCGCGTCTCCACAGCATTGAAGCCCTCGAGTGCGAGCGCGCGGTAGACGAGGTCGATGGCTTCCCGGGTGGTGACGGTCTTGGAGCTGACGATGGTGAGCTGGCACTGGACACGCGGGTGCTTGACCACGGTCTTCCCGGTGGTCTTGGCCAGCCACTGGACGATCATTTCGATGTTCGCCCCCTGGAATGCGACCTGGATGGCCTCGGTGGCGTTGGTCGAGGATCCACCCGCGGGACCGGCGGGGCTGCCGGGTGCACCGGGGACCGCCGCCCCAGGGGGGCCCGGCGGGCCGGAGGGGGTGTTGGTCGACGCCCCGGACCCGGGCGGCTGGTTTGTCGAGCCGGCCCCGCCGGAGCCTGCGGGCGCGTTGGTGTCGCTGGAGGCGACGACGGCCGCGTTGGTTCCGGCGGGCGCATTGGTGCCCGTAGACGAACCGCTGTCCGGCCGGGGGCCGCATGAGGACAGGAGAGGCGCGAGCGCCAGTCCGAGTGCGAGTGCAAGGGCGACGCGCGCCCTCGGGGAAATGCCATGGGGTGGTTTCACGGTGTTCCTTCCTTTCCTTGAGGCAGCAGGCTTTCCCCGCCGATCCCCTCGAAAATCATCAGTTCCTTGAGTTCTCCGTTCTCCTTGACCAGGACCCGGTTGGTGCCGACGCGGACGAGTTGGACGCCTCCGAGTTCATCGCCTTCGCGCACCAGGCCCGATTGACCGTTGGGCGCCCTGAGGAGGACGTCCTGGCCGGCGATGCCCAGCAACGCCATGGGCGGCGGGCGCATGATCGGACCGAGCACCTCGCTCTGGATCACACGATCGACCCTCGCCTGGAGTTCCGGCGGCAGGGTGGAGGCTCCTCCGGGCCCCCGACCTGGTCGCATCGGCATCCCTGGTGGCATCCCTGGTGGCATCCCTGGCGGCATCCCTGGTGGCATTGGGGAGGGTCCGGTCCCGGGTGAAGCCGCCGGGGTGTTGGTCGGCACCGGGGGGGCCCAGGTGGCTGGTTCAGGGATGGAGGCCCGAGCCAGGGGAGAACCCCGGCGGATCGCTCCGAGCAACTGGGCGAGGACCAGCGCGGCGAGGGCCAGGCAGGCGATTCTCAGAACACGGGGGGCGTGGTCACGCATCGGGTTTCCTTTCGGCGGCCTTCCATTGGTCGTAGTCGGGAATCGAGAGGGTCAGGTTGAACTTCACGGGTCCGGCGCCCATGGGCGGGGGTGTGATCTGGACGGACTCCGTGAGCAGGGGGAAACCGAGGGTGCCGATCGATTCGAGGAAGCGGAGGATGGAGGGAGGCGGCCCCATGCCTTCCAACTGGATCCCGGTGAGTTCGCGTCCGGTGCCGCGGGAGGGGGTTTCCCGGACGGGTCCCAGATGGACTCCGCCCTGCATGGCGGCCTGTTGGATGGCGGCGCTGGCCTGGGCCACGAGGGAGGTGCGAGCGAGTTGGGCGGGATCGAAGCGGAACCGCTCCATCAGTTCCCGGGCCATGCGCGCCTTCTCCTCGTAGACGGTGAGTTTGTCGTTCCACGACGCGGCTTCGGCCTGGAGGCGCCGGTACTCGGCTCGCTGGCGGCTGGCGAAGGTCCATGCCTTGAGACCGAAGAAGAGCACGAGGTAGATGGCGATTCCGGCACCGCCGAGGCGGAGGGTGCGGCGTTCACGATCGTTGAGCGGTCGCATGGGTGGTGGATGGGTGAAGACTCGGAATGGTGGGGTCAGGCTCCGGGCATCCGGGGGGGGCGACCGGGTGGGGGTGGTGCGCCGGGGGGTGCGGCGGAGCCGGTCGCCGGCACGTCGTTGGTGGAAAGCAGGGCCAACCCCTCACGCTGGTGGGCCGGTTTGACCACCGCGCTGATCCGCACCTGGATCTTCTGCCGGTCCGGGGACGGCGACTGTTCCTCGATGACCACGGAGGAGAAGAACCCGGAGTCGGTGAGCTTGGTTCGGAAGCCGGTGACCTCCTGCGGTTGGCGCATCGAGACGCGCAGCGACAACTCGCCTTTGCGGTTGAGGGACATCGATTCCATGCGGGCCCCCGGTGGGCGGGTTTTCCCGATCACCAGCAGCGTCTCCATGTAGGGCGTCTGGTTTTGTTTCAGGTGCCGGAGGAAGTCGGCCTGGCGGTCGATGGTGTCCAGGCGGCTGCGTCCGGCCCGGATGGTTTCGAGGCGGGACTTCAACGCCGGCAGCCTCAACACGGCCTCCAGGTAGGGAATGGAAACCGCCGCCAGGAGCAGCACCGCCGCGATGCCGATCCACTTCCGGAGCGACGGTTCCGCGAGGACCGTCGGGATTTCGGCGACCCGGGTCGCCAGCCAGAGTTCCGTGCCCTTCGATGCAGCGCCCGGAAGGTCGCCAAGGGCTCGAAGCCCGGCGGGACGGGAACGGTCCCCCGCGGGTTCGCCCGACTCCACCCGGATGCCCGGGCCGAGCGCGCCCGCCAGCAACCCGGCGAACCCCGGCACGCCGGCGAGGGGGCCTGTAAGCCGAAGGACCCCGCCGGGAATCGGGGACGGCATCTGGGAAACCAGCGATCGCACGGCCTCCTCCCAGACTGGTTTGGCCACCTCGTCGATGGCGCCTTCACCGCCCAGCAGCCGGTCCATCCAGGATGCCGCGGCTTCCGCCGAGACGCCGAGGCGGGCCATCCAGGCCTGAACCACGCTCTGCTCGCCCCAGGGCAGAACCCGGAGGCGGACCGGACCGGCGGCGTCCCTAGCCAGCCACTCGCAATGTTCGCGTCCGACATCGAGCCAGCCCTCGCCGGGAGGTTCGACCGGCCGGACCGCCACGCAACCCGCCCGGGCGAGGGCCGCCAGGGTCACGCGCACCCCGAGCCCGCAGGCCTCCAGCACTTCGGTGAGATCCTCCAGGGCGGCCCGGCGCACCGCGGCCACCAGGACCTCCTGCATGGTTCCGGACTCCGCGAGACGGGTCCAACCCCAGGCCAGTTCGTCGGGGGCAAGCGGGAGCTCCGCCTCAATCCGAAGGCCCACCACGCGTGCGGTGTCCTCGGCTTCGCCCCGTGGAACGGTCCATCGCCGCAGCGTGACCCCGGCCGCCGGCACCAGGCACCAGGCCTCCCCGCGCGGCTGCCAGGCCTTGCGGTCCAGGAACGCGGCCAGTTCGCGTTCGATCGTTCCGCGACACGCCGGGGTCCAGCGGCCGTCGGCGCCGCGCTCAACCCGCCAGGTGCGGCACTCCCGGCCGCGGAGCACATGCAGCGCCTGCGAGGTCACCTCCACGCAGACCAATTCCGATCCCAGCCAGGTTCGCGCGCTCATAAGTCGTTCTCCCGATACGCCAGCGTTTCAACCTCCGTCGTTCCCACCCGCACCACCGCCTGGACCCGTTGCCGGACGCCGGTGGATCGCACCCTGCCCTCGGCGAGAATGCGGAACGTCTCGGATCTCGCCGTCACCCTCCGTGCCAGCTGCTTGAAGATCTCGGTGGTCATGCCGGGCACGTTCAGCAGGGCGGCGATGTTGGCGAAGTAACCCGCCGACCCGCGGTGGTTGACGATGGCGTAGGCGAGTTCCCGGCTCACTCCGGGCAGGCACATCAGGACCTCCACCGGCGCGGTGTTCACGTTGACCAGACCCGGCTCCAGGGTTTCCGAACCGGTGGTGAGGAAGTCCGCGATGTCGATCAACCGCCTCGAATCGATCACCGGCGCGCCGCCGGTGTTTCCTGGTCCCCCCCGGGAGGTCCGGATCTCACCGGGAGGGCCGCCCCCCGGGACACCAGGCTGGTCCGGACCCGGCGCGCCGGGCTGGCCCGGGGGCGGCGCGGAACGAACCTCGAGCAGGTCGGCCAGACTCTCCAGGCGGTTCTGGCCGCGGTGCGCCACGATCGCCCGGGCGATGTCCGTGGTGATTCCGCTCACCCCCGTCAACTCGGCCTCGCTGGCGGTCTGCACATTGATCCGCTCCTGCCCGGTCGCACTGACGTTGTTCACCCCGGAGTGCACGGTCAGCAGCCGGGCCCATCCCGGGGCGGACGCCCCTCCCGCTGGCACCGCCGACGCCGCGCCACCGACACCCGCGAGGCCAGGGTCGGTGTCCTCCTCGAAACCGGGCACGCCCGAATCGCTGTCCTCGTCCCCGAACAGCAGCCGGGGCTCGATCCCACGCACCAACAGGAGTTCGCGAACGCTGAAGAACGGTCCGTTGCGCGGCACGTACGGCGGATTCAGCGCGAGATAATGTTCGGCTTCCGCCCCGTTCGGCGTGACCTGCTCATCCGCATCGCGCCAATCCATGATCGCCGGCGGCAGGTCCGGGGTCATTCCCTCGATCCTCCCCAGGTCCTCGGCTTCCGCCGTGTTGAGGTTCAGCCGGCTCTCCTCGTCATCGACCCCAAACACCACCCCGCCACCCTCCCCGGGTCGGGCACCGCGCATGACACGGAAGGTGCCGCGTCCCAGGGGAATGTCCCGGAAGTGCCGGGGCGCGTCGAACAACTGGCCGTTGTGGCTGAGGCCCGAACGGCTCCTCTCGCGCGCATCCTGGTAAAGCAAAGCCTTCGCGCGCTCGATGCCGGCCCACGCAAGGTGGCGCGCCTGGATCCTGTCCGCGTGAAACCGTGCGAGACGAAGGTCCGCCTGCGTCGCGTGCAGCATGCCCAGCACCAGCACCGTCAGAAGCGCCAGACACCAAAGCAGGCCCACCAACACCGCGCCCCGCCGAAGCCCGGGTCCGTTCCCTGCGATCCCTCCCCAAATGCCACCCGCGTTGTGCTTCGGCTCACGCATGGTTGGATTCACCTACCGACGCCCACCTGTCGTCCGGGGTGGTCCCGCCGATCCGCTCGTCGAACCCGGTCCCGCCGAACCCGAACCACCGGAACCCGATGACGGCGCCCCCCCGCTGCTCCCGCCGGCCCCGCCACCGCCACCGCCACCGCCCGGCGTGGACAGCGCGTTCACCCGGACGATGGTCTGGTACAAAAGCTCACCGGGATCGGCAGCGCTCTCCGTTGATCCCGTTTCCACCGACGACGACCCCACATCCCCCGCGGAGGCGTCCGCCGAGGGTTCCGGGGCAGGACCAGCGGCAGGCGCCCGGTCGCCCGCGACGAATGACATCGTGATGCGCACCGCCTCCGGGAACCCCGAGAGATTCGGTTCCAGCAGCGCGGAGGACTGCTGCTTCCCGTTGCCCTCCGTATCACCCCAGGTGTCGTACCAATCGAAACCGTCGTAGTACTCGAGCCTGAACACGGCAATGCCGCGCGCGATCTCCTCACGGCTTCCGCCCCGGAAGGGGTCCAGCCCGATCCGCGGATTGCGCCGGCGCCACAGGACCCGCTCGCCGGTCCGCTGATCCATGTCCACGAAGTAGCTGGTCTGGCAGAAGTCGCCCTCGCCGGGTCGTCGTGGCGAATGGTTCAGCGTTCCGAAATCCAGGTTATCGGCCTCCACCCCTGCGATCGAACGGCTCATGCCGACGAAGTCGTGCTCCGGCGACAACGCGCAGACCGAGCGGAGGTCCGAGGTCAACAGGCCGATCGCCACCCGGGCGGTCTGCGTCGCGTCGAGCCTCGGTTCCAGCACACGCCTCGCCGACAACGCGGAGTGCATGCAGGCGTACGCGCTCGCCAGGATCAGCGTCATCAACGCAGCCCCGATCGTGAGTTCGATCAGGGTGAATCCAGCCGTCCGCCGCGGCGCCGGACACGATCCGCGACACCTCACCGATTCCTCCTGTTCTCGCGGCGCCGGATCTCCGCCTCGGAGCCGGCCCCGGTCGCCGAAGCAGGCGAACTGCTCGGCGCCTCGAACACCAGGGTCCGCAATTCGCACACCGTCCGACCGGTCCTGCCGTCCTCGACGCGCACCTCCACCTCGTGCAGACCCTCCAGATCCGTCGCCGACACCGTGCGATGCCAGCGGTGGGATCGCAGCCCCGGACCGCATTCACCCTCCTCCGTGCCATCGGTGATGTAGCCCTCGGCCCGCAGCAATTCGATGACGCCTTCAGCCTCGAGCATCGCAGCCCCGAGCAGGCGCGACTCGCGCGACGACCGGAGGGCCGTGGTGACGCCCTCGGTCAATCCGGCCACGCCCACTCCGAGGATGAGGATCGCGCACATCACCTCGACCAGGGAGAAGCCGGCGCTGGATCGTCGTAGTCGCATCGGGGCCGGATGAATCACCTGGGTTTCGACGCCTCGATGCGTACCCGCGAGGTCACCGGATTCACCTTCAACACCAGGCCGAATCCGTCCGCGTCCGTCAGGACGATCTGTGCGCGGTCGGCGGTTCCATCGGGATAGAACGCCAGCGCATGGTTCGAGGCTTCCCCGAGCCCCGGCGATCCCGGGGCGGTCTCGGCAGGTTCCGCTCCCTCCCCGGCGACCGGTGGGACGTCGGTGAACGAGCCGGCCCCGGATGGCTGTGCGGCGTCGGCCGTGGAATCGGTGACGGCGTCGGAGGGAGTCGGCCGGACGCTGACCGTGATCCGCTCGCCCAACCGCCCTTCGCAACCTGGGACGTCCCGAACCGGCACGAAGGCGACCCCGCGATCCGGGGTCCGGGTACGACGTTCCAACCGGAAGCGCCGGCTTGTGGGATCGATGTGCACCCGGTGGGTGGTGTTGAAGCTGACCGCGCGACTGGAGGCGATGGCGCAGACGCTGACCAGGTCCCGGCCGCCGCCGCGGAGCACCTCGTGGGCGTACGTGCCCCGCATTTCCGGAACCATCATTGCCGCCATGATGCCCATGAGAACGATCACCACGATCAGCTCAACCAGGGTGAACCCGCCAGAAACCCTCCGATGGTGCCGGCCTTCCCTCATGCCAGGGTCCTACCAGTTCCCGATGTCCGCCCCCTGCCCTTCGCCGCCGTCGGCGTTGTCGGCCCCCCTCGACCACACGTCGAAGCTGTTGGAATGCCGCACGCCTGGCGCCCGGTACTGGTACGGATTGCCCCAGGGATCGTTGCGGACCTGTTTCAGGTAGGGACCGCGCCACTTCGAGGCGTCGCCGGCGGGCGCCTCCACCAGGAGCTTCAGCCCTTCGTCCGTGCTGGGGTACCGGTCCATGTGAATCGCCAACCGTTCCAGCGCGCTCTCGATCTCGGAGACCTGGGACTTGGCCGCGCTGACCTTGGCGTCATGGGTTGTGCCGATGAACTGTGGGACGATCGTCGCCGCCAGGACTCCCAGGATCACCACCACCACCATGATCTCGAGCAGGGTGAATGCGGCGGTTGGGCGTCGGATGTTTCGTATCTTCATGGATGGGTGAATGGTTCGGGGCGGGCAGACCGCCTCCTTCAGTGGATGGCGCGGCTCATCTTGAAGATGGGCAGGAGCAGGGCGATGACCATGAAGCCGACCAGGGCTCCGACCACCAGGATCAGCGCCGGCGCGAGCAACGACACCAGGGTCTTCGTCCGGGTGCGCATGTGCCGCTCCTCGATTTCCGCGACCTTGAGCAGCATCTCATCAAGGCGGCCGGTTTCCTCGCCCACTTCGATCATCTGAATGATGCCCCGCGGAAAGACCCCCATCTTGCGCAGCGGCGCGGCGAGCGAATCCCCGCCCCGGGTTTCCTCGGAGACCTGGGCCACCTGCCGGGCCAGAACGCGATTGCCGATGGTGTCCTCCACGATCCGCAGGGCCGGAAGGAGCGAGACGCCGCTGCGCGCCAGCGTCCCCAGCGTCCTGGCGAAGCGGCCCAAGGCCGCCGACCGAAACACCCCGCCCAGCAGTGGCAGCCGCAGCCTCAGACCGTCCCAGGCCTCCGCGCCTCGTTCAGATCGCATATAACGCCACCCTCCGTAACCAAGGCCGGCGGCGATCATCAGCAGCCAGGGCCAGTCCCGGCTCAGGACCTGACTCAGCTTCAGAAGGATCAGCGTCGGCAGCGGAAGCGAATCCAACATCTCCTCCAGCATTCCGAAAAGGCGCGGCAACACCACCGTGAGCAGCACCAGCACCGTCAGGATGCCGAACACCAAAACGAACGCGGGATACGCCACCGCGCTTCGAACCTCGGCGCGGACCTCATCCTCGTGCTCCAACAGATCGGCGAGATCGGACATCACCCGCGGCAGGGCGCCCGCCTCCTCGCCCATGCGCACCATGCTCGAGTAGAGCCGCCCGAACACCCCGGGATAGGCCTCCATGGCCGTCGAGAGCGCTGAACCCCGGCGCACGCCCTCGGCCAGGCCCGTGACCATCGCCCGCAGGGACGGGTTCTCCTCCTCCTCCGCCAGGCTGTCCAGGGCCTGGGGAATGGGGATCGCCGCCCCCAGCAGCGCGCTCAGTTCCCGCGTGAACGCCGTGACATCCTTCCGCTTCACCCGGATCCGGTCGGGGGCAACCGTTCCGCCCCCGGTGGCGGCAGGCCCGCGGATGGATCCGTTGCCGGCGGGCCTTGTCCCCGGCACCGGACGGCGCTTCCGCGGGCGTGACGGCGCCGGTTGTTCATCGGGAAGAGGAGCGCGTCCCCGACCTCCGGACGCCCCTCCGGTGCGCGCAACTCCCGGGTTTCCGCCGGTATTCGATCCCGATTCGCCATGGCCTGCCGCCGCCGTCCCACGGACCGGGTCGCGACGGTTGGCAGCCATGGGGGGGGGTGTGGAGCCCTGCGATCCGGTCTCCTCCCCGCCGCCTGCCACGCGCTCCAGTCTCGAGGGGAAGAGCCCCTGGCGTCCCAGCGACACGAGGGCCGCGCGGCGGTCCGTGGCTTCGACGACCCCCTCCACGGGAGCGCCGTTCGCCTGAACCGCCCGGTACCTGAAACTGTTCATTCGAGCTGGTCACCGGAGGACACACGGACGATTTCCTCCAGCGTGGTGATGCCTTCCGCCGCTTTCTGGAGGGCGTCCTGGTGCATGGTCACCATGGAGCGCTGGGCGACCTCCTTGAGCTGGGAATTCGACTGTTTGTGGAGAATGAGATCGCGCAACTCGGACCCCACGGGCAGCAGCTCGAAGATGCCCACCCGACCGCGGTATCCGTTGCCGCGGCAATCCTCGCAACCGCGCCCCGCGTAGAACGCCCCGTGCAGCGGCCGGCCGCTCAGGGCTTCCAGACGCTCCCGGACCGCCGCGGTGGGTTGGATCTCCGTTCGACAACCCGGACAGATTCGTCGCACGAGGCGCTGGGCCAGCACACCCTCGAGCGCTGAGGAGATGAGGAACGCCTCGACCCCCATGTCGAGCAGACGGGTCACCGCCCCGGTCGCGTCGTTCGTGTGCAAGGTACTGAACACCTGGTGGCCGGTCAGCGCGGCGCGAATCGCGATCTCCGCGGTTTCGGAGTCCCGGATTTCGCCCACCATGACGATGTCGGGATCCTGACGAAGGATCGCCCGCAAGCCCGTGGCGAAGGTGAACTGCCGGCTCGGGCGGACCGGGATTTGGGCAACCCCGGCGAGCTCGTATTCGATGGGGTCCTCGATGGTGATGATCTTCTTCTCCGGCGTGTAGATCCCTTGGAGAATTGAATAGAGGGTGGTGGTCTTGCCACTGCCGGTCGGCCCGGTCGCCAGAAAGAGCCCGTGCGGCTTCTCGACCAACCGTCGCAGCAGGGCCGCACGCTCCTCCCCGAGACCCAGTTCGATCGGGGATTGCACCTTGTTGTTCTTCTCGAGGAGCCGCATGACCACGCTCTCCCCGTACTTGGTGGGCATGGTGCCCACCCGGATGTCCACGCGTGACCCTCGATGGTGGATCTGGATGTGCCCATCCTGCGGCATGAACCTCTCCGCAATGTTCATGTCCGCCATGATCTTGATCCTGGAAACGAGCGCCGCATGAAGGTTGCGGGGTGGCGGGGGCTTCACCTGCAGCAGTCCGTCGATCCGGTACCGAAGCTCCACCGAGCCTTCAAAGGGAACGAGATGGATGTCGCTCGCCCGCTCACGAAGCGCCGTCGAAATGATCACGTTCACCAGGTTGATGACCGTCGGCTCGTTGGCCATCACCTCGATGTCGTGCAGGTTCCGCCCATCACCTGTCGCCGCATCGCCGGCGTCCAGGTTCTCGATCATCTGCTCCACCGTCACCCGGTAGCTCTCACCGATCCTCTCCTGCAACACCCCCGCGGGAGCCGCCACCTCCCGAACCTCGAGTCCGGTCAGCAACCGAACATTCTCGACCAACTCGTCGTTGCCCGCCTCGGGCACCGCGAGGTGCAACACCCCCTCCACAACCCGCAATGGCAGGACCCCGTTCGATCGGACAAATTCCGCCGACAGCACCCGCAACGCTTCCGGGGTGCTCTGAAGTCCAACATCCCCCGACCCGCCCCCTGCCCCGCTTGAGCCCATCTCCCGCTTCCCCGCGTCGCCCACCCCGATCCCCTCGGCCTCCGGATCGGCAGGGATCTCCACAATGACCGGATTCCCGGAACGCTCAGAACTCTGGTGGGGAGAATTCACAAAAGGGGAATGATAAGGTCAATAGACCCGGCTGTGGGACATCCGTTCAAACACCCACAGGAAAGGATGGGGCGCGAGGAGGTGCACCAAACCGAGGGGAAGTGATCACAAGTGCAGTCTGACAACACCCCATTCGAAAGGGCAACCAGCGAATCGTCACGCGCGAACCCTTGAACCTGCGGGCACCAGGCGACCGGAGCCGCGGTCCCTACCACCTGACTCCACACCCCCGACCAGTTTCCACACACAACCGTTGTCGGCGGATGCAGGGGAGAACCGGCCGGCGGAGCGTCCGTACGCTCAGCACCACGGAGGCTGTGCATCGACCCGGATCGGACCTCTCTCGCCCTCCCCGTCGTGCAGATCGCCAAGTCCGCCCCGGCGGTTCCCACCGCCAGGCGTTCGTCCATACAGGGACAGACTTTTCATCCGTCACCCACCCCCGATACGGCGACGACAAGGGGACAGGCTTTGAGTCGGAGAATACAGGGACGGGTTATCTGTCCTGGCCGGCGCCCCATGGAGGGACGGGCTTTTTGTCAGGCCTATCCGGGGACAGGTCCCACATTGCAGGCCCGGAAGGTTGCCGAGGGCCGACCCGTGGGGGGGAGCAGCGCGCGTTGCGTCGCAGATCGTCCGGCACCCCGCTCCACCCCGACACGGCCTACGTCATCCCAACACGAACGAGGGACGCGCCACCTGCCCTCAATCCGGGGACAGGTCTCGTATTTCAGGCCCTTTCGCTCCCAACTCCCCAAACCCTGTCAACTGCTTTCTCCCACCTCCCCGCTCTTTTCTTTCCCTCC
>VFQN01000534.1_pt1 | contig 69984 bp, 90 predicted proteins | sample 3512371 | NCBI WGS metagenome assembly VFQN01 (sample SAMN10412370, study PRJNA504923) | tailings metagenome | isolation source: Replicate 2 from Balatoc abandoned mine | place: Philippines: Itogon, Benguet | collected 2017-08-28 | reverse complement strand
CCCCCAGCCCCTTCTACCCCTCCCCCACCCCCAGCCCCTTCCACCCCTCCCCCGCCCCCAGCCCCTTCTACCCCTCCCCCACCCCCAGCCCCTCCTACTCTCCAACCCCGGCCCCCGTCCCCGCTCCGTCTGGCAGCTGCCCCCCGCTGGCGGGCTACACCGCAGTGACAGACGGGTTCTTCAGCGGCGCCAACCTCATCCGCTCGTACCAGGTCGCCCCGTCCATCATCGTGTCCCGGTGCGACACCAACCCCAGCTGCACCGGCATGCACACAGACGGCACCACCACGAACTTGGTCGAAGGCGGAACCATCCTCAGCATGGTCGGCTCTGGCTGGTGCGCCTACATCAAGATCCCAGGCCCCGCACCCACGCCGTCCCCCGTGTACCCGCCTGTGTACTCCCCGTCACCCTCCCCCGCCTACAGCCCCACTCCCTCCCCCACCTACAGCCCTACCCCGGCCCCCGCCTACAGCCCCACTCCCTCCCCCGCCTACAGCCCCACTCCCTCCCCCACCCCCGCACCCTCCACCTCTCCAGGCCCTGGCCCCATCGACACCCCGACCCCCTCTCCCTCCACCTCTCCAGGCCCAGGCCCTGCGGACACACCCTCGCCCTCCCCTTCCACCACTCCCAGCCCAAGCCCCGTCGACACACCCTCTCCCTCGCCGTCCCCATCCCCTGAGCCCGCCCCCGGCTCTTCCCCATCCCCCGAGCCTGCCTCCGGCTCCTCCCCTTCACCTGTCCCTGCTCCCAGCCCTGCCCCTACGCCCATCCCCGCGCCCGCCACCATCAACCGCACCGACCTGTACGCCCAAGTGTACGGCCTGTCGTACCTGCACGACTGCTTCGCCTTCCTGGACATTAACGGCAACGGCCAGTACGACAGTGGCGAGCCGTTCACCATGTCAGTGTACGGCCAGTTCCGGCTGAACGAGCTGCCGTCGTTCCTGGCGGACAGCCCCCTGCGTGTGCTACCCCACTCCAACTGGGCGCCCAACAAGGGCAATGCGTCCCTCCCGGCCGGCAGCCCCCGGTGCATGGAGCCGTTGACCGGCCTGCGCAACGCATTCCCGCTGGCCGCCCCGCCTGGTATTCGCATCCTCACGCCCCTCTCGACAGTCATTGCCGAGCTGGCCCATGGCAACACTTCGTATAACAAGGAGCAGGCCGCGGCCGGCACGCTGCTGTACTTCGGCTTCAACGACCTGGATCCCTCGCTCCCGGGCGCCTTCGACGCAATTCGCGAGTCATATCGCCTCAGCACCCGCCGTGCTTTCCTTCTGGTCCAGTCCGAGTCGCGCGCCTTCGTCTGGAGCTGGCTGTCGTCGAGCTGCTTCTTGAAAACATCCGCGCCCTCGTCTATGCCTAAGCTGGTGCGCGCGGCTATCAAGTCCCTGGCAGATCAGATTAAAGGCCAGGTTGCAAGCGGCAAGCTGCAGCTCCCAGGCCACTCCGGCAGCCCGGCGCAACAGCCATCGCCAAGCCCCAGGCCGGCTTCCCTACGCCACCTCCTCATCGACCTTCGTGACGGGCGATATGACGGCACAATTATGTCCACTACTGCTGACAGCACCGCCATCGCTATCGAGGGAGGCCGTCGCAGGCTATTGGGCGACAGTCTTATCGCTGCCGACGGAAGCTTGAACGTTTCCGCGCTTTCTGGACGCCAAGCGGACCTATGGCAACTCATTCAGATTATGGGGCAGCGGCTCCTGGCGGAGACTTCCGTGGACCCAACGCTGGTATACGCGACGGAAATCTTTAGCAACCCGGCCAAGCTGGCAGCAGTGCTGGAAGCCATCACCAGTTTCGAGCAGATCCTGGCTGATGCAGCTGCTGCTGGTGACTTTGATGCACTCAAGCTAACGGAGCGTCTGGCGGTGGTTGCTGCAACCATCCTGTCCGACTGCGTGGCTGCACTCAACGACGACAGCGTAACCGGGAACGCCACAGCCCGGCTGGAGGCAAGTACATGTCACCCTACCATGAATAGCAACATGCTCAGTGGTGCATGGCCGGGGGTTGGCCTGTTGAGTTGCCACCTGGGTCAGGGTCGAACCGTTGCATGCAGCACGCATGTCCAGTACAAGTTTAGAGTCTGAGGTCCCGCCTTGCCTGACCCGTCTGCCCCATCCTTCGCAGGACTTTGCGGCGTGCACCTCCACCGACGCCATCCTTGCCGCCGCCGCCAACCTCAACCTGGGCGACCTGTCCAACGTGTGCATCGTGGAGGCGGCGCTGACCAACGACACGCTGCTGTACGACAAGGTCGAGTACGTGCTGTCGTACTGCTACGACCCCAGCCCGTACAGCTGCACCGGGCCGGACGGCGCGCCGCCGCTGGTGTCCTGCCAGGACGCGCCCAACTACGACGTCATCAAGCGGTAAGCGTGTGACTCGCATTCCAACCGCAAGAGTAGTGCTTGTATCTATCGTGAAGGGCCTGACCCACATCAGCCTGGTCAGCTCCCTCCCTTTCCGCCAACTCAGCTCAGCCTGACGTGCGCTAACCTGACGTCCCGCCCCTGCACTGTGCGCCCCCACCTAACAGGGAGCTGGCCTGGGGCGCCAGCTGGGACTTCAGCGAGCTGCCGTCCGAGTTCCGCGCGCTGGGCTTCAACGGCACGCTGTACAACTACCGCTTCGACATGCACCCCGACCGGGCCACGGCCGTGGGCACCTACGAGATGCAGCTGCTGAGCAGCCTGGACGTGGAGCAGCTCGTGCGCTTCGACCTGACCGACGGCACCCGCGTGACGATTACCAAGCAGGGCGTGTCGTACAGCACGACCCGCGCCACCAACGCCACGGTGCCGCCACCCGCGGCGCCCACGTTCGTGGACGCGGCCGGCCGCTCCTTCCTGCCCGTCAGCCTCACCGCGCCCATCTCCGGCATGACGGTGGTGTTCACGGTGCTGCCCATGGCGACCATCGAGAGCGCATCCATCCGCATGCTGTGGAGGGAGGTGTGCCCCGGCAACCAGGTGCGTTGCGATGGCCCTACATGCCAGGCAGGGAAATTGCGTTTAGCTCGGCTGGACGGGCGCTCCTGCCTACGTTTCGGCCCGGGCCGCGATGTTGCATTGGGGACGAGCGGGAGAGTGACGTGTGTTGTTGGTATGCCCCCGCAGGTCAACTTCGCCATGGGCACGTGCTCGGAGCCCTACCCCTACGCCTGCGACGGCGACTGGGTCACCGACACGTGCGTGGAGCCGCCCACCTACGACGCGCCCAGCAGGTGGGCCGCCCTCGCACGCAACGCCTGCCCTGCCCTCTGAGCGATGACCTCATGCATTCCGCGTCCGCACTGCCCTATAAGCTGTTATGTTACAGACGTGGTAGCCGGCGACAACCCTCTGAAACGCCACAACCCACCCATCCTTACCTGTCACCCCTACCAACCCCTGCAGGGAGCTGACCTGGAGCACCGCCTGGGACCTGGACACGCTGCCCGCCCCCCTCAACGTGCTGGGCTTCACGGGCAGCGTGTGGCGCTACCCGCTGTTCGCCCGCCAGCCCACCGCCACCACCGTGGGCCAGTGGGACCTGCAGCTGCTGAGCAGCGCCGCAGTGGGGCAGCGCGTGGTGCTGGAGCTGGCCGACGGTAGGTGCTGGCCTGGTGTGCTGCTGTGGATGTGCGGCGGGTTAGGCTCTGAGCAGCATGCGCGTGTGGCTCCTGTGTGCTGATCTGTTTGAGTAGCTGGCTAACCTTGTCGTCGTGACCTCCTCCCCACTGCAGGCACCAACATCACGGCCACCAAGGACGGGGCGCGCTACGCCACCATCCCCGACCCCCTCGCATGGCGCGTGGACCCCCGGCCCGGTCCCCCGGGCCCCGACGGCAGCGTCACCCTGCGCCTCAACCTAACCGCCTCCATCTCCTACATCACCATCACCGTGATCGCGGACCCCACGGCACGTGTCGAGTCGGCCGCCTTACGGCTGGTCCAGGAGCGCGCGGACTGCCCACTGCCGGGCGTGCCCGTGGCGCTCAGCACGTGCCCCGAGGACGACCCCGCCCAGTGCGCCGCCTTCCCCGCCGTGTCCCAGTGCGCCGCTCCGCCTGTCTACAACCCCCTCACACAGTGAGTTCCTCCCGCCATAATCCGCCCCTTCCTGCCACCTCCGTTATCCTCACACCCAGTACTCGTAGCCTTGACAGGCGGACTGTACGCTAGTGACTCCTGCCTTGCCCTGAGCCCTGCGCCCTGCTGCACTCGCCCCCCGCAGGACGCTGTCTTGGCAAGCCTCCTGGAACCGGCCGTCGCTGCCAGAGCCGCTCCTCAGCTCCGTGTTCCGCGGTGTGCTGTGGCGCCACCTGGTGGCCCCCGTCACCACCCCGGCCGGCATCTACCAGCTGAGCCTGGCCAGCCACCCCGCGGTGCAGCAGCGGGTCACGCTGGAGCTCACGGACGGTGGGTAGTGGTGTCTGTTCCCCGGCTTTCAGCTTACTTGGTCCTATCGTGGTCCTAACGTCTAGCAACGTTGCACCGCACGGGGGAGCCACTGCATGTAACCGACTCTTTCATGCTAACTTCATGCCATCCGCACCTGCATTCCTCACACCCTCCAGGCACCGTGGTGGCCTTCAGCAAGGACGGCGCAGTCCTGCTCGACGCCATGCCACCCGTGCTGGTCCTCCCGGCCACCACCTCCACCCCCGACGCCGTCGTCATCCGTGTGGCCCTGGCCGCCGCCGTCGCGCGCGTCTCCCTTGCCTTCACCGTCCCCAACACCACCGCAGCCGTCGCCACCGGCAACGCCACCTACGCGCTGACCTTCCTGGGCGAGCCGCTGCCCCGTCCGCAGCTGCCCTGGGACTCCTGCCCCGCCAACGAGCTGCCGCAGCTGCTGTCAGACTGCTTTGCCGCCGCCACCAACACCAGCGCGCTGCAGCAGGCCGTCCAACAGTGCATGCTGGCACAGGACGCCGAGCCTTCCGTCCTCAACTGTGTCACTCCGCCCGTGCGGGGCCCCGGCGCCAGCGGGTGAGTACCGGTTGTGCTCAGTTACTACCCTCCCACCACCTCCCATCGCATTCCTCGCATGCGCACATGGGTCGAACTGTATTTGCTGCTCCAAGCAGCACTCGTTGCTACTATTACTGCCACCACCTCAAGCACCTGACTCGACCGCATTACACCTGCAGGTTGGGCGCTTGGGTCTGGACCTGGTCGTGGAACACCGCCTCGCTGCCCAGCCCGCTGCCCGCCAACGGCTTCACGGGGGTGTTCCAGGGCATGATCAGCCCCGCCTCAGCTTCCGGCACCTACCTGCTGGAGCTGAGCAGCCCCGTGGGCGTGGGCCAGACCGTGGTACTGGCGCTGCAGGACGGTGCGTTTGGGTGCTCTGTCTGCGGGCCGACGTCATACAGTTGTTGTTCCGCTCCGCTTCATGTTCCACAATCGTAGACCTTGACCGTGACGAGTGCACTCACTCCTGGACGCCTCTGCCTCGTGTCTTGCAGGAACCTTCGTCACCTTCGAGAAGAACACCACGGCTGCCACCACCACCATCACCGCCCCCATCAACTCGCCTGTGACGGGTGCCCTGTACATCACCACCGTGCCTTCCGCCGAGCTCACCGGCTCCGCCACCTACACCATCGAGCTCTCCGCCCTTGCACCCCCGTCCCCCACCCCCGCCTCCTCCTCCCCGCCCCTCCAGCCACCCGGCCTCTCACCCGCCCTCTCACCCGCCCTCTCACCCGCTCTCCCGCCCTCCTCCACCCCCATGTCTCCCCCGCTGCCCCAGCCTACACCCGTCTCCAGCCCCACCACACCCAACCCCGCCTCCCCCGGGGCGGCCCCGCAGCCTGGCACCACCGACCCCACCACCATCACCATTTCGGGTCACGCATATGACGGCTACCTGACCCAGTGCACGGTGTACCTGGACGCGGACGGCGATTGGCAGCTGGGCCCTGGGGACGTGGCCAACACAACCACATACCGCACACTGGTGAGTTGCCAACCACTTTACCTGCACCCACAGCAGCGACCGTGCCTGCCCCTTGTTTGCATGTAATGCAGTCTGTACCTGTTGCTGGATACCGGCGGTTCTGGGAGCTTGACAGCTAACCTTCGCTTGCCTTCTACCCTCCGTCCCCGCAGGCGCGCGCCGGTCCCTACGAGCACATGGGCTGGTCGCTGGACATCCCCACCGCCTCCGACCTGAGCAGCCTCACCCTGCGGTCCCTGCCCTCCTCCATTCTGTCCGCCAACAACAGCGACCGCTCCATCCCAGCCGGCACCGCCTACACCCCGCCCGCCAGCTGCCACGACGCCGCGACGCACCTCAAGATGCCCTTTGCCCTCGCCGCCCCCGCCACCTGCTACCTCGTCACTCCCATCACCACCCTCCTCACCGCCTGGGCGGAGCAGATCCAGTCCATCAACTCCAGCTTGTCCATGCCAGCTGCGGTCGAGCAAGCCCGCGCCGAGATCGCGTCGGTGCTAGGGATCGAACCCGGGTACCTCAACTGCCACTGGGACGCCATGAACGCAGCTGTCACCCAGGGCAACGCCACCGCCCTCAACGCGCTGCGTGCGGAGCAGGCCATCATCTCCACGCTGGTAGCTACCTGCAGCTTCGTGGCCCAGGGCCTGTCCGACATGCCCGCCTGCGGCTCCATCGCCTTCGAGGTGCTGGCCAGCCAGCTGCGCGCCAGGGGAGCCTCCCCTGGTACTAACTCCTGGACCGTGGTGGCCGGCGTGCTGGACGACCAGAGCACCATGTTTGCGCTCATCAACGCCGTCATCAACGCCGCCACCGCGCCCGACAGCGGCGTGGCAACGCACCCCTCCCAGCAGCTGACCGACACCATCCGCATGGCCGCCGCCGCCGGCGCCGTCCTCCGCGCGCTGCAGCTGCAGTCCTCCACCACGGACGTCGAGTCGCTGCTCATCGCAGGCATGGTCGCACAAGACTACCTGGCAGACCTGCTCGCGTCCCTCGGCTCCGGGCAGCTCTCCGCGACCAGCTTCATCTCCCTGACCTCCACCGCCGCGCTGCAGAACGTGTACGGCTCCATTCCTAATGTGCCGGGCTTCCTGGTCCCCGGCTGGCCCAACCGCCAGCTGGGCGCTAACCCACCCGAGCCCACGCCGTCCCCCGCGCCGGTACCCTCTCCTGGTGGCAGCAACATTATCGGTGGCGGCAGGGGCCTGGAGGGCAAGGGCGGCTCCGGCAGCAGCCTGCTGCTCATCGTGATGGCGCTGCCGCTGCTGCTCATCCTGCTGCTGGTGTGCTGGCTCATTATCGTCATGCGCAAGCGCCGGCGGTGAGTGACCCGCCTGCTGCTGTTGCGGTTGCGGTTGCTGTTGACCTTCGTCTCAAGGCATGCATGCACTCTTGGGGAAGAGTACCATTGCCATCAAGCCCTGACCCCGTCCTCCCTTGCCCTGCTTTTCGCCTTTCAGGGACAAGTACCTAGCAGCCGTTGCCGAGTCCGACACCGCGGCAGCCGCCGCCGCCGCAGCAGCAGCCAACACCGACGGCGCCAAGACCGGCGCCGACCTCGAGTCAGCCCAGTCCGGCCCCGACGTGGCCACCGCCGAGGTGGCCATCCAGACCACCACGCCCACCACCACCACCCCGCTCTTCTCCGACCTGCCCACCGTCAAGGCCCCCGCCCCCGAGGTCACCACCAGCTCCAGCACACCCACCATGTCCACTAGCTCCCCACCGCCCACCGTGCCCGACACGCCCACCATCGGCCTTCTGCCCGCCACCGTAGCCGCCGCCGCCGCCTCGCCCACCGTCGCCAGCAGCACCGCCGCCCAGGCTGCTGGTGCTGTTCCTCCTGCTCCCCTAATGGAGAGCGATGAGCTGGTGCATGACGACATCGTGGATGTGGATGACGTGCAGCTTCTGGCACCTGCCGCAGCGGTCAACGCCCTGGTCAGCGGTCAACGTTCCGCGGGTGGCAGCCCAACCGCCGCCGCCGCCGCGGCCGCGAGCAGCGACCTTCGCAGCGCAGCTTCTGTTGGGGACGCTGAGGACGCCGTGCCCCAGCCTGCGCCTGCTAGCGACAACGGCTCGCGGCCGTCTCAGATCCGCAAGGCACAGCCGGGGGCTGCGTCCAGGTTCTACGAGGGCACGGGTTCGCCCACGCCTCGGCCGTCTGTGGCCAAGAACCAGCCAGAGTCGCAGCAGTAGTGCGGTCGTGTTGTTCTCTGATGGGATGTGTAAAGCTTTGGTTGTGTGTTAGGGCAGTGGGGTCATGCATCAATGTGTGCAAGAACGCGCTACAGCCGCACGTGTGCGTGCTGATTCATGGTGTTGCGCCAGCTTGGAGAGCGTGCGGTGGCGGGGTGTGCATGGGTGTGTATGCATGGGGCGTGTGATAGCATTGCCTAAGGAGAGAAACCAGTGTCAAGTAACTGCCGGCATATGGATTGTGGACCGTGCTTGGCATGATATTTGCCTTGCTGAACCCTTTTGTGCTGAGTGAAGCGCGCTGGAAGGAGGAATAGAGCCTTGCAAAATGGGCAGTTGATCGCGGCTGAACCTAAGCCTAGTACGATGCCGTCTAGTGCGTCGTAATTGATTCGTTGTGCGCCTTGTGCCCTTCCGTCCCACGGCCTGTGAAACACAGGCCAAATTGATTGCCGGGCCTAGCTAGCCTAAGCTGCATGCAGCGACCCTTCTTAGCATTAGCTGATTAATTTGGTGGCTGTAGAGCTCAGCCAGGAACATTAGCATTGATCATAAGTCTGAGCTGCTGGTGCTGGTGTGTTAACCCACATGCACGTCTTGCAGAGTGGTACGCCGGAAAGCTGCAAGTTGCCCCCCCTTCGGGGCGGAAATGGCAGGGCTCGTTGTAGTGAAGCCTTGTGGGTTGCCGATGATGTGGTTGCAGGGATGTATTGCCAGAACCCAATCCAACTTGTGCGGCCTTGGGGTGCCATCCCTGTGGGAGGACCCGTACGCGGTTTCCAGGGAGCCCTTGCATGCTCTCTGACCTGTAACGACAAAACGGCCGAAATCTTTTGCGTCACGCGTCAATCGCATCTTGCGCTACGCCGTCACACTGCATCACACTCAGTCACACTTCAGCTCAGGACATGGATGCACTTGACGCAGCTCTGAGGCCGCCCTTCAATACCACCGCATGCAGCCTCCCACTGAGCCTTCCGCAGGCCGTATCACCACCCAACACGGCATGCAATCGGGAGTAGCACTCGCGCACGTCCAAGGCACCACCACCGCCCACAACGGGCTCACCACACTTCAAGCCCCCTGTCGCACCTGCCCCTCCTCCTCCGCATCCCCATCTTCCAACCCAGCCCCCCACACCCGCCCGCAGCCCAGCTCCTCCGCCTCCGCCGCCACCGCCTCCAACACCGCCGCCGCCAGCAGCCGACTGACCCGCGGGTCAGTAACGCCCAGCTGCTCCCCAGCAGCCAACAGGTGCACTGCGGCCATGGCCGACAGCCCCGCACCACCTGTCCCCCTGCTCGACGCCAAGAGCGAGCCTTCCTCCTCCTCGTCCCGTTGCCCCTGCCCCGGCTCCTGCTCCAACTCGACTACCTCGTCCCCTGGCACCGTGCGCTGCGGTCCTGCTTGTCCCCCTGCTGTTTCATCTGACCCATGGGTCACCTTGGGCCCGACGCCGGGTCCTGCCGCCCTCTCCACCAGGCCCCTCCACACCCCAGCCAGCCTCTCCCGCGGGCTAGCCGCAGCACCAGCACCACCCGCACCATATCCAGTGACAGCCGAAGGCCCGGCACTCGCCCACACCAGCACGTGGGCCGCCCGTGCCAACCACAAACCGTCGACCGCCTCATCGCCTCCGTGCTGCCTCAGCCCCGCCTCCACCACCCCCGCCAGCGCCGCCGCCAGCTCCGGGCCGCCCTCGTGCACCAGCGCCGAAACCACGTCACCCGCCGGCCCCGTACGGATCGAGTACGGCTCGTACCGCAACGTCAGAGCCGTACGGCTCCCAGAGGCGTCCTGCTGTTGCCGCTGGGCCCTGCCGCCGCTGGTGACCCGCACTGCGGGGGGTGCGACGCGCCTCAGACCGAACCAGGGGGTGCGCCCCTCCCCCACCAGCTCATCCATCGCCCACAGCACCGCCCTAGCGGCGTCGGGAGAGCGCGCTGCGGCGCAGGGAGCGACACAGGAGCGATTGCCTTGTAAATACCGGTAATTTGCACGTAATCAGCTGTGCCAAAGCCTGCGTTTCGCACCAATAATCTCTACTTGCAACGATTTGCAGCGCAGCCTGTGGCTCTCACGGTACACCCCAAACTCCAGCGGCCATCTGCAACGCAGTTACGCCCCGATCCCACCCGTACCCATACCAAAATGCAACTCACCTGCTCCCTGCAGCACGCCCACTAGGCGCAGCTCCGCCACCTGCGCCAGCAGCGGGTCCCCCAGGTTGCGCCCACACGCCAGCAGCCGCGCCAGCGACACTGCAGCCTCCGCCGCCTCCGCCGCCGCTGTGCTGCTGTCAGCACCCGCGGAAGCGTAGGGACCAAGGGCAGCCGCCGCCCCGCCGCCGCCACCACCGCCTTGTACCAGGCTTCCGTACAGCTTGCCCAACAGCCGGCCAAAGTGCTGGGGCGGCAGGGCAGAGGCCTCTCCGCCCCCTCCTCCGGCCCCGCCTCCACCACTGCCTCTGTTGTCGCTGCAGTGCGCACGGGACACGGCGTGGGCAAGCGCGCACAACGCACCCGGCGATGCCACCGCACCGCTGCCGCCACCGCAGCCGCCACCGTTGCCTGTCGACGCCGTACCCCGGGCCTCCCCTTCCACCGCAATCCGCAGCAGCTCCAGCAGCACCTCATAGCCCTTCGTTCCCCTGTGCGGAGTAGCTGTCCCTGCAGGCGCTGTACCTGCTGCATGCTGGCCCACCCCCATCCACCCTTTTCCAGTGTACCCCTGCAGCACAAACGGCAGTGCCGGATCCTCACCACCCCAAGGAAGCAGCGGCCCACCCTCAGCAACGGCCGGCTGGGCAGGGCGGGGCCCTGCCAGGTAGCCCGCTCGGCCCCGCAAACGGTGCCGCCGGCCTCGCACGGGCGGCTGCACAGCAGCAGCTCCGTCTCCTGCCGCATGTGGACCGGCCGGGGGGCCAGGGCCAGCTGCGTCGGCGGGCCCGAAGGTGAGAGCGGAGGCGGGGGCGGCATTGTGCAGGAGCAGCAGGGCGGGCGCGGCGCGCAGCAGGGCGTCCAGGTCCATAGCTGCGATTGTGTCCGCTTCGAGCGCATCAGCGTCTAGCGTCCACGGCTGCGGCTGCGCGTGCACACGGGACTCTGGAACGACCTCCGTGGGGTGGCCGGACCCGGGGCCCGACACGGCAGCAGAGGAATCACGGCCCCCAGCTTGAGCAGCGAAGGCCGGCCCTTGGTGGCCATGGACAGGAGGCTCGGGGGCGTCAGCCGCTGCTTGTGTGCCCTGCGTCTCGGCCGCCTGCTGCCCCTGACCCTGTTCCCGCTCGTGGCCCCAGTCCTGCCCGACCAGCGCCCTCAAACCGAGCGCCTTCACGCGGGCCAGCGTTTGCCCCAGTATCCCACCTGACCCAGCGCCCGCTGCCCCGATGCCCATGCCCCCTGCCTCACCGCCATGCCCCGCTTCGGTCTGGTGGCCACGGGATGCAAGGAGGTGCTCCGGAGCGCAGGTCTCCTGCATTGCAGCTCCGGCGGCGGCTGCCTGGCCAACCTCCACGTGCTTAACGCCCACCAACCGATCCAGTACGGCGTCCGCCAGGCCGTGCACGAGTTGCCCCTGCAGATAGCCAGCATGCACGCATGCCAGCAGCAGCTGCAGCTGCAGCGAGGCCGCTTCTGCCTTTCCCAGCGGCTGGTGTTCCTGCTGCTGCTGCTGTTGCTGCTGCTGCAGCTGCAGCACTAGCGGCTGAGGCCTGCGCTGCTGCTTCAGCTCCAGCGCTATGATGCGGTTTCGCACCGCGTCCTGCTCCAACGCAGCCAACAGCGGGGCCAGGGGATGCCTCCCCTGCTCCTGCTGCTGCCGCTTCAGCCGCCGCCCCACCCCAGCCTCTGCCTCCTTGCCGCCACCCACCCCAGCGCCCGGGACCTCCACGCCCGTGGCCCACACGCCTCCCTTTGCGTACAGCCGCAGCAGCGGCAGCGCAACCTCTCGCACCGCCCGCACCACCGCCGCCTCCATGTCCGCATCCGACACCCCTGCACCCCGCTGCTGCCCGCGCCCCTTCGCTCGCCCCTGTCCATGCACACCAGCGGCCTGCACCTCCCGCCCCGCCCCGTGCACCCGCACTAGCTCTTGCACCATCTCGCCAGCCAGACCCGCCAGGGCTTCCCCCAACGCGCCGTGCCCCATGCCACGTGCCTCCAACGCCAACGCGCTGTCGCGCAGCAGATCGAACCGCGCCGCCACCGGGGCAGCGTGGCTTGCTGCTGCCAGCTGGGCAATGGCGCTCGCAACCGCATCCATGTGCGCCCCGTCCTCGCATTGCTGTTCCACCGCACGTGATCCCTGCTGCTGGGTAGCTATGAGCTGCGCCAGGGCTGAGCTGAGGGCCGGGAAGCACGCTGACAGCTGCTGCTCCAGGTGACGGACGGTAGCGTCGGGCTGGGGCCAGCCATGGAGCGGCTGCGGCTGCCAGCGGTGCCCGGCGGCGGCGGCGGCGGCCTCCAGGCGGGCGGGCAGTGCCGCCGCCAGGTGCACCGCGTCGGCAGGGCCCTGCGGCCACGTGGGCAGAAACGATGCAGAACGTGGCATGCTCATCACGTCGGCAGGGCTCCCGTACGGTACGACGGTTCAGTACGATAGGGACAGGCAGGGCTTCCCTGCTGTGGACGGCGTTGGCTATGCGCTCCTGCAATGACTCAACGCTGTAGCTTTCGTCGTACCCGACGCGCTCAAGTAACGTGTAAGACACACAGGTGCAGGAACTAGTACAGGTGCAGGAACTAGTACAGGTGCAGGAATGTGTAGCTTCACATCGTGGGTAGCGGCCACGTGGCGGAATGGCGCTCACCTGCACGGCGTAATGCAGCCCCCGGGTGGCCCCTGGGTCGGCGCGGCCCCGCAGCAGTGAGGCGCCGTCCCCCACAGCCACGTGCAGCAGCATCTCCGACAGCTGCAACAGAAATGCAAGGGGCGGCACAGGGGTGCGCGGGCAAACCGGTACTTTGTCAGCACTTTGCGTGGAGGCCCCACAGCTCATGGAGGTGGTCAGGGCACGAGGCGTTCGCGTCCTGAGTTGTACACCGCTATGGGCACACGAGTGGATCACACCTGTGCACCGAAGCCCAGCTACTCGTGTCTAAAATCACCCCGAAGCCGCAGCTCCTGCTCCGACGGCGGCCATGCCGTTTTCCTGCCTGTGTACCCCACCGTAAACCCACCTGCTTCACCAGCGCTAAGCACTCCCCCCTGGCCGCCTGCAGCCGCCCCTCCAATGCAGGGTGGCGATCCCAGAAGTTGGGCTTGTACGGCTGGGACCATTTGGACACCGCCTCCTCCTGCAGCAGCGATAGGCCCGCCTCCTCCCCCTCCTCCAGTTCCACGTCAGATAGCTCCGCTCCTGCCGCCTGTTGCACGAGCTCCTCCCCCTCCTCCAATTCTGCGTCAGACAGCCCCGCCCCTGCCGCCTGTTGCCCGAGCTCCTGCTCCTCAGGGGCAGAGACCAGCTCAGGCGCTGCCCCCTCCCCAAGCGGCCCTGCCTTAGCGCCGGGCAGCCCCTCAGTTGCCTCTCCCGGCAGCACAGCAGCCTCATCGGCTTGAGACAGCTGCCCCTGCCCCTGGCCCTGGCCCTGCGCCTGCTTCTGGCCCTGCTCCTGCCCCTGCGCCTGGCCCTGCGCCTGCGCCTGCTTCTGGCCCTGCTCCTGCGCCTGCGCCTGCAGCTGCGCCTGCCCCTGCCCCTGCTCCTGGCCCTGCGCCTGCGCCTGCTTCTGGCCCTGCTCCTGCCCCTGCGCCTGCGCCTGCCCCTGCTGCTGCTGCTGCTGCTGCTTCAACAGCAGCCGCTGCTGCCTGTACTTCTTGTTCAAGTAGGCCTCCGTCCGCACTTCGTCTACGACCTTCTGCCCAGCCACATCGCGCTCCAGGGCCTGCCAATCCACGACGCAATACAAAAGTAAGAAGAACGGAGGCCTGCAAACGAAGGTGCCATGATGCAGGTTGCCATGCACACCTGTCTCACCGCCACGCACCTGAACTCAGCACGCAAGCAGCATCAAAGCAATCATCAGGACTCAGGAGCTTGCTAGAGGGGCCTTTTCCGCACGCCACTGCAAATTACTGCCACACCAAGACACAGCGAATGATCAATCAGCAGGGTTAGCAGGCCCCACCTGCGCTTCCTCCGCCAGCTGGCCCATTCGATCCGCCACCTGGCGGCACGCCGCCAGCGCACAGACCCATGGGACGGTGGGTGCCCCAAGGCGCGCCGCATCGCGACCCAGCTGCGCCAACGCCTCCAGGGGCCACGTGTGCCACTGGGCCTCCACGGCGGCAGGCAGCAGCCGCCCCAGCTCGCGCGCCAGGGGGCTGGTGGCGGTTGGAGCGGCTGTTGGGGGTTTGGCGATCGCAGGGAAAGCACCAGGGGCTGTGCCCAGGACTGGCCCTGAAGACGAACCCAGCGGCTGCGTCTCGGGGACGTCGGTGGGTTGCGGTACCTGCTGCTGTTCTTGGGTGTGCTGTTGGGCAAGCTGTTGCTGCTGCTGCTTCTGGAGGAAAGCGCCAAAAGGGGACGCAGCTACCGCCAGCTCCTGCTGCGGTAACGCAGCGAGCCCCTGCTGCTTGCGCCGGCGGCCCAACGGTGCAGCCGCAGATCCGGGGCTACCCACAGCTTCTTGTGCACCGGTGGCGTCAGCAGCATCTTGTGCGCCGGTGACACCAACAGCATCGTCCGCAGCTGCTGTAGGAACAGCAGGCGCCGGCAGCTGCTGCGCCCGGGCCAGCTCAGCGCCTATACGAGCGGTCTCTCGCAGCACGTCCATGACGTACGGCAATGCCTCCTGCCGTACATCGCTACCGTCCTCCTTGGCGGGCGACAGCGCAGCCCGCACAGCCGCGGCCACCAGCACATCACGCAGGTTCGGGTAGTGCAGAGTCAGGCTGCGGGCGAAAGGCGGAGGGGTAGGCCCCTCCCGGTCCGCCTCTGCAGCAGGAGCGCTTGTGTGGCTGGAGCTTGGCACGGGGTGCCGGCTGACCGCCAGGTCGTGGTCCCGCTCCGCCTGCTGCGCCATGGCGGCCGTTGCGTCGGCGACGGAGCGCAGGAGGTGCGGTAGGCGGGTCTGGACCTGCATAGGGTACGTTGGCATGTGTCGCGATTAAGTAGCCCCAAAGCGGAACGTGCCGGTACATTCATCGTGAGGCGGGTGGCATTCTGGGGTGGTCCTCGCGCAGTACGGGTACCGGTACGCAGAGTACTTAGCCAGCGGAAAGCGGCCGAACAGCAGCCCAACGCGGCAACGCCCTCAACCGCTCGCGCGCCCAAACACGCCACAAGGGACAAGGCAGTACCACTTACCCCCTCGCTCAGCACGGCTTCCAACCGCATGGCCGCCGCCTCCGGGCTCCGCCTCGCGCCCGCCATCCCCGCGGCGTACAGCCGGCCCAGGCACGGCCCCAGCACTCCCTGCCACGCCTCCTGAGCACGTGCCGACGCCACCACGTGCGGGGCCAGGCACGCCTCCACCACGTCTGCCGCCTGGAGCGCGGGGAGGCCCCGCAGCAGGCCCAGCAGGCCACCGGAGCCCCGGTGGTGCCCATGCCTCGCGCTGCTTGTGCTCCTGGTACGGGCGCCGCTGGTAGGATTGATTGTGGGGGCCTCGTTCCAGCCGGTCCAGGCCTCGCCGATGGCGGCGCACTCCTTAGCGAGCGCTGCGGTGGTTGCGAGGGCAGTGGACGGACGCGAGGTCATTGCCTTCTAGAAGGCATGAACAAACACATATGTGGCGCGGCGTGACGGTCTTCCCCATTCGCCAAATGTGCATGCATAATGTCCAATATCCTGACCGTGTGACGCCCGTGGGTCCCTACACCCGACGCACCACCCCGTATCCCCGTTGTGCTATGCTCCCGGCATGCCACGCAAGCCTCTCCACACCAGCTGCTGTGGCTGACGCATGCAACGGGTGTGAAGGTCACCAAAAAGACACAGGTGCACCGCCAATCCGCCAATCCCTTACCTGGGTGCGTCGCCAGCTGCACCGCCACGACCAGCGTGTCCCTGTCCAGCCGCAGGGCCGTACCTGCACCCACAGCCCCGCCCGCAAACAGCTGCCTCAAAAGCGTGCCCGACGCCTGCAGCAGCACCCCGGTGAACGGCCCCGCAGGCAGCTCCTGAGCGCGGGCGGGCCGGCCTGTGGCGCCCGCCTGTGCCCCTACTTCGCTGCCGTCGCCACCGCTGCCTTCTGCAGCACCGAGCGCTGTGCCCTCGCTGCCGTCCCGCTGCCGGGCAGCGTGGTGCACGTAGTGCTGGTGGCACAGCCGGACCCACAGCTGCGCCGTCTCGTCCAGGTGGGGGTCAGTGGCGAACAGTCGGGTGCTCGAGCTCGCGGTAGCGCCTGTGGTGGCGCTCGTTGTGCTGGTGTGAGTGCCCATGGACCCAGCCTGCTCGGCCATAGAAGCGGGGTGCACGTCCCCGGCTCCGTCCCCAGCTTCGCGGCCCTCCTTCTGCTCCCGTGCGTAACGCCCTGGCAGCTCCGCACCCGCCTCCATCTCCGCATCCACGTCGTGGCTTAGCTGGTTGCCTAGCTGTGCAAGGTCGCCCGGGTTGGCGTTGACGGCTACTGGCTCTGTCGAATGCTGCAGCTGCTCCCCCTCCTGCAAAGCGTCCCTGAGCTGCTCGCCCGTAACGCCCGAACCTGCGTCACTGCCTACCGTGGCCTGTGCCGACGGCTGGCTAACGCCCTGGCGCAAAGCCCCAGGCGGCGCCAGGTTTCGAAGGAGTTCCTCCAGTTCGCCGTCCGCCTTGCCGTTCAACTCACGCAGCAGCCTGCAAGGCACACCAGTTTTGGAAGTGAACGCAGCCAGGAGCGCACAAAGTGGCAGTCAACAGCCGATCACTGCATGCCGTAGACTCCGTGTACTCCAGGGCCGAAGTGGCTGTGCACATATCGGCCCGGCACTGCACGCTTATGCAGCTGCCTCCTTCAGCACACAAGTGGCACACCTGTCTGTCAGCGCCAGCACGTGCGCCTCCGTGAGCCTGCCCAGGCGGTCCAGCGACACCACCACCTCCCGCACCACGTCCAGCGGAACGGCCCAGTTTGTCGCCAGCTTGGGGAACACAGACACCACGGCGTCAAGCATCGACGCAGCGGAGCCTTCTCCGCGTCCGCCACGTGCCTCAGCACCGCCACATGCCAGGGCGGTGCTACCACCTTGGCCCGGCTGCGTCCCTTCCCATTCCCCTTCCCAGCCCTGCTTCTGCTGCTTCTGCTGCTGCTGCTGCTCTTGGTGGTGGCTGCTGTCCCGGGCCCTGCCCGCCAGCGCGGCACGTGTCATGAGGCCCACAAGCCGCGTGACGCGATGCGGGTCGCGAAGGCGGGGGAACATTTCGTGCAGCAGCGCGCGCTCAAACAGCGCCAGCGCCTCCGCGGACTGGATGACGCCCAGGTCCAGCAGCATTGCGGAGAGCTGCCGTACGGCGGGTGTACGACAGCACGGCATGCATGCACTTTGGTATGGGAAAACAGCAAAGTGGCAGTGTATTCAGGGGCTAGCATGTGCAGATGGGTTGCTGTGTGGCGTGTAGTGGGGCCAGCATGATCTGCGCCTCGGCCATGGCTGTTGCGGCTCCCGGGGGACCCTGCCGCCGCTCTTGCGCACTTTGCAAAGCACACGCAAACACACTGGCAAGGGCTTAGAGATGGGTAGCAGTGGGGCTGAATGGTGCATGCTCCCACCTGCATGCGCCACTCGGTCGGCAGGCGGTTGAAGCGGGAATCGGTAACCGGCAACAGCTGCGCCGCCTCCGCCTCCGCCCGCTCCGCCTCCCGCTGCGAGGGGTTTCAGGCACGGCACACCAGGCATGGCGTCAAGCATGGAGGCATGGCATGCAAAATGGGGACTCCACGTAATGCTGTAGGCAACAACAGCACTCGAACGCTCGCGTAGCTCATGTGATGTGTCTACATGAGGGACTACCGCATGCCCTTTCGCCAGCATAGTAACACACACACCCGCACCAACACGTGGCGGCAACGGCACCACCCACCTGCCCGTCACGCCTCCTCTTGGACACCGCGTCCTGCACCGCCTGCTGCACCGCCGATGGCATGCGCCCCACACTCCAGCACGCTGCCGTCAGCGCCAGCGCCATCTGCAGGTTCACCACCGCCTGCGAATCCTGGCCCTGCACCTGCCCCTCCTCCTGCTGACCCCGCCGCCTCCATAGCAGTTCCCTCAGCCGCATCTCAGTCCACTCCAGCAGCCTCTCCGCTGCCGCGCCGGCCGTATCCCCACGCCGCGACGCCTCCGCCACTGCCGCTTCCCCACCAGCAGGGCCGGAAGCTGGCCCCATCCTCTGCCCAAGACGCCGGCTCGCCTCCTGGCCGCTTGCCAGCCACGCCGCCGCCGCAGCCACCCTAGGCACTGCCGGCCCCGCCGCCGACAGCACCTCCTGGTCGTGCAGCAGCTCCTCTACCACCGGCAGCAACCCGCTGTCGGTTGGCAGTTGGTACCAGTTGCACGCCAGCGCCTCCAGCATCAGCGACAGCTGTCCGACCGACTGCGTCAGGCCCCGCATGCTTGCGCCCGCCTCCGCGCTCCCGATCCCCATGGCCTCCGCCGCCTCCACCACCGCCAGCACCTCTTTTGCCTTCAGCTCAGCACCCGCAGCGACGTCCGCCAGAATGCCCGCCTCCGCCGCACACTCCCCGTGTACGGAGTACGGCAACGCCAGCTCGTAGGCCACGTGGGTGCTCTGCCGGGCGTACGGCGCCGCGAGGCGGCTGGCGGTGTGCAGCACATCGGTAGCGGCCCGGTAGATCTCCTTCTCTGTCGCGCCGTCGCCGCCGCCGCCATGGCTTTGGGCCTCCACCGGCGACGGCGCAGAGCCTCGCACCAGCGCCGCTGACGACGCTATGCACTGCAGCAGCCGTTGCGGCGTGACGTCCTTTGCTTTGTCTACCGCCGAGGAAGGAACTAAAAAGCCGCTTGCTGGGCTCGCCGCGTCCGCTACTGCGTGTCCGTCTGACTGGGCGTTGCCGTACATGTCGTACATGTCCCCAGACGCAGGCGTCAGCCGATGCAGCCTGAGCTGCTCCTCCACATCCCCCAAAGAGGTGGCCACACGCCGCAGCAAGTCACGCAGCTCCTGGGCCTGCAGGTGGCCCTTGATGGCCAGGAAAGGGAGGGCAGCCGGGAGCGGAAGGCCGAAAGGCAACGAGGGCAAGGTGATGCCCCCCGCAGCGCGCAGCACTGTCGCGCTGGAAGCCAGGGGCCCCTCCTCCGAAACCGCTGGCGGTACCCCTGGGAGATGGGCAGAAGGCGGCGGCGCTGGCGGCGGCGTAGTGTGCCCCGCCGTGCCTGTCGCTGCGCCAGAACCATGCGTAACTGTCGATCGCACTGCCTGCTGTGACGCCGCGTGCTGTAGCGGCTGGGCGTCCCCTTCAGCGGGCGACAGGGCGCCCGCGTCCACGTTCCTCCCATCCCACCTCCACCCACTGTCCTGCGCAGCCTCGTCGCGTGCTGCCTGTGCTGCTGCAGTGGCCCTGTCAGTGACAAGGTCCTTCCCCGCCCCACCCGCCATCCTAGGTGGGGGCGACCCGGGCCACATCCACTTGGGCCGCTTTGGTGGGTGCACTTCTGAAGGCAGCACCCGCTGCATCAGCTGCAGCTGCTGGTCCGGCCCCAGAGGGTAGGCGCACTCGAGCAGCGCCTGTACAACGGCGCGCCGCATGCGCGGCGGCAGTTGGTGGTTGCCGTCGTGCACGCCGATCGCAAGCGTGGCGGTTGGCGGGATGAGCGGGTGGTTGGCGGGGTCAGGCGCGGACAAGAGCATGGAGCCCAGTGCTTCCTGCGAGGGCAGAAATCAACACATTTGGTCACAGCAGCACACAGTCAACCAAGAGCTGGGCACAGATTTAGTATACTCCAAGGCCGTGCCAGCAGGACATCGTCCACACCACACACCGCTCTCCGCCTGCGCCGTGCACCTGCCGTACCTGCATGTGCCACACGAGGCCCGCCCACGCCTGCTCGTCCAGCGGCCATTTACTGAAGGGCGGGCGGTCCACGTGCGCCTCGTCCATGGGGAATACCAGCGGCTCCTGGCAGGCGCAGCGAGCGGGCGAAAGATTCGGGGCGTATCAGTGTTGGTTGTGAGGGGCAGTTAGGCAACAGCAAGGATGCCTTGGGCCTGCCCTGGGCAGGGAATAATGTGATACATTAGCGGCTCCTGGCAGGGCAGGGAGCGGGGGCGCGTGCAGGGACTCCAGGCCGTAAGCACACAGATTAGCAAGCTGGGTCGGCCTGAAGCTGCCCGCAGCTGCACATTTGAGGTATCTCCAGGCCACGTCTGAGTAGCAACTTACAACTGTTGCACTCGTGCAGGCCGTATTCATGGCATACGGCGTAATCACGTAAGCAAAGGAGTGCACATGGGACTTAGCGGTGGGGGAGCGCACGTGCCTACCTCCGCAAGCGTGTTGATTGCCAGCGCTGCCCGGACAAGCGCCGACAGCTCCCGTGCGGTGCCGCGCGCCGCCTCCAACGTCGCCTGCGTCGCCTCCTGCAGCTCCCGCTCCTCCACCTCCGCAGCACGGGCCGCGGAGCTCCTGCCCCCGCGGTCCTTGCCCCGCCCGTGCGCACTGCGCACTGGGGGCGTTTCGCTGGCGAGCTGCTCCTGCCGCTGCTGCAGCTGCTGCAGGTGGGCCACCAGCGCAGCTGATTGCTTGTACACCACCGATGCACGGCGGGCGATGACGTCCGACAGGAGGTCCTAGGGGGTCAAGCAGGAGGCAACCAGGTAATGGAGGTGTACGGCTATCCAACCGGCTAGGGTATTGCAGCACGCAAGATGTCGTTGTCCGCACAAGGAGCAAGGTATAAAGTACCGACATGAAGGATGTACATCACGACCGCGCTGTACAGGCACTCAGAGCAGCACCGCACGGTTTCCTCACCCGGAGGCCCCCGCGGGCTTTGGTGGCCTGCTGCGGCGGCTTGCTCTCTGCAGGGTCTTGGCCTCCCGACAATGGACCGCCTCCGACATGAGCCGCCCCCGCCACTGCCACCTTCTGCTGCCGCTGCTGCCGCTGCACCCGCAGCGCCGCCACCAGCTCGCACAGCCGCTCCGCCAGCGCCGCCACCTCCTCCGCCCGCAGCTCATCCTCGGGCCGTCGCTCCGAAACCAACTGCCGTACGACGCCCGCCAAGGTAGTCATGGCGCCGAACGACACTGCCACATGCTTGCAGTCCGGCCCGACCTGCCGTACGGCCGCCGCCGCCGCCGTCTGCAGCTCCATATGCAGCTCCAGGACCGCCGTCGTGGGCAGGCTCCGCAGCAGCAGGTACTGATTCTTCGGCCCTCCGCCATCCAGGGAGCCCGCCAGGGCCCGCAGGCTGCGTACCCCTGGCGAGTCAAGCGTACCGACACGTGCCAGACCGGCTAGCATCGTCGCCAGCGCCAGCGCTAGCTCCTGGTCCGACCCCGACTCAGCTCTGGCGGCGGCGGCGGCGTCGTAAGCAGCTGACGTGGTGCTCTCCGTCCCCACAGAGCCTGCCGTCGCGCCGACACCGCTGCCGGTACCGGGCTGCGTGGGATGTGCGGTGGGCGTGGAGAGCGGCCCTGACGGCTCCCGGCGGGAGGGGCAGGCCAAGGCGTCCATAAGCTGTCGTCCAGGGGAGTACCCGCACGCCAGCAGGCAGCGAAGAAGCTGCGCCGACTGCGGCAGCGTGGCGCTGGTCAGCACGCACGGCGGCGGCAGCGGCTCCGAGGTTTTCCTGGTGGCGGGCTTGTGCGCTGGTGCAGAGCCCGGAGGCGCGCGAGAGGATTGCCTGGAAACGGCTGTGGAACCGGCTGCTGCACCTGATCGTGGGGTGGAGGAGGAGGAGGAGGAGGAGGAGGAGGAGGCTGAATGGTGGGCAAGCAGCGACAGCGGCGGCGCCAGCAGGGGCGAGGGCAACAGCGGGAGCGCAGCGCCAGCTCCCAGTACAGGGAAAGCACCGAGGTGCCCGGTCGGCCCCAAAGGCGCCACAAGCTGCTGCATTGCGGTCGGCATGGCAGCCGATGCTGCAGCTGATATGTCCCGCCCTGCACCAGCCTCTGCTGATGCCCTTGCTGATGCCCTTTGACGGTGTCGCCTTGAAGGGCTGGGGATGTTCCCGCCCCGCGGAGCTAGCCAGGCAGGGACGCACAACTCCAGTAATGCTCGCTTGCTGGCCGTGGGTCCAGGTGCCCCGGCGAGCCGAGCTGCAAACTCCACCGCCAGATCCGCGTTCCACAAGGCCGCCTGGCCCTCCCTAAGCGCCGCACCCTTGGCGGGTCCGTGTCCATGCGCGTGCGGAACATCACTGCTCCGGTTGCCAGCAGCGCAGGAAACAGGAGGCTGTGCAGCTGCAGGCTCGGAGGCCGCAGCGGTGGTGATGGCGGCGGCGGCTGGGTGGGAGCTTACCAGCTCAGAGGCGGCCGCTGGCAAGGCGTGGGTTAGCCAGGCGTGCAGGTCGTGGAAGGTGCACGCCCGTTGCAGCTGCTGGTGTAGCTGCTGCTGCAACTGCAAGAGGTGCAAGTCGTGCTGCGCCTCAGGCACGGCTGGGGGCGGCACTTCCGGCGGTAGTTGCGCAGCTAGAGGCGTGCCACTTGGGCACGCGGGTGCATTGCTCGGCTGCGGCAACGGTGCGCCATCTAGCCTGCTGCGCACCCTCTCCTCAGCCACTGCGGTGGGCACGGATGCGGTCCCTGTACCGCCCCCATCAGGCGCGAGGTGGTCCTGCTCGGCGGATGTGTACTGGCGAGAGGGGGACGCGGCAGAGGCGCAGCCCCTGGTAGCGACACACGGCTGTGTGGGCCACACAGCACAGTGCTGCTGCTGCTGTTGAGCAAGCTCCGATCCCGCTCGCCCACATATGCCCACGCGTCCTCGTGTTGGGTCAGGTACCCCGCTGATGGATCTGCTTCGCCTCCTACTCCCGAGGCGGTCCGACCCAAGGGCCGACAAGCCCTCGCAGGGGCGGCACAGCGTGTGGCTGCCCGTGCCAGCCTGGTTGTAAACATAGAAATTCAGGGGTGTAACTCATGCTGCAGTTTGGGCTCAAGCGGGCGCTCGTTCCAGAGTGCAGTGTGTGGCAGAGTTCCTTAGCAGCAAGGGGCGCTGTGCTTGGACCGCCTTTCCGTGTGGGTAGCAGCGACAACGTGCAGTGTTCCTAGGTTTGGCTTACCCAATCATTTTGTTGTTGCAAGACGTACTGATATCTGCAACCAATACCGGGACCATTGTAGGGTCTGATCAATGCAGTCGGTGGCGGCCAGTGTTGTGGCATCGTGTGCGTGCTTACTGCAGCCAGGGGCGCCTTCGACGGGTGGTCAGAGCTGCTCACCTGCTCCCGCTCGTTGCTGCGGTTGCATTGCTACTGGAGTTCAAGCTCTCCGAGCACGCAGCAGCAGCGCTCGCTGAGCTGCCAGGTGTTGCGCCTCCTGCTGATGCCGCCTCTGCGTGTTCCGGTAAGCAGGTCGCTGGTCAGGACAAAGCCTTTGAAGTCATGGATCACGTTCTTTTAGGTGTATCTAACCTTGGCAGATTGTTACTAGCGCGTGCAGCAGCTGCTGCACGCGCTGCAGTCTGAGCGAGGCAATTTGCAACATCACTCCCATTTGCATAGCTTTCCATTTTGCTCAGGGATTCATTTATTCAAGGGCCACTGTTGCAGTGTGTACAAGCCACGGCACGCTATTGTTGAGTTGATTATTTGTCGCGGCTGCCCATGTTTGCAATGATGTTCCCAATGATGCCAGCTGACACCTGCCCTCCAGATTTAAGCAGTAGGTACACTTACACACGGACGATTGCAATGCCCTAGGATGCTGCGCAGCGGGCAATCCCTTCGACCTGACTGTGCTCCACTGCACCTGTGAAGGAGTGTGCAAAGCGATCCAAATGAGGCATCGTTATCCTCCTTCCATTCATACTAGACAATTTTGTAATTTCGGGTAGAAAGGGTGGACTGTGTCAGACCCTGCTGCTCGCCGGCTGTTGAAAATTCCGATGGAGGAGACACCCACGCCCAGCCCGGGCATCCGCCCCATGGGCGGGCGAACACCTCTGCCTAGGGCAGACAGCGAATCCCCAGTGATTAGCATGAAAAGAATGATGGGGCAGCTGGTGTCCGAGCTGGAGGCCATGCGGCAACAGCAGGAGGTCCTTGTCAAACAGATTGAAGAGCAGCGCAAGGAGGACGAGGCATACCGTGACTGGTAAGGCTCCGCGTCTGTGGTCTCTCGGCCCTGCCCCACTCCCGTGGGCCACGGGGCTCCGTTGGCAGTTTTAGCGCTTGGGTGGTGACTGGAGGCTCCACGGTGTTGCTGTATATGTATGCGACCCTGTCATCGCCCACCCGCAGGATAATGGGCCGCTTTACTACCCTGGAGCACGCAATGCAAGAGGCCACTGCTGCAGCTTCTGCGGGTGCGGGGGCTATGGTGTCTCAATACTTTGTCGTACATCTGCACCCTGTGCACGTACCCCTATTGTTAAATGGTGAATTGAAACAAGCTAGCCTGCACACATGGTACAATCACAGTGCTCCTTACGCAGCAACCGTAGGGAACGCTCCCGCATTGTGGCCCTGTCCCACCATTCATTCCCACCCCTGTCCTCCCATTTCCTTTTACCCCCCAACCCTACACCCTTCCAGCTGCCGCCGCAGCCGTCCGCTCCCAGCATCAGGCGGTTGCGTCCGCCAACCCCTCCCTGCTCAAATCCGGGTCCTTCGAGTTCGCCCGGCAGCACCGCGTTCCGAAGGCCAGCAGCGCCTCAGGCTCGGGCCACGGCCACGCGCCGCCCCACCCGGCCCCCACAGACCCCAGCTTCCAGTCCCCTAGCCCTCCCCACCACCTCTCCGCCCACCCGCTGAGCCCACTGGCCGCCGTCACTCCCTCCCCTTCACTGCCCTTTGGAAGCGTCACCGAACTGGGCCCCGCCAGCCGCCTGGGGCCCTCCCCTGGCACCGAGGGCCCCGGCTCCAGCCCTGCCCCGACCCAGATCGACACAGCAGCCAGCGCGGACAAGAGCGGCAGCGCACGCCGCAGGGCGTCCCGTCGCCCTGTGCTGTGGTCCGACAGCGACGACGCGCCCCTGCCCCCATCTGGGTCGGACGAGGAGGGCGGGCCAGGGCAGGGAGCTGCAGGGAGGGAGGCCAGCGGCGGCGGCATGCGGTCGGGCCGGTCTGGGAGCTCTGCGAGCCGGCTGCGGAACATGCGGCGGGGCAGCGCCAGCCCCACAAAGCGCTCGCAGCTGGGGCAGGGGCAGGCTTCGTCGCCCTTCGCCACGCTCACAACCCAGGCGCCACTTGCCGCGGCGGCGGCAGAGGACTTCCCCGGTGCTGGCATCAGCGGAACCGCGGCCCGGGGGCGGCGTGGAGGGGCTGGAAGCAACGGCGGCGGGCGTGGGGCCTCGCGGCTGAGTCACGCCCAGGGGCAGGACACGAGCGTGGGGACGAGGGGAGGGGACGGGGGCGCTGTGGGAGAAGAGGAAAGCGGGGCTCGGGATGTCGATGCGGGCCGGATAAGCGACGTGGAGGAGGAGCGGTCAAGGCACGGCAGCGGCAGGGGGGCGGTGGGCAGGCGGAGGGGCAGCATGGCCCCGCCGCGGCCGCAGGGCGCGCTATCGCTGCAGGTACGTGCCATCAGTAAACATTACTCATCCGCCATTCAGCATCAATTGCCATTCCTGCGCAACGCTGCATGCCGTCAGTTGCCTGAGCTGGGGGTAGCTGAGCACTGAACTTGCGCACCGCTGGGTGTCGTTGCTTGCCTAAGCTTGGAATAGCTGAGCGCTGCACTCCTTACCTCGTTGTTGCTACTGCCACATGCAGGGCGAGCTTCCGTCCTTCTCCATCCCGCACAGCACCCCGTCAGGGGAGATCCCCGCCGCGGTCTCCGAACTCGCCGCCCGCCACGCCTCTCGCCACACCCACTCCCACGACAGCAGCCTCCACTCTCGCGGCCACCCCGCCCCGCCCGCCTCGCCCCAGCACCCACCCGCGCCCCCAGCCTCCCCGTACCGCCCCCTGCCCGCCCCCGGCCCCGGTCCCGGCCCCACTCCGGCCACCCTGTCCCTCTCCGACGTGCCCTCACCTCCCCTCTCCCCACGGCTGTACCGATCCACGACCAGCCGCCGCCATACCCCCACAGCCTCAGAGCTGTTCCACTTCCACTCCCACGGCCACTCCCAGCCCCAAATCCTAACGGACCTCAGCACCTCAGGAGGCGAGGGGCCCGCACCCACATCCTCTGCAGCGCCAGGGTCCATCGCACTGCATCACCCTCTGTCCTCCTACGGGGGCTCAGACCTAAGCGGGGGCGTTGGCCATCCCAACACCACACACGCGCACCTGCACCGCCACCGCGGCCATCACCACGGCCAACACGCCCATCCCTTCTTCCAGCACACCCACCACCAGCATCAGCCCGCCAACGCGCTTGGACAGAGCCAAAGCGGCGGCGCTGACGTCATCGGCGCATCGGCGTACGGCGGGGGCGGCCACCGCCGCACCCGCAGCCTTGCGTCGTCGTCCGTGCCTCTACCAGCGGGATACAGACGCAGTGGGGGCCTTTCCCGCAACCGCAGCAGCACGGACGGCGAGGCGCCGGCGTTTTACGTCCCCGGAGGCGGACCCATGACCCAGGGGTCGTGGGGGGGTCTCATGGGCGGCCCGGTGCGCAGGGAAATGTCCCTGCCGCCTGTCATGGACGTCCCTAGCGGCCTGCCGAGCCCGGCGCTTGGGGGCAGCGGTCCGGGAGGGGGTGAGAGGAGCAGGGCGCAGAGCGTGGGCCGGTCGCCGTCGGTGGGGCGGGAGAGCCTGCTGTCGGACACGGAGCGGGGCACGGAGCGCGCGGAGACGGCGTCTGTCAAGTAGGTGCCGGCTGCTGTGCTGAGAAGAGGAGCTTCTGGCCCTTGGTTCGCAGATTTACCGCAGCACTTTCACACGCTTTGCTGGGTCAGGAGGTGACGGCCGCGCGCAGGTGTTCCCAAACGGCACCACTTTACTCCCTGCTGAACCCACGTGCCCTACTGTTCACAACCGGTCGGTCTCAGCCATGCCTCCCCACCCCGTCCTTACACAGGCACTTCCAGGGCATCTCGCCCCGCCTGGTGGAGATGTACCGCCTGCGCGCCGAGACCGCCCACTGGTCCCTGCGGCCCGACCAGCCCTTGGGCCAGCTGCTGTCCCGCATGGGCAGCCGCCGGGTCTCCATGGACATGGTGCGACCCATGGGTCTTGTACGGCAGACTGTAGCGGCGGCGGCCGCCGCCGCCAACGCAGCCGACATCGCCGCCGCCAACGCAGCCGCCGGTGAACCGCTGCTGCCGGGGCTAGGGAGCAGCGACGGGATGCGTCGCGCAGAGGGGAGCACATCAGGCGGGCGGGTGGGGGCCAAGGTGGCGGGGCTCAAGAGGAGCCTTAGTCGACTGGGGTTGGTGCTGGCGGAGAAGGTCGGCAAGGGCGGCCGCGGCGGGAAGGGGGCGGGCGGGGGCGACGCGGAGGACCCCACCGTGTTCGCCATCCTGGACCCCAACTATGACCACCCGCCCATGATCGGTGAGGCATGTTGGAGGCGGGAGGGGGAGGAGGGTAGCTGGGTAACCGCAGAGTTGCGAGTAAGGGAACCGGAACCCAGTAGGGCCTGCGGAGACCGGTGTCGGTGGCGACCAGCGAGTAACTTGGTACATACTCTGTGATTGGGTGCGTGCGGCGCATGTGTGCTCCATGCAGCTGGTAATGTAGGGCATGGTATACGGTAATGCACATGGCAAGATGAAGTGCGAGTTCGCGATAGCGGCCGCTGACGTGTGCTGTGCCGTGCCCACCCCTACACGTGCACGTGCCGTGCCTCCTTCCAGGCGATGAGGACTACGAGAAGCAGCTAACGCTGCGCGAGCGGCTCCGGCTGTACTGCGTGGGGCTGATCCGGCCCGAGGGCCGCACCAAGTGGGACCTGTTCATCATGCTGCTGCTGGTGTGGGTGCTCTTCGCCTCGCCCGTCATCATCTGCTTCGGCCTCACGGTAAGGCCGTCATCATCTGCCCCGAGGGTTCTGGCGGGCGTGCGGAAGGCGCACGAGGCAAGGCACTTGTTGCTAAGTCAGAGCCGCTTTGATGCAGGCGTTATCCCTGTTGCTGGCGGCCCAGCTCACACATATGCCTCGATCCACACGCATCGGGACGTACCGTAAATGCATGGGGCGCAAATGCAGAAGCTGTGTTTGCCCTGCTGCTGGCGCTACACCTCCATAGAACCCGTGCAACAGCATCTCGGCGTCCCGTTTGGCCCTGCCCCCGAAACACGTATAGCATCTTAGCATGCCTACCACGTTCCCCTGCACCACCTGCACCTGCCTCCAAGGCGACGCGCTGCACGGCGATAGATCCGTCCAATGACATCACGGCTTTCCGGTTGTTTGAGTGCCCATGTATCATACAGCGCGCCGCCCGCGTCCGTGCTGTGCACCTGCCTCCAGGGCGACGCGCTGCACGGCGACTGGGTGGGCATCGTGGAGCTGTCAGTGGACGGAGCCTTCCTGTTCGACATATACCTCAACTTCAGGTGGGCGGAACGAGGCCCGCCGGGGTCGAAGTGGGTCCAAATCCTTTGCCGACGGGACGCCGAAGCACAAGCCAGGCGCAGCTGCGGATGCCCGCGCCTGCCCTGTTAGAAACTTTTCCAGGAACCCGTGCATGGAAGCGTGTCGCATCGACCCGCACCCCACTCTTCGTGTGCAGGAAACAGTCCGCATGCCGCGCGCTGCCACTCTCCACCTGCCCCACCTGCGCACCCCGGTGCCGGTACCCCGCCCGCCCAAGTCAGGTAGCGGGTGTTTCCCTGACCCCTGACGCCTTCCGCTGCCTCACCCCGTTTACGTGCTACTCTGTCCCCCACAGGACGGCCTACTACGACAGCAAGGGGCACCTGGTGACGCAGCGGTGGCGCATCGCGCGGCACTACGCAAAGACGTGGTTCGTGCTGGACCTCATCTGCGTCATCCCCTACGACATCATCACGGCCGGCACCATGGGCTTCCTGTCCATGCTCAAGGTACACAGGGGCACGCGTGAAGCGTGAAAGAGTCCGCGTAAGGCGCCAGGCTCGAGTTGCGGGAGAGGGGGTAACCGCGGGACGGCCAGCGGACCCGAATGCTTGTCGCCCTGCTGCGGGCAAAAAGAAATTCAGCCAGAAGTGCCAGTGTACGTGGGAGGCGGAAGCGCGGGACGCGTGCAGGATGAGGTGGCCGGTGGGGTGGGGGCATGGACGACATTTTGGGCTTCCTGTCCATGCTCAAGGTAGGCACAAGGAGGGGCCCAGGTTGCGGGAGGGGTCAAACCCGGCATTGCATCAATCGCCACGTCGCCGGATGCCCAGCAGACGTCTGGTTACACACTACACGTCGATCAGGAAGGCTTGCTCATGGCGCACCGCTTCCTGTGACCCCCTGTGACCCCCAACCCCCGCCGCCTCTTGTGACCCCAACCAAACCCGCCTCTACCCCATCCCCCATTCCCCCATCCCTGCCTTCGTACCTCCTCTACCCCACCCCCCCTCCGGCCCCCAGCTGCTCCGTGTGATGCGCGTGGGCAAGGTGATCCGCATGATCAGGATGTACCGCCTGCTGCGGGTCATCCGCCTGCCGCGCATCCTGGAGCGACTGGAGGTGTACATCGACAGGGGCGTGCTCACGGTGCGGGCGGGTGGACCCGGGGTGGAAGGGAGGGGTAGGATGGCGCTTAGGGCGTGCGGGAGCGGGAGTAGGACACGGGCGTGTTCACGGTGCAGGCAGGGGCGGCAGGGCCGGGGGGCGCAGGTGGCCGTGTACTAAGCGGGGAAACCGGACAGGTCAGGGCAGGGCACACCCATTACGGCAGGGAAGAGTACTGGAGGTGTACATAAACGGGGGCGTGCTCACGGTGCGGGGGCCAAACGGAGGTGGCGAGTTGAGGGGCAGGTTAGCCTTGTAGGGTGTGTAATTGGCACCACGGCAGGACGACACACAAGCCGGGCGGTTATGCTGCAGCAGCTGCATGGGGCCCACGCTGTGGCACGCGGCAGTAGCACCGTCCGGCATTGCTGGCCTCAGCGCTGTTGACATGGCCGCTTGCTTGTTGGCTGTTGACGTCTTGTGTTGACTGCACGGCTGCGGTTGCTCCCTGTTGACCCACCTGCGCCCCCAGGTGCTTGCGTTCGTGATGGCTGTGGGCCTCATGGCGCACCTGTCGTCCTGCCTGTTCTTCTACATGGCCTACCTGGACGGCCTGGGGGACAACACCTGGGTGGCGGCGTACGGTGTGCAGGAGGCAGGCGAGTGGGGGGAGAGGGCAGGTGGTACCTTGCCGCTGCAGCTGCTGCAAGGACGGCAGGGTAGGGCTTGGCCTTTAGCCTTGCTGCCGAGGCCGATGCCATAGTCTTTGGGACCTCCGGCCAGTGAAAGCGTTGCGCGCCACACGCACCTGCTCCTAGCCCCCGCCTTTCTTGCTCCGCGCTGGCGCCGCCAACAGGCCTGGCCGCCTCTTACTACCACCCGACTGACCCCACGCCCCCGCTTTAAGCTGTGCCCCTCGCCGTTGCACCGTCCTCGCCCCTGACCGCAGACCTGGCCACCAAGTACCTCACCTCCCTGTACTGGGCCTTCACCACCATCGCCACGGTGGGCTATGGAGACATCACGCCCAAGACCAGCAAGGAGAAGGTGGGGGAGGGGGAGGAAGGCTGGACCTGCGGCCTGGTTGAAACGGGCATAGACTAGGACGCGACAAGTTACTTTTGGCGACCGACGCCTGGGGAAGGGAATGATGGCGCTTTGCGTAGGTGTACCGAGGTGGCTTTTGGGATAGTGGAGCAAAAGCAAACGCGCGGCACCGCCACATGCAGCGTTCCGGCCCCTCAGACCACCCCTCTCCCCGCTGTCCTGCAGATGTTTGCCATCATGGTCATGTGCATGGGCGTGTCGCTGGTGGGCTACGTGACTTCTTCCATCACCAACATCATGGCCATCAAGAACGCCCAGCAGGTACTGCCGCCGTGCTCCCACACATACCACGCTGCCGCACGTCCACATGCAAAGGTCCATGGCTCATGCAGCCGATTGGCATACCGTAGCTGTGTCGTGCACGTGAAAGTAGATGAGGGTCATTTGCATATATGTTTGCTTAGCACCCTCTCCTGGGCGCTTGTTTCGGACGCGCGAAGCTTGTGTCCTGCCATGCCATGCAGACCGCCATCGCCAACAAGAAGCAGCTGGTCATGGACGTGCTCAAGGGCCGCAGCGTGCCGTCCGAGCTCAGCAGGAGGGTGTCCAACTTCTACAACTACGTGTCCAGTGAGCCGTGTGGCGGCTGGGGGCTTCGCGGGGATAGCCGGAAGCATAGGGGCCCCTGTCGGGTGGTAGCCGTTGCTGGTGGTGTAAGGCGTAAGGGGCCTGGGGCGGGGTGAACGGCGCCAACGTCACTCTTGCATCTGGCCGGCTGGCTGACGGGGCTAGTGCTGCTGCTGGTGATAAAGTGGAGCTAGGGCACGGGCCTAGTTGCGGAGAGGGCGGAACGTACGGCCTTCTCCACAGGAAGCTTGTGAAAACGCATACCTTTCCCCGGCGTGCAGGCAAGATGATCAAGCGCGAGGAGGCGGCGCTGCTGGCGGAGCTGCCCTTCAAGCTGCGCTCACGGCTGCTGCAGGCAAGTGATAACCCTGCTGTGCCGGCAAGAGCATCATTGGGATTACAGAATTGCTCTGCCGGGGGCTACCGCCGCCATGGGAGGCGCCATGGGAGGCTGCATGCCCTCACCTTCCCCGCTCCCTCACAGCTGTCCCTGTCCCCCTTGATATTATAGACCTATACGTCCCATGCCTCGCCGTCACCCCCGCCCCCGCCCCCAAACCCGCGCCCAACCCAACTCCCGTTCGCGCCCCTATCCCCGCCCCCGCCCCCGCCCCCAGGCCTTCCACACCGACATGCTGTCCCGTGTGCCCGCCATCGGCCGCCTGCCGCCCCACGTGCTCATAGAATTCGTGTCGCAACTCAAGCCCTACTACTTCGTGGAGGGTGGGTGGAGGGGGCGAGGATGGTGGGAGACGGGCTGAGCACGGGCTTTCGCCGGGTGTTGCTTACCGGAATCCTCCAATTCCCATTCGGCTCAGACCCCATGCGATGCCTCTTGTATCGTATCCACTGTCATCGCTGCTATGTCAGTCAAGTCTGAGCTTCACCATTTCCAGGTATGAGCTGGATTTACATGGTCATGGTCATGGGCGCCCACCACATTCCTCTCCTTCCCCTCCCTGCCATAATCCCCTCCACCCCCAGGCGACATCGTGTGCATGCAGGGGGACTACGTGGACGGGCTGTACTTCGTGAGCGAGGGGCTGCTGGAGGTGAGCTGATGAGTTACAGGCTGCGGGGCATGCATGGCAGGGCTGCATGAGCTTTGCCACCGGCCGTGGTATGCCACGTCCCAGGGTACTCCACTGCCAGGTCCAGCAGCCAGGTTTTGGCGGTAGGTACTGCTTAATTACAGGGCCTGCCATGACCGGGGATGGTGTGCCGAGCTTGTTTTTGCTGCCACGACTTCAGGACAGTAAACCTGCGTCTCCCCTACCCCTCACCCCTCCACCACCCCCAGGTCCGCACCTACGTGTTCAGCGCCGACCTGGAACCGTGGCGCATGTTCGAGGCGGTGCACAAGGACGAGCTAAGACACATGATCTACACGGCGGAGGTGCGAGAGCGCGGGCTTGGGCTTGGGCTACGCCCCAGCCGCGGGCACGAGACGGTTCAGGCCCCAGCCGCATCAACCATATCATGTTCGACCCAAGCTTTTGCTGCCTACTTCCTAACCCCCTCGGTGCAGCCATCCTCCGCACAAGATTGTAGGCACTGGTCCAGTTCGTCCTTATTCTGCGTGCCAGCCGCTTTCCGCCGCTTGTTGTACTACCCACTCACTCTCCCACACACTTGCCCGTGGCCTTACGCGATAACCCCGATGCCCGCGGTATCCCCAGGGCCGCCTGAAGCCGCGCTGCTACTTCGGCCAGGCCGGCGTGCTGCACGGCGGCGTGTGGCCCGCCACCGTGATCGCCAAGAACTGCTGCGAGCTGTACGCCATCGACAAGCAGGGGCTGGACCACATGCTGGCCATACAGCCGGAGCTGCAGGACATGCTGGGCCTGCCGCGCGAGCCCGTGCCGGGTAGGTCCGGGCTGGGTCCTTTAAGCAACCCAATCCATCGCCCTCCCACCCTCCCACCCAGTACCAGGTACCTACGGTGTCTTCCGCTACAACCCTTCACCGCGCATCTAGCCACCCTCCCGCGCATGGCTAACACGTTCCCCCACGCCTTTCCTCGCCTTCCGCACCCCGTTCACGTCCTTGAACTAACTCCACGTTGTGTGTCCCCCAGCCTCCGCGGCGCACAAGGAGTGGCTGTCCGGCCCGGGCGCCAACCCGCTGCTGCCGCCGTCCGACCGCGCGGCGCTGGTGGCAGACTTCCCCATCATGGACCCCGCGCCGCAGCGGGGCCTGGTGGCGGGCATGCTGCGCACCATGGGCCACATGATCACGGGTGGGCAGGGTGGGGGGTGCTGGCCGCGGGTCAGACGACTGTAAGGTAGTGGCGTGGGGTTTTACCTGCATAAGCGTGCATGCGCGACAGGGCGGCCTGGTGGCGGGCAGGCTGTGCACAGTGGGGCACATGATCACAGGTGCGCAGGGTGGGGGACACATGCGCCCCGGGTGGCCATGCTCTAGCACACGTAACACGCGTGGGGTGCTTACATATAGATGGTTGTGCTGCAGTACAGCACGTCCTTGTCTTCGTGCTTCGGTGGGCCATGCTGACTCGTCCAACACGCGTTCCAAGGTCACACCACGTTTCCACCTCGCAGGCAACCACAGCCACAGCGCCCGCAGCGCCAACCTGGCGCGCAACAGCACCATGTCGCACGCGTCGTACGCCATGGGGCCAGGGGAGGGCGCCGCCAGCTACGGCAACGCCAACGGCAACGGCTCCAGCGGCTTCGGGCCCGGCCTGTCCGGGGGCCTGGGCGCAGGAGGAGGGGGAGGTGCAGGTGCAGGGGGCAAGGCGGGCGGCGCGCCGCCCCGGTCGGGGCCGTCGGCTCTGCTCAGCGGCATGTTCGGCGGCGGGGGCGGTGTGGCGGAGCTGGGGCACGGCTCGGACTCGTTCAGCAGGTGGGTGGCCGGGGGGGGGCTGAAAGCAATGGAGCTTTGCATACGGTAGGTAGATGGATGTGCTGCAATGGCAGGTGTGCAGGGTACGCTGGGCAGAATGGCACTCGTGGCAGCGTGGAACGCGCGCTGCGAGACCCTGCTGGGGTCGGCACCAAAGCGCAGGGTCGTGCCGCCGGCTCTCCATACGGAAATTGCACAGTAAGCCTACCTGACATGCCGTCCGGCTTCGTGTTCAGCCTGACCAACATACCGTCCATGACTTCGTTCTGGGTGCTACCTGGTGGTGCAGGTTCCGGCCTGCCGGAGGCTTCGTGCGCCCGTCGCTGCAGCTGCCCGAGAGCACGCGCCTCCTCAACGGTAATGACCTGCAGCAGGGCTCCTCGCCGCGCTTTGGGTAACAGCCCGCGGGTGGCGGCAGGTGCTGGCAGCGTATCTGGCGGTAGCTGCGGAACATGGGGGTCAGGCCGCGTGGGGAGCTTACGCGTGAAACGCGAGGAAACACGCTGCGAGGGGGGCTTCGGTGCTGCTGGCAGGTGCAGCTGCAGTCCGGTGTAGTTTCCAGCAAAACGGGTGTTGGGATGCGAGGGCGGAACTGGAGATGGTTGAGTTACGGTACCCTTCTGCGGAGTGCTGTGAAGCTAGCAGCGTGGTATGTGCTGTTGAGGGATAGGAGCGTGTACTGCACTTGGACCGCGGTCGTGGTCGTGTCGGATTGTTGCCGTAGTGTATCGCCGTTACCTATGTGTGTATGTGTGCTTTTCGGAAGTGAATTGCGGTAGGAGTCCATCAGTTGCCGGCTGCCGCATTGCACAGCCGCGGCCATGTCAGTCGTGCGAAGGCTGATGCCCTTAACTTCGGGCGTGTATTTGGGAGAGGTGTGAGGATGCTACCGGTACACGAGCTGCACTTCCGATACGATTGAGGGGAACACAGTGCAAGCTGGTGTACCGAACAAGGAGCACCTGCAGTGGATAGCCTGTGCGATGAGGTGGAGTGACCTTTTACTGCATGGGAGGAGGCAAGGCTTGTGCACAGGGCCTGGTTGTGCAGGCTGAAGGATCGCCCTGCCGATGTGACACCGTAAGGCGAGGGTTGGATTAGGGGGGAGGTACCTACGGTGGTGTCATCGTGGGAATGTACGGCTGCGGTCCAACAACAACTGCAAGCAGGGCGAGAGCTAGCGCATGCGTACACTGCTTATCCTGCACTGTTTCGCCTGCCTGGGAGGAAGTGTTGGTTCTGTTGCAGATTGTGTCTATGGCGAGTGGGACTAGTGTTGGCGGAGGGCCCGTAGGTTTTCACTGAGAGAGGGGCCTGAGCAGCATCCGAGGGGCCCGATATTTGCTTGCAAGCGCGGTGGTTACGGGTGAGTCCCCACCATTAGGGAGGCCCTCGTAGAGGTGCTTCCAGTACCCCCTGGGAAGTGGGGGCCAAGACATCGTGACTGCTTGTTTTGGTGGAGTCGTACGGGGGTTGGCGTAGTGTTACCGGTAATTTGTTTACTGGGCCGTGCATGTTCCTGAAGCAACGGTTCCCGTCCCGTACAGCGAGAGGGATGGGGCTCCCGTGTTCCTAAGGTTGGGTTGAGTCCGCTTTCCGTGCGGAGAGGGGTTTGGATTGTGGATGGGGACCAACACTGTAAGGTCACGTGGACTGCCATGTGTTGACCATGACAAGTACTCATTGTTGGGCCTGAGGGCTGATGCGTCTCTCTCAGCACTCAGCCAGTACATTTGCAGCCACCTGCCCACCCCTGGTGCATAGCCGCGTGGGAGTCTTGCATAAGGCATGGTACAGCAACCTGCGCAACCTTGTTGCCGTTCCCCAGCGTTGCTGTGGTCCCCAGACTTGTGACGCTGTCGTGTTGTCAGCCCCTTCTGGTTCGGTCGTCACTGGTCTTCACCAGCTAACATATGTGCTTATGTACCGTAGCCTGGTTCAGAACAACCTTGTGTTACAAACCTCACACGCTCCAAGAGGTACCGGTACCGGTAACCCGTTGGTCGGACATCAGCATGGGACGTAAGACCGGTATTCATACAGGCGGTCCTATGCAGCACACAGACAAGGTGGTGCCAACCAAATGCGCCAGCCTCCCCGGCCGTACACCACAGCCTATAAGCCACGCACCACCACCACCGCAACAACAATATTGAGCAAGATTGTCAAACCACTCAACGTCGGGTCCGATCAGCCGTGCAAAGGGCGCATAGCGAAGGCCAATTCTTCGCATATTTCGTAATGATGACTGTCTCGGCGTCAGCTGCGCAGGGTGGCTAATGGACCAGCTCGCGTGCGTGTAAGCTGAGGAAGCAGCCACTGTCACAGAGTACCAACACAGCCACGTGTCCACAGCCACAAGTCCAGACAACACGGTGCACCATTTTGTCAACCCCATCCCAATGAGGCACACCGGAGCCTCACCACGCTGCTACATCCGGTAACAGGTCAGTTCACGACATGCATACCGGTACATACGACTGTGTCCATGGGTCACGGCTTCCACAGTCGACGCGTGCTCACCAGGGCTCATATACTAGTACATTTCAGTATGCTTATTGCACCAATGCTCAGCAGAAGGACCACCGCAACAGCGAAATTGCTTAACACTATACGCTCGTTAGCATGCTATGCAAGCACCCTTCCCCTCCACCATTGCATAACGCCTACGTCGCCTAGCACACCCCATCCCGGCTGCCCTCCTCACCGCCGCGGCAGGGGCGGCACCAGGCCTGCAGCCGCCGCGCGCGCGGCCGCCACCTCCAGCTCCTCCCTCAGGCTCATACCCACACCCACACCGCCACCGCCACCCCCGGCCCCGCCCGGGCCCCAGCTCTGGCTCCCGCCCCCCGCCCCCACGTGCCCCGGCAACGATGGCGCGCCCGCCACACCGTACGGCACGTGCCCGGCCATGCCCGTGCCCATACCCATAGCCATGCCAAGCCCGTTCCCGCTGTTTGACACACGGCCTTCAGAAACGGTCGCAGGCACGTTGACGCCCATATGACCCGCCTGCCTCCCAAACGCCGACCCCACCATCTGCCCCTGCCCCCGGCCCTGCCCATCGTACATCGACCCCATCCCGCCACCATGCATCCCCGAGTACTCTGCAGCCATGCCGCCGCCCATCCCAGCGCCAAGGCTGTTGCCCCCGGCACCACCCCACGCCCCCGACGCACCACCGCAGTCGCTCCTGCGGTGCTCCCCCTGCACCACCCACGCCCCTGACGCCACCCCGCCACAATCACTCCTGCGCTGCTCTCCCCCGCGCCCAGGCAACCAACGCGACGCGCCCTGCACCCCAGCCGCAACAGCAAACGCAGACCGCGGGCTGACCCCGGACGTGGCCCCCACACCCGACGTGGCGCCCGCGTTCACGCCCAGGGGACCAGCCATGAGGGCCCCAGCGCCACTGCTGAGGTTCGAGAGGCCGCTGGCGGTGGGCCCGGAGGACAAGGCCTGGCCGCCGTTGTAGCTGGTGCGGCCGGTGTAGTCGGTTGCGCCGGATGGGGCGGGGCTGGGTTTCTGGGAGGAGGTGGCGGCGGCGCGGTTGGCCTCCGAGACGCGCTGGCGCTTGGACTTGCGCGCGCAGCCCTGGGGGCACACGGGTGCCAGGGCCCACGGTACGATACAGTCAGAATGCGGAAGTATGAAGGCTTTAATGCAGATGGCAACATGGCCGCAAGGATCAGCATGTGAGTGGTGCAATCAAATGCGGCCAGATTGTGCGGCTGTGCTTAGGGTATGCCATGGGCACTCCGCCGGCGTACCTTGAGCACGGGGAGGTTGCGGTCCTGCAGCCACGTGCCGATGGCAATCTTCTCTGAGGCGACCTGTGGAGATAGGGATTACGGCGACCTGTGAGGCATCCAGGTGACTAGCTCAGCAAGCAGGCCGCACTGTAATTCATTCGCCGCTGTTCCATCATTCTATGTAACACGCACCTTGATGCTGCAGTGCCACTTGGCGGTGGTGGAGCCGCCCTCCTTCTCGAACCTGCTCCGCGACACAAACTGCTTGTTCCACCAGATGCAGTCCTTGTTGGCCAGGTAGCGGTCGCAGTGGAACAGCCCCTCCACCGTGATGGGGATGCGCTTGCCCTGCTCGTCCACCTGCCGCCCCAGCCCCGTCACGTACACGTCAAACGGCGGCGGCAGCTCCTCCGGCCGCCACTGCCGCCGCGGCGTGCCCCCGTCTCCCTCATCCCCGCTGCCGCTGTCATCGCCGTACTCGTCCTGGGTGCGCGACCCAGGGGGTGGCGTCGTCGACCGTGAGCGGTTACGCTTGGAGTTGCCGCCACCGCCGCCGTCACCACTGCCGCCGCCGCCACGTCCGGACGCAGCCGTACCGCTCGGCTGTGAGGTACGGCCCCGTGGGGCGCTAGTGACCCCCGGGTCGGTCATGCCAAACGGGCCCGGGGCGCACACCGCGCCATCAGGAGCGCTGCGGCTAGGCATGTGCCCACCAGGGTAAGCCAGGCTGGCGCCGATGGCGGTGCCCGACAGCCGCCTGCCGCCTGGGCCCATATCTCCCAGGCCTCCAGCGTAGCCCCCGCCTGCCATGCCCATGCCTATCCCAATGCCCATATGACCCATGGGCCCAAGGCTGGCGTCCCCCATGCCGGGGTTGGATACCCGAGCGAAGTTACCCGGGCCCTGGCTGTCTGACCCCAGCGCACTGGCCAGAAGGCCGGACACGCCGCCGAGACTGGGCTGGCCTAGCGCCTGGGTCAGCATGCTGGCACGGACGGGGTCCAGGCGCGCGGCTGCCGCTGCCGCTATGGTCTGCATGAGGCCGCCGCCGCCACCGGCGCGGGCTCCCGGCGTGGGCTGCCCGTGCATGGCCGGGGCTGCGGAGCTGAACCCTGTGAAGCTGGGGTCCTCGGGGAAAGCGGCGCGGTGGGGGCCGAGGCCGGGGCCGCTGCTGCCGCTTCCGGGGTTGGGGTGGGCTAAGGTGGGGAAGATGCGGACGGTGGGGTCGGGCTGCAGGGGGACCGGCTGGAAGCCATCGAAAGCGGGCTGGCGCAGGGGGCTGTGGGCAAGGGCACAGGACACAGGGCGTGGAGGTCAGGACATGGTGAGGGTACAGGGTAGGAGCATAGACGGGCGGTGAGTTGCAAGTATGACGAGTAGCGGGCGATGTATACCCACAGCGCAAACACGAACATGCATGCGTACATGGCATGCGAACGCTGACCAATGCGTAGGCTGACAGCAGCACTTAAATCGCGTATGTGTGGCTCTGTGCAAACCTCACCTTCCGTGGGGTGACGGCAATGGGCTTGCGTGGGCTGGCCCGGCGTTGGCATGGAACGGGCCCGCCGTGAGGCCTGCAGGGCCGCCAGGCTGCCCCTGCAGCAGCTCCTCCTGCTGCTGCAAATGGACCTCCGCTAAACCTCCGCCATGTGCTCCCACCTGCAACCCGGCCGGAGGGCCTTGCGGCCCCGCTGCGGGGGCCTGCCCCTCGCCCGCGCCGTCCTGAGGTGCTCCTTGCTGATCCCCCGTGTTCCCTGCTGCTCCCGCGCCCCCATCGCCTTCCTTTTGGCCGGGCTGTGCGCCTAATGCGTACGGTGCGGAACCGGAGCCAAGGGACTGAAGGAGTGCCGGAAGGTCGGGCAGGTTTGTGGAATCAAACGTCCGGAGGGAGAGCTCCGTGTGCAGGAGCTCCTCAACCTGCTCGGCGACTTGCTTAGGGATTTCGCTGCCCTCCGAGATAGCGTCGCTGAGCCGCCCGGCGTCGCTGAGAGCGCGGAGCTGCTGCTGCATATGCTGCAGTGCACTGAACGAAGGCGCGCGGAACGATGGTATACGTTCTCCTCCTTTCGATTGTAGCATGGACAGTAGGTCCTGGAGGCTCGCTCCGTCAGCGAACAGACTTGGCATCTCCTCCGGCAGCGGTATGCTGGGGCTGCGCAACTTGCTGGACTGACGCGTGAGTGACCGCTTGGAAAGTGTCGGCTCATCCTCATCACTGACATCCGTCGCCAGTGCTGCGAAAGCGCTGCCCCCGCCATAGCTTGTGTGGCCACGTGGAGGTGTGTCGCACGGCGGAAGGGCCACCCCCGGTCCATTAACCACAGAAATGTCTTCCCCTGCGTCCTCTGGGACTTCCCTTTCCCTTACACGGAACTTGTCCAGGGTTCTGGGTTTAGCTGGCAGGGAAGTGTTGCTCGATGGACGGGCTGTCCCTTGCTCTTTCAGGGCGATGTCACTCCTTGCCCGCTGCACAAGGATCATCCAGTTGATATACTAAGAAGGCAAGCGAAAGCGGTGATAGCTGAGGTTGATAGCTGAGGTCTGGGCCCAATACTCATGCAGGGGAGGACTCCGCGGGGTGAAAGTGCAAGTACAGGTCTTCAAATGTAGCTTCAGTGCTGACGTAATGATCGATGTAGCTTTATATCTTGAAGCTTAGTACAAGCGAGTCGCGTGCTTGTCACGGTACCAGTGTCTAGTGCGTCGTTCCTTTCTTTTGGCGTTTTGGGTTGCGCGTGTTCAGGTCAGGGTGTTAACCATTGTAGGGTTTGGTTTATGTCTTAGTGCTTGGAGTCCACTGCAGCGGTGTCCCTCGACGTCGATTGAGACCCGGCAGCCCTTCTCGACACAGGGCCGACGGTTGGTGGCGTCGCTTGCGAACAAGCACTATACCAGTAAACCAATACACCGATGACCACATTGCACACTCCACACTCTTCGATGGAATGCATACTGCATGATCTCAATCATGTCCGGTAGCACCGCCAGGCATGCCGCAGGGGAGCTCCCCTGGTAAAGGTGGGAAGCCGTTATGGGCAGGGGAGATACTGGGAGCCCAGATCCCATGCACATGTCCCCATAGGCCTGCTTGAAGTGATGTAGGGCACATCACCCGGGCGATGCAAGCCCTCATTAACGCAATAGCTACTGGAGCGTTCTGCGCTGGGTGTTGAGAGGGCAGGAAAGCCCACCGGAAGTAAGGATCCTGAGTGGGAAGCTCCTGGAGGCTCTAAACCCATAACTGTATATGATTCGAAACAGCCAGTAGCTTTGATGAGGAGGACTCATTACGTGCGCTGTCATTCAGCACTACAGAGGGCAAGGAGCCAGGAAAGACACGGCAGGGACCTCCCCCAACGACGCTACCCACCAGAAGAAGGCACCGGGGTTCTGGTAGGCCACCGGCTGGAATCCCTTCTCCGTGGGGGCCGACATGGCGTTCTGCATGATCTCCGTGTAGCCGTTGAGCGTGGCGGTGATGAAGCAGCACAGCAGCGCGTTGCCTGGGAGCAGCAGGCGCCTTCTTGAGGTGGAGCTACCAGCGCTGCAGGCCGAGAAGCAGCATGCCCAGACGGCGCTGGAGAGTGTGCAGGCAGAGCTCGCACGGACACGGCTGGACCGCGCAGCTGAGCACGCCTTGCCACTCCAGCAATATGCTCCTGGCCCACTGCAGTGTACTGCACAATGCCTTCCCACTTCAAACGTCCCGTGGAGCAGCCGAATCGTAATCAACTCACTGGGGACTTGAACCCCGCGGAGGCCTGAACCTCAGATCGTCGTGCGTGTTTAGAAACACGCCGGGCACCGAATACCGCCAGGTCATGCAATGCAATGTATCTTTTTTTGGGTTTTGTTTTATTTGGACCCCTTACGCCGATCCCCCGCCGCCTGTCCCCGCTCCTGCCCCTCGGCCCCCTTGCCCGGCTGCTGCCCCTTTCCCTGCCCCTTTCCCTGCCCCTGCGCCTGCCCCTGCCCCTGCGCCTCCTCCTCCTCCTCCAAGAGCTAGGTTCCAGGATATATTCTTGGTCAGAGAGCACGCTTGGTCAGAGAGCACAATGCAAAAGTGCGACTGTGGTAAAGAAACCTGACACGTGACCGGAAGGACCGGGGAGGACCTGGTCAGCTCACCTGGGGAGGACGGGTACTCCCTTGTGCCACAGATTCCGCATCAAGGCCCTGATGCAGGATGTTCTGAAGGTAAGCCGTAATGAGGCTGGTGCAGGCCGCTGCTTCACGGTGCACCACAGTGGCGCACACCTGGACCTCCCTGATTCTCCGTGACCGTCCCCCGCTTCCTCTGCTCCCTAGTGCTTTGCAAATGAACCGACTGCCCGCCCGCTCCTATGCTGCCCGGCTGTGGGATGACGACGTGAACTGTTTCACAAATCCTGCATAAAGTTTCCAATCCCAGAACAGTACGTTTGTGAAGACGTGCCCATGCCCGGCTGCCACAAGTTCACGCCTGCAGGCGCCAGCGTAGTTGTGCGTGGTTGGCTTGTCCAGATTGGTTGCCCTGAAACGTGCGCGTCATTCAGCCTCGCTCCACGGTAATGTGCATAGAATAATAGCCATGTGGAGGCTTCGCAACCCGAGGTGTCGCCAGGCGAGGTGCACAGCCCAGGGGAGCTCCCCTGGCACAGCGTGTTCCTTCAATGGTTCCTCCCCCGCCGTACTAACGCCAAGAGGAGCAGGCAAATGCCGGCTAGCAGCGCGGGCCCAAATGAACTTCAATTATGCACGTCGTGCCCCGCTAGCGGGCTCTCTTCTCGTAGTATGACCCTGACACATACCAGCTGTCGGGGAAACCATGTTGCCTCACGGCGCAAAGCTTGCGCCTGCGCCCGAAACTGGCGATAAAGAGTTTGACTTCATGTTTGCTGGTAGGGAGGGCCGTCTTGATGAACTCTGTGCACCAGCAACTGAATGCTCAAGAAGCGTTGAATGTCGAGCCATATGCCGCCCGCGCAGAGGATGCGAGGCCCAGGCAGACCGACTTGATACGTTCTTTTGAAATTCTTCGGAGCAGGCGCAGCGCTCCATACCTCGGCGCCGAGAGGTAAAAGTGGTATCGTCTTGAGCGCGATGCTCCAGGTCAACCATTTTGGGACGGCGAGCCTTCGCTACACAATACACATGGCGACTTGTCCTTTGCTGCAGATTGGTTCATCAACATGGGTTCTTGCACCCAAGCGCCCTCGCTGGCGTCGTCCAAGGCCCCAGGGATGGGCCCAGCCTTCGGGGTCCGCAGCACGTGCGCAAGTGGCATGTAGGTGCCCCTGTGGCTCCAACGCAGGCCACACAAGCAGCACATCCACAGAGTCCAACAGCCGAAGCAGCCCTAAACCCTGCGAACCAACCGGCGCTACCCGTGCCTGCACACAGTGCCGGACCTGGGCAAGAGGTCCGGCCGGCAGCTTCCACAGCCCAGCCCCCTGCTGCTGAACCGGTGCATGCGGCACGGCCGCAGGGACAAGCAAGGCGTGCAGCCAATGGCAGGACAGCAGAAGTACACGCCCACGCGCATGGTGGGGCCTCAGGGAGTCTGCCAGGCGGCGGGGCTGCACGGGCTTCCCCGGTGTACCTGACCACCGCCCACACGGCAACACGCACCCTGGCGGCCGAGCTTGACTCCGCGACAAGCGGGCGACCAGCAGCCAACACCAGGTCGAGGAACAGTGGGACTGCAGCAGGCACTACGGGCGGGAGGACGGCTACAAAGGGCACGGGCGGCGCAGGAGGGACCGTGCTGCAGATAACGCAGGCACCGCCATCAGCGAACCCACTTCCGCACGGCACAGCAAGCCGCATACCAGCCGGCCCTTCACTGCCCGCAGCAACCACCACTGCGGATGCCCCTCGTAACGGCCGCACAGCAACCCTGGGGCGGGGTCGAGGCGTTGCCGCCAATGCAGCACGCCCGGCCAGGAAGCAGTGGCAGCGTATGCCCTCTGCGCAGCCACTCGCACACCCATATGCGTTCAGCACCTCCTCTGCTAGGCGGAACGCGGCGTCCGGCACCCTGTCCCGCGGCACCCGCGCCCCTGCTGCGGGACCCGCACCTGAAGCGCGCCAGGGTGCCGACCGTAGCACCATGCGCGACCCCGGCAGCACCAGGCGGGACAGCAGCCCAGGGCGTGCGGCACATGCCGCGGGGAACGTCCAGGCTCCGGTGGCTCCGGCACACCTGCATGACACTGTGGATGAGGAGGACGAAGATCTGCTGACGGGCTGGGTGTCCCAGGACGCCCCTGGGCTGGCGTCGCCGCACCTGCGCATGCCACCCAGGGTACTGCCGCCGCCGCAGCAGCTGCAGCCGCAGCGGCAGCCCACGGAGGTATACCAGCAGCAGCAGCAGCAGGCAAGCCAGGAGCCAAGCAGTCCGAGGTTGAGCGGCAACTCAAGCGGGTTATCGCGGCAGCACACGCTGCAGGTGCGTGCTGCATTGCTGCCTGGGGCCGGGGGCACATGGGCTTCGGCTATCGTTCAGCTGTTCCGTGGGTGCAACTGCGCCTGGCTCAGGATGCTGAATTCGTATTCCCGTGCATTGCATTGCGCATGACATGAACTGGTTACACGCAAGCTCATATGTCGCCTCTGGCACCTTACCACACCGCATCTCGTCGTGCCCGCCCCCGTTCCTTCAGGCCCTCAAGGCCCGCCGCTCGCGCTCTGTGGCAACCAGCCCGTCCGTGCCCCGCCACCCGCACACCTCCCACCACGACCACGACCCCGAAACCAACATCTGGCGTAACCCACGCGGCAGCCTCGACAGCGATGACGGCTACACGGCCAGCAGCGCTGCCACCTCCTCCACACCCCTCAGCAGCCTCCCCAGCACACAGGACACCTCCCTGCCTACCAGCAGCATCGCTAGCCACGAGCACGACCCCGGCGCAGCGGCACGCGTCCTGGGAAGGGCGGCTGCCGGCTGGCGCGATGAGGCGGATGCACCGCCGCCTAGCGTGCTGCCCAATGAGGCCTCGGAGCTGGTGACGCTGGTGGGCTATGCGGACCGGGCGGCGGCGGCAGACGCGGAGCTTGCGCGCTCCAGGGGGACCTCCCCTGGACGGCCGGCCGCACCAGCGCCTGTCGCAGGTGAGGACTGCTCACACGGTGTCCACGGGCCGTGGACATCGGGATGGTAGCAAGTGACTGTGCTGTGACCTTGAGCTGGTCTAAACGAGATGCGTGCTGATGGGAATGGACGTGGTGCCTTGCTGACCTGCGCGCAGGTCGAGGCGGGGCTGGGCCCCAGCCACCGTCTCGCTCTCCCGAAAAGGCCACGCAGACGGAGTCCTTACAGGAGACAGGCGCAAGCGCAGGGGACCCGGGCGCAGAAGGTCATGGCGGAGCAGATGGCGAGGCGCGCGGCACCCGCAGGAATGACTCCAAGCGGCCGCGTGTTGCAGACATGATACGTCGCTTTCGGGAGACTGGGGGAGAGGGGCCAAGCGTGGAAGCGGCCAGTGCAGAAGGGGCCAGCGGGGCAGCAGATGGCTCGGCAGGGGCCAGCGCAGGCGAGGCCGGTGCAGCTTCTGGGCTTGTCAGTCGGGGGCAAGAGCAGGGGGCGTGGGAGGGGCAACCACCTGACGGTGCGGACCGGCGGGTGCAGGGCGAGCGGGAGCAGGGCGGTGGCGGACAACAGCTGTGGGAGCAGGGCCGAGAGGACCCGGAAGACCGGGAAGAGGAACGGCGGAACGGTGGTGAGCGGGAGCGGGAGCGGCGGCGGGCTGTGGTGGATGCTGCTCGACGGGCGGCAGGGGTGCAGGCCGTGGCGGGGTACCTTGCTGCGAGCAAGTCCGACGAGGCCGGCCAGGATGCTGGGAGCCCTGGCGGTGGCAGCCTGGAGGATGACGAGGTGCGTGCACTGACTGGGTGCTGCAGTGGGCCTGTAGTTTCAGGTTTAGTGCGAGGTGTAGTTGCTGAAGCATTCTGCGCATACCAACCCTTCAGCTGTCCAACTGTTGTGCATGGGTATTGGGCTGCTCCGCAGGACGAGTATCCCGTTGACTCCCTGGCGGCGGCCGTGCTGCAGCGCTCCCGGGCGCTGCTGCGGGAACGCGACGCCATCCAGCAGCGCATCCAGGCCGCGCTGGCGCGGTACGGCAGCCCGCAGCAGCAGCAACAGCAGCACGCGGCGGTGGCAAGGCTGCTGCAGCAGCAGAAGCAGGAAGGGGCGGGCCCGGGCGTTGGGTCGGCGGCGGCTGTTGGCGGTGGCAGTCCGACCCGTGGGTCACCTGCTGCCGGTGCTGCTATGGGCGCTGCAGCATGGCGTACTAAGACTCCCGGGGGTGACCCACCCACCGGTGGGGCGGCGGTCAGCGTCGGGCTGGGTGCGGGCGGTGGAGGTGCGGGCAGGAGCCCAGGAGCGGAGCAGGCGCAGCTTGGGCGTGGACATGGGGGAAGCGGGGGAAAGGGTCAGGGCCTTGGGGCTGCCACGGAGTCGGGTGCATCGGCGGCGGGGAGCAGCCCAGCGCCTTGGCGGGAGCGACTGGTGAGCATAAGGACCGTTGACAAGGGTTTGCGCTCACAAGCTGGCCGTGTGTGTGTAGCAGCATGCCTCGCTGCCTGCTTTGGCGTCTAGGGCCCAGCACTCTTAGAACATTTCTTTGTTGCTGAGGACGTCTTGTCTGTGTGCCATTCCACAGAAAGCGCTGTTGGCGCAAGCGGGCATGGGACCAGGGCTAGGCTCCGCGCCCAGCCCTCCAGGCTCCGGTTCCCAGGCAGCTCCCCGCACCACCATCGGTCCACCTACCAGCAAGAGCCCCAGAGGCGATGCTTCTGCATCAAGCGGGCAGCTGCCGGCGGACCCGTTGGAAGCATGGCGTCACATGAGGCACCGCCAGGATGTTGCTGGGGGTCCAGCTGCCGGGCCTGCTGGCATGGGCTTGCACCCCTTGCAACCGGGGGGCCCAGTGGGTGGGGAAGGGGCGCAGATGGTCAAGAGGTTTGACGGGACGATGGGTGCCGCACAGGACCTTTCGGGGAGGCACAGGACTCACGTCCAGGGCGTGCTGTCCGACTGGATGGCACAGGTTGCGGATGCAACGGGGGCTGGGCCTTCTGTAGCGGCGGCCCAGGTGACGGGCGGCTGGCCAGTCGAGCTGGTGGGTCAGGCTCAACCGGCAGCGGGCGCCGCAGCGGCTGCCGCAACGGCCGCGGCAGGGAAGAGTGGGACCGAGGATGAGGATGAGCTGCCCTCTGTAGATGCCCTGCTGGCTAGGCTAGCCAAGAGGTTCGGCCTGGCCCCAGGTACTGCGCCAAGGGCAGCTGGCGGCGGCAGTGGCAGCACTGAGGGCGGCAGCGGCACAACAGGCGGCGGCTCGGGGGGTGCCCGGATGCCAAGCTTCTGGGCCCAGCTGGCCAAGGCGTCGCCGAGCGCCACCCAAGGGGCGCAGCAGGCCAGCGGGAGTATCCCTGGGGGACCCCCGGCGCCCCCAGGTGCCGTGCTCCCGACAGCCGTCGCTTCCAGCACTGCCTCTGTGGCGTTGGCTGCAAGCACGAGCCCTCCTAGCAAACCCGCGGACTTGCCCACGCAACGCAGCTCCATCGCTGCGGCGACAGCACTGGCACAGCCAGCCGGAGACCCACAGCCGGGCCTCCTGCACGCCGGTGTTGGGCCGCTCAGCACAACCCATGGGGCTACCAGCAACGAGGACATCGCCATCGTAGTTGCCACGCCACCCCACGGCAGCAGCACAAGCGGCGACAGCGTGGACGGCGTAGCCGACGTGGAGTCCTTTCTCTCGTCTCCCACAGAGCTCATCACCCCGCCCTCCGACCTCACCGTCATCCAGGAACCCTCCGCTTCCTCACGCTCCGCCCAAGGCGACAACACCCATGCCCACGCCCAAGCCCCTGTTATCCAGCCCCACCCTCATCCTCATTCCACGCATGCAAACGAATTCCAACGACCACCTGACGAGATCCAGGACGATGAAGTTGCAGCACAGAGCTCCGAGTTTGCTGAGGACCCAGGCGCAGGGGCAGAGGAGGAGGGCCAGTGGCCGTCGTGGCTGTCCGCCCTGGGCGTGCCCCGCCCCGTGCAGGTGGACCAGCTGCCTGCCGCGTTCCGCAGCAACCCGCCCAGCGCGGTGTCGTCATCGTACGACAGCCTGCCAGAGTCGTACAGCTCTTATGCACAGGACGTCAGCCAACCAGGCACCAGCGTGGGCGGGGAGGCCCTGTCGGGTACGGAGGACGATGGTGTTTCTCAGCCTGACGCAGACGACCAGGTTGGCCAACAGCCAGGAGGAGCAGGAGGTCATACAGCAACAGCCAGCAACCCTGCGGTCCCCTTGCCGGACTCCTATCCGGCCTTGGAGGAAGAGGCGAGCGGTGTGTCCACACCAGGCGGCCGCGCCATCCCTGAGTCTGAGTTCACCACGCCCGTGGGGCAGAAGGGCCCCCGGCTGGGTCGCGGGCCGGGGCTGTGGGGCGCTGGCACGCCAGGGACACCCGGGAGCGGCAGCGCGGGGCGGGCCAGCAGCGGCAGTTTTGCTCCTGTGCTCGGGTCCCTACTGGACCAGGCGGTTGGGGGCATGCTGTTTGCGGACACGCCGTCGTCGGGGCCACCAAGTGCCCGCAGCGTGCGGAGCCCCATGACCCATGGGTCGGCGGGGGCGTCGCCACTCAGGGCGGGCAGCAGCAGCATGGCCATTAGCCCTGTGGACAGGCGGTGGTCTGGGGAAGAGGCAACGGGGTCAACGCAGGAAGGTGGGGGAGCCAGGACTGGAGCAGCTGGGCAGGGGAGCGGACCTCACAGCAGGGGCGGAAGCCCGGGAGAAGTGGGGCGGCTGCGGCAGGTGGAGGGGGTGCATGCGGCTGCTGATGGAAGGGAGGACGCGGAGGGCGATGCTGGAGGGCCGCCGTTGGTGGTTGACGTGGCGAGCCCCACGCGGCTGGCGGGCAGGGGCAGGGGAGGGCTTCCGGGGCGTGTACTGCGGCCTGAGACACCCGAAGCAGCCAGGTGAGGGCGCACGCCGGTGGTCCACCGCTGCTCTAGGGGACATCTGTAGACGTAGATACAGGCCTCGTGTCATGGCTGCGGGCTTGTCGTCTACGGGCAGCTGGCAAACATCGAAGTACTTGATTACAGGGACCTTCTTTCCCTAAGTGTCTGTCAAGTTGCGGCCGGCTGTTGCATAGTTACAAACATGTGGTTCGCCCCTTGTGCTGTTCCCGCAGCGTGGCTTCCTCCACGGGCGCCCGCTTCGCCCACCTGCTGGACCACACCGTCACAGCAGCCCTGTTCGGCGACAGCCCTGCGTCCTCCGTGGACCTAACCCACATGCCACACCACCACCACCACAACCCCGACCCGCACAACCGACGCACATCCCCCGCCCAGCCAGCCGGACCTGGGTCAGGGCACGGTGGCGACAGCAGGATAGCTCGCCGGTCACCTCATCAAGACGGGGCTGCATTACAGCCACCGTCCCCACTAAGGGAGAAGGCGTCTCGCACCGCAACCGCTAACGCAGGGCAGCCGACAGACTCGTCCCTCGAGGGCAGCCTGTGGGCCGGCATCGGCCGCACTGCACCCTCTGCAGCTGCAGCTGCTGAGTCCATGACCTCGGGGCTGCGACGGTCCCACCTTCCCAGTGAGGCTGGTGGCAGTACGGCGGCGGCATCGGAGGTGGAGGACGAGGTGTATGAGGAGGACTTTGCGGAGCCCAGCCCCCCCTCCTCTGAGGACGAGTGCTCGGTGTCCTCCCTTATCGCTGTGCTAGCCTCTCCTGGAGCCCCAGGACAGCATGCGCGTACCATCCAACAGCATGAGCCTGGCACGGCAGCCGGCGAAGGTGCAGCAGGCCGAGGGGCGACCCTCCCTCCTACCTCACAGCAGGCACAGCTGGGCGTCGTTGTGGAGAACCCCGCACCACAGCAGCCAGCCGGTGCCCCTGCCTCCCGACACACCGCGACACAGCGCTACGCCGCAGACCTCTCTTCCTCCGTCGTCCTGGGAACGTCTGCCACGTCCTTCCACAAGGCTAGCAGCCGCTCGGAGCAATCAGCGACCAGCGGCTTTGCGGTGCCGCCGACCGGGGCCGGTCCCCTCGCCAGCAGGGACACCGGCAGCAGAAACCTAGATGACAGCTATGGCTCGGACTTCGGTCCAGAGCTGGACCAGGACTCCAGCCTCAGCCGCCTATTGGATAGCGGGATGCCGGAAGCGCTGCTGGACTTTGGTGCCGGGCTGGTTCTGGGGGTTGTGGCGGGGCCGGCTGGGGGCAGCGGCGGCGGTGTGGTGATGGGTCTGCTGTCTGCCTCTGGCGAGGTCATCTCCCTGCGCAGGAGTGGAGAGGCGGCGCAAGAGGGCGGTGCCGACGGTAACCTTCCTAGCCAGCAGCAGCAGGAGAAGACTTTCGGAGCCGGCGGGGGCCCTGCAGCTAGTGTATCTGCATCTGGGTCCGACTGGGCTGGCTGGGTGGAGCGCGGAGTGCTGCAAGGGCCGGGGTTGGGGCCGCAGCAGGGTGCGGTGTCGTCTGGGTTTTCTGATGTGCGCAGCGAGCAGGGTGAGGGCAGCAGCGGGAGCGGGAGCGCTGGCGGCACTGGCGGCGGCAGCCTGGCGGAGGAGGAATCTGTGGGTGATGCTGGTGGTGGTGGCGCTGGCGCTGGGGCGTTGCCTCCTGGTGTGGTCCTCATGGTGGAGGACCCCCTGGATGCCCTGCTGCTGGGGGCCCTGCCCATCGGGGTCGGCATGGGGATGGGGATGGGGATGGGCCGGCGGGTGCCGCCTGTTACCATTACCGTATTGGATGGGAGTGAGGACGAGGACGAGGAGGGGGCTGGGAAGGAGCAAGGCGCGGATCAGGCGCATTTGGCTGCTGCAGGTGCTGGGGCACATCAGCGGCCGCACGGGAGCACAGTGCTGGGCACGGGAAGCGCCTCCGCGGGGCCAGGCTACCCGCGTACAGCTGGCGGCAGCGGCGCTCCTGAGGAGCACAGCCCGGAGGCTGGAGGGCGGCAAGGGTGGGCAGCAGCAGCAGCGGCAGTGGTTGAAGACGAGGCGGCAGGCGGGCGGAGGCAAGGGTGGACGGCAGCGCCGGCCCAGCAGTCACAGCCCGGAGCGGCAGATGCGCACGGCTCCACCTCACCAGCAGGTGCTGCAAGCGACGCTGGACACCCTGCGTCCCGGCTCGGCCGACTGCCGCCCATCAGCCCCCAGGCCGCCCACATGCCCAGCGGCATGCGCCCAACGTCTCCACACCGGCCAGGGCTCTCCCCAGTGGGCGGTCCCGCAGCCGCTATCTCGCAGCCAACGAAGGCCACATCTGCAGATGCGCCCGACACCTTCCGCAGCATCAGCAGTGGTAGCAGCAGCAGCAGTGGTGGGACACACAACCCTGCCCACCCACTGCGCTCGCCGCACCGCCACGGGTTCGCTGCTCCTGCACGCGCCGTACCAACCCCAGCCGCCGCCCAACCCACGGCCCTCGCCACAGCAACCGCTCCCGCCTCCGCTCCGCCACCGCACCCTGCAGACCTGCCTCGGCCGTCGCACCACGCACCCACCACCTCATCCCTCCTTCCCGTCAATGCTTCCGCCACATCCACTGCTGCTGCAGCGCAGCCAGCACCACCGTCGCGAGCGCCAGTGGACATCACGCCACCGTCCGCCGCCGGCTCCAACGCCGGCCATGCGGGGGCCAAGAGCGTCAGCCCGGAACCGGGCCGCTGGGAGCCGCACGTGGGGTCCGGAGCTGCTGGAAGCTGGGGCCGCCACCACGGCCCCCACGGCCCTGCCAGTGAGGTCAAGGCTGCGGCGAAGCGGGCGCTGTTTTTGGGCCTGGACGGGGAGGAGCAGCAGGTGACGGCTGGGGATGCAGCGGGTGACCAGCTGCCGGAGCATGGGGATAGCGGTGGCGAAGCGGCGGGGAGCCCTGGCGGTGGTGGTGTTCGGTTGCGGGCAGAGGCCGTTGTGACGGAGGCTCCCCGTGGGGGCAGCAGCGCCTTCGTAGGAGGGGCAGGGGCAGGGGCAGACGTGCATGGGGATGGGGTGGGGGGTGCTGGGCGGCAGGCGGCGTGGGCGTGGGCCGGGCAGGAGCACTCGCTGCGGGACATGGCGTCGCGGGTAAGGCATGCATCAGACGGCGAGGCGCCGGGGAATCACCCTGGAGCTAGCGAGGGCGGGGCGGCAGTGCACGGCGAGCAGCAGCAGCAGCAGCAGCAACACGCGGTCATGCTTGCAAGCGCACTCGATGCGACGGCAGCCGTGGATCCGGATGATACTCGGCGGCGAGGAACAGGGGAAGCGGCCGAGGGCGGGGAGCGCGCTGTAGTTCGGGGAGCGCTTGGGCATCAGCAGCAGCCAGTATTGGCCGTCGCAGCGGGCGAGCAGCAGCACCATGGCCGCACGCCTGCCACTGCCAGCGCGCCCGGGACTGCTGAAGGCGCTGTTGCCGGTTTGGAGTCTACTGGTATTCACCAGGTGGCGGCACCAACTCAGGCTGAGGGCTACCGGGCAGACATCTCAGCTGCAGCCGGCCCCGGTCACGCCTGGCCGCAGCCGGTTGCAGCGACAGCACCAGCATCGTCCGCAGCGGCAGCAGCTGGTGCTAAGCCGGGACCAGTGCATGGCCAGCCGAGTCCTGCAGCTCCTGCGCACATGGACACGGCAGCTCCGCCACCTTGGGCAGCCCAACGGACCTATTACCACCACCACCAGCAGCAACAGGAGGAGCCCCTCACGCAAGCGGCCGGCCCCATGCCAGCGCACACGCCAGCCTCCTACGCGGCCGCCAGCCACCAGCCCGCCAGTTTACAGCCGCAGCCGGCCCCGCTATACCACACCCACTGGGGCCCCGTGCCGCAAGGCCCCGGCCTTGGAGCACCTCCTCCGGCCGCCCAACTGCCACCACCATCATCGACTGCACCGCCTCCTTGGGCAGGGTGGCCAGGCGTAGGCGGTCACTCCACAGCCACCGTGACCGCGTCGTCGGGGGTGTGGGGCGCCGGGGTGCACCAGCTGCACCACGCAGTGGGTCATATGGTCCAGCAGCCAGCGGCTGGGATGGTGCCCAAGCCGCCAGTCCAGGGGGTGCTGGCCGGAGATTCGTCCTCGGCGTTGGGCGACGGGGACGTGATTGTGCAGATGCTCAAGCGACGGATGGACTCGTGCATGGAGCAGCTCAGGTGCGTGCGTGCCAACCGCGGGCGGGAAGGCGGCGTGTGTTGTTACCATGGCTGCCGCACAGCCGGCATGCGTGCGCTTCACCCATGCATGTGCTTGTACAGTAACCTCTTACCACTCGGCATCTGGCACTATGCGCCTGCGCAGCAAGTATGTCATGCCATGCAAGCACCTCAACCGTGCGGGCGTGTCTGTGAACTTCTGCATATCGCCCACTTTGCACAGGTCGCTGGAGCGGAACCTGTGGAGCCCACCGCGTCCTACCTAGCAGCTGCGATGCGTAGGAGCTGACGTAAGCCGTGGCGCAATTTACGGATGCTTCACGATATAACTGTTACCTACTGTAGAAACTCGGCACGGCTGTATGGTGCGGCTCTGCTGGGTCCAACCAGTGCCGCTGAGCGCACCATAAGCCAAATCAATAGCCCTGCTGCTCATTCGTGGCTGAGACTGATGTGCTGCGTGGAGGACATATGATTCTGGTGCATCATTAGCAACGCGCGTCGTAGTAGGGATATTGGGAGGCTGTGGGCTTTTGACCGCACTTCGCAGGCACGCGTGTGGCCGACAGTGCAGTTTGAATCTTCCAGTGCTGTTACATTTTAAGGTGTAGACGAGCGACTTGACATCGTGCACTGTCGCTGAGGTGCAGCCCTGCAGGGCAGGTTTACCCTACTGGATAGCACCGAGTTGTACATTGTTACGCGGCGTGGCTTGTTTATGGGCTTGATCCACCACGCGCATGTTGATGTATGGCCACGCGCACGAAGCAATGACTGGATTCGCCGGCGCAGAGCAAAGGCCATGCGGCTGGTACGGTAATACGGTGCCGTACGAGCAAAGGGTATGAAGGGAATCGGGCTTGTGCGTGTGAGTCGAACTACTATACGACACGCAATGCGACACTAACCGAGACCTTCATGTCCAGGTTGCAAGCTTTGTACTGTAAGACAAAGGGACAATGCGCCGCTCAGTTTTACCAGGCCTTGCTGCAGCACAGCGCCACCACAGGAGTGAGAATCCGTTTAGGCTAGCCGCACTATCGCCAGACCTTGCCTGGGCACGTGGCGGCGTGGGCAGCACACGCCCAAGCCACCCTGAAGCACACACGCGAACGCCCGCCCCCGCTCCAGCCTCGTGGCCTCGTGTACCCCACATCCCGCTCTGGGCGTAGCCTAGCTGCCATCTTCCTCGCCCACGTTCTGCTGCCCTGAGCCAGTTACCAGTGGTCGCCTCCCAGCGCCACCCTCTCTGACCCTGACGCCCGCCAGCCAGCCAGCCGCACGAGCCTCATGATGACCAGCGCACATGACCCCATGCAGGATGCAGCGCTGCACACAACCTGGCTGCCAGAGCTCCAGCGTGGAGCGCCAACCCTCCAGGTACAATGCAGGTCTCCTACGCACAGGTCTCAGGTCACAGGTTGTTGTCTCCCAGCGCCAGCCGGAAGTCGTCAAAGGAGTTCTCCAGGTTGAACGAGCCGTCTACGATGGCCGCCTGCCGCTCCAGCAGCTGTGTGTATTAAGGGGCAGGGAACAAGGGCGCTGCATTTGGGACCAGGGAAGCCCCACGGCCAAGCTCGCCGACTGGGCGGCAAAGCGAGTGAGGAGGGCCGTTCCTCAGCGCACAGTGCTCACGAGACACCACCAAGCGGTACCAGTAATAGTGCACAGCCAGTGTGCACAACCAAATGCAACAAGAAGTGTTGTGGCCCCCTTCCCACCTCCTCAAGCAGCTCCTTGGCGCCCTCGTCCATCTGGTCGTACGGCACCACGGGCTCGTCCGAGTGTACGGCATCCGCCAGGATCTGTCGTACATGTGCACAGGCGCGCAGCGTTGCCTTGGTGGCTTAACGTGTACAGGTATGCACTACCGCCTACAGACTGGTCGGGGCTTGCACATATCGGTGCTTGCCCCGCCGGGCGTGCAGCACAGTGCATGCATGCAGCTGAGGACTTCTCCACCTGGTGGCGTGAGGAAGCTCACAGGCGTCTAGTGCATTACGGTATGTATCAATCACAGCTTGCACCGTCGGTGGCCTCCCCACCCGCCCCCACCTGGTGGAAGCCCTTCTCCTCCCCTCCCTGGAACAGCGCCCGCCACCACCGCCCTGCCTCCGCCTTGCACAGCAGCACCTGCGACAGCAAAGAGGCAGGCCACCAAAGGGCTAAGCGTCAAGCACAGAGCCCCGCACAGCGCCCATACGGAAGGCAGCAGGGCCACGCATGCCAGCCTGCGCTGTGCACAAGTATCGGTAGCATCCGCCGACGATGTTGTGGTACGCGCGTACGCTACTGTAGTGCAGCAACTTTGCCTACCGGGACAGGCACACCGATAACGCAACTTCTCATCTGGAAGCGCTTATACCTCGGGCCTACGTAGTACACGTTCACGCTTAAAACTCAACCACTGTAGCGCAATCCGCCAACCCACCAACTCTTGGTGCGCCCACACGCACCCGCCGACCCCACCTGCAGCGTGTTGCCATCTGCCAGGGTCCACACGCTGTCCTGCGGCCGTATCGTTCTGTGGAGCGGCCCGTCCACCACACGCCCGCACCAGCCCAGCCGCACCACCAGCCGGTCGGCGTGCAGCCCCACCACCACCTCCCCCTTGCGTGTGCCTGCGGCGCATGGAGTTGTGGCAGGTGTTTAAGAGCGCAGGCGGTGGACAGAGGGGTGCGCCGTTCGCGTGTCGCGGCGAACTGGCTGGGGCACGGGACCCCATCCCCCGACACGTGTGTTTGCTGTGATACTTCACAAGCTATGTGGTTCTATTGTATGCACCACTTCCTCATGACCGTTGGCTGCAGAGCACCCGGTGGCTGGCCGTTTCAGCGAGCTGTGCAGATACCTTTCTCCGTCCGCACGCTGCATAGACAGCTCGACGGTCAACCTATCTACCTGGAGGCAGCGTCAGGGTGACGGTGACGTCTGTGGAGGTCTGCGTCCATGCAACGCGCTCCCGCAGCGGCACGTCACGCCACGCGGCACGTGCCGCAGCCACGTGCCGTGCCGGCCCGGAGTCCCACACCGTGCGCAGGCCGTCCTCGTCGTACTCCGCATCACCACCACCACCGCTACCACCCGTCGCACTGCTTGCAGGGACGCAGCCGCCACTGCTGCTGGTTGCGAGGTTGTCCTTGCTCGCCCTCCCACTTGCCTCCCCGCCCCTGGCCTTTCCAGCAGAAGCAACATCTTGTAGGTCGCCCCTGCTGCCCTGGCTTCGGTCCTGGCCCTCCGGCTTAGTGGCTACTATGCCTCCACACGGCTCCGGCTCCCCAGCAGCACCCACACTGCCGCCGGTCGCCAGCACCCTGCGCGCCCAGGCCTCCATGCCGGCGACCTCCCCCGCCCGCAGCCCCTCCCAGAAGCCCCCACGCAGCCCCGCCACACACTGCACGGCCCCGCCCTGCCACGCCCTCCCACTGCTATCCACCGCCCGATGCTGTTGCTGTGCCGCCGCTTGTGGAGACGGTACCTTAAGCCACCCCGTCCGGCGTGCCCGCTCCAGGCTCCCCAGGAGCAGCCGAGCGCCAGTGACCGCCGCCCCGCGATCCAGGGCGCGCTGCGGCCCGCTGTCACCAGTCTGGGCAACGTCGGGTGTCCCACCACCACCTGCACTTCCTATACCTACTCCCATGCTTGCCTGCTGACTGCTTCGCCAGCCCATCCAGTCCAAGGCCACACCCAGCGGCGCTGTCGGATCTAGCGTGGTGCTGCTTTTGCCGCACACACAGCTCCGGATGGTGCCGTTCACCGTCCCCCGCCCACTGCTGCAGGAGCGTGCGGTGGTGCTGCTAGTGGTGGTGGCGGCCGCGGTGGTGGTGGTGATATGGCGACGTCCGCTGCACAGTAGCGCAAAGTCGTCAGGTGCGCAGCCGTCTAGCAGCATGGACAGCCTGATTGCAGCACGGACCTGAAGTGGTGTGGGTAGAGCGCGGAAGGGACCTGATGGGCTGCAGCAGGGGCAGCCCGCATCTCGTGCTAAGCCGGAGGCTGCCGCCGCTGCTACCTCAGCCCCCAGGCTGGCGTCTTCTGCGGACTTAGCAGGCCCACCAACTTTACCGTTCTCTGCAATTGCTGCTTGTGGGGTAGCATGCAGCAGAGGGGTGCGGGCGCCGCCTGCACCATGCTGCTCTGCCGGCATCATGGCGCAGATCAGCCCCCACATGTCGCTGCCTTCGCACAGGTCGTCAGCCGCCAGCTGCAGCGAGACATGCAATAGTAATCAACGTGACAATTGCAAAGTTACCGTTACAATGGTACGGTATGTTGGCACTAACTGCCGGTAGCCTCATGGTGACTGCAACTTCGTTGTCCCTACACGTGGTCTCAAGCCGCCATGCTCCCCTTAGCAACAGCTGGGCGCCCAACCCACACGGAACGAACGCTCCACAGCCCACCAGAACCCCCACAACCAATCACCCTGACATAGCACCGCCGCACCTTGGACTGGCGCGCAATCGTGCCGTACACCCGCTCCGCCGCCCTGCCCAGCGCCGACCCACGGGTCACCCTGCCCCGCAGGCCCTCCAGCACGTCCAGCGCGCCGCAGGCCGCCGCCAGCCTGGCGGCGCGGCGGCTGCTGCCACACAGCGCCGCCAGCGCAGCCAGCGCAGCCACCGCCAGCGGCTGTCTTAACTTGCACTCCAGATCCTCTGAGGCGTGCCATCTGGCGTTGGTGCTGGTGGTGCTGTCTGTGCACCGTGGAGCTGGATGTGGGTGGGGTGGACGGGAAGCTGGTGGGGAGGGCGGGGGCTGGTGTGGGCAGGGGTCGGCGTCGGCCAGTCCGTCGGGTGAGAAGGTGGATACCCGGCCGTCCGGTCCCAGGCGGGGCGCCAGGCGTGAGGGGCAGCGGCGCAGCTCCGCCCGGATGGCGCTCAATAGTGCTGTCGGTGGGGTGGCCAGGGAAGGGAGCGGTTACCGTACCGGTTCACATGGGTAAGCGGGTATAGAGGAGCCGGTAGCAGCGAACCGGATACCTGCCTGAGCGACAGATGAGCAGGAACAAAGAATGACGGTGTGCGCTCCAGATTGGTGTTATGCTTGCCTCTTCGATGCACCGCGAGCAAGGACATTTGTGGGCACAGTGGCTCGCAGTAACACACAACTGCTCCCTTTCACTCTCACCCCGCACGCTGCGCTCGCCCAGTTGGCCCGCCGCCACCTCCGCCGCCACCGCCGCCGGGGCCGTATCGCACACCACCTCCACCGCCGCCAGCACCATCTTAGACACACAGCAGCAGCACGTGCAGCAGCTGCCCTGGGCCTCGTGCCTGCTGCCCCTGCTGCCGCTGCTGCCGCTGCCGCGCCTCCCAGGCGCCACTCGGGCTCCTGCTGCTGCTGGTGTGCCCGCGCTTGTGGCTTGACCCTGGGCCACGTTGCCGGGCCCACTATGTGTTAACGACAGGGCAGCGTGGAGGTGCAGCAGGGAAAGCAGCGGCCGGCCGCGGGACGCGGCCACCCATGCAGCGACAGCTGGACCGTGCTGCCGCCAACGGCCCACGGTAGCGCTTTGCTTACCCCAGCCTGCCGCTGGTCGCAGCGACAGAGTGCCGCCACCTGGCTCCCCAGCAGGGTGAATTGTGTTGACCGTGATTGAACTGCTGTTAGTGTTGGCTTCATGCCTCGGCGGTAGAGGCAGGGGCAGCACCAGCGCGCTGGCGAGTGTGGCAGAGATCAGCTGCACGCAGGCTGCAAGGGAAGTTTTGTCCTCGCCAAGGCCCGCCGCCGCACCGCCATTGCTGCTGCCACCGGGGCCATGGTCCCCCTCTGCCATGCCTGTAAAGCCTGCTAGAGGCCTGGGTCCGGATGATGTGGGGCCATGTGTCCCACTGCCGCCCCTGGCAGCGAGCGACAGGAGTAGGTCAGCCATCGCGGCTGCCTGGCACGCCAGCTGGCACACCCCGCATCCACACTGAGCCGGCCGCCTCAAGCCCAACCCACTGCTATCCTTCTGCAGCTGCGGTGCATCTGCATAGCGCTCAGCTATGCAACTGCCTATGCCATCTGGCAGGCAGCTGCTGCTAGTGCCACCGCTTCGATCCCCTGCTGTGCTCACGGAGTGCCCGGACAGCAGCCACTCACGACCACGTGGCAGCTGTGCCGCCTGTAGCAGCACCTCCAGCACACCTGTACGGCAGGCAGGATCATTACCGTTGATTACAGCCGCGTGCTTCCGTACAGATGTCACGCACGTGGATTTGTCGCACCAAACACCATGACATGGCGTGCCAGTATGCAGGACTGCACAGATTTAGGCTTCACACAGCCTGTGCGAAGCGGAGCTTTGTACTTACCCACCACCACACCCATGTCTGAGCTGCTGCAGCTGCTTCCACTGCTGCTACCGGTACCGTTCGCGGCCGCCAGGTTGGTATTGATCATGCTGACGAGCCGCGGAAGCACGAACGGAGGCGGCAACTGGTGCGCCATGGCTCGGCAGCCCTCAGGTTCCCACCCTCGCTCCTGTTCCTGCACCTGCACCTGCATGTGCTGCTGCTGCTCCCGGCTGCTCGACGTCAACGCGCTGCCGCTTGCGAGCGCCAGCTGAAGGGCTGCAGACAGGGCCGCCAGCGCACAGCCGCAGGCCCCAGCCGCACGGTCCCCAGCCTCGGGCCCTGCTGCTGCTCCCGGCTGGCATGCACGCATGGGGGCGTGCCGCGTGCCTTTCACCTCGCATGCAGCAAGCAGCAGCTGCCAGCCGCGCCCTTCCTGCAGCTGCTGCAGCAAGAGCCGCGCGTCTGATGGAGACTGGAGGACGCTGCTCAGCGCCTGGGTGCGCAAGGGAAGGCGAGATCGCACGTGCGCGTCAAAATGCTCGTCAAGGGGTCACGCCTCCGGGGGTTGGACTGCAGGTCAGCGCCTTGGTATGCTACAAGGAACCTGCTGTTACCTTTGACATTCCATTACTTGATATCAGGTCCACCAAGCCATCACTTGGTTCCAATTGATGCTTCAGTCTATTCAGCCTTAGGCGAGGCGTTCGCCATGCCACGTGGCACCCACCTGCGTGACGCCATGCACAGCCCAACACAGCTCCGCACCGTCCGGCGCGCAGCCAGCTGCGCAGTCCGAGGGCCCCTGCCCAGCAACATCATGTTCCACAGCTCCCTCACACTCGTCGTCCGGGAAGAGCCCATGCTGCAGGGCCGCTAGGGCCCGCTGCAGCGACATACGGCAGTGGCTACCGTGGTTGGCTCTGTTTTGTTCCAAACTGACTCGCCGCTCTGCTTCGCTCTTCAGCCTTTTCCAAGTGGACAGAGTGGTAGTACGATTGCAGCTTGCAGGTGTTCGCTACAAGCGGGTGATGATACTAGACGACGCTGGGCGCTTTTTGTTGGCCCAACCGAGGCTGCGGGCTGTGGGGCTTCTTGGAAGAGCCGAACCCTGAGCTGCACCTAGTAGCGATGACCCACCGAGACCCACCCGAGTGACCGGACAAACCGTGGCTTCACTCATCGTTACACGAAGTTGCATGGGATGCAGCCAAGTAAAGTCATCCTTTCGAGGATGGACCGAAAACATCTTGCTGGTTGCACCAGCGAGGGCGAAGGAAAATATATGCAGGGCGTGCAGTGTGCTGCGGTCTGCAACGTGGACATTGACACGTGTAAGAGTGTCATGCCACATAGCCATCCATGCATCGAGCCTTCAGCGCATCCATCAAATAGATGGCGTAAGCAGTGATTGTTCATTGCCAGTACCACAATCCTCAGCAGTACTTGCAGTCATATCAATCCTGCCGTCTGTCGGGGGATCCCCCCTCACTACCCTCGTCATCATGAAATCTGTCAACCCGCGAAAACCGAATGTTTAATGCAAACCACGTTAGACAGTGCCGCCTCACGCCAGCAATGCAGTGGTCCCTAAGCACCAAACAGCAAAGCCAACTGGAAAGAATACCCTCGACGCAGGGTTTGCCAACGAGGAGCCCAGCCGGGCAGGCCTCGCAGTTGGGCGCCCCTGTGCTCGAGCTCTAACCATCTCTGTACAACAGTGGCGCCGGGCCTGCAAACTCGGCATCTCCGTAACCCTCAGTGCACACTCCAACGCCCCCGCATAACCAACATGCATCTCTTGCCTCAACACCAATGTACAAGTCGAGTGAGGCGCAAATGATGCGAGGACCGACCGTCTCCCATCCAACTCCCCCAAGACCGCCTGCTCCAGAAGTGAAATGAGCACGGGACACAAATGAAAGCAACGAACTCAACGCGCAAAGCACACCGGAAACACCCGCGCCCCTCGCTTGCTTCTGTACAGCGGGGCCCTTGGTCAATCTTTTGCATAGCAAGCGCAGCCTGCACTGCACTGTACGACCTTGCTCCCTCACTCAACGGGGTGGTGCCTGTTGCACCGAGCTCCTTCAACTCCGCATAAGTATCTATGGTTATGGCACCCATAGCTAAAGTTATTGCCAGCGCCGCGGTTCGCGCTCCCAGAAACAACCAGAGGATGAGGTCTCAGATCCGATTATCTCTCGTGCCGTGTAAGGCCACACAGACGGCTCTCATTCCACTTTAGGTTGCAGCATTTGTGGCCCAACGCGCAGCAGCCGTATGCCTTGGTATGCCTCAGTATGGAAAGGAGGCCAAGGCTAGGACTGCGCCCGAGTGCCCCTCGCCACACGCATAAAACGATGGACCCTCCGCTAACAACCCCTAGGACGACATCGCTCACTCGCTCTCTCTTTCCATAGCCCCCTCGGTTACCCACACACATCATCTCCAGCCAGCATCCCATTGCGCTTTGCATTACGCGGCTCACCCCACCCATTGAGCCCTTATTCGCCCCGTTTGCTCGCGGCATGCCATAACAACCCATAGGCTTCCCTTGATACCTTACTACTGCTCCACACCACCCCGTAATACACCTCCTGCCCACGCAACCATCTCCACACCTACGCTCACACCCACCACCGCCCTTGGGGCTCACTGTTCACTGCGCTTGCGCCACCAGACCGGCATGCGCAACCCTTGGCATGCCCTCGATGAGGATCTCCCCTGCGCAGGTGCCGCTGTTGCTGCTGCCTTGGCACCCCTTGTAACCCACACCCACACACTCCGACTGCATCTCCGCCACCGTCACGCCGCAATCCTCGCAGCTGCTGCCCCCATCCGAACCGTGCCCGGCAGGAATCGAACCCGACTCCGCAATGCCGTACAGCCCGCCCAACGCCGACTTTGCGTACCCGGACGCAGACGCCGAGTGCGACCCCCTCCGCCCGCCAGACGGCACGCATGGGGCGCCAGCGCCGTACGGATACCCCGTGGTGAAGCGCATGGCGGCGGCGAACGCCTCGGCGGCCTCGCTACCCCACATGGCAGCGGCAGCGGCGGCGCTGTCGCGTGACCAGCGGGATACGCCGCCAGCCTCGGTGGCACCGCTGGTGTTAGCGCAGGCGATGAGGTTAGGGGAAGGGCACACGCCTAGGCTGCCTTGGGCTGTCAGCTGGCCGCTGGTGAAGCGGTGGGAGCTGCTGTGGACGGTGGTGGCCGTCACGTTGGTCGACGCCGTCAGGCCGCACGCGGAGGACTGAGCAAGCAGCTCGCTGACGTCACCGCCGTTCGCAGGGCTGCTGCCGCCGGTGTTGTTGCCGCTGTAGTTGGTGATGGTGATGTCGCGGTTGCCGGTGCTGCCTGCGGCGAGCGTGAGGGCGGCTGCGAGGTGGGCGTTGGCGGAGGGGGCCAGGCGGCCGAGGGAGGAGTAGGCGGAGGCGGAGCCGAGGTTGAAGGCGCCGTACGGGGGGCGGCCTGTGGAGGGGTCCAGCGGCTGGCCGCGCTGGAACATGTGCTGCGTGGAGCTGCTGTCAGCGCCGCGCATCATGAAGGAGCGAGGGGCGACGAGGTCACCGCTGCCGGTGGTGTTGGCGCCGTCGAGCATGAAGGGGGTGCCATCGGAGTCCGTGGAGCGGCGGGAGGACGCGCCACCGGGGGAGATCTCCCCTGCGCGCAGCAGCGGGGCCTGCACCTGCACGCGCGGGGGGCGCGGGGGCTGCTGCTGCTGCAGCACGACGGGGGCGGGCTTGGAGCAGGGGGCGCCGGCGGGGGAGGCGGGGGCGGCGCAGGTGGTGGCGAGGCACACCGCGGGCCGCATGTGCTGCCAGCCGAAGGAGGAGGAGGGGAGGGTGGCGCCGGCGGCGGCGGTGGGGGAGAGGGTGGCGGAGGCGCCGGTGAGGTGGGCGGTGTCGAGCAGCAGCGCCTCGCGGGCCGTGTCGGCGATGCCGCCGCTGAGTTCCATGCAGGACATGCTGCGTGTGCTGCGGGGGGCGGCGGCGGAGTGTGGGGCGGAGGCGTCGTGAGCGCCGAGGCGGGCCTGGCGGACGTGGCGCTGCTCGGCGAGCAGCAGATCCGTCAGCGCCGCGCTGTTGCCGCCTGCGGCGGTTGGCAGTTGGTGCCGCGGCTGCGCGGCGGTGGCCGACGGCTCGAGCGAGGGCGCGAGCAGCGGGGACGGGGGTGCGGAGGACTGGCCGGAGGGGTTGTGGGGGTGGGCGGAGGCTGATGGGCGGGAGGGGCTGAAGAGCTCGCTGGGCAGGCGCGCAGAGGGGACGTCGGTGAGGGTGGTGAAGGCGGTGCTGTTGCAGGTGACGGCGGTGGTGACGGCGGAGCAGAAGGAGGTGCGCGACACGTTGCCAACCGTCAAGTGCGCCGTGCACGCTGGGCGCTGCTGCTGCTGCACGCCGCAGGACGCATTCGAGGTCGCCGTTGCTGCTGCTGCCGCCGCCAGCTGTTGCTGCTGCTGGCTGTGGCTGTTGAACGCCGCAACCGCCGCCGCGACCGCCGCCGCCTGGCGGCCCTGGCGCATCCGCGCTAAGCAGCCGCTGACGGTCGGCGTCGGCGCCGCCGCCTCCACACCGCCGCGGGCCGTCCATGTGAACCCCGCCGCCGCCGCCGCTGCGACCGCCGCCGCTGCGTCAAACCGCCCGCTGGTGCTGCCGTTGCCGCCCTTGCACGGCTTGGAGCCCTTGCCCGACGCCGTTGCAGCTGCCGCCGCCGCCGCGGCGGCGATGGACTGCTGCCGCTGGTGCAGCCGCTGCTGGCTGGCGTTGGGCGCCGTCACGCCGCTGGCGCCGCAGCCGGCGGCGGAGCCGCCGTTGGGCTGCTGACACGACGAGTTGATCGACACGACAACCGCCCGGTCGAGGTTGAGCATCTCGCCCAGGACGGCGTGGGCAAAGTCCGACACAGACTCGTATCGCGACACGAGCCGGCGGTTGCCCAGCGAGCTGCTGTGCTCGACGGTGGCGTCCACCACCACGGGCGTCACCTTGTAGCACAGCTCCTCGAGCTTGCGCAACAGCCTGGGGAGGAGCGACGCGGGGCATGCGGGCCAAAAACCGTCAGCCTAACCATATGCACAATCCTCCGTCAATCCTATACCGCCGCCGGACGTGCGTGCAGCAAGCGGGCCACAGAGGCGGCATCGCAGCGCCAGGACCCGAAGCGGCCAACGCAAAACAGGACTCAATAGCAGTTTGCGTACGCGCTGCACAACTCACAGGTGGTCCAGGGTCTTGTGGCGCGTGGCCACCACCATAACGCCGTACACGTCGTTGTCGTGCATGCAGGGCAGGGCCAGCACGGAGCGCATGCCCACGCGGCGCAGCCAGGAGGCCTCCTGAGGCAGCCCGTAGCCGTTGGCGGCAGAGGCGCAGTCGTAGTACCAGGGCGCGCGGGAGGCCACCACATCCTCAACGGCCCAGTTGGAATCCTGGACCTGCAGGTGCATTTGCGAGGCAGTGTAGGAAAGGTGTCAGGTTTTGGGCTGTGTAGGGATGGGGACTTTGTGATGTGGGTCGGGTAGCTGGGTTTGCGAGAGGGGAGGAGGAGCACTGGTGCGGGGTGGTTTGCGGGCACGAGGAGCAGGATGTAGGGAGAAAGGGGCGCGGGAGCTGGTGAATTGCGGAGGTGAGGCGCCTACCTGGAAGACGCTGCGGGTGAAGAAGTTGGTTGCAGCGGTCTGGTTGCAGGCTCCGTCATCGAAGCAGGGAGACGCGTGCTCCGACAGCAGGGTGGGGTAGAGCTCCGCGCCAGGCCCCGACAGGGCGACCGTCCCGAACGTCCCGCACACCGGGTGCACCAGGTAAATGCTGCAGTGCAAGGCGCGGTCAAAAAAAGCGTTCACTCGAGGCGGTCGCTTTCGCGGACGACTCAATGGGAGTTATGTGTTGCAACAAGGTGAGTCATTGTCGCTGCCAGTCGACACAGTCGCGAGCAGAAGGCGTAAAAAGGACAGGTTACGATACTGACCAGCAGAAGTCCGTGAGGCCTGTCGCGGTTAGACCGCGGGTAAGCGACCGGAGCTTGTCGCTGGCCGAGTGCTGCTTCAAGCTTGAGGCGAAGGCGCTGTCGATCTGCGTCGATAACAGACGTCACGGAAATTGATTGAGCTGCGGCTGCGTAAGTTGCGTCCTCTAACCCTGGGAAGTGAACAGCGACCCACTCCAAGGTCGCTAAGGTTGCACAAGCACATCGCCCCTTTCACTCGCCTTGCAATAATTCTTCAGATGGACGTCCAGGCTACGGCGGATGCCCTGGACCACATTGAACCAGCGTGTTCCGTGCTGCCGCCCGCTTGTCGTCGCACTTTGCTCGTGGCCCTCACAGCCGTGAGGGTCCATGTTCGTATCTAGAGAGGAAACAAAGAGGAGATAATTGATTACCCTTGCCTCTCTCAAAAGGTGCGCAGAGTCGCGTCAAAGGGCGGCATCCCGCAGGACCTCCTCGGGTGTCGCAAGCTCGCTGGCCCTACAACCTCGTACACCAACCACTGCATGTGTAAGAAAGCTGTTCTACTAAACTCACCACAGTTCGCACTATCCTGCAGCCACTTGCTCCCCCATGCTGGGGCCATAGAGTCCTTGCCACCGTCGTCGAGTTGCACAGCCACTTCGCTACTGCAGCTTCGCCGCAGCCTGCAATGTGCCTGTATCTGAGTCCTTGCCGCCGAGGCCCGCCGAGGCGCTAGTGGTGACGACGGCCGGCCATAGTCCAAGAAGTCGTTTAGTTTTCACGTTGGTCCTTACTCTCCGTTTCTGTCTTGGACCCTAGTGAGGTAGAATGCTAGTGCACTTGTGAGTGTGAGTAAGTGAAGTGAATGAGCGATACGGGTCTGGTCGCTCTTCATGCCATCTGCTGCTGAATCGTACGGCAATGCTGAACGAGCTGGCCGAAGGAAAGGCAAGGAAAGTTTCTTGCACTCCGTCCTTACCCTTATCAGTTAAAGGTGTTGCTTATTTGCCTTGCAGAGATACCGGCGCCAAACAGCCGAGCCAACAGTCCTCAACAAAAAGAACCGCTCGGAACAGTACACAGCTGGCACCAGTGTGGCATGGGATGACACATGCACTAGACGCCTTTTTTATGATCATACTTGCAACAAGACATTATGCATCATAATACGCCACCTTGGAAAGCAGACAAGTTGAAGAACCCCCCGTAGACATGCCGGACCGTAACTAGACCGACATGCCGGACCGACCGCGTGCCATGGCAGGGTGTGGAGTGGGGAGTATGGGAGCTGGCCATGGTGTAAGACGCAATACCGCTTTTGGTCAATTTGCTTTTCTATGCCCAATACACGGTGACTGTCATCAAGTAATTTTGCTTGTAGGTAGGAATGCAGCAGGGAAGCTCCCCTCATCCCCTGCCCCTGGTAGGCAGGGGGCTCCTTCGCACTAGCCACTGCAAGGTATTGATAACAGCGTCAAAGCTAGGCTGGAAATAGACCTCGTAGGCAAGCTGCTACATCAGCCAGCAGTGCGCATATGATGCGTTTCGGTGGTGGAGTGCCGTGTCCTGAACGCCGGGGCAGGCATGTGCAAATGCCCGTAGCAGGGGAGCTCCCCTGGCCCCCAGTGCGTACGTCCGTGGGTTGGTGGGCCTCCCGGCGGCAAGTGGTCCTCGTCGCCAAGGCTTGCTGCACAAGCTCAACTACTGTGCAGCTGACGCATGACTGTCGGCTTGCGTTATGGTGACACCGAGTCATTGGGCGCCGGTATGCGATGCTCCCCTTCACTGGTACACCAGGAACCGCGGTGCAGTCTAGGGGACCCTTTCTGCATACGAAGGTCTCCCTTGTGTTGTCCCTGGTGGAGGGTCACCGCTACCTGCCTCCTTACGTTGTGCCTTATTATGCTGCTCCGGGGGTGTCAAGCAGGTTTCGTGGTGTTGAGGAGGGTGTAACCGTGCCAACGGCTGTGTGATCGCAACGGCCGAGCGACGAGCTTCACATGGTATTCACAGGATGCCTGCCTTGCTGGTGTGCCGCTGTGTAGCGTGTGGCGTCTTGACTCTTGAGTCGTCCTCGCATGTTGCGGAGATGGTGCAGCTAGGCTGGATCGGTGGCACAAGGTGATCAGATCGATGGTGCCATGTATGCCCCTGGTGCCATGCGCATCAGGGGCGCACACGTCAGTGCTTTAGGAGGTAACGCTGCCCCCTGCCCCACCTCCCTGACATTCGTAGCAACATGACTGACCTAATAAGGCCGTAGTGCGTTGATATTTCAAAGCATTGGCACCAGGGGCGAGCATGCTGGCTGGGTACCGTTGGTGGGCGAGTTCGTTCACAGGTATGGCGTGGCCGTTGTGATGTGCATGACTAGCCTGTACTACTCCAGTAGTGGAGTGCGGGGACGGGGCTAAAACCAGGGGAGTACAAGATGCTGGCCGAAAGGAGGTCTTTGTCACCGTAGACCGTTCGGTGCCATTAACAAGCGCACGATGCCTAGGGCCTGGCTACATTTTTCTCTCTGTGCACGTTGGTGGCTTCAGCGGTAGCAAAGGTGAGAAGGCACAACGAAGGTAGGGTAGGCAAACGTGTGCATGATGCGCTGCCTTGCACCTTCATTACGTCCGACCCAGGAGTGCAGCGGCTGGTTTGCACAGCCTTGCGCGGTGTGTCATGGCAAGCAGTGGCAAGGGAGCCCCCTCGCTGCTTCTCCTCACAGGAGCGCTCCCCTGCCTTGCTGCCCTATCCTCATTCTATCGCTTCATGCGTACTTTGGTATTCATTTCATACCGTAGTTTAACCGGCAAGTGCTGCATACCGTGCAACGCTTGGTCCGTGGGCGTGCGTTAGAGCGCATTCTTTACCTTCAAGTGCTCTCCTGCCACGCGGGACTCTCCTGTCCTTCACGTTTCGACCGGCAATAGGGTAGAGGTACAAGGGTACGAGAGCACCAGGTCATTATGGCGATATGTTCTGCGTGGCCAAAGCGTGCTGTCCGCACAAATCCAGCCTTAAAGTGCATGATCAGATTGGGACGAGAGAATAGAGAGTCAGCTCGGCGCGGCTGGAGCTTTAACGCTCGGCTGGCACCCTCCTGGCACCAATGAATTTTTGAAGTGCAATATCGTGCGCAATATTATGCGGTAAAATGCATGACCGATGCCAGTCCGCAGAATCCCAGGTGGCTCCCGCTGGCAAAGCTGGTCCGTGGGTTGTGCCTTTTGGCCCGCCGCGTCTTTAACTTTAAAATATTGCGCTCGTCGCTGCTGGAATATCTGTACATACCTATGAGCCTAAGATGTAAGGATCGCCCCATGCATGCTGTTCGGCTCACGCCTTTGTTGGTCACGCTGACCTTTCAGCTGCCGGCTTAAAAGCGCTCAAGCGGCCTTCGGCCGTCTGCGACGTTTTGCTCCCGCGTCCGCACCCTACCCACACGGTTGCTTCATTCCCCTAATAGGTTATCCTCGTACGGCGTTACAGCCTGTACTTACTGCCCACGGAGCTTGATACCAGTTGGTACAGGCAGGTGCGCACATGCCGAGGGGAGGTAGGCACGACGCTTACAGCGTCAGTCCTCGTGTGGAGGTGACCTACATGCAAGCCGCCACTCCTGCCTTGATACCTCGCATACCTTGTTATGTGGATGTGCACACGGATGCGTTAAGGCTCATCAGCAAATGGCATGACACCGCACGACCGTACCGCACCACACGACCGTAGACCTTGCACACTCGGAAGCAGTCCGCTCATGACCACGCCGCACTGCCACCGTACGTCTGCCACCATTTCGTGTACAATACTCATCTACGGCAGGTGCCACTGCTGATGAGAGCAATTGTATATTTATGGGGCTGCCCACAAAGGACGTAACACCCATAGCGCGTACAAATTGAGTCCCATCGCCACCATCAGGGAAGCCCCCCTAGCCCCTCTTTGCCACGAAGCTCTGCAGGGACAGGCACATGTCCCACCTTCCGAGGTTGAAACTGGTTGAAATCCCTTAAATGCTATGAATGGCCGTCGCGCCCACCACACACTTGTCCACTGACACGGAGCCCCCACACCCACAGAAACCCTATACCCAGTCCAATGCCCCGTCCATACAAGTTGGGACTCCCCACATGCACAATGGTTGCCGGTGTGTAACTCCCCCATGCTGGGGCCATAGAGTCCTTGCCACCGTCGTCGAGTTGCACAGCCACTTCGCTACTGCAGCTTCGCCGCAGCCTGCAATGTGCCTGTATCTGAGTCCTTGCCGCCGAGGCCCGCCGAGGCGCTAGTGGTGACGACGGCCGGCCATAGTCCAAGAAGTCGTTTAGTTTTCACGTTGGTCCTTACTCTCCGTTTCTGTCTTGGACCCTAGTGAGGTAGAATGCTAGTGGCCACGGTGGCTCATCCCTAGCGACATATATAGTCTCGGACGATGACCTGGAGCGGCTCCGGCCAGACCTGCTCCTCATTCCCACAATAAGCCTTTCGAACGCCCGGCGGAAGCGGAGGCTGCCAAACAACGCAG
>VFQN01000533.1_pt1 | contig 70149 bp, 106 predicted proteins | sample 3512371 | NCBI WGS metagenome assembly VFQN01 (sample SAMN10412370, study PRJNA504923) | tailings metagenome | isolation source: Replicate 2 from Balatoc abandoned mine | place: Philippines: Itogon, Benguet | collected 2017-08-28 | reverse complement strand
ACCCGGGTTGGAAATCCCGGGAAAGTCGGTCTAAGAACCAACTTTCGCGCCCCGATCCTTACCTTGCCGTGCCTGCATGGTCTTAAGCACTTAAGACGTTCCCAGGCGGCCCTTAAGACTGCTCGTGCTCTTAAGCACCATAAGACTGTCTTATGAGCGGCTTAAGTCATAAGCCGCTGTTCTTACCAGGGGTCTTGTTTGGTAGGGCGGTTGTGTGATGGAGAATGATGCGCCCCACAGCGTCGGCTTGCTACACTGCTTGCAACAACATAAATTTTGACGTGTTACCGGCAGGGTTGACATTTGGACATGACTCCTAGGATACCAAGCGTGCAAGCATGCTGCTCTTGCACATAGCACAGCACGAGCACTGCTCTCTCCCTGCCTTAGCTCACATGTGGTGGCGCTAAGTGGGACGTGTACCTGCGTATGGTGTACCGGTACCATACGCAGGTCGTACGTACGTACATACGGAGTTGCAAGGGTGGGTGTGCAGTAGTGCCTTCAGTGTGCTAAAGAGCACAGCCTTACCCATGCCATTTTGGGCATCGGCCGCGCCTACCCCCATGTCCAACTGCTAATCGGAAGCAGCTTGTACTGCAGGTCTTTATGCGCGTGTTATCAGGGGAGCTCCCCTGCGTGTTATGCTCTCACGGCTGTCGCGTGGTAACTAAAGAGGAATGGAGGGTTAAAAGTGCCGTACTGACTTGTGACTTCTCACCCGTAAAGTTTTCACTACTGGAAGACGGACCCTTTTTAATATATTTTCACTGCCTTGCATTTTCACTGGGCCTGGGAGAATTTCGTGGATTCCCGAAACTTTTCACTGGCAAGACAGTGGCAAGCCCCCAGTGAAAGCTCCCTCTGGCGTCGATGGGTCAACTGGAACAGCTTCACCTTGCTCAGGGCCTCCCATAAGCCGCATGATTGGTGCTGTGCTCAAGTACGTGCGCACATGTACGCAACGCGGGTGCCTTGAGGCGTTGTTGGCAAATAAACGCGTCCGCGCACGCAGGCCCACGTGTCGCCTGTCAGCCGAATTTTGTAGTGATTTTTTGCATTTTCACTGAGGCCATGCGAATTTCCCAAAATTCAACCTTTCACTGGCCACCGGAATTATTTAGTGAAAAGTTAAAAGTTAGTACGGTGGTAAGGCTACGTTTGTCATAGGGGACACCTTGCGCTGGGTTCATGAGTAAGGCACACCATAGCCGTTACGGACGGCGGCGAGGGCCGCGAGGGCGCCCTGGGCCTGGGCGACACGGAGGAGCGGGACCTTCGGGCACGTGTCAACAGCCTGGCCGTGTCCCACGCGTCGGTCGGACACGTGTCAGCCGGCACGCGCGCCGGGGCGCGGAGCAGCGGCGGGGGCGGCGGCGCGGGCGGGGGCGAGGTAGTTGGGGTGGTGCGGCGGGTGGCGTGTGGGTCTAGGCACACGCTGCTGCTGGTGGAGGATGGGGGTGTGCTGTGGTGTGGGACCATGCGGGGGTGGCGGCCGGAGGCGTCGGGTGCCAGGAGGGGCAGCAGGAGGGCAGGGAGTGGGCCGAGGGCGTGTCGTTGGTGCCGGTAAAGCTGCGGGGGATCGTGGGGCCGGAGGGCGCTGGTGGGGTAGCCTCGGGCTCTTCCGCTGAACATGGTGGCTTCGCCAATGCTCCGAAGCTGCAATTGGTCATGTCAGTGAAGAGGAGAGCACATGCGAATGTTTCGTGCCTTTATATCGTTTGCATGTCACTTACTCCTGGCTTATATGCTCGGGACTGCCGCCCCATAGCTGTTCATAATGAACCAGCGCTAAAATGACGACGAGGTTGCGCGATAAGTTCCTCGCCGTGCCGGGGGAGTCAGAGGAGGCTCTTAAGGAACTCTTTGAGTTCTTAACTGGGCAGGGGTACGATCTTGATAAGGATATCTCCCGCGGCTACGCGAGGTTCTACGACCTGACCGACGAGCAGGTTGAGGGCTTCAAGGGCATCAACCGTGGAGAAAAAATCGTGGTCAAGCGCGTCCTTGCTGGTGAGCCTATGTGGCAGCTTAAAGTCTGTGGCGGGTTGGACCCGATTCCCTGATCGAGCCGGTCTTGTGGAAGGTGACCTGCAATGTGGCTTGTTTGTCAGCGATGACACTTGGCGGAGCGGAACATCGTAGCAGGAGCCAACCTGACGTTGCCCTGCTGCGGCCCGCGCTGCGCGTTTGAAGCCCTAGGCTGTAATCACGTCGGAACCCTAGGGTTCTCCTTGAACGCCACATGAGAATGCCGCACGACGACAGCACGCACGTTGCATGTTGTGAATATCCGAGGAATTCCTGTTGTCGCAGAGGGCCGGAGAACCTGCGGAGCAGGGAACACGGCACCTTCCACAGGTACGTGGATGCACCCTTACTCCCCAATGAAGCTGGCACAGGTGGAGGGCACTTAGTAGTGCAACCGCAGTGTGTGCTGGCATCTAGGCCGTATCTATCAGTGGTCAAATGGGCATAATGTTTGGTCCGCCGGGCTCTAGGTCCGCCGGGCTTCCCAGGAGACGACACAAGTTCGCGTGACCAAGGTGCGCAACGGTCACCACGTTTGGGCACGCAGCGAACTACCCGCTTGCCCTTCCGCCACTTTTTGCGCAATGTGTAGCTCTAGAACAGCCTTCCATGCATATTAAGGCATTCGTGTGCTGTGGGCTTCTGTATTGCCGTTCAGCGTGTCGGGCTGGGCAACCACATGGAGGCAGCTGGTGGCCCGCGTGGCTGTCATCCTGGGGAGCCCAAGACGATGGGACCCAACAGCAGCTGCAGCAGCAGCAGCAGAGCCAACAACGTCCGGCCAAGCAGCAAGCAACTTCCTCTACTGCAGGCAATGCAGCTGAGTGTACCAGCCATGACACAAGCAGGACAGGACTCGCATCGACGTCTCTTTCCGTGCAGCAGCCTACGTGCCGCCGCCGCTTGCACCGAGGTTCCCTCTCCGAGCGGGCCACCTAGGCTACACTGCAGGCGTGGCCGGCTGCATAATTGCGACCTTCTTTCGGTGCAGCCGTGCGTGCAGTGGGTGGTGCAAGGACGTGGCTGTGCTGGCATAGGATGTCGTGCACCTGTATGTGAAGCATCTGGAGCGGCGTCAGCCTCCTTACAAGAGGTGGTGTCGGGCATCGCTTCTAGTAGGAGGCTTGGGCAGTCCTCACCAGATGCATGTGTCCAGGCTGGTGTTTGTTGCTGTCTGCTTGGGTCACATGCTGGGGGCGTTGGCATGACAAGGCAGGGATTGTTGCGTGGTCACACTCTGGGTGGCAGGCGCCATGTGTTGGCGGGATGTGAGTCACATAAGGGATGCACGGTGTGTTCATTGGAGCGAGTGCTTGCTGGTGTGATGGAGAATATTGCGCCCCACAGCGTCGGCTTGTTACACTGCAATCAGCATGATTGTTCGTGTGTTGTTGGCAGGGTTCGTGTTTCAACACGACTCCCAGGACACCTACTAGCTGCAAGCATGCATGCTGCTCTTGCATGTTGGCACAGGCCCTGAGCATGAGCACTGCTTCCTCCACTAGCTCACATGTGGTGGCGCTAAATGGGACGTTCACGTGCATGCCGTACCCATGCCATTTTGGGCATTGGCCGAGCCTGCACGCCATGTCCAACTGCTGATCGGAAACAGCCTGCTCTGCAGGTCTTTATGCGCGTGTTACGACTGCCGCGCTTGATTTAATTAGTATTTCAGCATAAACTGAAGGATTGGAGGGCTAGAAGTGGTAAGGCTAGGTTTGTCGTAGGGGACACCTTGCGCTGGGGTTGTGATAGGTGCGGTGCGTGCTGCGGCGGAATGCGTTTCTCTGTGTGTAGCGTTTCTCTGTGTGGAATGCTACCTGCACAAGCCTGGGACATAGGACCAGGTTCCACCAGATGGCACGGTACCAGTCATGGCCATTGGCACGGAGACGATGGAGTACGTTGTTGCATCACCATACAAACAATGTTGCAATGCAAACCGCCTGATGACCCGAAGTAGCCCCGTCAGGTTGCTGGTGGCCGGCTGCGGACTTCTCAGTGCCGGCACAGGGAACGTAATAATCCGCCTGCCCTCGACAACTGCTGCCGTTGCAACAGCCAAGACACAACGGTGCACTGCGATCAGGGAGTCCAAGCTCACAGGGACAGCAGCCAGCAGGAAGCAGAACACTGGTCACAGGTAACGGGCATTACGCTGACCAGGGCATGGCCTCTCGTCTTCAGCCAACTAACGGGCGCACCACCTGGCACCACCAACGGCCAGCAAGCAGCTCAACCAGATTACCGTATGTCGGTATTCACGGTCAGATGCATGTGTGCCGATCCCCCTCCCGAGCCCACTCAGCCATACGGTGGTATAGTGGATAACTAGGGAAGCAAGCCAACGCAAGGGACAGCTACGAATGCGCGCCCCCAAGCCTCTACAGAAGCAGCCGTACCCACCACAACCGCTAGACCACCATGCCGATCAAGCAACTAGGGGAGCGACCCGGCAAGCAACAGACTTGTAGTCCCCTGAGGGGAGTGTGAGTCCTCAGCCCGCCCAACCCGCAGGCATACTGCAACCTGCCGGCTCGCCAACCCTCTGGCTGGGTCACTCGGTGCCAGCCCAAACACCGGCTCACTTTCCTCTTCGGGACGCAAGCACCGTACCGTATACCGTACGTACATGGCCCGTATAGGGCCGGCCCAGGCGGCCCTCAGCCTGGCGTGGGTACCTGGCCAGCCCTGCCCGTCAGTGCACAACCCCAACAAGCCACCGAGACCTGACCGTCCAAACTCAATCGTCAGGCGCGGGCACCACCTGACCCACCATTCACGTCAGTCTCGGTTCTCTTAGCCTACCCTGGCCGCGCGGCCTGGCCGCCTCCGTGCCTTTGTCAGTCCTCAGCCCTTCGGCCCAGGACCGGTTCCTCCCAGCTGGTTCCTCCCAGCTCGCCCCCGTGCCTTCAGCCGGCATCCTGCCTTCTGACTGCCTACTGCCACTTGGGCAGTCCGTTTTCCACACAAGCCAATAACGAGCCGTTCCTCAGTCCCCGGCGCGTACACCAACTAGGCAAGCCGCCCGCCCCTACGCCCCCCAACTTCGTGTCCACGCCACGGGCTTGATCCTCAGTCCCCAGCGCGGGGGTCTCCTGGACAAGCCTGACCGCCCGTGTGGTCCCCAATGGCCCCGTCGCTCCTCAGTCCTCCGGCGCGCATACTTGCTGGCCAAGCCTGCCAGCGCTGTTGCAGTCCCGTGCCTCCCATGGCTCTACCGCCAAACCGCCATGGCCCCGTCACCCTTCCGTTCTCCGGCGCAGGAAGCCTCTGGCCAAGCCTGCCCGCCCCTGCGGCCCCGTGCCCCCCGTGCCCCACCCTACGTCTTCAGTCCTCCGGCGCGGGTATCTCCTGGTCCTCCAGCTCGGGCAGCGGGAAGCGCAGGATGGCGGCGATGCCGCTCAGCTGGTTGAGCTGCTCGCCGGACACGTGCATGGCGGAGAACACCTGGAGGGACATGGGGAGGAGGGAAGGAACAGGAAGCTACTGTAGGGAAACGGGTATGGGTGGTGCAAAGTGGCGGAGTATGGCAGCAGGGGAAGCAGTGCGACGTGAATATGGACCCCGGATGGGGTCTGGTGCGGAGTAGAGAACACCTGGGGATGAGGCAGTGCCAGGCCCATTGAAGGGAAGGAAGGAGGAGCCCGCCATGTGCGGCTGGGGCAGTGGGCAAGGAGGCTAAGCGCATGGCAGCTGAGGGGCAGAGGGAACGATGGCTAAAGCAAGAGGGGGACTAGGGTGCACCATGCAGCACCAGCGGACCGCGACCCACACAGCCGGTGCCCGGCACCCACCAGCGCCTCGCCGCCGCCCTCGCGCACACCCTCGACCAGCTCCGCGTACCGCTTCCGCTTAGCCACGTGGTTGATGCGAAACAGGGAGTCGGAGATGAGCAGCACCTGAATGGCGCCTGCGACCCAACGACGCAAAAGGCATTGCGTCGTGCGGTCATGCGCTTGGCAGCCTGGGCGCTCATGCGACCGTTCTTGCGGTACGCGGCGCAAAAAGGGTGCACAGTGCGGTGTGCTGAGATAACTAACGTGCCCAGCTTGCCGCGGCCAAGGCACAATGCTTTGACCCAACGCACGGCAACCCCAAGCAGCGCAGCGCGCAGCAGTATAGCACATCGCGCCGCAACGCACCTAGCTCTGCCGCGGCGAAGACGTGGCCCGGGCCGTAGAAGGCGCGGGAGGGGTCGGATGCCAGCATATCGTAAAACTCCTGGGGAACAAGGAGCCGGGCAAAGCCCATTGGGGAGTGGGGACCAGCACCACAAGCGCACGTTTCAGAGTGGTCACGTGCAAGCAGAGGCGCTGAACACGTGACTTTAGCAGGGTAGGGCATGCTGGCGTCTGCCTGGAATTTCTAGACCGCCTTCCGGGCACACCCTACGTACGGCATACGCGCTGCTGCTGCTGCTGCTGCTGCACCCGCTTCTACGGCTGCTGGTTGCCGGACTCACCTGCAGCGCGCCCACCTCCCGCGCCGCCTTGGTGTCCTTGATGCGGGACGAGATGCCCGGGGCGGTCAGCACCTCCTGCGTACAGCGGGCAGGTAGTACACACGCAGCAACCGGAAGACACACAGCGGGGTGAGCAGGCGATGTACCAGTGCGGGTCCACACAAGGTCGCGCATAGACACGTGCGGCAAGCACGTGGGTTGCGCCGAACGGCGTCTAGCCTCCTGTAGTAGCCTCCGAGCCCGTGTACTATACCGGTATCTGGTGAGCACAAAGCAGCGAGCATAGCACAACATGGGTAGCCGCTCCACGTGGCAGCCCTCTACGCACCTGCAGAGTCTCTTGGGACCTTCGCCAAATGCTTCAACCGTCATGTGTCCCCTGTGCTCAGGGCTCACCTTGAGGCTGTGCTTGTATGCGGAGGACGCAGCCGCCAGCACGATCTTGTCCTTGTTCTCGATCAGCGGCCTGCATTTGGCGCCAGGCCAAACAAGGCCTTGCTCGCCAGGACATTAAGACACCGACACAACCCGCGGCAGCACCCCCTTGCCGCCGTTGACCTTGTGCCGACCTTTTGCCCACACACCGTCCCTTGGGCCAATCCGTGTCCTTGCCAACAGACCAGCACTCTCGTGACTCACATGCATGCCAGACTTGTACTGCGACAAGAACGACGAAGCGGGACCGTGGAGCAGGACGGAAAGCGGGTGTTGGCATGCCTACCTGACATCCTTGCGCACTGCCTCCGCGTCCAGGTACTCCTTGAACTGGTCCTTGGCAAAGCCGGGGCCTGGGGACATGGGAACGACAGGCAACGACAGCATTAGTACTGGTGCCCGGAAATGATCCACCCAGGGCCAGATGTTCGCTTTCATAGCGCACTTGCTATTGCAATCGATGCTTTTGTGTCATGAATAGCGGTCATATCCACCTGGCATAGCTGCCTGGGCCCATCCCTAGTACTCTCCGGCTAGGCCAAATGAAGCAGGCCCCATGCTCTGCCTCCTGCCGTGCCGGGGAGCCACGCTACCACACCTGCCCCCCTGCCCACCCCGGACGCACCTGCGATGACCAGGCACTTGACGATGCTGAAGTCCACGTGCCGCACGACCGACGTGAACACGTGCTCCAGGAAGCGCGTCCACGCCTGTGCGCACGTGGCAGGGCACATGCCACGGCGGGAAGGCTAAAGTCAGACCGCTGCAGCAGCCCACAGTCCGCACACCGCTGAAGCCCCAGGCCCAGGCTCGTTGCCATGGGCTTGCTGTTCGCTCACTAAAGCAACCGACAAGTAGCCCACCCAAACGCAAGCATTGCGTGCCGTGCCATGCGCCCCAGGGCTCCCGTGCCCCCGTGTCCCAGCGCAGCACGCGCCTACCACGAGTCTTCCACTCCTCGAACTTGAATTGTGCCCCAGGCCCTGTCCCTCCACGTCCTGCCTGGTCAACCACTGTTCCTCTCCCCCAAGCCCCCGTTGCCCACCTTGTCATACCCCAGCGCCGCCGCCCCCCTCTTGCGCGGCAGGTTGGCCTCCACACGTGCCCGCACCAGCGTGGTGCTGCCGCCCACCAGGCACACGTGCGCCAGGCCCTCCTGCGAACAGGCACATGCGTTGGGGTTGGTGTGTGGCGCGTGTGTGTGCTAGCCCTGGTGTTCGCATGGTGCTGCCGCCCACCACACATAGGCCAGCCCTCCTGCATGGTATGCCAGGCACGCTCTGTCTTGGTCATGTGTACCGCACACTTCACTAGGATTGACACGCACCTGGAGCATGAGGTGCGTGTTAATGCCAAGTTTCTTATGTACACGGGCATTGTGCGCGCTGACACAGCCTCACCGTGATGAGCACTGCCGCGAGGTCCGCCGACAGAGACACGTCCGTGGCCTGGCGGGGTGCGGGCAGGGGGAGCGCATGGCGCGGCCATTGTGAGCGTACAGTACTGTAGGGAGGGCCTACCTGCCGCTGGTCGGGCGGCAGGCGCAACGCAGGCAGTGTTTGCGCTTCTGTGCCGTTATCGATGCACGAGCAGCAGCAACAGCATGCCGGCCGGGGGGACGTGGGCTGTCCACAGTGCAGTGCTAAATTTCAGTTGCTACAAGGCGCATGCAACACATCTACCGCGTGCCGTACAGTACCTGCCGTACGCGCTCCATGTCCAGTGCGTCCCACGCGGCCTGTACGGCAACGAGGGGGGCCCAATGCGCAGTGTATCAGCACGCCAGCATGGAAATGAGCAGGAGCCGCGAAGTGTCGGCCGCTTGGCAGGGCGCTCTAGGGAGTGTTGCTAGACCTCCCGCTGCAGCAGACCTACTCGCCTCCGCGCACTTAGCGCACCGCCACCCAGGCTGCGCACCGTTGCGGCCTACGGCGTCCAGTCCACCGTACGCACATCCCCGTACGCACATCCCCGTGCGCAACGTGCCTGCACACCGTCCCTGCGCTGCGTTTCCTCCACGGCACGGCGTGCAACACAGCCGGCGCGAGCCATCCGTCCTGCTGCCTGCCCGCCCCACCTTGTGCAGCGTGACAGCTTACTCCTCCCCCGTAACTCCTACCGCTATGCGCTAGTGCCGCCCACCGCCCGCCCGCCCCACCTTGTGCAGCGTGAATGCTCGGCCCATCTCCAGCTCCAGCGAGTGGTAGGCCCCCAGCTTGATGTGCTCCGACTCCGTCAGGTTGCGGCCCTTGACGCGGATCACGCCGCCTGGGGGCGGAGGGCGGCAAGGAGAAATTAGGAAGCAGTGCAATGTGAAGGAGCCAGGGACAAACCGCATGCTCCCGCACCCTTGGCGCCAGACTGCATCGCCCGGCCAGGGGCCACCCGACCCGCATCCGCCCAAGCGATCGTCACACTACCGGTGCTTAACCCTATCCTGCTATTCGCCCGCCGCATTGGGTATCCCACCCCCAATCCACCTTCCGCGCCCATTCGCATCGCCCGGCCAGCCGCCCTCACACAACTGTACCCGCCCTCACCCACCGCCGCCACCGGGCCACTTCCACAAGTGCCACACTGACGCGCGGCAGCCGCCCCCACGGGCCCTCTCCTGCTCCTTACGGCCTGCCGCCGCTGCCCTTCCTGTTTCGCCCCGGCCACCATCCCACCACCCCCGACCCACCCTCTGCGTCGAACTCGATGCCCTCCACCTCCAACGTCAGCTTGAGCTTCAGCCGCTCAGTGTCCGCGCCCGTGCCCTTGTCCACCTGGAGGCACGGAAAGGGGGGGACGGTGGGCCCGTAAGTGTTAAAAACCATCAAGCACTGCGCTGCAAGCGGTGTGTTGCCCCTGTCCCTTTGGGGGCACGAAAAGGGGAGGGCGTTGGGCTGGCGTTTGGTCAAGCGTCAGCACTGTACGCGGGCGAGTTGGATTGTGAAGTACTTGGCAGCTTGCTACGTAGTCAGGTTGCTGGACTGCCAATTGCATTAGCGTGCGATGCTGCAGTGCGCCCCCGCTGTCGCCGCAACCCACCAAGGTTCCAGCGTCCCTCGCCCAGCCCCGCACTGCCCCCATCCCCTCACCCCGCCGGCCTGCCCACCTCCACCCCGCCCCGCCCACCTGGACCTTCCGGAAGGTGGTGGCTGTGAGGTGGTCGCCCTCCCGCACCAGGTTGTACGTGTGCCACATGTCCTCGGCTGGGGAGCAGCAGGGAGGCCAGGGGGACAGGGACGCAAGCCCGGGATCGTGGGTTAACGACAGGATGCCAACGAGGCAAGCTGCCACGCAGACGTCCCTCGCCCTGCCTCTTGCCTCTACGGTAGCACCGCGGCACCGAAACCTCCAAGCACCGCCATACTGCGCACCGGACTTGGTCAGCAGAGCTGCAGGGTTCCATGCCCCTTTGGGCATGGCTTCCACGTGCACGTGTCCTCCTCAACCCACGGCGCTTTGCCCACGTGCCGTGTGCCACGTGTCGCTGCCGCCAGCTCACCTTCCTCGGGCAGCAGCTTGACGCTGCCCTCGCCCCCCTTGACGAAGTTCTGGGTCCCCAGCAGCTTCATGGCTACCCTCCCTTGCTGCACTCCGCCAGCCGTAAAGCACTGGCACTATTGTTATTGGCCTTGCGCACCGCCGCCGCCGTTACGCGGCCTTGGCCTTCTGCCTCGTGCTCAGGCAGCAGCTGAGGCCCTTGGCGGAAGCCGGTAGCCTCCCGGACCGCCTGCCGAGTTCACTTGATGCGCAGGCAGAAGAACTGGTATGAGACCTGGCTTGCTTGTCGCACCGATGTGCGAAAGTACGGGGTGCGGTCCCCGGGCTGGAGAAGCGTAACACAGCTGCTGCCTAGTCCTGGGGATAGGCCAGGACTACCACCCAGTAGAGGGCGGCGGACACGAACGCGATGAAGCCCAACAGCGTCAGGTAGAGGCCGGTGGTGCCGAAGGGAAAGTCAGCGGCAAGGCCCTTGGCTTTGGCGCCGCGGGGGGCCCTCCGGGCAGCTGCGACGGAGCGCTGCACAGGGAAAAGCAGCGCACAACTTCAGACGGTAGCTGTGGGCAATAGCAAAACTACACCAAGTATGACAGGCTATACTTGTTGTGCACATAAGCTGCAGCTGCAGGCAGCGGCGGTGTGGCTCCCGCAGACCCCGACAGCGCTGAACCCTCACCTTCTCGCCCTTATATGTTTCAAACTTCTCACGCTCTCCTAGAACCTTTCGTGCAGCCGATGCGTTTGTACCCCGAGTGATCTGGTCTGCATATATGGCCCAGGGCACGTTACAGTCGGGAACGGAAACCCCTGTTACGTCAAGTTATACGTTGAATCTTTAAAAGCCAATATGTCTATGTGGTCATAGTATGCACGGGCAGCATGCGATGAAGGGCGGGTGGACAGTGGTCCCGGACTTTGTCCCGTTCCAAAGCAAGCAGGGACTTGCCGTTTCCCTTTGCGGTGCCCATCCCAGTGACGCTCGTCTGTAATGCGGCCTGCAAACAGGTAGTCGCGTAGGCGTGGGGAGCTCACAAGGCTAACGCTGTCGCTGTCGGTCCGACTCTGCAAGCCTCTGTTACACAGTGGTGCTGGGGAAGTGCTACGCGCAGCAAGACTGGGTCGTATCAGCAGGTAAGTTAAGTTGGAAGAGCGGTGTTGTGCAAGTGGCAGTTGGAATCGTGGAGCATACCGTAACAGTTGCAGGTTGCTCCGACACCGAATGCGTAGCTGCTGGTGGGGAGCTCCCCTGCAAAGCTGCGGCCTAACCAAGCGGGAAAGCAAGCCCAGGAGTGTTGCCAGACCCTACTAACTGCCGTGCAAACCTGTACCTGACAAACCCATGTGCCCTTGCTTGTCATCTGACAGTAGGCATGCAGTAAAGCAGGGAGCACGCCAGCTGCTGGGGATGTCCCGGATGTCCCGTTTGGGAGCTGTGCGCTTTGGGCAGGGCAGCATTGGCACCCGGCGGCACTCGGGTCAAGGCACAGCGTCAACACCGTTGCACACTGCCAGATTATCTATGGGTACCTGGTGGGTACCGATTACGAGCAAGGGCCGAGGTGAGGCACTGAGGCTCTTCTGGGCACCAGCAGGATAGCGCATGTGCACGGTACTAGGAAGAACGAGCACCGTACGGTACGAGTCAGCGTGGACGATGGAGCTTTGCTGGATAGCCACGTGCACGTCTTGCACGTGTCACGTGTGGTAAAGCCACAGGACTTGGCGAGCAGTGACGAGCGCCTGCCATCATGGACAGACACTCCTCCCTCCAAAAACACTCCACCCCTCAAAATTAGGTGGCTAATCATGGCGTTCGTTCCGCCTTGGTACTCTCCACTCAGTCGTACGGCAGGAGCAATCCGTCCAGCCGCACATGCCCATTGTTTGCTAGCTGCTGTCGGGCACGTGGCAGCCTTCGTACCTGCTCAACCAGGATGCATGTGTGGGGCGGGGGCGCCAGATGGTGCCCAGCAATACCAGTGCTTCCGTCCCTGCTGTTGATGCATGGTGGCGGCACTGCACTGTGCTCTCTCCTGTGCATTGGGATTGGTGCACATGGATGCACACTGACGGGGCTGGGGTGAACATTGAACAGGGTTGGCCGTTTCTGCAAACTGCGTCCCAGTACGATACGTAGGCAACGATCACTTTACAGGCGTGGGCAGGTAGAACCCCCAGCCCAGGTAGTACAGGAAATGCTTGCCATGTGCTATAACAAAAAGGCAAACCAAGCAGCCATAAGACGTGAGGGTTGACGCCTGATACCACAAGGAACCCAAGTACCCCACCCCTTCTATGCCTCATGTACACGAGGGCAGCACATGCCGACTTGCGCAGCACTCAGCTGCGCAGAACTGCGGCATGCCAGTGCTCGGTTCCCAGTTTGCATTCTGTAGTATAGTGCGAATCCAACAAATGAAGTGTATCACTCGCGAAGCCCCATGAACTTCATTTGCGCGTGGGCAGAGACCTTGCACCGTCAACTTGTGAGCATTGAGGCACGGTAGGTGGCAATAGGTACGTACCAGTGAGCCTCACGACACTACAAAAGGAGAATGGAGCCTCTCGGGCACCTGCAACGGGCAAGGACCCCGGAAAGGTACCATTCTCAAGCTACACGCCTCCTGCGCCCCTCACAAGAACGGGGGGGTTAAACACTGCCCTTGCACCCAGGGGAGCTCCCCTGCTTGCACCTACGGTGCCCCTGGCCTCCCAATCACAGCTGCCACCGCCACATGCCTAATGGGGGTGGATTTAATTAGACTGGCCAACTACTAGCCACATGTATACTGATGTGCGTCAGCAGATTGAGCACATGTAGTCAGTTTTGCGGTGATCCACAAGCATACTATATGAGCATTATTGTCCCACGCTGGTGTGCTCACACGTCACAGCAAACAGCACCAGGAGCAGCAACGGCGGCCGCCGGATAGGATGAGGTAGGGTACGCAGACCAACACGCCATCCATCTCTCCAAGTAAGCATACAACTGAGCAGTGCCGTACCCATTCCTGCACAGCTTGCAGTATATCGCCACGACCGCTATCACCACCAGCGCCTGGGGCACGTTCCTGAGTAGAAGCGCATGCATGACACCTTCACGCCACACAGCCCGGTAGAGTCCAGCCCGGGTGACCACAGCCTGCATGTCACATGGCAAGGTTGGTACCCAACAGCTCAAAACATTGCTCCCCACCTTAGCCCACGTGCGAAGCCTGCAATTCAGTTGAACAGCGTATGGTAGTACTCTAATCGCTATTCACCGGACCTCCGCCATGAATTGGCCGGGCCTGCAAGTTGATCACTCACGCACACCGCTGCGCAGCAAAGCACCCTCGCGCGCGGCGGCCGTCTTCCTTTAGCCTCATCCCGTCACATTCTCACACGGCACCGGGATCGAGCGATCACTGCGCGCGGAAAAAATAACTCGCTGTCCTCGTCTGCTCCCGCATCGCGCACATTCCCGGTACCATGCCGCCTCCAGTCAGCTACCTAGCTACACTTCTCGCGAATATACGTCCTCAAGGCACCGTACGGCACACGCTCTCAGTCCTACACCACAATCCTGCCTGTCCACCTCCTCCCTCTCCATCCCACCGCAAGGCTAGCCTGTTCCTGTTCCCCTTCCATCCTCCAGCTCCCGCACCTCCCTCATCACTCGGCCGTCTCTACTCCCCTACCACTGAACACCTCACCACTCACAGCACCTCTCGAACCCGCTGGCTGCACAGCGTTGAATGAAGCGACTCGCTTCGGCAAGTGCCCCTCACAGCGCATGGCTTCGGCTCCCGTGGAAGCTGCGCCGCGTTGGGAGCACCAGCGCCGGCTGCTGCTGCTGCTGCTGCCCCTCCAGCCCCGGGGCCAGGGGCACGGGGGCCAGGCCCTTGATGTTGGCCTGGCAGAAGGGGCACCTGGGGGGCGCCTGCTTGGCGGTGTGCATCTGCACCACGCGCCGCGCGCAGGAGGCGCACATGCGGTGGGGGCAGGGCAGCAGCTGCAGCTCCTGCGGGGCCTCGAAGCAGATGTCGCAACCGCGCAGCGTGGGGGCAGCGATGGCGGCGGCGGCGGGGATGGCGGAGGCGGCGCTGGCCAGACCGACGGTGGCAGTGTCGAGGGAGGGCCGGCGGGGGAGGGATAGAAGCTGCAGGAAGGGCGGGGACCTGTGGGCGGGTAAGGCGTAGGCGTAGGGTTGCGTTGGGCAGTCGCTTGGCGGAAGGAGCATTGCCACGGTGCGTGAAGAAGATAGCAGAATGGGAAGCTCTAGCCTTGCAGGGAACACAAGCGGTGGTTAGAACCTGGTACAGGTTGCTGCATCCTTGCGCTGCCGCTGTACCGTGAAGCCAGTAGGCAGAAAATGAACCATCAAGTATCGGTGCAGAAAAACATTGTTTAGCGAACATGGACAAAGGTTGGCTACTGGCCAAGCTTGGGGTCACGCACCTCTTGGTTATGGACGGGGCGCGGGGTGCCCCCGACAGCGACACGCGTGGGCTGGCGTCCGCCGACCGGGCCGCCGACGTCAGCGCCGCCGCCGCCGCTGGTGGCATCGAGCCGTCGCCGCCGGCACGGAGCTCGGCACCCTGACCGGGAAACACGGCCTCGCCAACCCCTAGCTGCTGCTGGTGCAGGTGCTGCGCTTTCCGCTTGATCGAAGCGGCAGCCCCTTCTGTCACTGACTTGGCCAGACCACGTGCAGGCTTGTGCCCATCTGTCCCCTCCGTCGCCCCGCCGGCGCTGCCGCCAGCCAGCGACACCCTGCCGCGCTGCTCCCAGCCGCCGCCGCCGCCACCGCCACCGCGCCGAAGATGGTGCCGCAGTCCGTCCACAAGCGCGCCAAACACGCCGCCGCTGCCACCGGCGTCAGCCAGGCCAGCGGCGGCAGCGGCCCGCTGCTGCTGCTGTTGCCGTACAGCCGCCTCCGCCTTCGTCGCCTCCGCCAGCAGCACGTCGCACCATGCCGCCGCCGCCAGCTCCTTGAGCGACGCCGGCCCGACGGCGCCGCCAGCGGCGGCGGGCCCCCCAGCGCGCCTGGCGGCCGTGGCGCCGCCGCTGGCGGCGGAGTTGGAATCGTACGGCAGGGGAAAGAATTGCAGCAGGTCGCGGTCGCGGTTGGCGGCGCCGCCGCTGCGCGCGAAGTCGCGGGACTGGGGGATGAGCATCTACGGCCGGGAGCAGAGGAGGGGAGGAAGTGTAGGCCCAAGCACGGCATTGATTGCAATCCCAGTACCCATCTGTCCGCGCCTTGGCACCAGGGGTGAGGGAGTTCTGGAATGCGCAGGGACCACACCTGCCCATGATTGCCACATGCTCATGTCGTGCCCGCCCACCTGTGCCACGTGCCAGTGCCCCGCGTTGCCCGCGAGCATGTAGGGCTGGAAGCCGTCCTTGTTGAGCTGCGTGCGGGGGTCGGGCAGCCGCTCCAGGGCAGCCCTGGCAATGGCACAGCACAAGAGGAAGGCAGCGTAACGTGCCTTCTTTCCGCAAGATGTGAACGCGTTGTACTGCAACTTGGTACTGGAAACACGAAGCCTGCGTTCTTGACATACGTTGCTGTGCCAAGCACCATACATTACGCACCTGCTCAGCCCGTCCGTGAGCTCCATGTGCCGCTGCAGCAGCAGCGAGGCGCACACCGCGTCCCCCCGCGCCGCCGCCAGGTGCAGCGGGTTGGAGCGCGCGGCCGCGCACGGCGCGTGCCGCTGCCCCTGCAGCAGTAGCACCTGGTGCTGCAGCGCCGCCACGGGGCGCGGGTGACGGCTGCGCTGAGGCTTGCTGCCGCCGCCGGCGGCGTGGGCATCGGTGGCGGCGTGGTTGGCGGCGACGATGGAGGCGCCGGCGGCCAGCAGCACGCAGGCGACGTCGGCGTGGCCGGCAGCGACGGCGTAGTGCAGCGGCGTGAAGCCGTAGGCGTCCTATGACGACGAGGGAAACATCACCTTTACACGACAAACAGTACGGTATGTGCAGCATTGCGGCGCGGATCCATTGCTTGGAGGCGGCAAGGGCACGCGCCAGCCCTGTCCTAGATGCTGACCTGCTGGAGTCCTACTCTCCTACAGCCGTGCACCAGCAGCAGCCACGCCGCCCGCGCCCACCTGGATGTTGCACAACGGCGTCTGCGCCGTGTTGTTGGGCCACAGGTGCGGCTGACCGGGGTTGGGCACGTGGCTCCGGAGCAGCTCCGAGACCAGCGGCGCGTGGCCCAGCCAGGCCGCCAGGTGCAGGGCCGTACGGCGCCCCGCGCCCCGCTCGCCGACCCATGGGTCAGCGCCCAGGGCCACCAGCGTGCGCACCACCTCGGGCCTGTGTGTTAAGGTGGTGGTAGGCCGACACGGTGTTGCAACGCGGTGAGGGGACAGCGGGACAGCGAAAACACTGCAATGTGCATCTGTTCCACGTGATGGAATGCGTGTTATGGTGCGTGTGTTACGGAGCTTGCGGGCAGGTCAGTGATGGGGAGAACAGGCGGAGAGACGGAGGTGCGGGAAGCGTGTGAGGCAGTTGGTGGTGTGTGGGGCAGGTGCGCAGTGTGCCGACTGTAGCATACACGACCAGGGTGTTGTAGCTCGGCCAAGGGAACGAGAGTGGTATGGGACAGCAGGGAGTGCGCCTGCGCTGGGCCACGTGTGGCGAGCAAGCTGGACGGCATGGGCGTGCGCTCTCCCACTGCTCACCTGTTGTGCTGTACGGCGGTCATGAGGGGTGTGCGACCGCGGCGGTCCAAGGCGTCAATCCACGACCTGTGGCTTGTGGGCAAACGTAGATCAAAGGAGGAGTCATCAATACGGATTGGCCAGGTGGTCAGCAAGGGTAATATGGTGCTGGTAGTTGCAACAGCGTTGCCCTGTTCGACAACTAGCTACCCGGGCTCTGCGTAAAAGAGATCATCAAGGCCCTATACCGGACGTTCATCAGCATCTCCAGCAGGACCGCTCACGATGGCTGTCTCTTGACGAGCAGGGCCTAGCCCACACCCTGTTGGGGACCGCACAACGCCTCACAACTGTAGTAGCCCAGCGCCCGTTGCCGTCATCACAAGACGCCCCCCGGCATCTCTTCACCTTGCATTGAGTCCGCCAGGGGTGTTCTCATGAAGCGTCTCAGTCCTCCTCCTCTGGACTTCCGTGGGTGCAGCGGCCTGGATGTCGTTGGCGCTGAACGACCTTACCGGCCGACCCAAGCTCTGGTCGGCCAAGGCGCTGTTAAGAAACTCGAGCGTGTTGACGTGCCCACGCTTCACAGCCTTGTGCATGGCTACCGCCTTCGCGGCCGTCGGCACCGCTTCCATGAGCAGTTGTCCATGCACGCCTAAGAGCTGGGCGGCCTTGGCCGTCTGGCCGTTCTTCAGGGCGCTGCATAAAGCAGTGACGTCATCTCTATTTCCATTTCGGTCCAGCGAGCAACTAACACCCATGAGGGCGCGAAGAGTCCGTATAGGCGACCTCTAGCTTTAAGTAAAAGGGTCACTCCGCTGCTGATGACGCCCACAAGCACGCACTTCAACCAGCGTAAGAGCGGAAGGAAAACGTGTGTGAGCAGTCGTCGCTACAATTGTATGCTCGTCTACGAACGTAAGGCCAGTGCGGTTGCAGCCACGTGCATGGCCATCACTTACTTGATGCCAACGAAATTTGCACCACGATGCATTCGTGTATGTCAAATATTTCCTGTGTATATATGAAGTGAACGGCCATGCTGGACAGACACGCTCGCTCTGCAGGACGCCGGCGGTGCGGTTGAACTCAACCGATCCGTGGACCCTTCTGTTTCCGCACCTTCACGTGCCCTGGAACTGCCGAGACCAAGGCGCAGGTTGTCTGTCGAACCGTTCGCGTTCGCCGCCTAAAGCCGTAGCTGAGCGTCGTAGTAAACGGCACGCGTCTACGCTGGTCTCCGGGTACCAGCCGGTACCGGTAATCTGTCAACGGCACACAGGTGCAAGGCCCGGTCCTTGACTTGGGTCCGCCTGGGAATCTGGGTCCGCCAAGCTCACTGGTCAAGATTTGTATATGCCCTCACCCGCCTCACAACTTCAGAAGCCTAATCTTTCCATGTCTTCCACTTCCTTGAAGTTGCAGCCTGCTGTCAAACGCTTTAGGCACTGTGCATAGAACCCTTTCCATTACCTGCTGGTAGTTCGGCTCAAATCCCCTGCCTCAAATGGATATGCTGCTTATGCGCCCAAAGCCGAAGGCTGTACTTTCCCTGCCGCGCCGGGCCGTGCTCGAGCCCAGGCGAAACGATCCCAAGAGAGCGCACTGCACGACAGAACACAACGGTAACTGACAACAATCGCTTACAGGCCAGGAACGCACTGGACTCATGCGCATGCCACATACAGTGCATAACGAAAGTCCAATACCAGTCACCACTTCCAGTGGGCAAAAACACCTGCAACACCTAAGACACGGCCGGGCAGAACTACCGCCCTGTGGCCAACTTGAACATGCCCTTGCACCACGTGATGCACTCTCTCATGCGCATAGGCGTTACCCACATCCGCTCATCTCGAGAAAGCCAACCAGACCACCACCACCACCACCACCACCACCACCACCACCACTCCAACCGCAACGGCACCTCAGACTGCTCCGGGACACGCCATTCAAGCAACATACCAGTATGTACAAGGCCAGCCTAAACCCCAAGGCCTGCGTCAGCCATAGAAGTGTCCTAGCCAGGCACCGCCCCTGTCACACAGCTACTGCGAGTTGTGCCATCGCGTCTCGTGCGTGCACTTTTGAGTGGCTGACAGGCTGCCTAGGGAAGGTACCCACAGTACTCGACAAGCAGGAGAATCAACGCCCCGGACCTTCCCGACCGGTGTGCGAGCCACACGCCCAACTACTGGTTCATTCCGACACAGCTACCGCAACGCTACCACACCACCAAACATGCATGCAAGTGTGTCATGCCGCGGGCAACTGTGGGATCCCTCTGCCCGAAACCGCGGAAACACGTAAAACCCGTGCATGGCCAGAAACACACAGAAACAATGGCACCGTATGCCGACGGCGTGGCGCCGTAGGGCTGCGCCAACCCAACGCCACACGTGCGCAAACGGGAACAACCCAGCAGAAGGAATTTCAGGAGAGCTACGTGGTGAGACCAAGGTTACGCCCCCGTGGCACGAAAGGACCGAACGACACTCATCCACCAACCAGATGCCCAAGGTGCTGGCCAGTACAGCACACATGCCAACAAGGGGTGCCACCTGACCACCATACCTGTGAAAGAGTTCAGACCGCAGCCGCCATGCGAGATGCCACCGCCAGCCTCCTCCTAACTGGTTTCCCCGCTCCACCACCAATGCAGTGTGCCACTGCAGCACCGGTGGACGCGTTCCCACGACAGCACGCGTTTCCCACGCCCCAAACGCCCCCGCGCCGCCGCGACGGCCCTGATTACCTGCATCAGCCTAGCTCCCTGCCGGCCACAGCCACTAACAAACGCATCCCAAATGAGCCCGCCAGACAGAACCAAGCCAACTGTGCAAAGGCTGTTCCCACGTGCAATGCCACACAAAGGCCGCCAAAGCGACCCACAAGGCCGCCCACCCGGGTCACCCATATACCCTAAAACACAGGGCCCACGATGCCCACGGCGCGCAGCCTGTGCCCTGATTGCAACCACCCGCACTTTCCGGCAGACGACACACAGCACGCCATGCACGCTTGGCGCATGCTAGCAAAGCTCCACGTCTCCATGCTCTGTGCTCATGCTTGGTTCTAGGCGGCCCGGAAAGGAGGTCCTTGATCCGGAGCCAAAGTTGGCGGTCTCCCGCACTCCTGCTACACCCGCAACAAGGCAGTCCCGTTTCCCACCATTCCCGCAGCGCACCAGCCCTGAGCAGTCACAGGATCAATATGGGACTCTTCCGTAACAAAATGGCCGCAGCAAGCACGCGTCCTGACTGAGCGCTACCGCACGGTAGCTCGGCAACTGCTGTTGCCACTAATGGTCAAGCGGCTGCATGAGACACAACCATACCGTACATTGGGAAACGTAGATACCTAGTATCACACCGTTCCACCGAAGCGAGAATGCCCCATAAATCCCTTATTGCCCCCCGTTAGCATCCAAGGTAACAAGCGCCTTGACCCCCGTTAAGGCGCCGCTCCAGCCTGTGAAGAGACGCCACCCCACCCCACCACACGCCAGAACGACCCACTGCATCCCTGCCCTTACGGAGGACGAGACGCGTCAGTGAAACCGCGCAACCGTTCAGTAGTATTCCGCCGTGGTCTCGTGACCTGTATAATCCTGTCTAGCCCAACCTCCCCCGCAATATGCCGTTAACCTGCGACCCATGCCATGGTGACATCTTCTGCTCGCGTTCGCACTACGCTCCTTGCAGCACTCTACATGCAACTGGTGCACGCACTACGCTGTGCCCCAGTGCATTGAATGCCAGCAATAAACTCTCCGCATGCTCTGGCCGCTGCGACCCGCCTGCAGTTATACAACACCGTGATCCTTAGTCCTGCACAGGAACCAGCCGCTAGGGCAGAGTGCCATGCATGGCCCGACACGGCAGGCAAAGCAGGATAATGTTCCACCAAACCACCAAACCTTACACACCAACCGAACTGCATCGCTACACACGCCAACCAAACGCCACTCGCAGTACAGAGGTGCTGCAACCATGGGCCTTGTGTATTAACCCTGTGCTAACGAAGGCCATGGGGACACCAGAATGTAACGGCTCCGCTGGTGGTATCTCCAGCAATCTGAAGGCCGTACAGTGGGATGAGACTACACAGGGCAGAGGCTCCTGGCCACTCCTGTCGACACAGATACGCAACTCGCGCCCAACAACTGTCAAACACAGTACTCCGTGCCTCTCCTGCAGCAGGCAGGGAGGAACGCAATGCAGTTGCTGTGAACCTGCCAACAGCATCTGCCCGCGCCTAGGATGGAGCTAGCGGAATGACCCCAGCTCGTTTCGATGGAAGACCGCAACAAAGGCCAGCCCACGGGCTGCACAGTCGCCAACTCCGCAGTCACAAATCCTCTCTCACAATCTTGTACCATCAACAGCCTCCTCCGCCGCTCCTACACGGCGTAGAGCAGGCAGCGCCGATGCCGGCGCCGGTTGCCACAGGGCACGCTCACGAAACCACACCACATCAGCCCACACCTATACTCGCGCAAGTCACAGCGCACCAGGGCTGGCGCCGCGCACTGCAGCCGCAGCACCCAGCCCCGCTGGGAGCGACCCCGCACATGGTAGCTCGTACACGGCATGCATGCCCCCACGCGCCGCCTGCGAATCCAATGCTCCAGCCCCCGCTGCCGCCGCCGCAGCTGGGCTCTGCTGCGCCGCCGCCTGTACGAGTGCCGCCGCCACTGCCAACGCCACGTGCGGCCCTCCCGCACCCCCCTCCCCCGCTCCTACGCCTCCCGCCAAACCGCCGGGCGGCCCCAAGGGACCACCAGGCCCCCAAGCGCCGCTGTCTAGCCGGCCCTGCAGCGAGCCGGCACCACCCGCTCCGAAACCGCTGCCGCCAGGTCCGGCAAGCTCCAGCGCAAGCAACGCCTGCCCCCCGCCGCCTCCCACATCGGCCTGCACGCCCCGCAGCCCCGTAAGCAGTGCCGGTCCTGCATCGCCGGGCGCAGCGGACCCTCGAATGGCCTGTGGCCCGGCGGCAGCAGCGCCCGGCGCCGCCACACCTGGACCCCGCTGTGGCACCGACCACTGCTGCTCCACGCGGCTGCACGCCCGCATGATGTGCAGCGCCATGTCAAACGCCCGCATCGCCTCAGCGGACTCGGAGCGGACCCTGGCGACCGCCTCCGTCGCGCTGACCGCCGCCGCCAGGGCCGCCGGCGAGCCGCCGCCAGACGCCGCGCTGCCGACAGCGGCCGCCGTCGTCGCCTCCGCCGATGCAGCTGCGACCGCCGTCAGTGCCTCCACCCGCTCCAGGTGGTGCCGGGCCAGGTCCATGTACACGGACTTGTTGGCCACGTACCATTGGTACAGCAGCGTCAGCTCTCCTTGTACAGCACCCAGCGTCTGCGGCGGGGCGGCCTGGAGGTCCCGCAGCGCGCCAGGCAGCGGCGCGGACACCTGCCGCCGTAGTGACAGCTGGAGCGGCTCGCCGGGCGGACGCACAACAAGGGCGGTCGCTTGCGGCGCCTCGGCTGCTGGGCCACCGCCGGGTGCTGTGTTGGCGGGCAGCGGGTGCAGGGCGGCAGGGCCTGCAGGGCCCCGCAGCTGACGGGCAGAGGCGGCGCGCCGGGCAGGAGGGCGCAGCGAGGACGGTCTGGGCTCTGGCTGCTGCAGCAGCTGGCGGCGTAGCGCATCGATTTGCTGCTGCCAGTGCGGCTGCTGCTGCTGCTGCTGGTGCTCGCTATCGCTGCGCAGCACCTGCGACACGAGCGGCGACGCGGAGTCAGCAGGCGCGGCGCTGCTGCCGGCCCCCAGCAGCAGCAACGACAGCACGTCCGACAGCGGCTGCGGCTTGCTGCCTAGCGCCGGGGGCACTGCGGGCGTCGGCCCTGGACACAGCAGGCTGGACGGGAAGGGACCAGAGGCAGACACCCGGCGCGCCGCGGCCCCGCCGTTTCCATCGGTGCGGTGACGGTCAGCGTCAGAGCCCAGCGAGTGCGAGGCGGCGTTGAGGAGTGGAGTCGGCTGGGGAGCGTACGGCAGCGGCAGCGCGCCCGCCCGTCCCGCGACAGACGGCGCTGCGCCCGTGCTGAACGGGCTGCCCTCCGCGTCGGCGTGTAGCAGCTGTACGGCAGGACCTGGCAGCGAAGCGTTGGGCGGGCAGCCTCGTGGGGCGGCGGCGAGCAGCTGCTGCAGCAGCGCCGCGGCGCCCACGCCGGTCCCCAGCGCAGCGCGTGGCAGTGCTTCCCGGAGCTCGTCCGCTACGGCCCCGACTCTAGCTGTTCCGGCCTGCTCCAGGGCTGCGGGGTTGGGAGGAATCAGGCGCTGGGTGTGTGGCGGCGGGCCGGTAAGTGCAGCCGTGCCCAGTGTCAGAGGCACGCTGCCGGCTGCAGCCTCCCCGATGGCTAGGCCAGCCTCGGGCACACCGCCGGCTGTCAGCAGGCCCGGCAGCATGCGGAGGAGCAGCTCCTGCCGCAACTTCGCCTCAGGCACGTCAGAGTGGATGAGCAGCTGAGGCGGCGCCCCGGGCTGGGGTGCAGAGGTTGCCGGGTGCAGCTGTTCGAGTCGGAGTGGAGAGAGGCGCGGGCGCTTGCCACCGGCTTCCACCGGGACGTGCCCCTCCCTGGCAGCCTCCGGAGATGCACGCTTGCCGGCTGCGGCCTGGAGTGCCATTGCGGCAGCCGCGGCAGAGACCGAGGTGCCCAGGGGCTTGCTGCTGGGCACCGCAGCGCCAGTAGCAAGGGCAGGAAGGGGAGCCGAGGGGCCAGGCGGAGAGCTGCGCGCCGCTTGCCACGCATCCGCGTCTGCAGGCCGCCGCTGCGACTCTGGGGCGCACCGCAACGCCAACAGAGACGCCGGCGCGCTGTCCAGCCCAGCGCTGGCCGCAGCCCGCTCAGCCGCATGCAGGGGTGCGTGGGCTGCCACAGCAGCAGGCCCAGGGGCTTGCCTTGCGGGGGCGTGCGAGGGCGCGGCCAGCCCTAAAGCCCTCGGACTAACCGTCCGTGCTCCAGACTGCAAGGAGCCCTGCCGTTCGAGGGCCGCCCCGGCGCCAGCGCCAGCTCGTGCGCCGTTGCTGCCGCCCTCGAGGCTGCCGGACCCTGCACGTGCCGTTGCTGCTGCTGCTGGCGGGGCTCCAGCGGGGGCTTCCGCCGCAACGAGCATTGGCAAATCCAGGGAGGGTCCAGGGAGCACGCCCGCTTTTGTCTGCACCTCTTCAACCCACGTGCGGCTGATGGGCTGGATGATGCGCACCTTGCTCTTTTTGACGGGCACCTGCGGTAGGACAGCATCCCCCGGGCTCAGCTGCTGGTCCTGCGCCGCCTGCTGCTGGCCCTGCTGCTGTTTGCCGGGGCCTTGTGGTGCGATATCCACGCCGCCAGCCGTGCCGGAGCGATGCTCCCCCATCTGCCGGACACGTTCAGCCTCTCCTCGTTCAGGTCCAGCCACCTGAAGCCGCTTGCCTCGCTCTGCAGCCTCCGCAGCACCGCACCACGCCGTATCAGCTGTGGCGGCGGTTGGGCCACCGTGCTCTGGCCGGTTCCTCCCCAGTGACCCCACGCCCGGGGCACAAAGTGCGGCAGAACACGCCAGTGCAGCCAACGGGCGGGAGGTGTGCTGCTGCATGTCGCCCGGCCGCCCTGGGCCTGTGACGCCCGTGGTCGTGCCCGATATGCCACCACTGCCCGCCGCGCTGAGGCACCCCCGCCCGGGGCCCTGCCTGACCGAGTCCGTGCCGCCCGGATGGCACGTGTCCGCCGCGCCGTGGCCAGAGGCACGGCTGGAGGCACCGGGCCGAGATGGAAGGGACCCGGAGGGTGCAACCGATGGCCCCAGTGCAGCAGCACCGCTCACCGACATCGCCTGCAAGCGGGGGCTTACGCTGACGTCCATGGGATCGGGCATACCGGAATGGGGGCAGGGCTCGCGGGCGGCTTGGGCGGCTGCCTCCTCCCAGGTAGCGCCGGCGGCTGGGCCCTCCTCCGCCTGGCGCTGCTGCCGCCAGCGCTTGGCTGGTGGGGCTTCATCAGTAGCGCGTTGCAGCTCCTGCGGTGGCTGCTGCGACTGGTGGTCCTGCTGGTGGTCCACCAAGGCCTGCAGCTGGAGGTGCAGGGTGGCGCCAGCGGCCGCCATGTCAACAGCGGACGGGGAGCTCCCAGCAGCTGCTGCAGAGGCCATGGCGGCAGCAGCAACCGACACAGCGCCCGGGTCGTCGATCTGCCGCAGTCCAGCAATGATGGCGCCCAAGAGCTGCTCCCCTACTTGCACCTGCGCTTGCATTTGAGCGCCAGACCGCAAACCGCTGGCGGTGGTGCCGTGGGGTGCACCCTCAAGTAGCGCGCCTACCGGCGCCGCTGTGGAGGATGGAGAGGTGCATGTTCCCAAGGCCTCTGCCGCGGAGGGTGTAATAAGCGGTGTGGCCTGTACCCCGGCGGCGCTGGGAGACAGTGCCTGCGGCTCGGATTCCTGCTGCTGAGCAGCGAGGGGTTGCTGCAGGGGCTGCTTTGCGGGTCGCAGGAGCAGCCGGTCTTTCTTTGTGCGGGGCATGCTGACCCAGCTACTTGTGTGCTGAGGGGCTGCCGACCGGGAGGCTTGGCCGGCTGTTAGAAGGCTGTCCGCGCAGTCATTGGGGTCAGCTTCTTCCGCGATATGAGTACGTTTGTTGGTAGGCGCCGCTGGCGCAGCACCGAAAGCTGATGGGTGCGGAACCGCGCTGTGCCGAAGCGCGACCTCCTCAGGCTTACAGAGCGCCGCATGCAAGACGCCTGACGCCATTCCATCCCGCTGATCTGCCGTGGGCGGTAAAAAAGCAGCCGTGCGTTCTCCGCTCTCGCCCGAGAAGGCTGTTGGTTGCTCGTGGCCAGGGTCCTTCGCGGACGGCACGGCTGCTATCCGCATAACGCCGTCCTGCTCGGCAAATATCTGTCGCATGCCCGTTTGATGGCATGTTGTTGCAGGCCCGGGAGACACTCGCGCGCCCGGGCGCTGCATCACCTGCTGGTCGAGTGAAGGGGCCGAGCATTAGCCTTTCATCATGTAATGCACATCTCTTAACAACTATGCCTCCCTAACATCCTTCCAGCCGGATTAGCTGTGTCAACATAACATACGTTCAGTGAACCCCTCCCGTCCAGCGCCTGCTGCAAGCGATACCACTTGGTGTGAGGAAAGCGCACTGGATAAATTACCTGAGAAGCACCGATGCGAAGAGCCTTGCAGCCGAGGCTGCGGCTGCCTCGCAGCAATGGGCCTCTCCGGCCCTGACGGCCAAGCTGGCCGTCAAGAACAAGTTATCCACCCATCTACAAGGTGCAGCTACATGGCCCCGGATGGAAAGGGGTCTGAGGACGAGGACACCAGGACTGCAGAAAACCGGGTTTCCTAGGGCCCCTTGCGCTGTAGCCTCGTATCACTCCGCATATCAATATGTTGGTCACTCCCAGGTCACCATGGCACAAGGGTACAGCTGAGAGCTGACTGATGAGGAGGACCGACGGGCGACCCCGATGCCCGTACGTCGGCAGTACCCAGGGAGTCTTTGGCACGCACGCACGCTTGGCTCAATCCCGAAACTCATGTGAAGACGTGAAGGCCACAGCGCCAGCACCTGCGCTCCAGATGCATATGCAGCGGCAAGGGTAGACTCGCGTAGACTGCGCTGAGCAGGCGCTGAGGTGCGCTGGGTCCCCAGAGTGTGGCCAATAGGTGTGGCTCTTGCGCCCATGGGAGCACTCAAGCCGACAAGAGTACTCTGTGGGGTGTCCTGACTGGTCATACTTGGTTACACGATGCAACTGGTGCTGTTCTGTAACTTTTGGCTCTTACACGTGTCGTAACGCGTCAGGCACATCGTCGAAATCTGTGCAGTGGCGTCCTTACCGCGTGACCTGTTTACCGCATGCCGTATAACTTCGGTATATATACTTTGAGTAATCTGCGACAAAGGCTTGACACCGCCAATCCTAACGAGGCTGTAGCGTGTAGCCCCCGCAGAGCCACATCGCCTGTACACATGTACTGTCAAGACAATGCACGCGTTTTAGGATATTTGTCCATGTAACTATGCCATACCGTTCGCTGGAGTGCGGCTGCACAACACCTTCGCGCGATTCCACGCAAACCTGCTGCCTGCTCGGGACAGCCAATGCAGTATAGCAGCTCTCTTGCAGTCATTCTACTGCTATGTATTGTCCAGACGGGGCTTGCGGCCACGGATGTGGCGGTAGCGTGGACAAGCATGGAGGCAACATACAACCCATCGCTTGTGGAGTATGGCGGCACATACCTTTCTGCACTTAAACGGACAACATTTGCGCGTGGCAGAGGCAAAACCTTTTGGGTGAATCACCTATACATCTGTGTGGGCGCAAACACAGACCTCGCCGGCATGCGGTGTAGGCAGTACTACCCCTGGACGGAAAAGTACCATGAGTGCGAGTTTGACAAGAGGGTGCGGGGCGGCAAGGTAGACGTAACAGGGCTTGGGGACGTCAAGGTGTGGGTGTGGCCCGGGAAGGGGGTGTACGCCATTTTCGGCCGCAAGCCAGAGCGGACTCTAGGCGGCGGGCCCTATTGCACCTCCCAAGTGGTCTACGACCAGTGGATAGCGCAAGTGCGTCCGGAGGCAACTGCCGGGGAGTGGCGCCTGTCTCAACCCCTAAGGCTCTACGCCCAGGGGTTCAACTACTCGCCGTCGGAGCCATTCATCATGGAGAAGGTTGGTGCACCCATGTCGGCATTCCTCGCGCTCTGCTGCTACAGTGCCCTTGCTACCGTGTTTTCCCTGCCACCGACATGGCATTTACCGCTGGCTGCCAGCGCACTGGAATACCATGCCATGCTAAACACAGAACGTACCCGCAAGCAGGCGACAGCGCTAACTGCGCCAAGCCGTACGCCCGCAACCCTGTAGCACCTCTACTCACCCCGCACCCTCTCCCCGTTGCCTCCTCTCCCCCTCCCTCGCCCCACCAACAGAACTGGATGCCGTGGGTGTACAAAGACAAGGACGGCGTCGAGCACCTGCACGTGACCCACATGGTGGAGCCGCACCGCATTTTTGAGGTGCAGCCCAGCGGCGCATGCGTCGTGCGGCACGAGACCAAGGGCGACCCCAAGCTCTTTGACAAGTTCAAAACCTTCAGCGTGCACGGCGGGCCACCCGTGGTGTACGTCAACGCATCCGCATCCGGCAGCGGCAAGCCGTACTACATCGGCATCATGCACCACATCGAGAAGTACGGCGCCAAGAAGGTCAAAGTGTACCGCCACTTTGCGTACAAGTTTGACCCGGAGCCGCCGTTTGCCATCACCGCCATCTCGGACGAGCTCAAGCTCACCTTCTTCCGGGACTCCAAGTACCCCACCAAGCACTTTATCATCTATGTGTCCGGCCTGTTTCTGGGCGAGGGCAACAAGGTGTACATCAGCTACGGGGCGGGGGACCGGGAGCCACGTGTCATGACCATGGACCTGACGGAGCTGGAGGCGACGTTCACCGGGAGGGTGGAATTTCTGCACCACGAGAAGCTGCCGGAGTAGGGGGCGCGCTGACTGACCACGTGTGAGCTTGGGAAGTGTGCGGAAGCAGGGAACATTTTTGGGGCCACGTGCAGGCGGTTTTGGCGGTTGGCCAGCGACTTGCATGCCCCTCCCCTGGTTGGGAGTCGGGTAGGCCGGTGTGTGGCGAGCCGGGGCCCGGTACCTGCACCACGAGGAGCTGCCGGAGTAGGGGCAACAGCAGAACGGCAACGTAACCGGTTTGATGGGCGTGCAGGTGGCGTGCGAGCCTGGGAGGTATGCGAGGCCTTGCGTAGGAGTCGGGTGAGACGGTGTGCCGTGAGCTTGGGCTGGGGTTTGGGTTGGTGGCTTAGGGGTGCCGCTGTCACGCAGTCCGCGGTGGGCTTGTGCTGTGTGGAAAGCGGTATGGCACAGCTGTGGTCGCCTGAACTAAGGGCTCTCGCGGTCCACCCGTTGGATGCCGGTGCACTCGCTTGCATCAAGAAAGGACGGACGGCACTGCGGGGCAGAGTGTGAGGGTGGATGGCAAGCCATGGTATCGAAATGCTGGTGGCTCATATATATTTTGCACTAGGCTGCGTTTTCACACTGCATGCTCGTTGTGGTGGTGTGCACGCCAGCCGAGTGGCTGTATGCAGTGGTGATGGACCCGGCAAGCACGTCGCTGTGGTGGCTGATCTGCTAAGTTGCCGTGGTGGACTCGGAAAGCGGGCGGGCATGCCGTGGGTTGGGCTGGTACGGTGGCGTGGGCACCTGAATGCCAGAGTACAGGCGCTGTCAACATTGTCCCAACACCCGCTGACGCGCTGAGCAACCATAGGCAGAGGCATTGGCTGGACGTGTGGACAGCTGGGGTGCACGACCACAGACATTTCCTTACAGATTTGCCGTGAGCAGCATTGCATGGGGAGTACCGGTTGCCCAGCGCAGCAAGATGAGACACACTGCTGGAACGTGCCTGGCGGCAAAAACTACGCAAATACTCCAGTTGACGGGACATGGTACTGTTGGAAGCCCTGCTGCCTTGCAGGCCGGAGCCCCAGCGCATTAGTGTACCGACGTCGAGCAGGCCCCCACGCTGTCACTGAAACTTCCCTAGCAGCCGTCCCAAAGCATCAAGGCACGGACAGGGAAACGCAGCTACGTAAGCCGCTACCGTCGCCACCATAAGGCACCTACTGCTTGCAATCAGCACAAGCGAACACTGGCCTCGTCGCCTCATTCACGCCTCGGACCATGATGCCACACCGCCACAGTCCGCACAGTGCACCTCGTACGGCACGCTGCATGTCACTGCGCACTGCCACGCCGATCAGCTCACTCTTTACCCACTCAGTACTACCTGCTCACACGCCGACATGTCTGCTGCTGTGCTCACTACCTTCCTATCCAGTCCAACTCGACGAGGCCTACCCCGCTCGTCTGGGCGTGGGGCTGGGGCTCCGCATGCCCAGCATGCCCCTCCAGCCAAGTACTCAATACCGGTACCATCCCCATCCCCTCACCCTTCCCACTCCCCTTCCTGCCTTGACCCCAGCCCAGGCCTGGACTCCCACGTCCGCCCCCTCGCTGCCCCCTCCTGGCCGGCTTCCCTCCCACGCCCCGTCCCGGAGGTGTCCGGCCGCAACCACATCCCCGTCTCCCTCAGCCCCTGTGTGTGTTGCCCAAGGTACGTGCTATTGCTGCTGCTGTCGCCCGTACCCGGCTCGTACGGGTGCCCCGAAAGCTGTCGAAGCCGCTGTGAGCTGTCCCCAGCCCCCTGGGGGCTCAACCGGCTGTGGGGACTGGGGCTGCGGGACCGACGAGCGGTGAGAGCGAACGAGGAGGATGCAGGGCTGTCGCTCGGGAAAGTCGACCGTGGCGAGCGGGCCCTTACGTGCGCATGGTACCGCGGTTGCTGTTCGTGCTGTGGTAAGTCGTGGGCGTGCAGTTGGGCGCCGTTCAGTTGCCGGGCTGGCGGCGCGGACTCGGTGTACGACGTGGGGTCCGCAGATGCTGCGTTGGCGCGCCAGCTGCCTTCCCCACCATGCTCCTGGCGCCCCTGCTGGTGCTGGCGCTGCGGCGGGTCCTGCAGGGTGGGGATGGGCGCCTGCAGCACACTCCGCCTGGCAGTGCTGGTCGCGCCTGACCGCAGGTGCAGGGTGCCGGTGCGCGAATCGTATGGCAGCGCCTTGCCTTTGAAGCTCCAGTACGTGTTGGCGCCCGCCCTTTCCGAAGGGTCCGTACCGGAACGCTGCCCCTCCTCCTCCGTTCGTTCTGGGCTGCGCGGCGGAGATGAGCTTTCTGAGGACGACTCCGGAACAAACGCGGACGACGCAGTTGCTATTGCTGATGACCACGGGGCCCTCGGGGTCAGGGCCGCTGAGGGCACCCCATGCTCCGCGTCCCCTGGCTGCTCCACAGCCGCAGGCACCCAGGCCGGCGGCAGCCCCTGCTGCTGCCCCGCGGTCGGCCGCTCCGCAGGGGTCTGCAGGACGGACCGTGGCACCTTTTCCCATGTGCCGTCCTGCTTGCGTACGGAGCGGTTGGAGCGGTTGTACGGCAGGGCACTGCCGTTGAGTCCCCAGAGCGTGTGGGAATCGCGCGTAAGCTCTGTTGCCCGCTGTTGCTGCTGCTGTTGCTGGGCGCTGGGTGGTGGTGGTGGTGGTGGCGGCAACGGCTTGATGAACCTTGGCGGTGGGAGCGAGGATGGGTCAGGCGAGATGGGGCGGGGGTCCGATGCGGCCGGTGCTGGTTGTGTTGGGGGTGTGGAGGGCGAGGCGGTCGTTTGGGCGGGCTGGTCCTGGCCCGATTCCCGGACCTGGGGCGGGGCGGGCTGGGACACGTGGGGCGAGGCGGGCTGGGACGCGTTGCTGTCGGGCGTCCCGGTGGAACGCTCCAAGGAGGTGGCAGATGGGGCCTCGGGAAGAGTGGAGGTCGGGAGCTCCGCAGGGGCCTGGGAGGATGGCGTCGTGAGGGGCGCGGCTGGTTGCGCCGAGGAGGCTGCAGTGGGCGGCTGCGTGGGGGGCTGCGTGGGTGCAGATGCGGGTGGAGCAACGTCAGGCGCGGCGCTGCTGGCAGCCGCTGTGTTGCGGCCTGGGGAACCGGGGCCCTCGGTCACGCTCGGCGTGAGGATTGGGGTCCAGGGATTGTTAGGGGGCGCAGAGGCACCTGCGGCACCCGCAGCGGTGGCCCCAGCGGTACCCCCAGCGGTACCCGCGGCGGTGCCCCCGGCGGCGCCTTGTTGCGCCGGCGGCCGAGACAGGGCCATGGGGGCCGGGGGCACCCTCCGCGGCGGCGGCAGTAGCGCCGGCACGGGCAGCAGTGAGGGGTCGGGCGAGCGGGGGCCCAGCCCGCTGCTGCCCGGCACCCCGCCCGTGGTCGTGCCCAGCGGCTGGGGGGCGCCCCTTGTGGGCATGGCCACCGCAGCTGCAGTGACCACCACTGTTTCTGCGCCTGGGCTCGCTGCTGCCGCTCCCGCACCAGCAGCACCCGCAGCTGCTCCCCTCTCTGCACCCGTGCCCGCCGCTTGGTCAGCAGAAGGCTTCTCCGGGGACACCTCCGGTCGCCTCCCCGGCGCCGGTCCCCTCCCCGCCGCCCCCGCCTTCGCCCCTGCGCCCCGACCGCCTCTCCCACGCCCCGCCTGCGGGCCCGAAGACCTACCTGCCGAAAACCCGTCCATCGACAGCACTTGCTCGACATCAAACTCAGCCACCGACCACGGCTTCTCCCCAGGCCCATGCACGCCGCGCAGCAGCACACCTGACCCCGCAATCCCGTCCTCCTCCTCGCCGCTGCTGCTCCCGCCCCCGCCGCCGGCCCCTTGCCGCTCCCCCTCCCCGTCCACGTTCACGAAGCCGTGCGCCTGCCTCAGGTGGTCTCGCAGCTGCACCAACCAGCTCACCACGCCCTTGCGCGCCCGCAGCAGCGCAGCCATGAAGTGGTGCGGCATGACGGGTCGCCCGCCGGCCGCGGAGCTGGCTGCGGGCTGGCTCTTGGCCAGGGTGTGCTTCAGCACGCGCAGGGGCACCCACTCCAGGCCCACGGCCTTGATCGCCTCCGGGTGGGTCTGGCCGGCTGCGGGACGAGGGGTGCCGTCAGGACGCGGGTCAGAGAAGCCATGCATGGCAAGGCAGGACCAGACTGCTGCTGTGGGCTCTGATTTTAGCGCAACAGAAGGATCAAACAAGGCTCTGCGCCAACTTAACGGGTAGTTTATGTCCCTCTGGCTGACGCTGTTTAGCTGCCCGCAGTCGCACCAGCAGCGCGCCCGTCAAGAAGGCTTGGACACAAGCAGCAGCTCCACCCCGCCCATGCACGCCCGCACCCACCTCGCAACCTCGCCGCGCACAGCTCCGGCAGGTGCCACGCCCCCGGCAGGTGCACCGCGAACAGCGTGTACCGCCCCGTGAACAGCTGGTGTGGGCAGCCGCCCAGGCCTCCACCTCCCCCTTCCCCTGCTCCCCCTCCACCAACAGCACCTGCCCCGCCATCGGCACCAGGCGCACCCGCCTCCACACCCGCCACCGAAGCGCCCCCTGCAACAGGTGTATCCCCCGCCGCTCCACTGGCCTCGCTGCCCGCCTCTCGGCCGCCCTCGGCCCCTTCCGCGGGCCCCGCTGCCGGCTGCCCTGCCCCCTCCACCGGGTGCGGCGTGCACGCGGGCTGCTCCCCCAGCAGCACCCGCAGCACGTCCTGCTTGCCCAGCAGCATGTGGCTCTCCTCGTACGCCTCACGCGCAGCAGTGGCGCGGGCGTCGCCGCCGTCGGACGGCTCCACCTTGCCGCCTGTGGGGACGGAGGTGAGCACTGTGCGTTAAGCATTACAATGGCAGGGGCGCTGGTCCCCTGAAGTACTAAAGGGTGCGGAGGGCGCTGCATTGCAGACCTAGAGCCTTTGCCATGTAGTGACCCAAATCGTGGTGCATGCCCTGGAGGAACCGCGAGGGCGCTGGCACGCGGCAGATGCCAACCAGCAAGCTGGCTGAGGGACTCTGCACTGCGCCACCCTCGCACACTGCGTTGCCCCATGGATTTCGGCCAGCGGGTGGCGGAAGCTTTTGCATGGCCACAAGCGGTCCCTACTTGCCCACAACACCCGGCCAACCACTACACCTGTCACTCGAAACGCAACCGCTTTGGGTTGCTCGGCAATGCCCTCAGAGCACCTACCCACCCAGGAACGTGTAGACCAGGCGGCCGGGGAGCGCAAAGCCCCCCTCCTCCAGCTCCTTCTTCAATGTTGCGTCCGACCCGCCCTCGCCTGCTTTTGCCTTGCCCCCGGGGCCTCGGCCCGGAGCGGTGCCGCCCCTGCCCTTGCCCCTGCCCCTGCCGCCGCCCTTTGCAAGCGCCGCCATCTCCCCCTTGGTCTTTGACTGCAGCGACAGCAGCACGTACAGCTCGCCCTCCTCCGGCCGGTACGCAAATGGAGCCACACCTGTGTGGCAAGGTCCAAGTGTGAATTGGCATGTGCGTGGGGTCAGGGGATGGCGAGCGGCACGTGGATCATTGGCAGAGGCTGTGCGTTGCTCTGGCGGCATAAGTTATAAAGGCCTAGATGCCGTGCAACACGCATGTCCGCCCCCGGCCTGCCCCGCAGTATCCGTGCAGCAGGTGACGCTTACCCGCAGCTGCATACCCGTCAACTTTCCGGAAGTCAACGGACCAGCCGAACGTATGGCGAGATGCATCCACTGGCAGGTTGGTGATGCTCCATTTGGGCTGGTCCGGCTGGTTGGCCTGTGGTGGGGCTGGTGGGGCTTGTCCAGCTGCCCCTGGCCCTTCGCCCTGTGGCTCGGCCAGGGCGGTAGCGGCGGGGCCCGGCAGAGGCTCTCCAGACACACGGACGCCCACCAGGCGTTCTGCTACATCAGACAGAATGTTGTGAGCGGGCTCTACGTCGGCTTGCGCCTCCTCGGGTTTGGGCTCAGCTTGCGGCTGCGATGCTGCGTCGACTGTCGCCGAGCATAACACAGCTGGACCTGGGTGCATCGTGCTCGGATGGCTTGCTGAGCAAAAAATGCGCGTGCAGAATTGGTTGACGGCCGACCCAGTCGCCCGGAGCGGCCTAGGAGGACCCAAGTGCGCCCGCAACATGACGCGGGGCTTTCTATGATGACCGTGCCATATCCTAAGAACTGCAAGCTAGATGCACATGTTATTGTGGCTCGTCAGGGCCTGGGGCTGCTCCGAGCAGTTGTCAATCGGTTGGTGCCTCCCAATGCGCTGTCCCGTTCGCTCAACAGCCCCGAGCTCCTTGAGTTTCCTACGCAACAACTTCTTAACAGCGTCTATTTACATACAAAGTAACATAACATGTGACCTTGGCCGACGGTGAAACCAAGTGAACCATGGGCGACTTTGCGGCCCCGTTGCTGGGGCCGTGGACCGCCATCCTGTCATTCCTAGCAATCCTGGTCATAAATACAATCAGCTGGCTTGCGAAAAGGCACAAGGTATGTGCACTGGACTCCCTTGCTGGGACTCCCCTGCTGGCAGAGAGCAAGGCGCGATCAATCAATTCTGAGCGTTGCGCAGTAATGTACTGATAACGCTACTCTCTCTGCCTTGCAGGCAGCTGTGACGGGCTCGCGGCGCGCGCAGTTGAGTGCCGAACTGGCTTTCCTCAAGCGGGAAGCAGTGAAGCTAAATACACCTAGCACATACGCAAAATGCGCAAAGTATCAGCGTCTCGCTAATTCGAAGGAGAAAGAGTTGAAGGAGCTCTCGGCGCCAGGGGCAGTGCCCACGGTGCCGGAACGACTGGTCCTGCTGTGCAACACGGGGAAGGTACGGCAGGATGGGGCCTGGGGCGCCGTTCGGGGGCGTAACTGTATGGCAACCAATGAGTTACTGTGTGGAGGCTCGGCTGCACTGAGGGAAGCAGCTGACACACGCTGGGTCAGAGGCGCCATGCCACGTGCCGGTGCTGAGCCCAGCTGGCACGCAGTTGTCAAGTCGGAGTCCTTGGGCAGGTCCTGGCGTGCGATCCATAACGCGCATAATAGCGTAGCGCTCTGTGACCTTCTTGTGCATCCCGACACGAAGCGGCTGCGGACTCCGTAGGCACGTGGCGCAAGTGGATGCCATGACCTACCCACGTAAGCCCAGCATCCGCATCCTCCAACGCCCCTGATACGCTACACCATCCCCCCCGGCCGCTTCCCCTGCCTCCAGATGCTGCTCCTGGGCCTCCTGACCATGACGCTGTGGGAGTCCGCCGTGGCACACGTGCCCCCGGCCCTCAGCTCCCCAGTCGGGCGGCTGCTGGGCTTCCCCCGGCTGCGGGACTTCGGGTCCTTCGGCCTGGTGGCCGTGGGTCCGTGGCTGCTGCTGTGCGACAGCGCCACCACGCACCTGGCCAAGGCCGCCTTCCCACAGCCTGCCGTGGCGGTGTCCATCGATACGGACCGGCTGGCGAGGGAAGCGGAGGCAGCCAAGCGGGTCATCGCGCCGTTGTCGTGAGGGGGGTTGGTGGTGTTGGGGGAGCACTGACATATGCTGCTGGTGTTGCTGGTGCTGCAATGCGGCGCGGTTGACCCGTGTCGCTGCGGCTCTATCGCTCTGGAGGAACCGGGAGGGCCCTGGGGGACCCTGGCGGTGCGGACGGTGGACATTCGCAGGCCAAGGAGGGAACCGCGTCCAGGGACACACCAGAATCGCGCATTTCGCGGTGCCCCTGGTGTGTCGTCGGGCTGGTTGCTTGTGAGTCGTCGGGCTGGTGCTTGTGAGTAACACCCGTTGGTAGTGGTGGTGGTGGTGGTGGTGGTGGTGGTGGTGGTGGTGATGATGTCTGGTGGCATATGCATGGTTGAGTTGCCACGTCGCATAGTGTGCAGGCTTATGGGCGGTTGTCTCGATGCAGTTGGGCCCTGGCGAGAGCTTCAGGGCCGAATGCCGGTGGCAAGTGCAGGGCAGCTGTTGTTGTTTGCGACAGTCATACCCCATGTCGTTGCAGGAGGACATGCTGCTTGAACAACTGTATCCCTGAATCAGCGCGGCTGGTTTTGTTGCACTTGTTTGCCTGTTACTGCTACCGTGTTGCTACCCTGAGTCTCCTGTGTGTGTACAACATGGCGTGGTCCTGATGCTGAGGTGCCGACAGGCTGCTGGCTTGTGCTGCGGTGCGGCATCTGGCCTCATGATGTTGGCTACCCGTTGGCTGTATCAAAAGATACATGTGCAGTCGGCGTGCCCCCCTTACAGGGCCCTTGCCGGGTTTTGCCTGTCATCAGTGCGGGGATTATGTGACGAACAGTGTGCCCGTGGGTGCCCTGCTGGGTCCCTTGACCTGCATATGTGAGACCAGAGGAGAGACCCCTGTGTGAGGCTGTGGCCATGGGCCACTGTTTGGTGAACACCTTGCGCATGGCAACGATCTGGGCACAACAAGGGGCGTCAATGGTAGTGGCAAGGCGCATTTGCGTTGGAAGGTTCTGGAAGATCAATGCCCTCGAGTGTCCCCAGAGGGTGACACTAGATTGGATTGGCGGGTCACCCCTGGTCCCGGAGATTGGATTGGAACCCGTGGATTGGCGGTAGTGCCCCAGCTAGATTGGCGGTAGTGCCCCACCTAGATTGGCAGTAGTGCCCCACATAGATTGGCGGTAGTGCCCCAGCTAGAGTGGCGGAGGAGCCCCACCCAGATTGGCGGCGGTGCCCCACGTGTTGCCCCAGAGGTGGGCGGCAGTGCCCCACGTGGTCCCACCTATCATCGAGTTGCCTGGCTACCAAGGTTGAGTTGCATGACCCAGCGTGCCCATAAGATGGAACTGGATGGAGGTCCTGGCCCTTGATTTTGCTGCTAATACTGTAACTCACGGACACTATCCTTCCCTTGGTTGTAGCGTGTCTTCTTGATGGCATTTAACAGCAGTGCGTGGCAATGGTGTCCCTCAACTCTGTGGCCCGTGCATGTCCGCATCCCTGCCCTTGGGTGGGACTCCCGTTGGCGGCCGTCAATGGGCCGCAGTGTGTATTCATGCTGATTCATGCCTTGCTACCCTAGCACATCCTGGTCCAGGGGCCGCTAGGCAGGACAGCACCACGGCCGCCGGCAGGTACGGGCGTACGGCGTGGGGCCACCGGACTAGGCTTGCAATCACAGTGCTGCTGTGAAGCATGGGATTCGGAGCCCCGCGGACCCTGCATGGCGGCGCAATGACAACACCACCCCAGACAGTACCAGCAGGAATGCCAGGGTAGGGGCACAGAAAGGGTCGTGCTTGCATGGCAGCTGGCTTGGACGCCTGTGACATGTGAGTTTATGGGGCGCCTTGTGGCACGAATGTCGGCTGTGGATGTGTCTGTGGTGGTGGGGGACAGGCATGGGCCAGCATGGAAAAAAAGAGGACCAGTACGCAGAGCAGGCGGTGTTGACCCTGGGAGGACAACGTTGTCTTGTGCTTGCGGGGCTGTGCTTGCTGGGAGAGCGTGTAGTCAGCATATGTTGGTAGCTAAGCCGCAACACGTCACTCAGCACATGGTTCCCGGTCGATACACAGGGTGGCGAAGCTCCACGGCATGGCCCATGCACGGCAACCAATGCAGAGAGGCGCCGAGAGAGACAGCTGAGGGGTACCCCCGGGCACCTCAGGGTACCATACCTGCTAGAGTAAATTGCTTTCGTGTAAGCGAACACCTGACAAGATGGCTAAAATTTCTTGCTCTAAAGAAGCGATGAGGATTGTCTTGTGGATGTGCTGGATAACCAACATGCTTGTAACAACTATCTACTACCTGTTATCGGCGGTCACTTTCTACAAGCTGCTGAACGCGACGGCGCACCCCACAACGGGAACTCTAGACCTGCAAAACGCCATCGCAAACCAAACATACAGAGCCCCGCTGGCAGCGACGGCGCTAGGAGCACTATTGGTCTTTGGATTCAACATCTTTAGCTGCATTATCCTGATCAAGTAAGCCCCGTTTCGCTACTGCCCCGTTGGTGCCATGTGGCGTCAGAAGTTGACTGGGCCCTGCGACTCGGCTGCCTGCAGGAAGTCCATCAACCGTAGCGGGCCTGGCTTCGGCTATGGCTTCCTCGTTGCATTCTGCTTCACGCTGGCCTTCTTCGTCCTCTTGGTTGGGTTAATTATGGACGGGTTCCGTGGTCAGGTTGACACCCTGAAGACCAGTGAGTACATGCAGAGGCTCTTCGATGTTGACCAGCTGCTCGTGCGGCCATTATTCAAGGGGGCCGTGCATGGGTGTCTATGTGGACGGGGGCGGTAGGGGGGCGGCAAAGGGGGTCTTCACCTGGTGCCGAACACCCACGCTACCCACTTTACCCTGCTCCTTGGCTGCAGACAACAACGACGTTTGGACCAAGTACACAACGGAGCTCTACATCGGTGCTGAGGTCTTTGCATTCCTCTGCTTTGCCATGTTCATCATTTTCTTCCTGGCGCTTGTTATCTTCCAGAACGCCGTGACAGACCACCTAGGGATGAGTAAGTGCCGCACACGGCGTTAGGTGGGGTGCACGGGTTGTTGTCTTGTTGAAGTGCCAGAGTCAACCTGCATCATGGCTAACCACACGCGCGTATCAGCTGGACATGAATTCTACGTGGATGCTCCAAGCTGTGGCACGCGCGGGGCTCTAGCTGTGCACGGGCAGGCAGCCCTGCAAAAGCACGTGACGGAAGGCACGGTAGTCCACCATCCTGCTCGCCGCACTGCCCCACCTCCCAGCCGAAATTCAGGCCTGCTGCCCGTACACCCTGTACAGACACGGAGATGAACAACCCCTACGTGCCGATGGAGGACCCCGCCACCATGGCGCTCGCTGGCACGGGCGCCATGGGCGCCGGCCCCAGCAGCGGCGACAAGGGCGCGCCGCTCAGCGGCAGCGACCCCCAGTACGCCAACTACAACCCCAATGACTACAACGCCAGTGACTACAACCAATACTATAACTCGCAGGTGCGCGGTGCGGCACCACTGCCAGGCTGGGTTGCACTCGCATGGGGGGTCCCTGCAAGGCCAGGCGCTAGAGTGAAAGCACTGCACGAGTACAGCTGGGCTCGCGGTGAGGTTGTGCTGTAATCTTCCGTGTCCCTTTCTGACTGCAGTACCAGGCGGGCGACGCGTACCAGACCACCACCGAGTTCAACGCCAACGAGTACGCCTACGACCAGGCAGAGCAGGTGCGCCGAGCGGTGTCGGGAGGCGTCCATCTCCTGCCATGTGGACTAGCATTTGCACTTCTTAACCGGATGCCCTGGGCATACGGCTATGGCCGCCGGGCCTGAGCGTTTTCTGGGCTTGGATTGTTTTGTGAACCCCGTGTGGCGTGGGGGAGCCGCTCAGGCCCCACCTGGCATCCAGTTCAGCACTCCTCACTTTCTGTCACCTCCCGTTCCTGCCGCAGGGCTACCAGGCGCCGTACGACAATGCGGGCTACAACACGCTGCCCACCAACACCAGCGCGGCCGTTGGCGGCGGCGCCACGCCGCCCTACGCGGCTGCGCCCCCCGCCTACACGGCCGTGGACCACAACACCGCCTCCGCGGTGGCCTTCTACGGCCAGCAGGGCGCTTACAGCGGGGCGCCGGCCAACTCATTCCGCGGGCAGGGCCACGAGCAGCAGCTCTAGTGGTGCAGGCGGCGGACCGTACCGGGGTCCATGCGGATGCAAGGCACCCTGTAAAGTGAGGGGAACCCAAGGGGGACGGGAAGCATGGGGACAAAGGGATGACATGGCAGCATATGGGGTTTAAACTGCGGGGGCAGTGCATTTTAGAGTGGATATGGGGACGCGCGAGCGTACCGCCGCGATGCTGGGAGGCTGGGGTGTAACCCATGGTGCCTCTGATGGGTAGGTTAGGGGCAGGGCGAACGGCGGGTGGAGGGTGGAGGGATTACCAGGCTCGCAAGACGTTACGGGACACTGGATAGTGACATCGTTGACGACGGCACAATGTACGGTATGGTGGTCCACGTAGTGAAGGTGACCTCACGCTAAGGAACATGAGCTACGTCGTACGTGGCTCCGCGTGCGCTGTGCAAGTGTGTGCTATGACCTGACACGACCTGGGGCTGCGCAATCCATGTACGCTTCATTATTCTTACGGCGTAAACGTCTGTTTCTCTATTCGTTGCACGAGCATCCATTACAGCGCTGCCGTGCGGGTGCGCGTCTCGTGTCCGACTTCTGCTTGTGTGCAGGCGCAAAGTCCCTCTGTACGCGTCGCAGGGGACCCTCTTCGTCGTGTGTTAGGGCGCGCCTGATTGATGGACCCTAACCCGGAGCCATGTCGGCATGGCTTTGTTTTTATGTGCTTCAGCGCTGTGTAAGATCTTGGACTGTTCAGTGTCTCACACACGTGTATCGAGGGACCATCCAGTGCAGCGTGCATGCTGGACTCTTCTGCCACGTGCCTTGTGCAACATCCCCGACGACTTGCGTGAAGCATCTTTCCTTACTCCTGCGCATTCCGTTTTCCTTTTCACAGCCGTAGGCTCTTATTGAAGCTACGCTAAATCATTTCCGAGACATCCGCAACACGTTCAACAGGCACATAGCACAGCAAGACGCACTCTCTCCACATCACGGCATCTATGTAGTGCTCTCTAAGCGCTAGTCTTCCTTTCGCTTTACCTTGCATCGCCTGTACCGCGCGCGTGATGGCGGCATCCTCCAGTCAATCGGCAGGAAATGCAGCGCGGTCCCTGTACAGGACGTTTTTACGGCAAGCTGATAAATTGAAAAGGAATGGCATAGAGCTGGAGGTCAAGAAGCCGATACAGCCGGACTCGTGGGGCACCTACGGCTACTCGGAGACAGGGCTGGGTGGGTGCACAGCAAGCACGTGCACCAGGCTGGGAGAGCTGGCGTGCCCCTCCCGCCTAGGTGACAGTTGCGCACGTCTTGTCGACATCCTGCAAGTGTCAACATGATATGCTGTACAGGATACGTGGCCAGCACGTACGCCACACTCCTGGGGCCCACGCTCCGGAGGTACCCCGGTGCCGCCACCCTGGACGCTACGAGCCTGCGACAGGTGCGCACTGCGCAGAAGCTGAGGGAACCTACTCCAGAAAGCTCACAATACACCTATGTGTAAACACGTTATGACACGAGCATGTGCAGTCTTACGGTACCCAGCGGCGCAGCTGTCTGGCAGGTTGGCGAACGGTCTGGACGCGTGCTGGACGCTCACCCGCAGGTGGTCCGGGACAACTTCAAGCTCAACGCCACTGCCAAGCCGGAGGACGTGCCGCGCCTAATGAGCAATGTGAGCACCTGCTATCGTCTTACACCGTTGCATGTTTGGCTGTACGCCACCGCAGGGCGCTTGCTGCCGCGCAGCCGCTCGTACGTGACACGGCACGCAATGGTACGTACAGGGGCTGACTTCCGCTATGTGTTGCGCCCCGAACGGCAACCAGGCTTTGAACGCCTTCCGTGTACTGCTGGAGCAGCTCTACCTGCACCGCTGCTCGTCCAGTCGTACGACGGAGGGAGTGCGGGTAGATGCGACGTCGCAGTTCTACGGGGTAAGCTATCATGAACACACTGCACGCCAATCTGACGCTCAGGATGGATGCAAGATCCATCTACAAGCTGCAAGTATATGAGCAGGTAACAGGTGCTATCGTATTTGCTGATGGGCACCTGTTACTATCTTCTTTGCGACAGGACGGGAGAGCGCACTCGGGGAAGCCGCAGAACCTCTTCTCCTACCGGATACGCGTCATCAACACCCGGTGAGGCGCGGGGGAGCCCAACACAGTCCCCGCACACGCACTCACCTTCATCTTGCATGTGCCCAAGGCCTGTTTGCGGATGGGTAACGGCTATCGCGATGATGGCCCTGCCCGATAGCTGCATGGAATTACCTGTGGATGCCGTGGTAGGAGATGACGCAGTGCAAGACTCGGGCTGTGGCTCTTGGCATACAGACCCAGGGGCCCCCTGTGCCGGCCTGTAAGACGTAATGCATACCAGCATACATAGGGGGCAATGGCTAGGCGTGCTGTAACAGTGTCTTTCATGTGACATGTGACGCAGGAAAGAGCCGATCCAGGTGCTTGGGCGAGAGTGGAGCATCAAGGTGAGGGGGCGGCCTGTGCTTAGGCGTAGCTCTGGCCTAAGGCCGCCGTGCCAAAGCAGTACCGCCAGCTGACGTAGGGTTGTGCGATTCGTGCATGCACTGCACCTTTGCTTCCACGGCGCTTCCTTGCCAATGTCTTGCCGCAGAACGAGACTGGTCGCGAGGTGGTGCACGTCCCGCATACGCCGGGCAACGCGGTAGTGGGTAGGTGTCGGCAGCTCTGATACCTGAGGTTTCGGGGCCTCCGCCTTCGGTCAAGCCTACCCTGCGCCCAAAGGCTTATCGGGACCATAATGCACGTGGGCGGAATGCCAAGGCCAGAGCCTGGCCAAGGCTGTATACCGGTATGGAGCAAGTCCTAGGCTCTGCGTGCCTGCATGCGGCTCCTGCTAGCTTGTTCCAACCCCGTTGCAGTACGGCATACCGGCATAAGTGCTTGGGTCCAAGTGTGCCCACACTCCCCCCGCAGGCCAGCAGCCCATCATCCCGCCGGGCGACTGCTTCGAGTACGTGAGCGGTACAGACCTGGACACCAAGTCGGGGCTGCAGTCGGGCCGCCTGGAGGTGGGTCGCTTACACACAGGACGACCGACCAGTATGCTGGTTCAATTGCTGCCCGTGCAGTTTTGCATGCACACCCAGATGGGTCATCAACGCGATGCAGTCGTGCTGCACAACGGCTCGGCTTTCACTAGTGCTCGGCGGCCGTGCTCTGCGTGTAGGCGGGTGCTCGTGCATGGTAAAATACTGACGTCCTCAATGCACACGCTGGGCTGCAATGTGAATGGCCTGCTATGTTCCACTGCGTTCCTGCCCTGGTCCCCGCCTGTCCTCTGGCCGGTACGTGGCACACCTGCGTGTCTTCCTACTGCCTAACCCCCAGGTGGCGGTGCTGGGCAACGGCCCCCGCCAGCCGTCAACCAGCGTCATCATGGCGGAGGTGGGCCCCTTCGCGCACCTGAGGCCAGACGTGCAGCGCGAGTAGCTGCTCCATGTCACATTGGACGGCAATTGGACGGTTGTTATTGCCGTGACGCTTAGCGTGTAACTGCACGTGAATAATGGGGATCAGGTCATGATGATGTCCGGGTGGCTGGCTACGGTACGAGCAGCCCGTGATGGGAGAATGTGAGGAGATCCCCGCGGGCGCACGTAACTGTTGGTGTTGGTACGGTATTGTCAACGTGTGCTGGGGCCGTCCGGCCGACATGCGGCTGACCCACAGCCAGAGCCCCGGAGTGGTGTTTGACGAAAGGGAGCGAACGGAGCAGTTGGCAAGAGGCGCTTGCACACTCTTGAATGGACTGTGGATGGCGTGGAAAGGCTTTCAAAGATATTGGAAGAGAGCATGCCAAACGTAATGATGCAACCTTTTATGGGTTCAGGTGTGGGTTCCGGAGTGGGCTGGTGGTGCGTGGAGGCGGAGCGTCGTGTCCAGCTGTCCAATGCAGGCACGAAGCACTACTGCGTGTTCGCCTAGGAGTGAGGCGAGCAAAGGTGACTGCGATGAGCATACTGCAGCTACATCTATGCTGGGGAGGCAATGTTGTGTTGCGCTGTTGGTGAGAGTTGTGCACGTTGTTGCGGCCCCAGCCTGCCCCTGCAGTGGAGACATGTACACACACACAGGGCCCCACGTCGAACCAGTGTGAACACCCGGATGTGAACACCCGGATGTGAACACCCAATTCAACCTTTCCACATGCCACAAATCCCCGAAGTCCCTCCCGTGAAGGGTAGACATCGTCGATGTGTTGGCCAGCAGGGGAGTGTGGGCAGTGGGTTGGCTGCTTGGCCCAGGGGAGTGTGGGCACCTGCCCTTGGGACTGGAGTCCATCCCGCCCCTTGCATTATGCCACTGGGACAGTCAAGGCTTGTCCTTACCCACAAGGCCGCCAGCTGTCTGCTTGCGGGGTTTCGCATGGGTAGGCATGTGCCGCTACGCGGCCTTTTGCGGCACCCCTGGCGCGCAGGGGAGGTTCCCACTTCCGGCAAAACCAGTCGCCCAGTCCCAGTCCCAGTCGCACACTGCTGTCCATCGGACTATTCTGGCGACTATACGTCAACACCTCGTCATCTCCATGCATATCTTTCCGGGGCCTTCAGTCACAGGGCAATTTGAAGGTTCAAAGGGTTTCAGCCGGCGACCCGATAGCCAACCGCTTCCCATTCAGGAAATCACAACTTGGTACAGGAAATGGTATATTTGCATTAGTTGGTCATTGCATGTGCCTGGTGCTTTTGCGCAAGTGCCGCTGGCGCCAGCGACGAAGTAAACTGCTCGCGCCGCAGAGCTAGCAGCTGAACAGTGCACCTCATTGCATCGTGGCAAAGGGAAGTAGCTTAGGTACCTGGCGCAAGTATGCCTCGTTCTACAGCGGGCCGAGGTCGCGCCGTTGTTACAAATGGCAATGTTACGACGTTCACCGACCTGGAAGCTGAGCGAGCAATGCTCATTGCACAGAGGGAGCAAAAAATGCGTAAGTTTGCAGACACTGTAGGTGGCCACGTCCACTCCACCATACCGTCAACATCACCCGTGTCACGTGTGCAGGGGAGCTGGGCCTCAAGGAGCTGTCCAATAGGTTCGTTAAAGCAGCAGCCGCCACAGTTCAGGTAGGCTTGCCTCTGCACAGGCGTCCTACAGCTTGCACACGCACACTGTCCACAGGCAGCTGCTTGCGCACCCGCAGCTCCATGGGTTCTGCAGGCCCCTCCGCTAACCTCACGACCCCTCGCATCTGCCACGCCCATCAGGCAGCGGCTGGTGCGCGCCGGAAGAAAGCCTCGGACTCCAAGCCCAGCAAGCCGGCGATAACGCGCCGCAGCGGGCGGCTACAGGGAAAGGGGCCTAGCTTTGCAGGGGAGGTGGACGAGAACGACAAGGTTGTGGGGGCCGGGGGCGGCAGGAAACGCAAGGCCGACGGGGAGGCTGGCAGCAGCTCGGACGAGGGCGATGAGAGCCCAGGTGGGTGGACTGATGCCGTACGGACGTTGCGTACCGGCCTGCAGCATGGGATGTGGCAGTGGAAAAGAGGCAAGTGTGCTCTCCTTGAGCAGGCTTACATTGGCATACAGTCTCACACCGTACTCAAGGATGCAGTCCCAGGGTCAGCGGGTGCAGGTATTCAGTGCTGGGCGAGGTTCACCCCGTCGCACGGCAGCGTATGTCGTGTGGCACGCTTTGTGCATCGTGCATTCCTTCTCGGGTGGCTGGTGCTGCACACCGAGTTCAGCTTGGCATGGCCCGGCCCGCGATGACCCGACGTGGTGTTCATCTTGCTGGTAAGCAGCCACGTTGAACCAGCAGTGCGCAACTTTGTCACCCTTGCCCCGTTTGCAGGTGGGGGCGGCCCGGCAGCCGCTCTGACCGCGGAGGAGCAGCTGGCCAGGTACAACGAGGAGCGCTGCAAGGGTCAGAGCCGAGGGGAGCACGACTCCAATATTGGTAGGTGCCGGTGCGTATGTTCTTTATGCCTTGCCCCGCAGCCCCTGAGGCAGCGCAGGGTTGTTACGCACTGCGTTACCTGCCTCCACTTGCTGCTGCACGGCTCTATTTTCTGCGCCAGCATGCCGCAACAACTGAGCCGTACACTCACAGAATCAGATCATGTTCGCACGCCTGGCTCCATCCCTTGCGGAGAGCCACCTGCCAACCCGATCTGTCAGTGCCCATACGGTCAGATGCCAGATCCATACCACCACCGTGGCCAACGGAGACATGAACAACGCGCCAACGGTACCTGCTTTTCCCTTTGTAGGCATCTCGTGCCACTTCTGCCGGCAGAAGCAGGTCTGCACGCTGCCGGACTGCCCCCGCTGCAGCCGCAAAGACGCCGGCCAGCAGTGTGCGGGCAAGTCGTACTGCACCCGGTGCCGGGACCCGCAAGGGCAGCTGTGCGCCGCCTGCCTCCGCGTCCGGTGAGTAGGCAGCGCGTGCACGAAGACCTGTGGTTACACACTAGTTGTGTGCGAGAGAGCTTAGGTCTGACGGGTGCACATCTGCACAAGTAACAAAGGGGGGCTTGCCGGCGTCGAGGCCATTGTTGCGGTTCGTAGTGCAGCAGTGCCTGCAGCTCTATCACCACGTGCAACTGCAGCACCAGTGCGCCCTGCTCGCAGCACGAAGCCGTTGTAGCCGTTCATTATGCGGTACGTGAACTTGCAGGTAAAACGTGCGTCGGTGATGCAAGGCACGCCAGCTTTACATGCATGGCGATTAACGCTTGTGTGTCCTTAACAAGCCTCCCATGTGGGCACACTTGCCGTGTCACTGGTTCGCAGGTACGGCGAGTCGGTGGCGCAGACGCGCGAGGCTGGTTGGCTGTGCCCCCACTGCTACGAGGTGGAGCACGGCAAGGAGCACGGCTGGTTCTGCAACAGGTGCGTCCGGCGGGCGGCGCTGCAACCCCACACCCTGAAGGCCTTGCGCTCGTCCTTGGCCGCACGCTGGCAGCCAGTCGGCGTAACCAGCGCCTTGGCAAGCGTGCGGCCCGCGCTTCAAAATGCCCCGGTGTCCCGAGGAGGTCAGAGGTACCTATACAGACACGGTACGGCAGCTTTAGCCCCTCCCGGCCACCCCCGCTGCTGCCCCGCAGCTCCTTCTGCATGGAGGCGCGCGGCTGGAAGCCCACCGGCATCGCCATTAGGAAGGCGCTGGCAGAGGGCTTTCCCAGCGTTGCGCATCAGGTGCAGGTGAGCGGCCACCTGCCCAAGGACGTGTGCCCATGTAGGGTGGAAGAAAAATGCCAATAACGGTACCCTGCAGTAGAAAGGCGGTAGGGTTTGGGCGGCACGGACGACACTGCAACGGCATGCCAACTGAATGTTGCCGCTCCGCAGTATACCGGTACTCGCTTATACGCTGAAGTGGGGCCTGGGCGAGCCCACTAACGTGCAGGCACGCGCGAGCCTTGGCATCCCCTAACGGCACCTCCCTAGACCCACTGCCGTCCTCATCCCCATCCATCTTCTGCAACATCTCACCGCAGGCCAGATACTTCCGCAAGATCGGTGTCGCACAGAAGTACTTCGGCAAGGTGGCTGGCCAGGCCGTGGGGCAGTCTGTCGGGGAGACGCAGGGAGCGGGGCAGGCGGAGGGCGAGGAGGCGGCGGTCAACGCGGCGGCGGTGGAGCCGGGGGCCGAGTGAGGAGGGGGCTCGGTGATGGGGATGGAGGCCTAGGGCAGGGAGCTTTGCGGGTTGGGTGGGCTTGAGTGCGGGGCGTGACAGCCCACCCGGGGAGCGTCGCCTGGCCAGGGTGAGGACCTTGTACGGCAGGGAGAGCGGCGGCGGCGGTGGTGGTGGTGGTGGTGCTCTTCATGTTGGCGTCGCAAACGTTGTGCGCATTTGCTGTTCGTTTGCGCCCACTGTAGCTAGATGCCAAGTAGCAGTTTGGTTCTCGGCGGCTTTCCTCGTGCATTGCATACATAGTACACATTGTACAGCAGGTGACTTGAGACTACAAGAGCTCTGGATAGGGCCGGCGCCTCGTGAAAGAGGGCAGTGCCATCGTCTGCGGGTTGTGCGGGGCCAGCACCCAGCAGGGTTGAGGGTATGGAAGAGGCAAGCTGCCATGGCGGTCCGGGCTGTTGCAAGATGCTTGCCATGTATAACACGAACAGGTGAGTTATGCCATATGTGTATGTGCAGCAAGGGTGCACCTGCACGTTTGCATGGCGGTCGTTGACATGCATGTTCGATGGACTTAGCACCACCTTGTGGTACGGCACACGAGATGGGTTCTGTCACATGTCAGCCAAGATAGCGTACGCGGTACAGCTTAGCGTGGTCTGGCCGACAGGAACTACCTGTCACGCGGTTGCACCTTACTGCCTTACGTTTGCTAGAATGGGTCTAAAATGTGACTTCCGTTGTCGGACGTTGATGGGAATGTGTCCAGAACTCCTTAAATACTGAGCACTGAGGCCTTGGAAGTTGGCGTTGCGAACTGCTGCGCAGGTTGGGGCCGGCAGCGTATCATCCTGCTGTGGCGTGTTGCCAACAGCACCATGTCATGGCCTAAACCGTCCTCGCCCTGTTGTTGGCACATCAACGCTTCCACCAACGGGTAACGTTGCTCCGTCTTCTGCACAACGGGGTCCTGCTGGTAAAGCTGAGGACATCGGCAAGAGCAAATTGCGCACAGCCCACGCCCCCTGCTAGCGACATGGCACCCACACGTGCCCACGCCGGTGACAATCGGCACGCAAAGCGACAGGCGCTGCAACTGAGGCGCAGCAAACACTAATATGCAATGCGTATAGACATCTCAAACACGCGTTGAGTGGTACCAACAAGCTTTAGGGCACCGATAGCTTTAAAATCTTGAACTGACTGGGACAATACCAGACTATACAGCACTTCTTATGTTTCTGGCTGGTAGTTTGCAACACATTAATGCTGTTGTTGTAGGTGCTGTCCCCTTACGGCGTCGGCGCGTCGGCCAGGTCGTGTAGTTGTCGTCAGGGCCAGCGTAACGCGTAGCGCTAGCCTCACGCATAGCGCTAGGAGCCCAGCAGCATGACTCGCGGCAAAAGACATGCTGTTACAGTCACCTCTGCAAGCATGCCAGCGGTCGCAGCCAGCCGTAGTCAAGCAAGCCATGTGGACCTGGACAAAGAGAGAGAGGCCCTTATGGAGAGGAACCGACGGATGATGCGTAGGTTTCACTTGCACCTACTATGGCTCGCATGCACGCATGCCCCGTATACTCCGAAACGTCCTGCGTTACGCAGAGATGTTCGGCGTTTCGGCAGCACGCGACAAGGTGTCCGAGGCAGCTGCTGCAGCCGCACCGAAGGTAGGACGACATTATGAGCTCCACACATGCGAGTCGGGGGGGCCCGCTGTGCACATCGTCAGCTGCTTGTCACCCCTTGGCAGCCACCTTACCGGTACTCCACCCCTGACCCCGCCAGTCCACGTGCTTGCCCTGCCGGTCGGACTACCATGTCGACCAATCCGTCAAAACCCACAACAATCCCTTCAGCCGGCCGCTCCTGTACATCGGAAGAAGCCCGCTGCGCCCAAGCCGCGGAGGCCGGACGTGCGGCGCCGCAGCGGCCGTCTGCAGGGCAAGGGGCCAATGTTCATGGGGGAGGTCGACGACAACGACAAGGTGGTGGGAGGCGGGGCCAGCAGGAAGCGCAAGGCGGAAGGGGAGGCCGAAAGCAGCTCGGATGAGGAAGACGGCGGCTTGGTGGACATGGCGGGTGAGTCCCAAGTGGACTGGAGGGCGATGGCACGGACGTGGCCCTGCGGGGTTACGGGCATCCGTGCGGCGCTCTCCTGTGAAGTGGGCTTCCGGGGCATGGGCGCCTTGTGCATGGATATTTGGGTCATGCGCGGAGGCTGGCACCAGAGAGCCTTCTAAGTCCTGTCAAGTAACTCTCCGACAACTGACTGCAACCACACAGTGCACGCTGGCGCACGCGGGGTGGTTGATGGTAAGCACCGGGACTTGTGACCCATGCTGTGAACCGGCTGCGCCCCGTGTTGCAGGCCTGGAGGGTCTGCCTGTCGTGAGCCTGACGGAGCAGGAGCTCCAGGGCTACACCGAGCGGAGCAGCCAGGAGATGAAACGGGGGAAGAAGGACAAGGACCTTGGTGAGCACGGAGACATATCTCTGCCACGTGGCGGGTGACACGCACCCGCTCACTCATATTAGTCTTTTGATAGGCCTTAGTCGTTGCTGCCCAACGGCATTTGAGCATTCATCTTGAGACAAGCATCCTAGCAGAGCCTGCTGTTCAGGCCGTGTGCGCGGCTAGCACACCGTACTTTCTTATTGGTTTTGTCCCGGTTATCAACACTGGCAGCCCTCACCACTATGCTTGGCACTAGATTCATTGGTTGATGACCATGTGCCCATTTGGTTCCCCTCCCTGCAGGCATCTGCTGCCACTTCTGCCGCCAGAAGGCGCTGTGCACGGTGCCCAACTGCCCTCGCTGCGTCGGCAGGAGCAGGGGCGCGCAGTGCGCCGGCAAGTCGTACTGCAGCCGGTGCCGGGACACGCAGAGACAGCTCTGTGTGGGCTGCCTGCACACCCGGTGAGCGCGTCGTGCATACATGACGAGCCAATTCACGGCTTCACGGCTTTGTGTTTAGCCTGGTTGAATTTGAGCCAGTTTAAGTACCGTATTAGCCGTGCCGTTCTTGGGCGGAACTTGGTCGTGGTGGAGTCGTGGACATGCACGGCCGTCTCCGACTCCACCGCATTGTCCATCGTGCTTACAAGTGCAGAAGTGGTTGGGGTGCGCTGACACACCAGCGTGCCCTTCGCCCCAATCCGCGTTCCCAAGCAACCAACGGCGCGACTGCTGAGGGACGCGAGTGCTAGGGGTAACAGTATCCGCACGCGTGAGCCCCACGCAGCGGGAACAGCAGCACGTTGCACGGCCCTGCAAGCCGTAACGACCCACATCGTACACAGACCGCCACCCTTCATAGCAGGGTAATGCTGCGAACATGCCTCGCCCTGACATGGCTGCGTTTGCAGTTTGGGCACACGCCGACTCCAGGGGGACTCCGTCAGGGCCTTGTATGCTGCTGTCTTCAATATGAGCACCACACCAAACCTGGTCATGGCTCACCGTGTCACGGGATCTACGCATGCTTTTGGCAAAAGTTGTATGCATCCTGGTCTGCAGGTACGGCGAGTCGTTGGCGCAGACGCGCGAGGCGGGCTGGCTGTGCCCCCACTGCTACGAGGCGGAGCACGGCAAGGAGCACGGATGGCTCTGCAACAGGTGCGGCCGTTGGGCAGCGGCAAGTGCGCAGCATCCTGCCGTTTCAATTCACCTACGGTGGCAGCGGTGCGGGGCCTGGCAGCGGCCCTTGACCCCTGCCACACCTTCCGCCTGCCTGCGTGCCACGTGTGCGTGCGTGATACAAGGGGCGTCCGTGCACATGACATGACGCGTTGCTGTCCCTCCTGTCCCCTGGTGTTTGCGTACGCCCCCGGCACCCCTCGAACGCGGCTTCTCTCCACCCGCTCTTCCCCTTCTTATCCGCCGTGCCTGCTGCTGAGCAACTGCGCTCTGGACCCACCACCTCGCAACTCTCTGCAGGCCCTTTTGGTTTACGGTTCCTTACGCCTTGCAAACCAAGCTGCGTTTTGCCCTCGCAGCTCGGACTGCATGAAGAAGCGCGGCTGGCAGCCCACCGGCATCGCCATCTGGAAGGCGCTGGAGGCGGGCTTCGTCAGCAGCGCGCACCTGGTGCAGGTAGGTGGGCAGTCGGTCGGTGGACCAGTCAGCAGTCAGCAGCACGCACCTGGTGAGGCGCGCAGCCAGTCAGTCCGCACGTCCATCAGTCCGTTGCTTGGGTTTTGAGCGAGAGTTCTTGAACCCGCCGCAAGCAAGCACCCATGCGAGGTCGGGAGGCTCAAGATTCTCATTGCATGGTGCCAACACACATCGGCACGTGCAGAAGCAACCGAGAGGGGCAGGCGGGCATGGGTTGCGTTCTTGTGGGTGTTGGCAATGACGGCATGGCCGGGGCAGGCGGGGCAAGCGGGCCGCATCCCGCATGGCAGCGGCAGCCATACGCATAGCAACACGCGTTGCATTCCGAAACAAGGCTGTTAAGGGCACGGCGCCGGGCTTCAGGTGTGCATGTGGAGTGGGCCCCTCGCACGCTCCCTTCCGCACATCTTTGGGCGTCCCAGGTCGGCCCCCGTCGCTAGGCCGCCTCGGGACAGGAAGCAGGAGTTCGCTGGTTTGGTGCAATGCCGACGATGTGAAAACGTCTATGCATAAAGCAGTCCTACGTTCCCCGCTCCCCGCAGGCCAACTACCAGATCAAGTTCGGCGGCGGCGTGTACAAGCACCGCGGCAAGGTGGCGGGCCAGGGCCTCGGGCAGGCGGAGGGCGCGGGGGCGCAGGGGGCCGGGCAGGCTGTCGAGGAGGCGCAGGGTGCGGGGCAGGCGGAGGGCGAGGAGGCGGCGGTGGACGCGGCGGCCGTGGAGCCGGGGGCAGAGTGAGGCGGGGGCGGGTCGGAGGTGGACAAGCTTGCTGGTATAAGTGGTTTTATTGCGGGGCGTGATGCCTGTCAGTAAACAAGGTGCTGTGGTGCTGGTGTTTGGTGAGCCGTGTCTGACGTGCGGAGGAGTAGAGTACGTACCGCTGTGACAAGCGTCGTGGCCGTGACTATGAATCGGGGCGACTCCAGCGGAAGTGGTAAGGTGTGGGTATTCTGGGTACAGGTACGGTACAGCGCTGGACCGCTGGTTGTAGTGTGGCAGTGATTAAACGCGTGGCTTTACAAAAACCTGAATTGTCTATATTACATGTTGCGAACAAGCAACGCGCGGCAAACAGTAGGCCTGGCCATGCAGCAATGCCCATGGAGGTGTTTGTTTCCCCATGGCGGGCTGGGTTGTGGCGGGGTTTAGGTAGGGCGGGGTAGGCAGTGGGGAGTTGGCGGACTTGGACAAAAAGATACAAAAAAGGTCTGAATTTTTGGATTGTGCTTGCATTGAGGGGAAATCGTGGCAGGAGTCAGGTTGCCGTGGCGCCCTGCTTATTCTGTCAGCAAATAGACTGACGACTAGGTAACACGGTGTGTTGTGTCCTGTGCAGTGATGACACTGACACCTTAGTCGTCGGCTTTGAGATAAGATTATTGACCAGGTAGGGCTGTTGCTGGGCGGGTGGGCACTGCATTGTGGCATCGGAGGGCGGGAGCTTGGCGGAAGTCGGCCAGGAACGTACGCGGAAGTACTGGCCAACGAGTGCTTTGCTAGGTGTGTACAAATGTCCACAGGCTACATTAAGTTGTGATGTACCGTACACATCTGGTGGACGGCTGTACGAGTAAGCGTGCTGCGGCAGTGTAGGACATGTTTGCTGCACAGGTTGGGGCGTGGCATCGTATGCACCTCGCCAGTAGGCCTTACATCTTGCGAACGGGCACAACCACACACAGCTAGCACCAATGTGCATAGCTGCTGTTATGGCAGAGCTGGCCTGCTATTGCTGGAGCTTGCCTGAAATGACTAACAGTTCAACATATACCGGTATACGACGTGACCTTAAGAACTAGGAGCCCTGTAACTGCAAGGCAGGCAGCATCTTGCCCATCCAGCAGCCAACCCTTCAGATCTGGGCCCTGGAAGGGGACCAAAACTGTAAATCCATACATACAAACCCTTCAGATCGATCTCGCTGCCCTTACAGCTTGGTGGAGTCAGGTCAGCAAGAGTTCCATTCGCAAGGGCGACCCACGAACGGCAGCTGGTACCTGCTGGTACCCAACACGTTATCCCCCGGCCACCGTGCGAGCTGCCTCGCCAGGCTCCACGAACCAGGTTAAAGTGCACCTTAGCCACACCCCACAGTTTTATGCTCATTACCCTGAGTGAGCTCAGGTGAGCTCAGTTGGTGTTCGGCGCGGGGTCTGTGGATTTCCGGAAGTGCAGCGGCAACCCGAGGACCAGCAACGACCCATGTATAAGCCTGTCAGTCAGCCTGCACCCATGTATGCCAGAATGCCACTACGAGTGCCACGGCAAAATGGCGCCCCCCATGCAAATTTTGATACTCGCATGCGTTTAATAACACATAACTAGATGCTGTCACATGAAACCCCAGGCCACCAAGTCAAGAGACTCGGCCGGTTGTGCGCCTTGTCCCTGCCAATGCTGCGTGCACCTGCGTGCCCTAAATGCTGCCGTACTGGTAGCCGTACTGCTGCCGCATCTCCTCCTTGAACGTGTCGTACAGCGCCTCGATGCGTTGGCGCTGGGCGGGGTCCGCCGAGGTGCCGAACACAGCCCGGTAGGAGGAGGAGCGGGCGTGTGGCAGCGTGACGCAGAAGTGGCCTGTGAGCAGCTGCGGGCGGTTATGTGCAGCCAGTGCGTGAGCAGATAGTCGTCAGGGTATTGCGCCATGTGACGTGCTGCATTTGCGGTTACCCTCCAGCCAATTGATGCCATGCGCAGGTGCCGTTTAGTGTGGAGGAGTGAAGCACAAGTTCAGGCCTTGCCAACACTGTATCGTGCAAGGGGAGCTGCAACCCCAACGCCATATCGAGCCTTGGGAACCTTCACCACCTGTCTTCTCGCGTCCTACTACCACCTCCAGAATGCATGGAACCGCGGCACCCAGCCCGGCTTACCCTGAACTCGTACCCCATGGCGGCCGCATGGTACGCGTGCTGCACCTTGTTCAGGCCGTACCCGGCAAACCGCTCGTCGTACCGCGGTACCTGCCGAGGGCAACCACGCGCCGTTATAGTTGGCCTTGACTGCACGCAGATGACCGCGCAACAGGGATTTGCTATCGCAACCCATCAAGTGCTTGGGCCTGCTACCACGAACAGGCCCTCACTGATTGTTCACATGATACAGCGCAAGCACACCCGAATACCTGGTCTTTGGGTGCCACTCCGTACGGCTCGAAGAACTCATGGTACGGCACAACATACCAGCTGCCGTTGCCGCCTTCGTCCTGATTCGCTCCCTGTTCTACACCGCAACCCCGCTGTGCGACGCTGCTGCTGCTGTCCCTGCTGCTGCCTCCTCCGCTGCCGTGGCAACCGGCACGGGCTGTGCCCCCAGCTTGGGGTATTACGCTCCCGGCTGCCCCTCCCATGCCACCAGCACTCCCCAACCCGCCTCCTGCCACTTCACTGCACGCATCCGCACCGCGACGTCCATGCCGACCTGCCAACGACCTCTGCCACCACTCCTCGTAGTCGATGGAGGACACCGGCTGCGGGTACCTCCCACAGTGGAACGGCACCAGCTCCCAGTCCTCGCCTGGCACCTGCTGCTGCCGTACCCCATACACGCAGTCTGCGAGCTGCCCTCCACCCGCACCTAGTTCGCCGTACGGCACTGCCCGCCCTGCACACGCCGCCAGCTCCTCCACCGTGCGTGGCACCCACACGTGTTCATCGTCGGCAATCACCGACGCGTCTCCGCCGCCAACTGCACCGCCAGCCCCGGCTGCTGCGCCCTTTCCCGTCCCCGACTCCGCGCTGCTTCTCCTGGCCCCCGCGGTATCCAAGCCCGACCGGACAAGGCTTGCGCCGGCACCGCCTGCCACGCCTGTGCCTGCAGCAGTCCCTCCGCCCACGGCCCTAGGAGCACCACGCCGAAGCTCAAAGGCAGGGACAACCCACATGACGGGCCGGGGGTAGTCATCCGCCGCAGCCAGCAGTCCCCCAGTATCCCCAGCCCCAACTCCACCGCCATCATCTGCAGCAGCTGCGGTAGCGTGTGGAGCACTACCATCAGGTCGCTGCTCCTCCAGTCCCCGCCCCCGTGCCCCCGTGTCACCGTCGGCACGTGGCAGTCGGCGCCCACCCACCAGCGTGTCGTACAGCCCCGCGCTAGGCACGAAGTCGCCGTCCACGAGCCACACGTGGCTGGTGGGCGCCCGCTCGAGGGCGGCGTTGCGGAGCGCGTTGATGGGGTACAGCTTGTCGTACGTGCCGTACCGAGGGCGGGGTTCCGATGGCTCCCCATGGTGCGCACCTCCATGGCCCCTCTGTGCCGCATCCTGCTGCTGCTCGCGTAGTTGCTGCTGCGGCTGCTGTTGCTCCTGCTGCTCACGCAGCAGGGACTCCGCCTCAGGCAGTACCGCTGCGCCCTCTGGCGCCAGACCCTCACGCGCGTACAGCACCGACACAGTCAGAAGGGGCACTCCCTTGCGCCCAGGCCGTGCTTCTCCTCCCAACCCCTGCCCCTGCCCCTCGCCCCTCCAGCGCGCCAGCTCACTGCCGCTCCTCCCTCCGTCACCATTGCCCCCAGCAGCATCCCCACACCCGCCCGAGCCGCTGCCTCTGAGGCGCATTTGTGCCTCCAGCTGATACGCCAGCCGGGACAAGTACCCTTCGTACTGGGTTGCCAGCGGGTGGTGTGGGGAGCAGGGGATGTACACTGCCACTGACACGGGGCCGCCCCATGCCAGGGCAGTGGCTGCGAAGCGGGGCCATCGGTCCAGGCTGACCTGTGTGACCAGTGCCACGTCATAGTGGCTTAGCGGAGCTGTGGGTTGCGAGCTGCTGACATTGGGCGATGGCTGCGACGTGTAGAAGAGTTTTCGGTGGTGCGGGGGGTGCGTTGAGACGGAGGAGGTGGGAGGCGGGGTCGCGCCAACGTGGGGCGAAGAAGCTGAGGGTGGATGGAGACGACGGATTGTCATTTGAGGTCGGGTGGAGGAGCGGGCTGGGGGCTGGCGGTGGCAGTGGCGCCAGCGTGCGGGGCTGTGGAGTTGCATGTAGGGACCCTGGCTGAGGCAGGCCCACGAGTGAGCGGGGCGTGGCTACCACCCCGTCAGCCACACGATATAGGAATATTAATTCAAATAGCTGATACTGTGTTCATTGTGATCGCGGCCATTGCGCGTGTTGCGTTGGGATTTCACAGCAACATCCTTCTAAACGCCTGCATAATCACAGTGTGATGAGGGAGTCATATAGAAGTCTATTTTGTATTGACCGCAACATCTCCACGTTCCAGGCGCATCGATGACTGTACGGTCCGTTAAGGTCCGTGCACCTTGCGCCGTGCGTGTCTCTTTCACCAAAGGTGCTGCATCGGTCTCAGCTGTTCAGCACGCCCCATGCAGTACCCTGTGCACATTACACCTACTTTGGAGCTATGTGAGACGGCCCATAACAGAAACCGGGCTGTAGGTGGCGTGCAGTCCCGTACGTCACCCGTGTCTACAAGGCTGTCCCAGCAGCTGAGAGTCAACCGTTGATGTTCGCAACACAGTGCCCAAAGTGCGGCATTATCTGTGTCCCGCAGGCAACACCAGGCATACGCAAACATTCGCGCCTTACAGTGTGTGTTGAGCATGGCGCATCTGCATGGGTGACTTGGCAGGTACAGCACCCAGCAATGCCATGACCAGCACCTACCTGCAAGGCATGCGGCGGATACTACAGCAGCTGTAAGGCACCGCTGGGTGTGCAATCCTGCGACCCGGTATCCTACGCAAGCCATATCACCTATCAGGCAAGCCTCCATAAGCTCCATGCCGAGGCAAACGGACTCCAGCTCAGTCCCCAGAAGCAGGCACAATCGAGACCGCAATCGACAGGCAACTCCCGCCCCCCAGGGCCGCATGTCCACTCGTCCCTCACAGCCCTAATGGGCCAGATGCCAACTTGGTACCTACCGGTATTGGCAAACATCCATGTGCACGTATGACATGCTCATTCCGCCCTCCTGCCGTCCACCTGTGCACCCATTGCGACCTCGTCCCATTTGCACCGTGCCACCGTGCCTCCTCGTGTCAAGTCCGCCCGTTCGCCACAACCGTCACACACAACACGTCAGAAAGCCAACCCACATGCGCGTCACGCGATGGCCAGCAAGCCAGAACGCCAAACCCATTCCATCCGGCAACGAACACGCTAGGCGCATGCCTCACGTGTAACAACACTTCTGACACAACTCCACACACGCCCCACGAGCAACAGCACACACCTGCCCAAAGTGTCCCTGACGCTGCCTCACGCCATGGGCCCGCCCTGCGCGCCCGGCGGCAGCCCCGCCCCGCCCCCTAGCGCCGCGTCGCCGTCGGGCCGCTGCTGCAACCCCAGCGCCGCGGCCATTGACGCCGCCGCCGCCGCCGCCGCCGGCACCGCCCCGTTGGCCATCGGCGGCAGCCCCACGGGCGCACCGCCTCCGTTGGCGAACGGCATCGCCAGCCCCCCGGCGCCGTCCTGCAGTAATTTGGTGTACGACATGACAGGGTCAGTTTCTGTTCGTAACGACGACACCATTGCTTGGTCCAACCAGATCATCGCTTCTTGCTACTTACAAAGCGAGATTAAGCAAGGCTGCAGAACAACGCAAGGAAAAATGTCAGCAAGACAGCAGCTTCAAGCCCTCACAGTGCTATGTCCCTCACCAGCTGCACGCTTGGCTGGACTGGTTGTTGCTGCTGCACCTGCTGCGGCGCCACCTGAGGCTGCTGCTGCACATGCTGCTGCACGTGCGGCTGCTCGTCCACCTGCATCGGCTCCGCGCCGCCGCCAGGCGACGCTGACCCAGCTGCGGCCGGCCGCGCCACCGCCGCAGCCGCAGCCGCCCCGTCCTCAGGCTTCACAGCCGGCGGCGACGCACCGCCCGCCGCCGCCGCGCCCGCGGCTGCTGGGGAGGAGCCAGACGCGGGCGCCGCCCCCGTCGCCGGCCCCGGTGGCGCCCCCGCGCCGTCTCCCTCCTCCTGGACAGCAGTTTCCGACCGTAGCAATAGGCACGTTACTCCGCCGAAGCGCAAGGGACGAGGTGGGGTAACTGGACGAGGCACACCACGACCCACCAGCACGTGCGTATGCAACAAGGCCACGGAACCTGCACGCTCCCCACTTTCCACACAACCACAGCCTATAACAAGCACTGCAGGACAAGCCTTTCATGTATAGGCACAGGGTGCTTTGCTCTGGGCACCCGAACATTACACCAGTACGAGGAATAGACTTAGGCAGGACGCTGCGCGGACCCCTGCACCTCCCTGCGTCTCCTCACCTTCTTGGGCACCTCGCCGGGTATGCGTGTGAACACCCTGCCGCCCGCCAGCCCCGCGGCACCCTCCTGGAAGCCGCCCCGCCCGCTGCCCTCCTCGCCGTCGCTCTCATCGCCGTCACGCACCCTGGGGGACATTAGGGGCGTTTTATATTTGTAATACATAATTCTTTTATTGTTGCCCTTCGGCCTCCTTTGGGCAGATATAGCGCTTCTCGCGAAGCGCCCCGGCGGGGCCCCTCTGGGCCCAGGAGGGCAAGATAAAGAGAAGAAAGCTGAAAGCCTTTGCCGAAGACAAGCAATGTGTGCACGTCAAGTGCCAGAAAGCTGGTAAAAAGAAGGGCGGATCGAAATGAGTGCAGCGCTTGTCGCTGTCGCACACCTTGGGGTGGAGCACGAAGGGTGTAAGACACAGGGCAGCGGAAAGGGGTGGAGGGCTGGGCACGTTGGAGGAGGACTCGTTGCCAAGGACAGCCAGCCCAGCGATACTGGTTTGCCTCCCTGTTGCTTGTTACCGCCCCGCGGTTACGCCCCTGCCCCTGCGCACCTGCGCGCCGCGTCGTGCGCTGCGCCCCCTCCCCGCACGTCTGGGTCCTCCTCCGGCAGGCCCTCCGCGGCGCTGGCCCGGCCGGCACGTGGCGGCACGTAGGCCATGGCGGCGGAGGGCGCGGGGGGCAGCTGCGAAAGGTGCTGCAGCACGGCGATCTGGGGATGTGGGGCGTGGGATGCGGGCACACGGGCATGGGTATAGGCACAATATTTTCAAAGGGTGGGTTGGAGTGGGAAGGTGTTGTGCGGGGCCAGCTGCAACAGGCGCCGCAAGACAGGCAATCACCTGCCTTGCCTGGGGAATGATACGGTACATCGCGAGCGACAGGGCGCGCGTCCCCGCTTGTCCGCGCTCAGGTGCGATACCCCTCCCCCTGCCCTCCCCTTCCCCTCCCGTGGCCGTCAAGGGAGGGGAATGGGAAGGCAGGGGGAGGGGTATCACACCGGTGCATGAACGACAGCGGGGGCGAGCGCCCTGTCACTCTCAATGTAAATGTTGTAGCACTCTGTTTCCCACCTTGATCTGCTCCAGCTCCTCCCGGTCGTTGGCGTTCTTCATGTTGCTCACGGCGATGCGCAGCCGCTGCGTGTCCAGGTACATGTTGAAGTCGTCCAGCGCGCGGTCGGGCAGCCTGGGGAATGGGGGGCGAGAGAAGGGGGTGCGACATGGCGTTAAGCTCGTTTCAGTTGTACTTTTGGTGGTACTCCAGCGAAGCCATGCGCAGGTCCTGTCTCAGTGCAGCGCATTCAGGCATGCGCAGGGGCAGAGGATGCAGGAAGAAGTGCTTGGGCTAGGGCCTGGCCCCCGAGCGCCCCCAAACGAAAAGAGCGCCCGCACAGCATGGAGGGCGGAGGGTGGAGGCCCGAGCGAGACGTTGGCGAGGGAGGACGAGGCACTGCGGCACACAGGACGTGAGGCGGCACCCGGCAGGCCCTCACTCTCCTGGCATGCCTCAACCCCCACCCGCCGACCCCACACGCTACGCCAGCTCACCCGTCCGGCAGGTCGATGCCCACCATGCCACGCCCAGGGCCGCCACAACCCCTCACGCTCCTGGCATCCCCTGACTGCTAACCCACCCTTCCGCCACCCCCCGCTGCCCCCTCACCCGTCGGGCAGGTCGATGCCCATCATGCGGCCCGTCTCGTAGCACCAGCACCGCGCCACGTTGCGCAGCGTGTAGCCCCCGCCGCCCAGGATCAGCATGGGCACGTTGAACCTGCAGCGGGAGGCCGGGCGAGCGGGACACGTTAGAAGCATGTTACAAATAACACCCAGTTCACATCGGGCCTTCTTGCACAAGGGCAACAGGAGGTAGCTGAACGGCAATGCCCCGAGGCTGATTGCACGTGGAACTAGATGCCGGCTGCATTACGTTCACAATGAGCAATTCCGCCTGCCGGCTGCCAGTCTCCCCCCCATTCCCCTCACTTTGCCAGGAACTCCAGGCAGTGGCTGTGCCCCTCCAGCGACAGGTTGAAGCAGCCCAGGCGGTCGCCCGACAGCGAGTCCGCGCCGCAGCACATGACGATGGCGCCGGGCTGGTACAGCTCCATAACCTGGGGGGTAGGAGCATGAGGAGGGTGAGGCGGGGCGGGGTCGGTTGGGTTCTCCGCTGTGTCTTTGCAAGATGGTGTCACTGCGCGCGAAGTACCTCACGTCTGACGCTGGCTCGGGGATCCCCTGGCCTCGAATCCCGAGCTGTTGTACGGGACGGTACGGCATGCCGTACCTTCTGCATGATGGGCTCGTACAGCATGCGGTACGAGTCGTCGTCCATGCCGTCCTTGAGCGGCACGTTGACGGTGTAACCCTTGCCCTTGCCGTACCCGATGTCGTCCAGCGCGCCCGTGCCGGGGAAGAACTCGCCGAACTTGTGGAACGACACCTGCCGCACGGCACGAATACGGGTGCAGCCGCGGTGCCCAAAGTCAAATCCAAAGCCGCTCAACACCCTGCATGCATTTAAGCTGCGGCCCCCGTCTTTACCGCACGGCAAACGCCCTAGGCGCGCTCCTCCCGCCAAACCCCGCGGTAAGATCCAGATGTAACCGTTTACACCTTAAGCACATAGCCCAACAAACTTCGTCCGCTCACACCACCCATCATCCTCCGAACAGCCAGGTCCCGCACGCAACTGTTAAGGATTTCCTCGCCCTTTGTTTCTGTACTTGTCCCCCTTCTCCCAGCGACCCACCGTCATGACCCGGTCCGTGAGGTAGAAGGCCTCCTCCACGCCGTCCCCGTGGTGGATGTCGATGTCCACGTACAGCACCCGGGCGTACGTCTGTACGACACGGGTACGGCAGGAAGAGTCAGTACGGCAGGGCCACTTCGCGCAAGCCAGTTTACCCGCGCTCCATGCACGCAAAACATGGATGCAGCTTTGCTGTGGCCCTAGCGTTGCGGGTCGGGCGTCCGCAGGCGTGCCAGGGTCGTCCGCCATCGTGGGCAGCGTATCGCCGAAGTCCTGACCCGCCGAGCACCGCCCTTCCTCGCTGCGGCTGCGTTGCCCCTATAGCAGGTACCTCTCAACGACACGGCCACGGGGGCGCGGATCTGCCCCGCTGCCACCATGTCACAGATCCGACCTCCCGGCCCTTTCCCCTTTCCCCTTTGCAGCCACACGGCTGCCGGTGGCGCACATCCATTGCTCCGGTGACGTGCTGAACACTGCGTCAGTGGGGGCCCGTGAGGGTGCCCAGCGCTGACCAGCGGGGCCCGGACCCGGCCCCGCCCTGCCCCGCCCAGCAGCCGCCGCCCCACCAGCAGCCGCATGAGGGCCCTGCCACCGCCGGCGGCCTCCTGAGTCCTGACCCTCCCTTGATGACCGCTGCCGCCGGGCTGCCGTGGCCGTCCCTGCCGCTGCTGCCCCTGCCGCTGCCGCCGCTGCTGGCTGCCAGGGCGCCATGGGGCCCCACCAGAGGCCCCACCAGGCCTCCGCCGTGTCATGAAGCCCCATCAGGCCCCACCAGGCCTCCGCCGTGTCATGAAGCCCCATCAGGCCTCCTCCACACCGCCGCAGCGCCGGAGGGCACCTGCCTGCCGCTATCCTGGCCCCGCCGCCCGGCCCAAGCCGGCTGAAGGCGGGCGCACCACGGCGTCCCCGGACTCTGCTCACACAGCAGTCGCTACACAGCAGTCGCTGTGGATCGCACAGTGTCCTCGCGCCCCGGGGGGCCCGGCCCTCCTCTCCCTCCCGTGCGACCGCTTTCCGCCGTTCGGCAAATTTCGGGAGCCACCAGCCATGCAGCCCGAGCACGGCACCTCCCATCCTGCACCATGCACACCCGCCCCACCCCGTGCCGTACACGACCCCCCCGTGCCGTATGCCCGCTGTCGTACGCCTGCTGCCGTACCTTGAGCAGCTCCAGGATGGCCATGACGATGTCGTTGACGTAGCAGAAGCCGGAGGCCTCGGCGCGCTTGGCGTGGTGCATGCCGCCTGCGGAGGGCGGGAGGGAGGGCGGGAGAGGAGGGTCGTACAGGCGGAGGAAGAACCCAAGGGCGGTGGTTGTGGCGTACAGAAAGCTGCCCATTGGTTCGCGCTGCTGCAGCAGCGCAGGGATGTGGGGAGGCAAGTGCTGGTAAGGTGCGACAGGCAGTTGAGCAGGCGTTGGTAGGTGCCACGGGGGGTGCAACACCACAACTCGACAGGGGGCAGCAATGCCATGATCCGCATGCAATGTTCCTCTAGGGTTTGCAGGCGTGTGCCAACGGCAGTGCGTAACAGCAAATCACAGACGCGAACCCAAAACGTTGTTCAGCCAGACACACGTGCCATTTGACCGGTACGGCAGGGAGCACCCTGAAGCGAGCCGTTTAGGCATCAAAGTTGTCCTAGCAATGAAAGTAGTCCATGTTAGGGGTACTTCTAGCTACGGCTAGCCAAGGACATGTACCAGGCCGTCACTGACTGGTTAATCGTTGCGGACGGGGCACGAAACACCCACCGACCCACGGACCCACGGACCAGGCAGATTCGCTCATGGCGCAGCTGAGACTGCCCTCGGTGCCCCTGCCTATGTGTCTGGCTTTTCTACGCTGAATGCATAGCTGCTAAGCACCCCAGACCTGGACCTGCCTTACCTGACCAGTTGAAGGAAATCTCAGCTGCGCCACTGGCTAGCTGTGCAGCTCCGTCCACAGACCCTCCAGCGTACGTCTGCAATGGCGCCACATTATGTTAGCGGGGCCTCCAGGGGCTCATAGCTCTGGTCAGGCAAGTTCTGTCTTGCAGGCTCACCTGACAGTACTCATACAGGCCATCGAAAACGGGACAGTCCGCCTCCCCTGCTATCCCCATGTTGAAGCGTCGGAGCTGCGTCATGTTCTCGTCGACGATGTTTGGCGTGACACCGCGGAGGAAGTTGATGTAGTCTGTGTTGGGCGAATGGCGTGGGCGGGAGTCGCAGCATGGCCACAGTCCAAAACCCACGAGAGACTGCCAGACCCTAGCTACCCTTGCTGTTGACCTTTTGCATATTGCCATACATGATATATGCGCCTTGGGAGGCTAGCCGCCCCGGCTCAGCTGCAGAGCGTCCCGGCAGTCACCTCCAGCCCTGACCCCCGCCTGCCCGCACCCACCATCCGCATGGAACTCGGTGAGCTCCTCAAACTCCCTCGGACGTGGCCGCTGGACCATCATCTTCTTCGTGAGCCCGTAACTGTCAACCAGCGTGTACGCCATGCGCGCTCTGTGTGGGCGCATAGGGTTGCCCCCTCCGTAGCAGAAATTCCCTATGTCATCATCGTAAAAGTACGCGACGACCTTGTCAGCGGCCTTCATGTTCTGGTCTCTGAAACGTTAGGAGATGGTCAGTTGTCCTGTTCGCTTCAGGCAATGTTTAAGGAAGATATGTTTAGAGACTAACGTTCCTCCTGATCCATGGCGTGTCGCGGATTACTGATTAGAGCGCGTCTGGTAGCAGAAGTTCTCCGGCTCCGGAACCTGGTCCAATGAGTCCAGTCCTCGATGTTCTCAAGCGGCTGTCCGTGATAACTGTGAGTAGCTGTATGCTTCGTCCGCTCAGGTAAGGGAGGAGCTGCGTTCACTCATGCGGGTCCCACTTCAGTGTCTCTCCCTTGGCTCAGCAGGTGCTCAGCCCCAACGTCCCTAGGCCCGAACGCTCGTCCAGTTTGAACCCCAAGATCCCTCGGTACATGCAACATAACATCCGCAGTTGAACATTGCTCCTGCGCCGGTTGCATCAGAGGTACGGGAAGCAGTCAAGGGTCCCCTGGTCCGTGTTGAACACCTGGCTGAGGCTTGTAACGGGGAGTTGCATACCTGAGAGCGGTCAAATATGTGCGGTAGTGCAAGCCAGAAGGGAAGGGGGAGACGGGGCTGCATGGGGCCGGTTCCGGAACCAAAACCGGTGCTAGCGGAATTGAGGCCCTGGCACGGCGCCATTCGGCCGCCCGGCATTACGCCGCCCGGCTCCGGAACCGGCCCCATGCAGCCCCGTTTCCCCCTTCCCTCTGGTGCAAGCATTTGCCACCTTTTGCCTTGCACTTCCATGCCGCGGCCAGGTGTCCTGCGATCCAGTACTGCCCCTCATGCTGACCTGTGCGAACACATCGGCGGCAGGGATCCCCAAGCACGCAAGCAGGCCTCCCTGCTCCACCTAGGGAAGGCACCCCTGGCACCCCGAGGCCCGTTTTTGATGTGCGTATGGTTGGCAAGCGCCTACATAGGTCTACCCACATGCGTCGCCTCGCGACAGCCACGTTCATATAACCGCTTACCGGGTGGCGGCGCAGGGGCAGCAGGGCGCAGGAGGGGTGCCCAGCGGGCGAGCATGGCGTAAGGATACCCGGTGCCCCGTCTTGCACTGCCCCGCCTGCAGTGTGTAAAGTGTTGCTGGCAGTTTGCAGGCTGTGCCGGATGCTGGTGAGTCCTCGTGCGGGGACGTGAGACGGCTTGCGGAGGGCTGTTCGGTGGGGTGCCCTGCCGGGCCTACGGTAGCTGGGTGTGGACGCATACAGCTAACGGAAGGGGTGCATCAGCCTTGGGGCCTGGGAGTCTGCTGCTGCTGCAGGAATCCAGTGCCTTTTGCTGCGGTGTGCACAGCGAGAGGAGCCGCTACCACCGTATGCTCCAGACGCACACTGCGTCTTGGCACGAGCTGGCACGAGCGCTCAGGCCATCGAGCGCCGTAGACGTTAAAGCTTACATCACATGCAGATGAATGTGGTTACCGTATGTACAAGGAGCTGTTCACAAGCCGCGGGCAAATTGCGAGCTGAAACGAAGGCCAGTCGAAGTCTTAACGGCACGCGCAACAGCGGTCACCAGCCAGGGGCCTTGGCCCCAGTCAGTGCCACACAAAAACACTCCTTCACGGCAAGCACTACGCCACCTAGTCATCCTCCTGCGGCCATAACGCAACGCGCTGCTCCCCTGGCCCGAAACAACCTGCTCCATTTACACCCTGCCTACTACACCCTGCCTGCTGCATACACAGAAAATGTACATGACGGCGCACGCACAGCTAGGCCCAGGCCGCCGGAAGGCGGAGCTCGGCCACCCCAACTGCCGTTCTCAGGGGTACGGCTTACCGGCCGCGCATCTCCCGCACCGCGGCGAGCACCTCGTCCTTCTGCATGGGTACGAGCGCACAGCACATGCAAGTAAGCCAGACAGTTACTACCGTTGTTCCAAGTAAAACTGGGTGTGACCAAATAAGCCCCTGCAGGTGCAGCCCACATGCCATGGCTGGGACTATCATTCATGCCCGCGTGTCCTGCGGTGTGTTGGTGGTGACTGTTAGGGTGGTGAGCGCTAGGAATGCGCCACGCAGGGTGCGCATTTACCCAGCTCACCTTGGCGGCGTTGGGCTCGAACACGTACTTGATGAGCGACTCCTTGATGGACAGCAGCTCGGGGAACTCGCCGGATATCTGTCAGTAAAACATTAACAGCAAGGCCAGGTAAGAAACATGCCCATGCAAGTTGCTACAGCCCCAACGACTGATGAGCCGCCGACCGTCGAGTGCCCCGCAACCGGGGCGTGGGGCCTTGTTAAGTCACTGCGCCCGTACCCATGCAGAAGGCGTTCAGGTAACCACACCCACAGATGAGGTGGAGCAGGCCCTAGCCGCCCTTACCGTGGGGCCGGCAGTAAGCTCCAGAATTACCCATCGGCGGCAACATCCAGCTTTAACACCAGTGTCACACATCAGTCTGGGTCACCGCGCAGTGCCAAAAGGGGCAACAGGGCTTGCTATATATTGCCGCAAGGCGGCCCCTTTGGTCGAGCGATGGGAAAGGGGGCAGTGACCTACCCGGTCGGTGTCCAGCAGGTTGTTGGAGCGGGGCGCCACAATGACCTTGGCCTGCTCCTCCACCGAGAAGTTGCTCCAGGTGAACTCGGGGTCGATGTAGTCCTTGTACAGCTGCAGGATCTGTGCACAGTAGCAGAGGCGCAAGCGGCAGTCGAAGGGCCTCAGCAGAGGTACTGAAGCATGGCACGGCGGCAGAACCTCCAAGAGTCCGCTCTTGGCGTACAACAGTGGCTTGGGCAGGACCGCGCCATGGAGCACGGCAGCGCGGCAGAACCTCCAGGGTTAACCGTTCTTGGCTTACAACTGATGGCCGGGGAAGGAAAAAGCCTTGCAGCAATTGTTCCTACTGCCCACATGCTGTCTCACCTCGTTGTGGCTGATGGCGCCGGGGTTGGTGAAGTTCATGATGCCGGTCAGGCCGCGGCGGGCCTACGTCGGGTGAACCAGGTGGGCATAAGCATGACGGGGTCGGACTCTGTGCCGGGAGCTTCACCGTGAACGTCAACATGGCCGGCGCTGAGGTGACACGTGCAGTAGGACAGCAGGTGCGCACAGTAGGGGGCCCCCAACAGTGCGGTCACGCTTACCATCTCCAGCGACAGGGGCAGCAGCTCGGGCAGCACGGTCATGGAGTTGGGGATGTTGATGACCTGCAGGCACCCCACAGAACAAGAGGAGGGTCAGGCGCTTGGAACAGGGCAGCCGGCAGCAGCAGACTGTGCACATGGGCTACCGAGAGGGACAGGGGGCCGACCTTGTCGTACTTGATGATCTTGGTGATGAAGTTGCGGGGGTAGGTCAGGTCGGCCACGATGGGCATGCGTACGCGCAGGATGAGCACGTTGGGGTACTCCTTCACCAGGTTCTCCACAATGGCCTGCGGTGGGGATATGGAGCACGACAGGGAGGTCAGGAGCAGACCAGGTACCCAGCCGAACGTGTAGGGCCACCAACAGGTGGTAGTCAATAGCACAGCTCGTTGCATGCTGGCGCGTGCCTGTTGCCCTGCCTGGAGAGGCCACGAGCAGAGGGCGGCGCTTTGCGGCCGGAAATGTGGCCCGGCTGTCAGGGTGCCCACCTTGGTGTGGGAGTAGTACGACCCTGTGAAGTTGGGCTTGTCGCTCTCCTTGAAGCCCTTGCCGCTGTCCACAGGGAAGTCCTCGTCATAGTGGAAGATGCACCCGGTGCCGTAGTAGGTCATGTGGATGTTGTGCGTGTTGCACACATCGGCCAGGTTGAGGCAGCCGATGACGTTGGCGCGGATCGTCTCCAGCTTGTGGGTCTCGCACCAGTCCACGTTAGGGCGGCCGGTGAGACCAGCAGCGTTCAGGACATGGGTGGGCTTGTACTGCGGGTCGCGTGTCGTGCAGCGCACGTCGCGTCAAACAGCGCACGTCGTGTCAAATAGGTGCAATTAACGCTCCGCGCGGTGGGGACAGACTCGCAACGTTCGGGTGCGGTCGCGCGACGAGGCAGGACCAAGACATACAACTAACCTTCTCGATATCGGCAATGATCGCAGCACGGTCCTCGAGCCTGGCGTCAGCCAGGGCAAACTTCGCGCCCTGCTTCTTCAGCTCCTCAGCCAGCAGGCCGCCGATCCAGCCAGTCTTGCCGAAAATGAGGAACATCTGTAGTGGGATGCAGAAATAAAGGCCGCTTGAGCCGCTTGGTGCACAGGTAGGTAAGCTTCGGCCCAGCGTGCAACATTCCTAGCTCCGCTAATATGACTCCATACAGGAGATGTACTATGGATATCAGCAATCTGCCTACCGGCTCCTTGTGGTCACCGTTCTCGCCAGCCATTGTGCTGCTGCGCTGAAGGGGGAGACTCGAACGATCTACGGTGCTTGGCCGAGGCGCACGTCGCAAAGAGGCAAATGAGGTTACAGACTGCAGCGCGCGATGACTGACGTGAAGCATATGACTTTCGTGCCATGTGTGTCGGCGAACATAGCTTCCCGCGCGTGACACAATGTACGGCGTTGCATGGGCGCGAATTTTTGTGCAGCGAGCAATGCACAGTCAGTCAAGTCAATGCAGCGGTGCAGGTCAGTGCAAAGTTGCAGTTGCTATGCAGTCAGCATCGGCTGGAGAGCCAACATGCTATCCCTCGTGTTCTCGCAGGGTATGTTGCGCGACAACCGCGCCGGGTACGTGTGCATTGCAGGCGAGCTCCCCATGCATCGGTTCACTGACTTGTCGCTTCAGAACATCGCGTACCTTGTGCTTACCTACAATTGACCACTGGCTGGGCGCTGACGGTTGCTCCTGATACGACCGCAGCAACCCTGGCGGCAACTGCTTTGTCAACTGCTTTGCTACTGCCACGCGCCACCATGACCCAGCCCACGCTTCCTTCCACCCCCTTCGCAAACTGTGCCACCGTTCGCTTGCTTCCCTTTTTGGACGTTATTACTTCTCCGCCTTCCTGCAACACGAAGAAGGTAAAGCCCTCGTTGCACAGTTCTGATCAGGTTCGACTGGGCTATGCACGTATGCAGTCCCCTGGTGCTGTGACCGTGGAGCTGGTGCTGTGACCGTGGAGCTGTCCGTACAGCGCGAGGGGGGAACGGGGGATAAACTCCTTGTCCCTGATTGCCAGGACCAGCCCTAGTTCCCGGCTGGACGGGGCTTGGCTCTCGAAGGGCACCAAATTGCAAGGTAACGTGCCACCGCCGCAGCAGCAACCGCAGCACCGGCAACAGCAGCAGCGGCAGGATGGGCGGCAGCAGCAGCCAGGGCCACAGCCAGCGGGGGTTGGGCACCCCGTCGCGGCGGTCCTCGCGCCAGGAGGGTCGGCCGGGCCCGACGGGGCTGGCGCAGGTGTGCAGCGGATGGAAGTGGACTCCCGCCCCTCGCCCTTGGGGCGGCGGTCTCCTGACACCCCGGCTGCTTCCCCTGCTGCCAAACGCCCCGCTGGCCGGCCCACGGGCGCCTCCGGCCTGCGGGTGGGGTTCCTTAACCGGTCGCCTGGCCAGCAGGAGCCCCGGCGTCGCCGCAACAGCTCTGGTGGGGCAAGCAGCGGTAGCGACACCTATGGTGCCATCCTGGTTGGGCAGCGCAAGCACGCTCTGCTCGCCGCTCTGCAGGGGCCGGTGGAGCCGCCGGGTGCTCTGGCGGATCTCGGTGAGGGCCTGTTCCACCGTGCCCTCTGGGAGTTGCGGGCTTCCTACCCAGTCTGTGCCTGGCGCGCTGGCCGGGAGCACCTGCTGGCATACCTGCGGGGCGATG